>ERZ1740060.374-NODE-374-length-28534-cov-22.717581_pt1 | contig 28534 bp, 31 predicted proteins | sample MGYA00581743_ERZ1740060 | MGnify/ENA primary metagenome ERZ1740060 (study PRJEB43018, sample SAMN04849235) | marine metagenome | isolation source: floating plastic debris | place: Pacific Ocean | collected 2008-08-27 | study: EMG produced TPA metagenomics...
AGGTCGATCGTGTTGTTCGTGTCGGCCCGCGCCATGCCCGCTGTGGGTTCATCCAGCAGCAGCAGGCGCGGCTCTTGCGCCAGACACATTGCGATTTCCAGCCGGCGTTTGTCACCGCGTGACATCGCAGCGGCATGCATCTCGCGCTTTTCATAAAGGTTCATGTCTTCCAGCATGCCTTTTGCTTTTTCGATGACGTCCAACTGATGGCGCACTGCACCAAAAGCATTCATCTCGAACGAGCCGTCGCGCTTGGCAAAACAGGGGATCAGCATGTTTTCCATTACGCTGAGATCGGCAAAGATTTCAGGGGTCTGGAACACGCGGCTAATGCCCATCTGATTGATCTCATGCGGGGAACGGCCCAGCACCGATTGCCCGTCAAACATCACCGATCCGGTGTCCGGGATCAGCTTTCCCACAAGGCAGTTCAGCAGCGTGGACTTGCCCGCCCCGTTCGGCCCGATGATCGCGTGGACCGAATTTTCGGCGACCGACAATTGTACTTCGTTCAGCGCCTGCAAACCACCAAAGCGTTTGCCGACATTTTTGACTTCAAGAATTCCCATCTGTCAGCGCTCCTTATTCCGCGGGTTTCACATCAGCGTCCGGATCGGACTTCTTGTTCTTGTCCTTGCGGCCCCGCAAGGACGCCATGATGCGCTGCCCGCCTTCGACCAGCCCACCGGGCAGGAAGATCACGACGGCCATGAACATCAGGCCCAGCGTCAGGTGCCAGCCTTTACCGATGAACGGATAGATCAGCGTGACGACAAGGTCTTCCAGCCCGTCAGGCATCCAGGCAAACCACTGATGCAGGATCTCGGAATTGATCTTGGACAGGATGTTTTCCATGTATTTGATGAGGCCCGCGCCCAGAACCGGGCCGATCAGCGTGCCGACGCCACCAAGGATCGTCATCAGAACGACCTCACCCGACGCGGTCCAGAACATCCGCTCGGGCCCGGCCAGCGGGTCCATCGCGACCATCAGACCACCGGCAAGGCCGGCATACATGCCCGAGACAACGAAGGCCGCCAGCATGTAGGGTTTGGGGTTCAGACCTGTATAGTTCAGCCGTTGCTGGTTCGACTTGATCGCCCGCAGCATCATCCCGAAGGGCGAGCGGAAGATGCGGATCGAGATATAGAACGCGATCAGCATCACAAATGCGCTGAAGTAATATCCCGCCGAGAAGGTGAACACCCAATCGCCCACGTTGAGATCGGTGGCGCTGCGCATCTCAACCCCAAAGAAGTTTGGCACCGGCGTGTTGCCATCTGCACCAGCCTTTGCGCCAAGGATGCGCGGATCTTGCACCGACAGTTGCAACCCGGTCTCACCCCCGGTTAGGCCCTTTTGCATCAGGCCCTGCTTGTCCGGGCCGTCCATGTCGGTCGCCAGAACCGAATAGGCCAGCGCATAGGACATCATCGCGAAAGCCAGCGTCAGAATTGAAAAGTAGATGCCCGAGCGCCGCAAGCTGACATATCCAATCATAACCGCAAAGAGGCCGGACAGCACCACTGACAGCAGCAGGGCAGGGACCACGTTCATGCCGAAAAGCTTGAACATCCACATTGCGGCATAGGAGCCGACACCGAGGAAAGCAGCGTGACCAAAGCTGAGATAGCCCGTCAGGCCAAAAAGAATGTTGAACCCGATGGCGAAGATCCCGAAGATCACAAAGCGCTGCATCAGGTCAGGATAGCCCGCGTTAAACTGCGCCATCTCCGAACCTTCGGGGAAGGGGTTCAGCAGGAAAGGCGCCAGCATTGTCAGCCCGATCACAATCAGAAAGAGGCGCGTGTCTTTTTTCTCAAGTCCAAGCATCGCTTAGTCCTCCATCACGCCTTTGCGGCCCATCAGGCCACGCGGACGTGTCAGCAAAATGATGATGGCGACCAGATAGATGATGATCTGGTTGATGCCCGGAAGCAGGTCGACGACCTGCCGCATGGAGGCAAAGCTCTCCAGAATGCCCAGCAGGAAGCCTGCCAGCACAGCGCCCGGAAGCGATCCCATGCCGCCCACAACGACCACGACGAAGCTCAGGACCAGAAAGTCCATACCCATGTGGTAGTTTGGTGAGTTGATCGGCGTATACATCACGCCCGCCAGACCTGCGACACAGGCCGCGATGGCAAACATGATAGTGAAACGCTTGTCGATATTGATGCCCAGCAGGCCGACGGTCTCGCGATCCGCCATACCGGCGCGGACGACCATGCCGAAGGTGGTGAACTGCAGGAAGGCAAAGACGCCGGCGATGATAATCATCGCGAAGAAGAAATAGACCAAACGCCAGTAGGGGTAGATGATCGTGCCGGGATCAAAGCCAAGCATCGTGCCGAAATCAAAGCTGCCGGTGAAGGCCGACGGCGCAGGCGTCGGGATCGGGTTGGCGCCGTAGAAGTACTTGATGATCTCCTGCAGCACGATGGCCAGACCAAAGGTCACAAGGATCTGGTCTGCATGGGGGCGCTTGTAGAAATGCTTGATAAGGCCGCGCTCCATGATGAAGCCCACGGCAATCATGATCGGGATCGAGAAAATGATCGCCAGCGGGACCGACCATTCGATGATCGAGGCGCCGATCTCGGGGCCAAACCAATCATGAATATAGGGCACCTCTACCTTCAGCGGGTTGCCCAGAAAGTCTGTCTGCGTTTCGTCAACCACGGTGCGGCTGAGCGACAGGATGTTGTTGAGAGTGACCGCACAGAATGCGCCCAACATGAACAAGGCACCATGGGCGAAGTTCACCACGCCAAGCGTGCCGAAAATCAGCGTGAGACCCAAGGCAATCAACGCATAAGCGGAGCCTTTGTCCAAGCCATTGAGAATTTGCAGGAGGATGGCGTCCATGGATGTCACCTTTGTTCAAAATCGCGCCGAGCGGCGAGGTCGGAGCGGGTGGGTCAGCACAAAGGCTGACATGTGGTCTGCTCTTTGAAAAACCTGCGCGAAGATTGCTCGTCGCGCAGGCTATGGTCACTGGTTACGCTTACGCGCCGGGGTTACAGGCGCCCAGCTGACCGCCAGCAAACTGCGGGTGGTCGGGTGCATAGGTGACCTGTGCGGCCGGCGTGACTTCCACGATCTCCAGAAGGTCAAACTCGGAGGTCGGGTTCTCTTTACCCTTCACGACCAGCACGTCTTTGAAGCACTGGTGATCTTCGGCACGGTACAGTGTGGGGCCATTGCCCAGACCGTCGAATTCAAAGCCTTCGAGGGCTTCGACAACCGCACATGGGTTGAACGATCCGGCACGCTCGACAGCGTCTGCATAAAGCATCGTCTGCACGTAGCATGTGTGCGCGGCCTGCGACGGCGGGAAGCCGTATTTGGTGCCGAAGGACTGAACGAACGCCTTGGAGCCTTCGTCGGTCAGCGACCAGTGCCAGTTGGTTGATCCGAAGATACCCTTGACGTTGGCACCAGCACCCTTGGCCATCAGACGGCTGTAAAGCGGCACGACGATCTCGAAGTTCTTGCCGTTCACAACGCGGTCGCGCAGGCCGAACTGAACTGCGTTCGTCAGCGAGTTGACCATGTTGCCGCCGTAGTGGTTCAGAACCAGCACGTCTGCATCAGACTGCAAAACAGGCGTGATGTAGGAGCTGAAGTCAGTTTGTGTCAGCGGTGTCAGAACCTGACCAACAGTTTCCCAACCCATGGCTTCCGTCGAAGACCGCACAGCCTCTTCGGTGGTGTAGCCCCAGTTGTAGTCTGCTGTCAGGTGATAGGCTTTGCGGTCCGTGCCATAGTTGTTGGCCAGGATCGGTGCCAGCGCCGCACCAGACATGTAGCTGTTGAAGAAGTGGCGGAAGCCATTGCGACGACGGTCTTTACCGGTCGTGTCGTTCGAGTGGGTCAGACCCGCCATGAAGATGACGCCAGCCTCTTGGCACAGCGCCTGCACGGCCACGGCGACACCCGAGGACGACCCGCCGGTAATCATCACCGCGCCGTCTTTTTCGATCATCGATTTGGCCGAGGCGCGCGCTGCGTCAGACTTGGTCTGCGTGTCGCCCGTCACATACTCGACCTTTTTGCCAAGAATGCCGGTGCCTTTCAGCGCTTGGCTGCTGAATGTCTTCATCATGCCGCCGTCGCCGCCACCGTTGAGGTGCTCAACTGCTAGCTCATAGGCGCGCAATTCGTCCGCGCCTTCATCTGCGTAGGGGCCGGTTTGGGGCACGTTGAAGCCCAGCGTCACGGTGTCGCCCTGCGGCGCGTTGGTGAAGCCCGCGTGGCCATCTGCCCAGGCGCTGCCGTCAAAAATAGTGGGAACCGCAAGGCCCGCACCAGCAACCGCACCTGTCTTGAGCACGCCGCGGCGTGTCACTTTCGTCTTGGACATAGAAATCCTCCCAATTTTCTTTGAATGCCCGACATGCCTCCTCCAGCGCGCGGGCGATGCTTTTTACAGCGTGGCAGCAGTATCGCCGCGAAATGGAAAATCTCGCAACAAATACCTCATTTAATTGAATTTTTTTGTGAAGAAATACACAATGCTCTGGTATACATTGTAAACGATTTTTCTCGCAGGTGCAGAAAGTATCTGAAAAGGTAAGGAAAAAACCAATGCCGCGCAGCGCACTCACCGGCAGCCGTATTCGCGACAGACGAACGGCAAAGGGGCTCAAGCAGGCTGATCTTGCACGCGAGGTGGGAATCTCGCCAAGTTATCTCAACCTAATCGAGCATAATCGCCGCAGAATCGGCGGCAAACTGCTGATTGACCTGTCCCGCGCGCTCGAGGTGGAGGCCTCTCAGTTGACCGAAGGGGCTGAAGCTGCCCTGCTTTCGCGGATGCGCCAGGCCGCGGCAGATGCCCCCAAAGTCGTCACCGAAAGCGACCGTGCAGATGAATTCGCAGGGCGCTTTCCCGGTTGGGCCGGCTTGGTCGCTGTCCAGCACGACCGCATCGCGCAACTGGAACGCACGGTTGAAACACTGACCGACAGGCTGACGCATGACCCGTTCCTGTCGACGTCGCTTTATGATGTCGTCTCCTCGGTGACCTCAATCCGGTCAACATCCTCCATTCTGGCAGGTGAAGAAGAGCTGGATGCCGAATGGCAGGGCCGCTTTTTGCAAAACCTCGACAATGACAGCCGTCGTCTGGCCGAAAGCAGTCAGGCGCTTGTGGCCTATCTTGACGGGGTCGGGGACGCCCAGGGCGGCGCCACGTCACCGCAGGAAGAGCTTGAGGGCTATCTGCTGCGCAACGGTTTCACCCTGAACGCGCTCGAGGACGGCACAGCAACGCCAGCGGAACTTGTCGTGGATGCGGCGTTGGACTCTGAGCCCGCGCAGATCCTCGCACTCGCCTATTTCGAGCGTTATGCAAAAGACGCAAGGCGCCTGCCGCTAAAAGGGTTTATCGCGCAATATGCCGTCACGCCGGATCCCGCGACCCTTGCGCAGATCTATCAAGCGGACATCGCGATGATCCTGCGCCGGATCGCGACCTTGCCCGAAGACGATCCGGAACAGCGCATCGGGCTGGTGACCTGCGATGCTTCTGGCACATTGACGTTCCGCAAGGAAAGCCCCGGCTTCTCAATCCCGAAATTTGGCGCAGCATGTCCGCTTTGGACGTTGTATCAGGCCTTGATCTGTCCCAACACGCCGATCCAGACGGTGGTTGAACAGGCCAGCCGCACCGCGCCGCTGTTTCGCTGCTATGCGATTGCGCAACCGCTGCAACCCGCATCGTTCACAGCGCCCACGGTGATCGAAGCAACAATGCTGATCCTCCCGCTGGAAGGTCCGCATCAGATGGCACCGATGGAGATGGCGCAACCGGTCGGGTCAAGCTGCCGGATCTGCCCACGCGATGAATGCGCGGCACGGCGCGAACCCTCGATCCTTGCGGATGGGTTCTAGGGATTGCCCGTAGACCCTATCGATCAGGACCGGGCGGATCACTCCCTAGGCCGCTGCCAAGGCAGACAGCTTATCAAGTGCCGCCGACCAACCGTTACGATACTCATCAAAAACCTCTGGCCCTGCGAGGCTGGTAATCTGGAGCGTCACGCGCAGCGAACAGCCACGCGCATTCTCTGAAATCTCTTTGCCGCAAAGCGAGATCGATATCATCTCGCCGCCCACCACAAGTGTTTCGGTGAAGGACATGAATGCTGGCGTTACCACATGAAAAAGGCTTGTCGTGTTGAACTGCGGTGCATCTTTCGGGCCGCATCGTGTTTCTTCGCGGCCGCCGGGTCGGCAGTCAAAGGTATCAATGATAACGACACTTTCATCATCAGGCCCGCTCCACACCGCGCGCAGTATGCGGTCGGTCATAACGTGAAACAGGCGTTCGGCTGTACAGGCAATCTCCCGGTCAAGGGTCAGGGTTTCATAGTCAGCCATCTTTGCTTTCCTTTTCAAGATGCTCGGCCTCAAGATGCCCGGCAAATGCACTGAGGCGGTCAAGGCGACCCTCCCAGAGGCGGCGTTGGTGTTTCAGCCAGTCTTCTGCCTCTGCAATCGGACGGGCTTCGATATGCACCATCCGGACGCGCCCGACTTTTTCAGATCGGATCATCCCGGCAGCCTCAAGCTTGCCAAGATGCTTCAAGAAGGACGGCAGGGCCATGTCATGGGGCGCGTGCAGCTCTGATACCGGCGCAGGACCCGTCGTAAGCCGGGCGATCACGGCGCGGCGGGTCGGGTCGGCGAGGGCGGAGAAGAAGCCATCAAGATTGTTATCCATATGGCTAAGTAACCGAGAGCCAAGGCGGGCGTCAATAAAAACTTAGCCATATGGATAAGTGTTGCGGGGGGGGGGCTGAAATCGCCATCGTCATGGCAGCAGGCCTGCCGGGCGATCTTTTGTCCAATCCTTTAAAAGTACTGCTCTTGGGGCCCGCAGGGTTGCAAAGTTTTGACACGCCCCCTTGCCCGCGCAATAAAGGTTCAAACAAAAAGAAAAACCTAAACGGGAGGAGCGACAGAATGGGCAAACATGTCCTTCTGATCGAAGATGAACCGAACATCATCGAAGCGATCAGATTTATTCTGTCGCGCGATGGCTGGTCTGTGGACACGCACTCCGATGGCGCCAATGCGATCGAGCGGGTCCAATCGATGAAGCCCGATCTGATAATCCTCGATGTGATGCTGCCCAATAAATCGGGCTATGACATCCTGCGGGATTTGCGGGATGATGCGCTGACGGCCAAGCTGCCGGTGCTGATGCTGACAGCGCGGGGCCAGACCAAAGATCGCGAACTGGCCGAGCGTTTGGGCGTGAACGAGTTCATCACCAAACCTTTCTCTAACAGCGATATCCTGGCCAGCGTGCGTGCGTTGGCGGGGGCAGGCTAGCCCGTGGCATCGCCGCGCGAGCCTCTCTTTCTGGGGCGCGACGGCTATCGTCGCCGTCGTCTCACGGATGCGGCCCGCCTGTTGCCGCTGGTCGGCGTTATCCTGTTCATGATCCCCCTGATGTGGGGCGAACGTGACGGCGAAGGGCCTGCAACCGCGCGTGCAGGGCTTTATGTCTTTGGCGTCTGGCTCTGGCTGATCCTGTGCGGCTATGTGCTTGCCGTGCGTCTGGGCCAGACCGACACAAGCGTCGATAAGGAAGACGAGGTCACCACCGGATCGGAGCCGTCCTGATGGTGACGTTCAACCTGTTGATCCTGGTGTCGCTGGCTTACGTCATTTTCCTGTTCGCAGTTGCCTTCTTTGCCGAGCGGCGCGCGCAGCAGGGTGTCGCCAGCTGGATGCGCGCGCCGCTGATCTACACGCTGTCACTGTCGGTCTATTGCACCGCTTGGACCTTCTACGGTGCCGTTGGCTATGCCACCCGGTCAGGTCTTGAGTTCGTTACGATCTACCTTGGACCGACACTGGTTATGATCGGCTGGTGGTGGATCTTGCGCAAATTGGTGCGCATCGGGCGCACACACCGGATCACCTCCATCGCCGATCTCATCTCGTCGCGCTTTGGCAAATCGACAGCGCTGGGCGTTTGCGTCACCGCCTTTGCGGTGATCGGCACAACGCCCTATATCGCGCTTCAGCTGCAATCGGTGACCCTCAGCTTTGATGCGTTCAACGGCACCGGTCGCGCAGACGAGCAAGGCTTGCAATACACCGCGTTCTGGATTGCTACGGGGCTTGCGATCTTTACGGTGATCTTTGGCACCCGCAATCTGGATGCCAACGAGCGTCACCACGGCGTGGTGATGGCGATTGCCGTCGAGGCCGTTGTCAAACTGGCCGCGCTTGTGGCGGTCGGTATCTTTGTTGTCTGGGGGCTCGGCGGTGGTCCCATGGCGACAATGGCCAAGATCGACGCCTCGCCGATGGCCAATCTGGAACTGCAGACCAGCCGCTGGATCGGTATCACATTCACCGCGGCCGCAGCGTTTCTGTGCCTGCCGCGGATGTTTCAGGTCATGGTCGTCGAGAACGCGGATGAACGGCATCTGGGCACCGCAAGCTGGGCCTTCCCGCTTTACATGATGCTGATGAGCCTTTTCGTGATCCCCATCGCAGTGATCGGTCTGGATCTGATGCCCGCAGGGGCAAACCCCGATCTTTTCGTGCTGACCCTACCGCTCAGCCAAGGCCGGGAGGATCTTGCGATGCTGGCCTTTCTTGGCGGCTTTTCGGCAGCCACCTCCATGGTGATCGTGGCGGCGATTGCGCTGTCGACAATGGTGTCGAACCATATCGTCATGCCGATCTGGCTCAGCACGCAAAAGGACGGCGCAACCGTGTCGGGGGATGTGCGCCACGTCTTGCTACGCTCGCGCCGTATCTCGATCATCGCGATCCTGTTTCTGGGATACGTCTATTACCGGCTGTCCGGTGGTGGCGCTGCGCTGGCGGCCATCGGGTTGATCTCGTTCGCGGGTGTAGCGCAGTTTCTGCCCGCCATGCTGGGCGGTATCTTTTGGCGCGGCGCAACCCGCGTCGGTGCGTTGGCGGGCTTGTCGGCGGGCTTTATCATCTGGATGTACACAATGCTGTTGCCCTCTATCGGCGTCAACGGGGTGTTCCCTGAGGCGTGGATGCAGGGCGGTCCGGCGGATCTGCACTGGCTGCGCCCGCGCGCGCTTTTTGGCATCGAAGGGCTCGACCCGGTTGTGCATGCAGTTTTCTGGTCGCTGACGCTGAATACCGCAGCCTTTGTCATTGGATCGATGCTGAGTTTTCCCAGCCCGCTGGAACGGCTGCAGGGCGCGCAGTTCGTCAATGTCTTTGACCACTCAACCGGGCCTCGCGGCTGGACCCATAGCGGCGCCGCAACAGAAGACCTGATGATGATGGCGCAGCGCATCCTTGGCCCGGACGAGGCACAGACCCTGTTTCACGCCGAAGCCCTTGGACAGGGTAAAGGCGCTGTGCTTCCGGATCCATCGCCTGAATTCATCGACCGGCTCGAACGCGAACTGGCTGGTTCTGTGGGCGGTGCGACGGCACATGCGATGATCTCGCAAATTGTGGGCGGTGCGTCGGTCTCGGTGCAGGATCTGATGGCCGTGGCCGATGAGGCCGCCCAGATCATGGAGTATTCCAACCAGCTTGAAGCCAAATCAACCGAGCTTCAAAGAACGGCTGGCCAATTGCGCGACGCCAATGAAAAGCTGACCGCACTTTCGGTCCAAAAGGACGCCTTTCTCAGTCAGATCAGCCACGAGCTGCGCACGCCGATGACCTCGATCCGGTCGTTCTCGGAAATCCTGCGCGACGGGGCAAACCTGACCCGGCCCGAGCGCGCAAAATACTCTGACATCATTCATGCCGAGGCGATCCGCCTCACGCGTTTGCTGGATAATCTGCTGGATCTCAGCGTGCTGGAAAATGGTCAGATTGATCTTCAATTGCAAAGCGGCACACTTGGTCAGGTGCTTGATCGGGCGCTGGCCTCGTCCGGCGCAGCAACAGAGAATCTGCGCATTACACGGGATCCTGATGGCGATGACATCGCCCTTGAAACAGATCTGGATCGCCTGACGCAGGTCTTCATCAATCTGATTACCAATGCGGCGAAATACTGCACCGCCGACGCACCGCATCTGCAGATCCGCATCACGCAGGATGGCCCGGTCAGCCAGATTGATTTCCTCGACAATGGGGCGGGTATCCCGCAGGCCAGCCAGTCGCTGATCTTTGAAAAGTTTTCACGCCTGTCGGATCAGGCGGCTGCGGGCAGTGCGGGGCTTGGGCTGGCGATCTGTCGCGAAATCATGAGCAAGCTGGGGGGCGAGGTGCGTTACCTTGACGGCACCGGCGGCACCGCTTTTCGCGTGCGCCTGCCGACGGGCACGCAGATCGCTGCAGCTGCCGAGTAATGGTAACCACTTGGTAACCTTGGCGCTCTAGTGTCGGGTCATGAGCAGGACCTGACCCATGGCATCAACTGACACATCTCCGGTGTTGCGCCGAATGCTGGCTGCGGCCCCGGCGCAGAGCGCCTCGGGCGTCGCAGCGGCGTTCAAACCGTTTGCGGCGATGCTGGAAAAACTGGCAGATCGCAGCTTGTCGATGCCGCTTGGCGTGACATCGGTGCAGCAGGCCACGCTGAGCCGGGACGCGCTGATGCAGGGGTTTGAAGCCCCCGTTGTCATGTTGCGCCTGCGCGCGCCGGACGGGGCGATTGGGATGGCTGGCATCTGTCCGCAATTGCGTGCGGCCCTGATCGAAGTGCAAACCACCGGTAAAATCGCAAGTACCGCCGTTTCAGACAGGCCTGCAACCGACGCGGATGCTGCGATATGCGAAGGCTTTGTCTGTGATTTCTTCACGCAGGCCCAAAGCGTTCTGGACAAAAGCACCTCAGACCCTTGGGCGAAACAGTTTACCACCGATGGGCGCTTTGCCGGCCTGCGCGCGCTGGGCCTGGCGCTGGATGACAGCCCGTTGGCGCATCTTACGGTGCATCTTGATCTGGGGCAGGGCGCCCGTCAGGGCGTGCTGCGGTTGCTGATCCCGCAAGCGCGCGGGCGCGCGCCTGCCGCTCCGAATGCGGGTTGGAAAACAGCGCTGAACGACGCTGTTCAGGATGCGCCCGTGCCGCTGACCGCTGTGCTGCACCGACGTGTCGTGCCGTTATCCGATATCGAAGGAATGTCTGTTGGCGACTTGCTGACACTGCCGCGATCGGCGGCAAGCAGCATCACGCTTGAATCGTCAGATACGCGCACAGGGCCTTTCAAGCTGGGTCAGATTGGCGGGCAAAAAGCGCTGCGCCGGGTGGCTGACATACCTGACCCGCAGCCAGTGCCCCCAGAGCCGCGTTTGGCAGAGCCTGCGGATCCTGGGGTGGCGCCGGACAATCACGACACCGTCTAAAGCTTAGCCCTTTTGCGCGGCCATGGCTTCGATCTGCGGGCGCAAATGCTCCAGTTGGTATCCACCGCGCTGCGTGCCCGCGATGATGTCATCGACCGGCATCGCCCCCGCTTGTGACAGGCACCAGACAATCGAAGACCGTGTGCCAGACGCGCAATAGGCCAGAACGGGGCCCGGCGCTTCGGCCAACGTGGTGCCTTGGGTTGTGACATTTTCCATCGTCATGCCGCCGCCCATCACCGGATTGTCGACAAACTGCAGGCCCGCGGCTTCTGCTGCGGCGCGCATCGCCACGGCATGATGCGACGGTGGAATTTCTCCATCGGGTCGGTTGCAGATCACGGTCGTGTAGCCTGCCGCAGCGATCTCGGACATATGTTCAGGATCGATCATCGGCGAGACGGCATAGTCGGGGGTCAAAGCGCGAATATCCATACCGTCTTGTTAAGCGATGACGGCGGAATGTCCAGTCCACCTCAGCTGGTTTCACCGCGTGAAACTGCATTTTCGGGCAGGGTTCGCGATGCTGATTCTCTCCGGAATTTGATGCAAAATCTTGATATTTTCAGACGATTTTGGCGCTAACATACTGATCGGTCTCACAGAATAGCTGACTTGATCTAGAACAAGTTTGGTTGGGCTTCTTTTTGTTACCCTAGGGAAAGGGAAATGCTGCAAATTAGGGAGGCTAGGATGAGTGTTGCCGAAGTTCGCATAAAAGCTGTTGCTGGTCCGTATGTTTTGGAGCCGGATGGTCGACTTTTGCCCGTCGACCGCAAGAAAGATTTGCGTGCGCGGATCCGTGCTGTTCTGCGCAATCAATCCATCGTTGCGCAAATTGCAAACGGTCTTGAGGCGCGCCAAGAGGCGTCAGACCCGCTTTGGGCGCATGCGCTGGACCGTGCCGAAGACGCCGAGGCGCGGTGCCTCTAGGCCATTCGTTGCCAAGATAGGTGCAAGGGGGGCAATCAATCTCTTGCGCTACTCTGCTTTGTGCTTACTAATCAACGACATGCAGCAGGGGCACCACAAAAACTCGACCCAATCCTGCGGGCGCTGGTGCCAGTGGTATGTCTGATCGCGTCACGCTGACATCGCGCGCGGGCGTCAGCGTGCTGACCCTGCAAGACCCGCCCGTGAACGCTTTAGGTGGCGCGATGCGACAGGCGTTGTGGGACGCGTTTGACACGCTGCCCGCCGATGACAGCGCCGTTGTGGTAATCGGTGCAGGCGCTTGCTTTTGCGGTGGTGTTGATCTGCGCGAACTTGAGCCGCGCGCAGATGTGCCTTCCTTTCAGACACTTATGGACAAGATCGAAGGCTTTGAGCGCCCGGTGATTGCCGCGCTACACGGGGCTGCAACCGGGGGCGGGCTTGAACTGGCGCAGGCGTGCCATTTTCGCGTTTGCGCGCGCGGCACCCGGCTTGGCCAACCCGAGGTCACGTTGGGTTTTCCGCCCGGTGGCGGTGCCACGCAGCGCTTGCCCCGGCTGATCGGGGTCGAGCATGCGTTGGGCCTTTTGCTGTCGGGGCAGCCGATCACCGACAGCCGTGCCCATGAAATCGGGCTGATTGATGCGCGGGCGCGGGGTGATCTGGAAGACTTTGCCGTGCAATTTGCGCAAAATATCGTCAGTCAGGGAACGCCGGTTCGGCGCAGCCGCGATCGGCGCGACGGGCTGCGCGATGGCCAGGCCAATCAACAGCAGATCACCCGCTTTCGCGCACGCATTGCCAAAGCGCCGGTCAAGGCGCTGGGACGGATTGTTGACTGTGTCGAGGCGGCTCTTTTGTTGCCATTCGATGCCGGGATCGCTTTTGAGCAGGCCGCTTTCGAGGAATGCGTGGCGTCAGCCCAATCGCAAGCGCTGCGCTACAGCGCACAGGCGGATAGGCAGGCCGTATATTTGCCCGACGCACAAGATGTTGAGCCAGCAAGCATCACCCATGTTGCGCTTTTGGGCGATGGAAAACGCGCGCTGGATCTGGCCGTCATGCTGTTGCGTGCGGGCCTTGATGTGACGCTTGCGGGCCCTTCTGAGGCGCCGCTTGCCGCCCATGTCTCCACCTGGTTCGATCGTGCTGCGGCCTCTGGTCGACTGAACGCAGATCAAGCCACACGTGCCAAGGCGCGGCTGCGCGGCCCTGTGCCGCCTGCATCGCCCGGCGATGTTGATCTTGTGATCGACGCCTCCAAACCGGGTGCGTTGCAAGACAGTGGGCTTGTCTTGCCCGGCAAGACACCCGTCGCCTTGGCGTTTGACGGTGCCGATCCTGCGACAGTGCCGCCAGGCATGTCGGCCCTTGGGTTGGGATTTGGCATCCCAGCCGTGACAAGCGATTTGATCGTTGTTGCACAAAACGAAAGCGTCGCCCCAAATGCGCTTTTGGGGATCTTGCACCTCGCACGGCGGTTGGCAAAGCAGACGGTCCTATGCACCAGCGCCGCGCCCGATTTGACCGCGCAGATGCTTGCGGTCTGGTGCTTTGCGGCGCAAACCTGCATCCGCGATGGGGCAACGCCCTATGATATTGACGCTGCGATGCGCGCCTTGGGCTGCACGCGCGGCCCCTATCAGCTTCTTGACATGGCTGGTCTGACCAGCCCGGCGGGTCGTCTGGCGCCGCGCAAGGCGGCTGGCCAACCGCTTCCTGATCTGACCGCTCGGCTGCGCGAGATGTCCCGCCCGGGGCGGCGGACGGGGCAGGGCGTTTACCTTTACGGCGCCGATCATCCACAGGGGCGGTCTGACCCGCAAATCGTCACGCTTTGTGCTGAGATGCGACAGGATCTGGGCTTGCCAGAGCGCCAGATCTCTCCGGGTGCGATCCAGCGCCGCTGTTTGATCGCGCTGGCCAACGAGGCCGCATATCTGCGCGCCGAGGGCCGTGTCGCGCGCACCTCTGATCTGGATGTCGTGATGCAGCACGGCCTTGGCTTTCCGCGCTGGCGCGGCGGTCCGGTGCTGATGGCCGATCAGGCCGGCCTTTTGGCGATGCGGCGCGATCTTGAACGGCTCGCAGCCCATGATCCGTTCATCTGGGAGCCCGCACCGCTTTTGGCAGATCTTATCAAGAACGGCACACGCCTGTCAGAGAGCTAGACGCGGCCGCCCGGTCATGTGTCGTACGCGTTCAAACACATCAACGCCCATTTGCCTTGCGATATCAATGACATCCATTGGCACCCAGTTTTCGGCGATGCGTCCGTCGGCCAGGCGGTAGAAATCCATGATACGCATGTCGATACGCTTGCCGGTTGCGGGCATACCCAACCACGGGCCAAGATGCGTGCCGCTCACCGAAGGCCAGCCGCCTGTGACGGCGTAGTCTCCATCGCTGATGCGAATGTAATGCCCGGCGCCCACACGGTCCGGAAAGCCCGTCAAAAAGGGGATCTGGTGATGGGCGCGAAACTCCTCAAGCCCGCGTGTCGTGCCAATGCCAGCTGCGCCATACCACATGAAATCGGGGTGCCAGTATTCAGCATGCGGCATCGACGCCAGCGATCTTCCGTCGAAACGGCCCAACGCGGCATGCATCGCCAGAACCACATCCATCGCGGCGGTGCCGGAATTGCACTCTGTCAGCCTGACGCCATCCGCCGGGGCCGGACCCCGCCATTGGCTTTCCGCGCCAAGCGATGTGACGAAGGGCCAAACGCCTGCCTGCTGCATCAAATCCGCCAGATCGAACATCAGATAGCTGGTCGCGATTTTGCCGTCGATCACCTCATGCGCCTCGCAAAAGCGCAGCGCCGCAGTTTGGCCGGTTGCCGGAATATCGCAGAAATCTGACAAAAAGCGCCCCTGAAACGTGCCCATACAGGCCACCAACTGCCCCGCGCGCGGGGTGCTGACCCGTGGATCGGGCAGATTGATACCCGCCAGATGCAGCAGACTGCGCCGTTCGAGATCGGGAAAAGCGCTGCGCAATTGGGTCCAGATCGCTGCGATAGCCTCAAGGCCTTGAACTTCATTGAACGGATGCACGCAAAAGACCCGGGCCTCGGGGTGGTAAACCTCGGCCACGCTGCGCCCCTCCGCCAGATCATTCAGCAGGCTGAAGCTGGTCTGGCGCAATTCGGTCAGATCAAGAAGGGCGGCGGGCATTGGATGTTCCTTTGCATAGGTGTGCAAAAAAGCATTGCCCAGAACAGGGTGGTTTGTCTAGGACTGCGAACATCCAATCAGCAGGAGACGGATATGAAAGGCAGTCGCCCCGAACAAGCGGTGTTGAGCCGCGACACGGATATGAGCAAAACAGCCGCCACCCGCGCGGTCATTGAAGGCATGGTGGACGGGCTGAACGATCACCGCATCGCCGATATTGGTGAGTTCTTTTCAGAAGGGTTCGGCTGGTATGGCAACACTGGTTGCGGGACCAAGACCGGGCTACGCGAATTCCAACAAAACTGGCAAAAGCCCTTTCAGGCGGCCTTTTCCGACAAGGTCTGCGTGGACGAAGCGCGGCTTTACATGGGCGAATGGGCCGCAGCCTTTGGGCGGCAGGAAGCCACCCATTCAGGGGCGTTCATGGGCATTGATCCCACCGGAAAGCGGGTTGAGATTCGCTATATGGATTTCTGGAAAGTGGTCGATGACAAGATCGTCGACAATTGGGTGATGGTCGATTTTCCCCATGTTCTGGCCCAGCTTGGTGTTGATGTGTTCAACGGACAAGGGTGGGAAGCTTTCGACAAAGGCGAGAAGACACCACCGTCTCCATGATCGGGGGGCTGGTTGCCCGATCAGGCAAGAAAGATACCGACGATCACCAACATCAGCCCAAGCACGGAAAGCAGCAGCGCACCAAGGTTGAGCGGTATCACCCGCGCAAGCTTGGCGCGCATTTCTGCGTCTTCAAGCCCGGCGCGTTTGGCGCGCGCCACGATCACAACACAGCTCATCAGCCCAACCAGGCCGATCACCGAAAGGGCCGCTCCGATCCAGACAAGAATTTCCATTTGATCGCTCCTTGATTGCGTGCCAGCGCCTAAATCAAAGCGCGCAGCGGCTCAACCCCTTGAAGGCCGCGGGCGGGGTCGTTAGGCAAGGCCCTGACCCAGAACCGGAGACCTGACCATGAGCGATATGTCCACCAATGCGGGCACCGATGCCTCTTACCGCGTCACAGCCGATGAACTGCGCCAGTTTATCGAACGTGTCGAGCGGCTTGAGCAGGAAAAGAAGGACCTCGCCGAACAGGTTAAAGAGGTCATGGCAGAAGCCAAGGGCCGTGGATATGACACCAAGGTCATGCGCAAGGTGATTGCCCTGCGCAAGCGCGATCAGAACGACATCGCCGAAGAAGAGGCCGTTCTGGAGATGTATAAAGAAGCGCTGGGCATGTAGCGCTTAGGCCTGTTTCGGCAGGAACGCCTCAACCGCAGCGGATGCGATCACCAGCGTCGTACCCGCTTGCGGGTTCTCGACATTCAACCCGCCAAACACGGCCGTGACAGTCGCACGACCCCGGGGCAGCTTTTGGGCCAAAGCGGCACAATCGACCTGATCGGGCTCTTGCACGCCCACCGTCACCTGAACGCGCATCGCGTCATGCGACAGGCCGGTGGCCTCGAACAAGGGGATCGACGAGTGCCGGATAGCGTCTTCGATCGCGCGGGCCGCGGCCTTGGTATAGTCCATCCCGTACAGATCGTTCCCCATACCCATTTCGATGATAAACCGCTGATCGTCCATCATTTTTCCTCCAGATCCAATGCGACCGAGATCGCGACATTGGCAATCACCGTCGGCGTGCCCCCGTCCCAGCGCGGCACGTCCAGCCCGCCTTTGCGGGGCACAACGGTGATCTGACCATAGGGAAAAATCGCGGCAATCTGATCGGCATCAATCGCAGACGGATCCTGCACGCCAACCTCAACGGTGATCTGCATTTCGGTTTTGTCCTTGCCGTAAAGCTCGGCCAGATTGATCGAATTGTGCCACAAGGCATCCTTGACCGCGCGTTTGGCGGCTTCGGTATAATCCAGACGGCGCAAAGAGCTGCCCATTCCGAATTCGGTCAGTAAACGTGTGACAGCCATCTGATCTCCGTGATTGCGGTTTGTGTGTGCCGCAAGCTGCACCCTTTGCCAAGGCCCGCGCAACAGGTTAGGCGAAAGGCATGACCACGACCTCCTCCTCCCTGATCGCGACGGCATTTGTGCTGAGCAGCGGTATCCTGTGGGGCCTCTACTGGTGGCCGGTCCGCCTTCTTGAGACGCAAGGCCTTGCGGGGGCGTGGGGCACTCTTGCGATCACGGGCGCGGCGGCCTGTCTGTTTGCGCCTTTGGTTGCGCTGCGCCGCCGCCGCGTTGATCGTTCAGACATCGTGTCAATCGTCGCCATTGCGCTGGGCGGCGTTGCGTTTGCGCTTTATTCCATCGGGTTCGTCTACGGACGTGTGGCGATCATCATCTTGCTGTTCTTTCTGACCCCTCTCTGGAGCACGCTGATCGCGCGATGTGTCATGGGCTGGCAGACACCGCCTGTGCGGCTGCTGGCCATCGCTGTCGGGCTTGTGGGGCTGGGCGTGATGCTCAGCGCTGATGGCGAAGCACCGGTTTCGCGCAATCTGGGCGAGTGGATGGCGCTTGCCTCAGGGCTGCTTTGGGCCATCTCGACGACAGGCATTCGCAGCAAATCCCGCCTTGCGGCGGTCGAGGCCGCGTTCACCTTTGCTGCCGGTGCTGCGCTCACCTCGTTGGTGCTTGCCCCGTTTCTGGCCCCATGGCCTGCAACGGCCACACCCTCATGGCCGCTGATCTTTGCAACCGGAGCCCTGTTCTGGGGCGTGTCGATCCTTGGGCTGATGTGGGCAACCCGCCGGCTTGACCCCGCCCGCGTCGGAATACTGCTGATGAGCGAAGTGCTGATCGGGGCTGCCACGGCCGCGATCTTTGCAGGCGAAGCGCTGGCCCCGCTTGAACTGCTCGGTGGTGCGCTTGTGCTGATGTGCGGCGTGCTCGAACTGTGGCCGACCAGAGCTAGGGCGTAATCATGGTCACGCCGGGCATCCGTTCGATCGCAAACAGATCGTCTTCATATTGCTCGGTCATGTAGGCCACCGTGTCATCGGTCCAGCCCGGTAGATCAAGCTCTTCTTCAATGGCGTCCTCCATGGCGTATTTGTCCAGAAACGCAGCCATGATGCGCCGCTTTTGCAGCTCGGTCTGGGGTGGATTGGCCTTGAGATAGGCGCGCAGCCGCCGCATGCCGGGTTTGCTCATGATCTCGGCCAAAAGATCGAACCCGCCCGAGATTGGCGTTGTCGGATCAATCCCCGAAAGCTCGCGGATCAGCTGGCCCCAGATCAGCGGCGTGTCTTCATTGGCCCAAACGGTGATCTGTGCGTTCGCGCAGGCCTCGCGTATCTGCGCGATGACGGTTGACCAGCGAATTGCCATCGGATCATTGCCGGACACAAACTGGTCATAGGTCTTCTTTGCGACCTTGTCGAACAGCGCGGGCAGAAACGTCGCGGGATTGCGCATGGCGATAAAGAACTCGATCTCGTCAGCGGCGAAAAGCTCTTCGAAACGGGCGCATTTGATCGCAGCCTGCCGGTAGAACTGCCCGTCCTCAAGCGCGCGGTTCGGCACGCAGATGAAGTTCGAATTTGACATGACCAACCGGTCCACATCATCTTCCTGCAAGATCGCATCCAGCATCACATCGCGCGCGTCATCCGCCAGCGGGTTGCGGTGCATGCTTTGCAGGGTTTCGCGAACGATACGCCGATAGCGACCGGGGCCCGGAACGGCAACGCCCTCGTTCACAAGCGCTTCCTTGTTCTTGAGAAGCGACTTGAGAAGCGCGTCGTCGTCAGTGCAATGCGGACCAATGTGACAGGCAATCTGCATAAGAAACGGACGGGTCCTTTAGGTTCGCGCGACGGTGATCCTGCTTTAACGCGCTCATGCCCACGTTACCAGAGCCGTGCTTTATTCCGTTGCTCCATGTTGCTTTACCAACGCGTCAAGCCGCGCCAAAACCTGCGGTGCAGGCCGGCAGGAGGCGCGGGTTTCAAGGCTGACATGCAATAAAAACTGATCGCAATTGGCAAGCACAACCCCATCCGCACGGCGGATCATCTCGTGCCAAATCCGCAGTTTCTTCCCGTCCGCAAGCGTGATCCGGCTGTGCACCTCAACCACTTCGCCCGCATGGGTTTCGACCAGATAGTTGATCGTGGTCTCGACGGTGAAATAGCTTAGGCCGCCCGCGATATAGGCGGCATCTGCACCGATTTCGGCCATCACCGCATCGGCCGCATCTGAAAAGACCTGCCCATAGCGCCCTTCATTCATGTGCCCGTTATAGTCGGTCCAATCGACGGGAATGACCCGCCTGACGCTGACAAGGGGTACTGCGGTTTGCGGTTTGCCCAGCGTGGCTTCATGGGCGTTCAACAGCGCCCCCGCCGCCGCATCGCGCTGCTTGAGCGCGCGCATCAGTGCGACCAGATTGTCATCGCGCAGCCGCTCCAGCGCGCGGATGTCCAGCGCGCCGGATTGCTGGTCGGACTGGCTGGCGATCAGATCAACCAGCTCAGGCGTGAACTCCGGCACATCCATCAGCTTGGTCCACGGCCAAGACAGGGCCGGGCCGAACTGCTCCATAAAATGCGTCATGCCCGCCTCACCACCGGCAATCCGGTAGGTCTCAAACAGGCCCATCTGCGCCCAGCGCAGCCCGAACCCATAGCGGATCGCATTGTCGATATCCTCTGTGGTGGCGATACCGTCGCTGACCAGCCAAAGCGCCTCGCGCCAAACAGCCTCCAACAGACGATCCGCAATATGAGCGTCAATTTCGGCCCGCACGCGCAGCGGGAACATGCCAAGCTGGGTCAAAGTGGCCTCGGCTGCGGTCAGAAACGCGTCGTCATTCGCCGCGCTGCCGACCACCTCGACCAGCGGGATCAGATAGACCGGATTGAACGGATGGGTGACGATGATCTGCCCGGGCCGCATCGCCCCTTTCTGCAGATCAGAGGGCTTGAAGCCACTGGTCGACGAGCCGATAACAGCGCGTTCGGAAACCGTATCCTGAAGCGATTTCAATATGCTCTGCTTCAAAGCTAATCTTTCAGGCACACTTTCCTGAATCCAGATTGCCCCCGTGACGGCGTCCTCCAGCGTCTCGCAAAACGTCAGCTCGCCTTCCGCAGGCAAAGCCCGATCATAAAGCATCGGCAACGCCCGCCGCGCCCCTGCCAGCACATCATTGATCTTGCGCGCAGCCTCCGGGTCAGGATCATAAATCGCCACGTCCCAGCCGTTCAGCAAAAACCGCGCCGCCCAGCCACCGCCAATGACGCCGCCGCCAATGATCGCCGCGCGGCTCATCGCGGCGCTCGCTTGACCAGCCCCAACCGCGCGCGGACTTCGGCCGGGCCAATCAGCGTTGCGCCCAGCCCTTCGATAATCCCGCGCGCCCGTGTCACCAGCGCCTCATTCGTCGCCAGCTCCCCTTTGCCGAGCCATAGATTGTCCTCCAATCCGACGCGCACATTGCCGCCCGCCAGCACCGCTGCCGCCACATAAGGCATCTGGTTGCGCCCGATGGAAAACGCTGACCACGTCCAATCCCGTGGCACCGCATTGACCATCGCCATCAGCGTATTCAGATCATCCGGCGCGCCCCACGGGATCCCCATGCAAAGCTGCACCAAGGCCGGGCTGTCCAGCACGCCTTCCTCCACCAGCGATTTGGCAAGCCACAGATGCCCTGTGTCAAAGGCCTCGATCTCTGGCTTCACGCCCATCTCGGTCATCATCGCCCCCATCGCGCGCAGCATGCCGGGCGTGTTTGTCATTACGTAATCAGCCTCGGCAAAATTCATCGTGCCGCAATCCAGCGTGCAAATTTCGGGGAGGCAATCGGCCAGATGTGCAACCCGCTCGTCCGCGCCGATCATATCCGTGCCCGCAGTCAGGGGCAGGGGGCTGGATGGCGGTCCAAAGGTCAGATCGCCGCCCATACCCGCAGTCAGGTTCAGCACGACATCCACATCCGCGTCCCGCACCCGTTCGGTCAGCTCCCGGTAAAGCGCTGGATCCCGCGAAGGCGCGCCGGTATTCGGATCGCGCACATGGCAATGCGCCACTGCCGCCCCCGCCCGGGCCGCTGCAATCGCGCTGTGGGCAATCTCTTTCGGAGAGCGCGGCACATGGGGTGATCGGTCCTGCGTCGCCCCGGATCCAGTGACAGCGCAGGTGATGAACACCTCTTTATTCATGGCTAATGGCATGCCGTCCTCCCGATCATTCGGGCGAGGTAACACCGATTCCGGTGAGCGGCGCAATGGAGGTGGGAGGAGGTGGAGAAATGGGGCGGTCCCTTCCGGTGATTTGCTCCGCAATCCACCTTTCGGGTCACGTTTTCATTTCATGAAAAGTGAGTGGTGGGCGACCCTGGAATCGAACCAGGCGTGCGTCTCCGCGAGGGAACGTAGTGGGCCCTGCCAACGGGGCGTTCATAGTTCAGGAACGCTCCGGGGGAGCGTTCGATCTGCGGCGAGTGTCGTCTTCTGAAAGAAGCGGCCCTTCCGGTGATTTGCTCCGCAATCCACCTTTCGGGTCACGTTTTCATTTCATGAAAAGTGAGTGGTGGGCGACCCTGGAATCGAACCAGGCGTGCGTCTCCGCGAGGGAGTTACAGTCCCCTGCCACACCTTGCGGCCTGTCGCCCACTGGCGGACCGAATACGCAAGCGGTCCAACCCCGTCAAGACGAAATTCGCTTGCACCGCGCGCGCGCAGACGCCATGCCAGAGGCAACGAAAGGGACCCCCATGAAGAAACCCAAATGGGTCATCGAGAAAGAGCAATCGCGCCGCGCGTCAGCCGCGGAAACCGTCTGGCTCTTTGGTCTGCACGCCGTCCGCGATGCCCTTGAAAACCCCGCGCGCGAGCGTCTTCGCCTTGTCGTCACGCTGAACGCCCAAAGCAAACTGGCCGATGCCATCGCCGCCTCCGGCATGGCGCCCGAAATCAGTGATCCGCGCAAATTTGCCGCCCCGCTTGATCCGCAATCGGTGCACCAGGGCGCCGCCCTTGAGGTCAAACCGCTGCATTGGGGCAGTATCGAGGAACGCTGCTTGGCTGCCGATGGCCAAACCCCGCGTGTGGTTCTGCTCGACCGCGTGACCGATCCGCATAATGTTGGCGCGATCCTCCGCTCGGCCGAGGTTTTTGGCGCCCGCGCCGTCATCGCCCCTCAACGGCAATCCGCGCCAGAGACCGGCGCGCTGGCCAAAACTGCATCCGGCGCGCTGGAACGCCAACCCTATCTGCGGGTCAAGAACCTCGCCAACGCGATGGAGACGCTGCGCTCCATGGGCTACATCCTGCTGGGCCTTGACGGCGAAGCTGGCACCACGATCGACGCCGCCCTCAAAGGCAAATCAGACCGCCCCGTCGCGCTGGTTTTAGGCGCCGAAGGGCCGGGCCTGCGCGAAAAAACCAAGGAAACCTGTGATGTGCTGGTCAAAATCGACGCGCTTGGGGCGTTTGGCTCGCTCAACGTCTCAAATGCGGCTGCCGTTGCCCTATATGCCTCTACACGAGACGAATAGGAGCGCCGATGCCCGCCACCAAAGTCGCCACTTGCTGCTATTGCGGCACGCGCGCCGCCCTTGTGCTGCGCGGCAAAGACCGCCACGAGCTCAGCTGCCGGGGCTGCGGCGCGCCGCTCCATGATCTCAAGATGATTCCCCGCTCGGACAAGGGTGAGCCGCGTGAACTGGTGAAACCTTCGCGCATTCGCAACCGGCCCGAAGACCCGATCAAAGGGTACAAATGGGACGAACGGAAGCGCAAAAAGCGCAAAAAACGCAAATCTCTGGGCCGAAAAGTGCTGGAAGAAGCGTGGGACGTGCTCGAAGACATCTTCGACTGAAACATTTCTCACGGGTTGCGCGATCCCGATCACGCTCCGGCGAGGGGGCTTTTCAGGGCATGCGCACAAGCGCATCTTTGCTCCATCGAAACCCGAACCGGAGCCCGCCCATGTCCGTCACACCGTCCCGCCGCGCCTTTCTGGGCCTTCTTGTCGCCATCCCTGTCAGCGGTACGCTGATCCGCCCCGCTTTGGCCGAAGAGCCATGGATTTTCGCCCCTGATGGCGTTGCGATCAACGGCACCGATCCGGTGGCTTACTTCACCGAAGGCAAGCCGGTTCAGGGCCTGGCCGAGCATTCGGTCGAATGGAAAGGCTCCACCTGGCACTTCGCCTCTGCCGAAAACCGCGCCGCCTTTGAAATGAATGCCGATGGGTACGCGCCGCAATATGGCGGCTACTGCGCCTATGCTGTCAGCCAAGGTTACACCGCCAAGACGGTCCCGGATGCATGGACGGTGCACAACAACAAGCTCTATCTGAACTTTTCGAAAGGTGTGCGCCGCCGCTGGCTGAGGGATATCGACGGCCATATCGCGTCCGGCGACGCAAACTGGCCGTCTGTCCTGAGCGCTTAACACTTCGTTCACATAATCGTGCCAACATCTACAAAGACGTTGCCACGTCCCTATTTACTAAACAGAAGCGCAAGCTGGAACTCTTGTGTTTCACTTCACTGTCCCTCGTTCCACACCTGGCGCTCGGGTTTTACCCGGGCGCTTTTTTATGGCGGACCGATTGGCAGGGCAGAACTCAAAACAGTGCTGACACACCAACGCAGTGACCCAAATCTAGGCCGGAACAGCCTCCAGTGTTTTTGTGATCGCCAGCGCAGCCTCGGCAGCTTCGCGACCTTTGGTCACGAAATGGGCGCGGTAGATGCCGGTATGATGCTGTGTTTCCTGAAAGTGATGGGGTGTTAGCGAAACAGACAGCACAGGTGTATCCGTCTCCAGACCGACCTGCATCAACCCGCTCACCACGGCTTGCGCAACAAAATCATGCCGGTAAATGCCGCCATCCACAACAAGCGCAGCCGCAGCGATGGCGCTGTATTTGCCACTATTGGCCAACCGGCGCGCAAGCAACGGAAGTTCAAAAGCGCCGGGCACATCGAACACGTCAATCTGCTGTGATGGGATAATCTGTTCAAAGCCAACCAAAGCTTGATCGACGATTTCGGCATGCCAGCGCGCCTTGATAAAGGCGTATCGGGTGGGTGTCATGGTGATCTCCTTTAAGCGACACTTCACCCAAGGCGATCACGCGCGGCTCCAGCCCACAGGATGTGGACCAGACGCACATTCTCTTTCATCCGGACTGTAACCGTCGGCTCAGGCATCGCACCTGATCTGCTTGACCCTTCCCTCGAGAAGGCGCTCGCGGGCTTGCAGTTTCCTGCTTACCGCCGGTGGGGAATTTCGCCCCGCCCTGAGAATAGGCGCAAAACATCATCAACCGATGGATTCGGCAAGCGCCGACGAACGGGCGAGGCCCTTTGCACAACCGCAGGCTTTCGATCAAAGGGTGTCTGTCGTATGACATCCCCCATGACATACCCCGATGCCCAGCTGCGCGAGATCCTCAAAACCACGCAAACCATTGCTGTTGTTGGCGTTTCGATGAACCCGGTGCGGCCCAGCTATTATGTGGCGCGCTATCTCGGCCTCAAGGGGTATACCGTGATCCCTGTTAACCCGGGCCATGCCGGCAAGACGCTGTTTGATAGCCAGGTCAAAGCCAGCCTGAGCGAGATCGACCAGCCGGTCGACATGGTCGATATCTTTCGCCGATCCGAGGCGGTGCCACCGATTGTAGACGAAGCGCTTGCGCATTTTGCAGACCTGAAAACCATCTGGATGCAGATCGGTGTGGAACACGCCGCCGCTGCCGCCAAAGCCGAAGCCCGCGGCGTGACCGTCATCCAGAACCGTTGCCCCAAGATCGAATATCAGCGCTTGTTTGGCGAACTGCGCATGGGCGGCTTTGCCACCGGTGTCATCAGCTCAAAGCTGTGACGAAAAGGGCCCCGCGCTTTGCAGGGCCCCCTGTTATCAAGCGGCCAAAGCCAACTTGTAGACGTGGATCTCAAATGTCGGGTGCATCTCGGCCCCCAATACATTTTCCTTGTGATGACGGTAGGTTGACCGCCAGTAAGGCTGAATGACCACCCCTTCATCGCGCATGATCTGCTGAACCTCAGCCATCGTTTCGCGCCGTGTATCGGCATCCGCGATCGACAGCGCTTTGTTCAGGGCCGTGTCGAAATCCGCATTCGCAAAGGCGCTTTCATTCCACGCTTCGCCCGACCGATAGGCAAGCGCCAGCACCTGCACACCCAGCGGGCGCTGCGCCCAGTCCGTTGTCGAAAACGGATACTGCGCCCAGTCGTTCCAGAAAGTCGAGCCGGGCAGGATCGTCCGCTTCACGTTGAACCCGGCATCCCGCAGCTGCGCGGCCACCGCATCGGTGGTGTTCTTGCGCCAGTCATCATCGATTGAGATCAGCTCATGCTCGAAATCGGCCATGCCCGCCTCGGTCATCAGCGCCATGGCGCCTTCGGGGTCATATGTCGGCGCGCCGATATCGGCATATTCGGGGTGGATTGGGCACACATGGTGGTTTTCGGCCAAGGTCCCCAGATCCGCATATCCCAGCGTCAGACAGACCTGATTGTCGACCGCCATCGCCAATGCCTGCCGCACGCGTTTGTCGGCATAGGGCTGCACACCGTCCACCTCGGCCGCCTGATTGGGGCGCACGACCAACGTGTTGGCGGTGACCGCTTCGGTCTTCGTCCAGCCGATGGCATCGAAAATCTCGATGAACTCACCCAGAGATTCGTAAATCATATCAACTTCTTCAGCGTCTGCCGCAGCAAGGATCGACGCCTGATTGGTGCCGTAGTCGATATACTCGATCCGCTCCAAAGCAGCCTCACCAATCACACCCTTACCCCACCAGGCATGATCCGCATTCTTCACCAAGACCGCTTTGACCGAGACTTCAAAGCTTTCGGGAAGATAGGGACCCGTCCCGATCGGGTTGGCCAGCGGATCACCGTCAAAGCTTTGATGGACAACCGGGGCAGGGTAGTCTGAAAAGCCGGCAATCAGCGTGATATCGGGCTGGTTCAGCACCAGTTTAACGGTCTGCGGATCAACCACAGTGATTGCGCCGTCGCGGGCCAGACCCGTCGCATCGTCAATCAACGACGCCACGCGGCTGGCCATCGAATTGCCCTCAACCCCTTTTTCGCACCAGCGCGCGATGTTGAAAGCGACGTCTTCGGCGGTAAACGCATCGCCATTGTTCCATGTCACGCCTTCGCGCACCTTCAGCATGTATTCGGTCGCGTCGTCATTGACCTCCCAGCTTTCCAGAAGGATGCCGCGGAATGTCCCGTCGGAATTGTATTCAACAAGATATTCCAACCAGCCGCGGGTGAAGTTCGACATTTGCGGCCAGTCAAACGTGCGCGGATCTTTCAGCGCCTTGACCGTGCTTTCGATCCGCAACGTGCCACCCTCTGCCGCGTGGCCTTCGGCTTTTGCGGGCTGGCTGAGCCCCAACAACCCATAAGCCGCGGTGGCTGTCAGACCAAGCGATGTCGCGCGGGTCAAAAACTCCCGCCGGGACAAGGTGCCAGCGTGGACCTCGGCGGCATAAGCACGGGCAGCCGGATGGAAAAAAGACGTATTTCGAGATAGCATGATAGGATATCCTATTGCAGATAAAGGGAAATTCAGTATCGCGCCTGTTTGGATGCAGCAGCTCTAACCCTGTGGTGAGCAAGTCAGACGACCCACTCAGTAAGCCAGAGGCGCCTTAAAGTTGCAACTGTCCATTGCCGCCGAGGCGTCGAAATCGCAGTCGCTGGCAGGATACAGCCAAGCAAGACCTGCGCCGCAGACACACTGTCCCTCTTGGAATCAGCGCGCCACTCCCCACGTTTTATAGCGGAGGCCGACCGATCCCATAGATCAAGCGCTCCAGCAAACCATCACTCAAAAGGCAGCAAATCCCCCCGAAAATGAGCCACCTCAGACATCTCGAAACCCGAAAGGAAAGATCATGTCAGACCTCTTCATGCATATCGGTAAATTTGTTGTTCAGCCCGAAAAACACGATGATTTTGTCGCTCTGATGCGCGAATATGAAGGTTCGGTCCGCCAGGACGGGTTGAGCCATTCCAACGTGGTCGAGGACGAGGAAACATCGAATACCTTCCTGCACGTCACCTTCTGGAACACGCGCGATGACTGGGTCGCAATCGAAAAAACAGACGCACATCAAAAGATGCACACAGCGCGCAACGCCATGCTGGCCGAAGAGATGCAGCACGATTTTCTATGCGGAAAGGTGCATGTCTAAGCAGAAAACGGGGTGCGGGCGTCTACGTCCGCGCCGCTTTCTCCGCAACACCCGAGGTGCCTTCGCGGCGTTCCAGCTCAGCCAGAACATCGGCCAGATCCACGTCCCGCGCCCGCAGCATGACCAGCAAGTGATAAAGCACATCCGCCGCTTCCGCCGTCAGCGCCGCGCGGTCGCCCTTGACCGCCTCGATGATCGCCTCAACCGCTTCTTCACCGAATTTCTCGGCGCATTTCTCCGGGCCCTTGGACAGCAGCTTGGCCGTCCAGCTGTCTTCCCTATCCGCGTCAGCACGCGCCGCAATCGTGGCATTCAGCCGGTCCAGAACGCTCATGACAACCTCATCGGAATGCCCGCTGCGGCCATATGTTCCTTGGCCTCGCGGATCGTGTAATCGCCGAAATGGAAGATCGACGCGGCCAGCACAGCACTTGCGCGCCCCTCGGTTACGCCCTCCACCAGATGGTCCAGCGTACCGACCCCGCCCGACGCGATCACAGGCACCGGCACCGCGTCTGAAATCGCCCGCGTCAGCGGCAGGTTGAACCCCGCCCGCGTCCCGTCCCGATCCATGGACGTCAGCAGAATTTCCCCTGCACCCTTTGCAACCACGGTCTTGGCGAACTCCACCGCGTCAATACCTGTCGCGCGCCGCCCGCCATGGGTGAAGATCTCCCACTTGCCGGGGCTGACCGTCTTGGCATCAATCGCCACGACAATGCATTGCGATCCAAACCGGTCCGCCGCGCGCGCCACCACATCGGGGTCCGCCACCGCAGCCGAGTTGAACGACACCTTGTCCGCCCCGGCCAGCAGCAAATCGCGCACATCCTCAGGTGTCCGCACCCCGCCGCCAATGGTTAACGGCATAAAGCATTGCTCTGCCGTGCGCGTGGCCAGATCGAACATCGTGCCACGGTTTTCATG
>ERZ1740060.375-NODE-375-length-28524-cov-21.028452_pt1 | contig 28524 bp, 33 predicted proteins | sample MGYA00581743_ERZ1740060 | MGnify/ENA primary metagenome ERZ1740060 (study PRJEB43018, sample SAMN04849235) | marine metagenome | isolation source: floating plastic debris | place: Pacific Ocean | collected 2008-08-27 | study: EMG produced TPA metagenomics...
TGTCGTTCAAAGGCCGGATCGAGCGTGAAGGCTGGATCGAACAGGCCAAAGAACTGGCTAAAGGCTAAGGAGAGAGACGAATGGCACATAAAAAAGCAGGTGGTTCCTCCCGCAACGGCCGCGACTCTGCTGGTCGCCGCCTTGGTGTGAAGAAATTCGGTGGCGAAGCTGTCATCCCCGGCAACATCATCATGCGTCAGCGTGGCACAAAGATGTGGCCAGGCGAAGGCGTGGGCATGGGCAAAGATCACACGATCTTCGCAACTGTCGATGGCGCTGTGAAGTTCCACAAAGGCCTCAAAGGCCGCACCTTTATTTCGGTTCTCCCAGTGGCGGAGGCCGCTGAATAAGCCGAACCGTATAGAGCTAAAAATTCTGGGGGATCGGTGCAAACCGGTCCCCTTTTTCGTTTTTGGATACCAAGACAATGAGCGTTGCAGTTGCCAGCTTTTTGACCTTTGCCGCAAGCCAAGTCGGCACGCCCGGTCCGGCCAACATGGCCTTGCTGGCCACAGGCGCGCGCTTTGGCTTTCGCGCGGCTTTGCCGTTTGTGGCAGGCGTGGCGTTGGGCAAGCAGCTGATTATCTGGCCGATCGGTTTTGGGTTAATGGAATTGGCCGACACGGTCCCGTGGCTGTTTGAGGCGCTGAAATGGGCCTCTGCCGCTTACATCATCTGGCTTGCGTGGCGCGTTGCCAATATGCGGCTTGAAACCGGGGCCGGGCCTGACGCGGCGCCAGGCTTTGCGGCGGGGCTGATCGTGCATCCGCTGAACCCCAAGGCCTGGGCGATGATAACGGCGGGCTTTACGACATTTACCGCTCCGGCGACACCCGCGTTGGAAGCCACGGCGATCATCGCCATCTGTTTGCTGGGTTGTCAGGTGGTGCTGCACCCGATCTGGACCTTCGCAGGTGACCGGATCGCGCAAACGGTGGCGGGCACCGGGGCGGAACGCGCCCTGATGATTTCACTGGCGGCACTGACCGTCGCAAGCGTTTTGTTCGTGCTGTTCGGAGGAGGGACACCATGAAAATTGAAGAGATTGAAGGCCAGCAGATCATAAGATCAGAGCGGTTTATCCTGCGCCCCTTGCGCAAGAGCGATCAGGGCCTCGTTGAAATGTATGCCAGCGATGCGCGTGTGGCGCGGATGACGACAAATATCCCGCATCCGCTGCCGCCCGGATCGACCGAGCAATTCATCGAAGCCTCGTTGCAGGACACGCGCAAAGAGGACGTCTGGGTCATGGATGGATCGGCCCACGGATTGGCCGAAGTTCTGGGCCTGATCGGTCTGACGCCCATGGACCGCAACCAATCCGAGATCGGCTATTGGGTGGCGCCTGCGTTCTGGAACACCGGGCTTGCCTCGGATGCGGTGCGCGCGATTGTCGAGGCGAACCCGCAAGGCGTCGACACGATGTTCGGGTCGGTCTTTCAGGACAACCCCGGTTCGGCCCGTGTCCTGACCAATTGCGGGTTCGAGTATCTGGGCGATGCTGAGGCGTTCAGCGTTGCACGACAAGCCAAGATCGATACCTGGACTTACTTGAAGAAGATGAAATAAGGCACGGAAAAGATGCAGGATTTCGCCACTTTAGAAACAGATCGGCTGCTCCTGCGCCCTCCGAAGCCGCAGGATGCGGCAGCCATTGCAGAGGCGCTTGGGGATTGGGAGGTCACGCGCTGGCTGGGGCGTGCGCCTTGGCCTTACGGGCTGTCCGATGCGGAAGAGTTCATCGCCCGAAACAAAGACAATGCGGGCCATGTCTGGATGATCGAAGCGCAAGGTGCGGTTGTCGGCATGTGCGCCTGCAAGGGCGAGCTGGGCTATTGGATCGCACGTCATGCCTGGGGGCATGGCCTTGTCACCGAGGCTGCGCGCGCTGTGATTGATCGCTATTTCGCCGATCCAACCGTTGATGTCATGCCGTCGGGCCACGCACCCCAGAACGCACGGTCGGGGCGTGTTCTGGCCAAGCTGGGCTTTCGCTATACGCGCGACGAGCTGCGCCCCTCTGCCTCGCATGGCAAAGACATCGTAATCCGCGCCATGGAACTGACGCGCGCCGAATGGGCCGCACATCGCACCCGGCTGCTGCCGCATCTTGAGACGGATCGTTTGTTGCTGCGCCCGATGACCGCTGCAGACGCGCCGCGCGTCGCCGAGATTGGTGGCCACCCGGATGTCGCCCGCATGATCTTTCGCGCCACAGTTCCGTGGCCGGTGGATGTGGTCGAACGGTTCTTGCATGACTGGCGTTGGCGCGGGAGCCTTGGATTTCGTTTGGGCGTCTGCCGCAAGGATACTGGCGCATTGATCGGCACGATTGGTGCGGGACAGCCGGACTATGGGCATGTGAAAGGTCAGCCCGATATCTTTTATTTCTTCGATCTCGCCGAAGGCGGGCAGGGATTTGCAAGCGAGGCGCTGCAGGCCTTTGCAGATGCGGTTTTTCAGCGGTTCGCGCCGGCGTCGCTGGGGGCGGATGTCTTTGACGACAATCCGGCTTCGATGCGCGTGCTGAGCAAGGCGGGCTTTGTCAAAACCGGTGAGGGCGTGGGAACCTCGGCGGCGCGGGTTGAGCCTGCATCGGTTTCCGTTTATCGCCTCGCTAACCCTAATCTGAAGGCCACGACATGAAGTTTCTTGATCTGTGCAAAGTCTACATCCGCTCCGGTGGCGGCGGTGGTGGCTGCGTGTCGTTCCGGCGCGAGAAATACATCGAATATGGCGGCCCCAACGGCGGCGATGGTGGGCGTGGAGGCGACGTCTGGGCGGAGGCTGTGGAAGGGCTGAACACGCTGATTGATTTCCGCTATCAGCAGCATTTCTTTGCCAAGAACGGCCAGCCGGGCATGGGCAATCAGCGCACGGGCAAGGATGGGGATGACAAAGTACTGCGCGTGCCTGTGGGAACCGAAGTTCTGGACGAAGATCAGGAAACGGTGATCGCCGATCTGACCGAGGTTGGTCAGCGCGTTTTGCTGGCCAAGGGCGGCAATGGCGGCTTTGGCAACCTGCATTTCAAATCCTCGACCAACCAGGCGCCACGACGGGCCAATCCAGGGCTGGAAGGGGTCGAGCGGACGCTTTGGTTGCGGCTGAAACTGATTGCGGATGTGGGCCTACTGGGACTGCCCAACGCGGGTAAATCCACGTTCCTCGCCGCGACATCCAATGCCCGTCCAAAGATCGCGGATTATCCGTTTACGACGCTGCATCCCAACCTTGGCATCGTGGGTGTCGATGAGGTCGAGTTCGTGATCGCTGATATCCCAGGCCTGATCGCCGGTGCCTCGGAAGGGCGGGGGCTTGGGGACCGGTTTCTGGGCCATGTCGAGCGCTGCGCGGTGTTGCTCCATCTGGTTGATGGCACCTCCGAAACGATTGCCGAGGATTACCAGACGATCATTGGCGAGCTTGAGGCGTATGGCGATGATCTGGCTGATAAACCACGTGTGACGGTCCTTAACAAGATCGACGCTTTGGATGAAGACGAGCGGCAGGAGGCGAAGGCCGAGCTGGAGGCGGCTGTCGGCAAGCGTGTTCTTCTGATGTCGGGTGTCGCGCGCGAAGGCACTGTGGATGTGTTGCGTGCACTGCGGTCGCAGATTGACAATGACCGCCTTCGGCGCCGCGCAGAAGAGGGCGAAGAGGACGCGCCGTGGCAACCCTGAGCGACGCCAAACGACTGGTTATCAAGATCGGTTCGGCGTTATTGGTGGACCGTGACAGCGGTGCCTTGCGCGCCGACTGGCTGCACGCGCTGGCCAAGGATGTCGCCGGGATCAAGGCGCGTGGCACGGACGTTGTGATCGTGTCCTCAGGCTCTATTGCGCTGGGGCGTGGGGTTCTGGGCTTGCCTTCCGGGACCTTGGCGTTGGAGCAGTCGCAAGCAGCTGCCGCGGTAGGGCAAATCCGACTTGCGCGCGCCTATGAAGAGGCTTTGGCGCCACACGGTCTGACCACAGCACAGGTCTTGGTCACGTTGGAAGACAGTGCGGATCGGCGACGGTATCTGAACTCCCGCGCGACATTGGAGCAGTTGCTTTCCCTCGATGTGGTACCGATCGTGAACGAGAATGACACGATTGCGACGGATGAGATCCGCTATGGCGACAATGACCGTTTGGCGGCCCAGGTCGCTGTCACAATCGGCGCGGACCAGTTGATTTTGTTGTCGGACGTCGATGGGTTTTATTCCGAAAACCCGGTCGAAGACGCGAGTGCAACGCGCTACCACACCATTGCCGAGATCACGCCCGAGATTGAAGCGATGGCGGGTGATGCAGGATCGGGTCTGTCGAAAGGTGGGATGAAGACCAAGCTGTTGGCGGCCAAGATGGCCACGCAAGCCGGCTGTGCCATGGCGATCACCGACGGGTTTGTGATGCGCCCGTTGAACGCCTTGCAAAACGGTGCTGCGGCGACGTGGTTCCTAGCGCAGGACGATCCCGCGCAGGCGCGCAAGCACTGGATTGCGGCGATGAAAGCCAAAGGGACGCTGACGCTGGACGCCGGTGCCGTAACAGCGCTGAAAGGCGGCAAAAGCCTTTTGCCCGCGGGGGTCAGCGCCGTTAGTGGTCCGTTCGGGCGCGGTGATCCGGTCATGATCCTGGCCCCTGACGGGGGGCTGCTGGGGCAAGGGCTTAGCCGCTATACATCAGACGAGGCGACGCAGATCAAAGGGCGGCACACGAGTGACTTTGAGGCCATTCTTGGCTATAGCGGTCGGGCCGTGCTGATCCACCGCGATGATATGGTGCTGGGCTAAGGCGAAGGGCTGGACGATGAAAGACATGGAAAACGTCACTGACATGATGGCTGATCTGGGTGCGCGCGCGAAAGCGGCGGCGGCAGAGCTGGCTTTCGCTCAGGCTGAGGCGAAAGAAGCGGCGTTGAACGCTGCGGCGGATGCGGTCTGGGCGCAGCGCGCTGCGATCATCGAGGCCAACGCGCAGGACATGGCGTTTGGGCGCGACAAAGGGCTGACCGACGCGATGCTGGATCGGCTGTTGCTGGACGAGGCGCGCATTCAAGGGATCGTCGATAGCCTGCGGGCCGTTGCGGCGCAGGATGATCCTGTGGGCCAGACGATGACCGAGTGGGATCGCCCGACCGGTCTGCATATCAAGCGCGTGCGCACGCCTTTGGGCGTGATCGGCGTGATCTATGAGAGCCGTCCGAATGTGACGGCAGATGCGGGCGCGCTGTGCCTGAAGGCGGGCAATGCAGTGATCTTGCGCGGCGGGTCAGAGAGCTTTCACAGCTCAGGCGCGATCCATGCCTGTCTGGTTGAAGGGCTGCGCGCGGCAGGTCTGCCTGAGGACGCGGTGCTGCGCGTGCCGACGCGGGATCGTGCGGCTGTGTCGGAAATGCTGAAAATGACGGAGAGCATCGACGTGATCGTGCCGCGCGGCGGCAAAGGGTTGGTCGGTCTTGTTCAACGCGAGGCACGGGTGCCGGTTTTTGCCCATCTCGAAGGGATCTGTCATATCTTCGTGGATGCCAAGGCCGACGCTGAGAAGGCACGCAAGGTTGTGCTGAACGCGAAGACGCGGCGCACCGGAATTTGCGGTTCGGCAGAGTGTTTGCTGATCCATCGCGATATCGCAGAGACGCTGGGTCAGCAGATTGTCGATGATCTGAAACACGCAGGTGTTGAGGTGCGCGCCGAAGGGCTGAACGGCACGATCCCCGCCACGCAAGAGGATTGGGGCACCGAGTATCTTGACATGAAGATCGCCGCGAAAGTCATTGATAGTGTTGACGAAGCGATTGCGCATATCCGCCAGTACGGCTCAAATCACACCGATTGCGTGCTGACCGAGGATGACGCCGTGGCCGAGCGGTTTTTCACAAGGCTCGACAGCGCGATCCTGATGCGCAATGCCTCCACTCAGTTTGCCGATGGCGGAGAGTTCGGCATGGGCGCCGAGATTGGCATCGCCACAGGCAAGATGCACGCGCGCGGCCCGGTCGGCGCCGAGCAACTGACAAGCTTTAAGTATATCGTGGTGGGTGACGGAACGGTACGCGCCTAAAACCGGACGCGGATTTCACCGCTCTCCTGGTCGATCTCAAGCGTTTTGTTCAGATCACGGGCCACCAGCGGTGCAAGGCCAAAATGAATCTCGGCCGCTTTCAGCGCTGACATATCCGCCGCGCGTCCACCCGCGATATCCCACAAGCCGGGTTCATCGCGAAACCGCTCAGATGTTCCGATGAGCGACCAACAATCCGGGTTGCGGATGATGCGGACGGTGCCGCCAAACGGCATGACTGTCTCAAAACACTGCATCAGCAGAAAGGCGAGGCGGGCATCGGCCCGGTCCACATCGCCTTCGACCGTCCAGTCAAAGGTGACGCGTGCACCATGCGAGATGTCATCGATCACTGATGTCACCTCGCGCCGGGACAGCAACTGACCCGGTTGCGCCGCCCCATATGCGATGCGGAAAAAGCGGATCCGCGCATTTGCATTGCGCACACTGTCTTCAATCAGCGCTGTTTCGGGCCCCGGACTGCCGCCGGACATCGATAAAAGCTCGATCCCATTGCCGATCGCCCCAAGTGGGCTGATAAGGTCATGGCAAATGCGAGACCCAAGAAGCCCCAGAAGGGTTAACGTATCAGACGCTTGCGAAGAAGGAGACGTTGTCATGTCGGGAATGGGTAGCCTTTTGGAACCGGGCATGTTGGTGAAGCATCCTGAAAAACCTGAATGGGGTATTGGTCAGGTACAATCCAACATCGAAGGTAAAGTTACTGTTAATTTCCGGGAAGAAGGCAAGGTTGTCATCAATGCTTCCCAAGTTGCTCTCGAGATGGTTTTTAGCGAATAAATTTGCTCAATACAACCTTGGCGTGTTTCACCACTTCGGTTGGTCAAAACCTTGCCAAGCGCTGCGTTCTGGTTGCCAAGGCTCGGGCCGCGCCATAGAACCGCGTCACGGTTTGACGGAACGGGTTGGATGCGCGCAACGACGTCTGAATTTCATGTGCGGCTGGCCCGCTCAGAGGCCGATCTGCGCCACGCGCAAAGGCTGCGCTATCGGGTGTTCGTGCAAGAGCTTGGCAGCGATGGCCCGCTTGTCGATCATCAGGCCCAGCTTGAGACGGACCGGTTTGATCCGTTCTACGACCACCTGCTGCTGATCGATCCCGGAGAGCCCCGCGATGGCGGCGTCATCGGTGTTTATCGTTTGATGCGCGAGGATCAGGCCGCGCGGGCCGGGCAATTTTATTCGGATGATGAATATGATCTGTCGGTCCTCAAATCGTCGGGGCGACGTTTGCTGGAATTGGGGCGTTCGTGTCTCGCGGCTCCGTATCGGGGGGGCATGGGCATGATGCATCTGTGGTCGGGGCTGGCCGAGTATGTCGAGCGCCACAAGATCGAAGTGCTGTTCGGCGTGGCCTCGTTTCACGGCACCAATGTCGATGCATTGAAAGAGCCGCTGTCATTTCTGCATCACCGCCATCTCGCGCCACCGGCGTTACGCGTGCGCGCGCAGCCTGCGCATTTCCAGGCGATGGATCTGGTGGCCGAGGCAGATCTGGACCGCAGGCGCGCGATGCTGCTGACGCCGGCACTTATCAAAGCATACCTGCGGTTGGGCGGCTTTGTGGGCGAGGGGGCTTTTGTGGATCACGCCTTCAACACCACCGATGTCTGTCTGGTGATGGACACGGCCCGCCTGAACGCCAAACAGGCACGGCTTTATACGCGCCGTCCGCCGCGGTGATCCGCACATGAGCCACACCTGGCACAAAGACGCCACGCCGCCGCCGTTTGCACCCACATGGCGTGAGTGGCTTCGGATCTTGCGCCGGGCGCTGCCGCTTGGCCTTGTGACATTTGGCTGTCTTGGGCTCTTGCTGCTGGTGCGATGCATCGAACGTCCGCTTTTCGGGCTTAGGCGTCCGGTGACACCCTACATCACGCAATTTGTGTGCCGGTCCGCGTTTTGGATCATGGGAATGACCCACCGCATTCAGGGCACGCGCATGACCCAACGCGGCGCAATCGTGGCCAATCATGCCTCGTGGCTGGATATTTTTGCCCTGAATTCGCGGCAGCGGATCTATTTTGTCGCCAAGGCCGAAGTCGCAGGCTGGGCCGGGATCGGTTGGCTGGCGCGGGCAACCGGGACAGTTTTCATCCGTCGCAGCCGCGTTGAGGCGGCCCGCCAAAAGCTGCTATTTGCAGCCCGCTTGCGCGGGGGTCATCAGTTGCTCTTCTTTCCTGAAGGCACCTCAAGCGACAGCCTGCGGGTCTTGCCGTTCAAGCCGACGCTGTTTGCAGCTTTCTTTGAGGACGGGCTGCGCGAGGTTTTGCACATCCAGCCGGTGACTGTGCGCTACACCGCGCCGGCTGGAGCGAACGCGGATTTTTATGGCTGGTGGGGCGACATGGATTTCGCACCGCATCTGCTGAAAACGCTGGCCGCCAAACACCCCGGTGCGGTGGATGTGATGTATCACGCGCCGGTTGCCGTTCGGGATTTCGACGACCGCAAAGCCCTGTCGGCCGCGATGGAAACTGCTGTGCGGAGCGGACTGAAGGCGCCTGCAAGCGTCTAACTGGGCGCGGGGCGCGCTTACTGCGCAAGCTCGGCCGCAAAGGATTTCAGCGCGGCAGCTGGATCGACGCTGCGCCAAACCTCGTCTCCGAGACCTATAAAATCTGCAAATGGCGCAACCTTGCGGATCAACGCGTCCGACAAGGCGCCTTCGGCGACGACCGGCACCTCAATCATTTCGGACCACCACTGAAACAGATCAAGCTCGGCAACTGTGCCATCACCCAAAGGTGTCGTGCCAACCGGCCCGAATGCGATGTAATCGGCACCAGCTTCGCCCGCGCTCATCCCGTCATGGCGCGAGGCATTACAAAAACTGCCGATGATCGCATCTGCGCCCAGATCCTTGCGCGTTTTGCGAACAGAGCGCGCGCCATCGGTCAGATGCACACCATCAAGGCCAAGCCGCTCAACCAGCAACACATGGCTGTCGATCACCAGTGCCACGTCGCGGGCATGGGCAATGTCGCGCACAGCGTCCGCAGCCCGCGCGATATGATCTTCGTCCTGGCTGGCCATCGACAGGCGTAGGCAGGCCACAGGCAGCGTATCAAGGCAACGGGCCAACTGATCGGGAAAGCGCGACAGCTCGATCTCGGACGGTGTGATGAGATAAATCTGCGGGGTGTCGTCACTGCTCATGGCGGTCTTTCCGGGATCTTGCTGTTGATTGAGGCTCTTAGCGTGCCGCATCCGCCCCGGCAAGGGAGGCGGCTGCCCATTGTGCTTTGCGACGCGGCCCCTTAGACCGCGCACATGGCTGAGACACCTATGCATAAACCACAACCGGCATTCGTTTTGGTGCGTCCGCAGATGGGCGAAAACATCGGCGGCGCCGCCCGTGCCATGTGGAATTTCGGGCTGGACAGAATGCGCGTCGTCGCGCCGCGCGATGGCTGGCCGAACACCAAGGCTGTCGCGATGGCCAGCGGCGCGGGCCGTCTTCTGGACGAAGCCGGGCTTTATGAAGACACGGCCAGTGCTGTGGCCGACTGCGTTCACGTCTTTGCCACCACGGCGCGGCAACGCGGGCTGACCAAGCCTGTCTACAGCCCTGAGCGGGCAATGGCGCTGGCGGCTGAAAAAATCAAGGCCGGTGAAAAAGTCGCGGTCCTGTTTGGCCCCGAACGCGCAGGGCTTGAGAACGCGGATATCGCAAAGGCCAATGCCATCATCTCGGTCCCGGTGAACCCGGATTTTCCATCGCTTAACCTGGCGCAATGCGTGTTGCTGACCGGCTATGAATGGCGCCGCCAGACCGAAGATCTGACCCATGCAAGCATTGAGATGGGCAAGGCCGACTGGGCCGAACAGATCGAGATCGAAAAGCTGGCCGAGCATTACGAAGACGCGCTGGATCGCGCGGGCTTCTTCTTTCCGGAGATCAAGGCAGACGGAATGAAGATGAATCTGCGCAACCTGTGGTCGCGCATGGCCCTGACCCGCGCGGATGTGCAGATGTTGCACGGCATCATGCGTCAAATGGTGCGGTGGAAGACCCGGGGTGATTGACTTGAAGGGGCCCGCACGATCTCTAGGTATCAGATCAGCAAGCTAAATTGAGGCGTTGATGAACACCAAGCGCAGTATATTCGAAGACGTCGGCAGCGACGCGAAGCCAGCACCGGGCATCCTGAAAGGGGGCATTGATCGCGCCCATAAAGGTGCGCGCGGTGCGATCCGGATCTGGCTGATGGTGCTTTTTGCCCTTGTCGTGCTGATGATCGCAGTGGGCGGGCTGACGCGGTTGACCGATAGCGGATTGTCGATCACCGAATGGAAGCCGCTCAGCGGGGCGCTGCCTCCGATGAATGCCGCCGACTGGCAGGCCGAGTTTGATCTCTATCGTGCGATCCCCGAATACCAGCTGCAAAATCGCGGCATGAGCATGGCCGAATTTCAGGTCATCTACTGGTGGGAATGGGGTCACCGCCAATTGGGACGGTTCATCGGCCTTGTCTGGGCGGTGCCGTTCCTTTTCTTCCTTCTGACAAAGCGTATTCCGACCGGATGGACCGGGCGCCTGTTGCTTTTGGGCGGCCTTGGTGGCCTGCAGGGCGCCATTGGCTGGTGGATGGTCTCAAGCGGTCTGCGTGAAGGGATGCTCGATGTGGCCTCTTATCGCCTTGCGACCCATCTGGGGCTGGCATTTGCAATTCTGGGCCTGATCGCCTGGTATGTCTTTCAGCTGGGCCGATCCGAGGCCGATCTGATGCAGGCGCGCCGCGGCAAGGAAGCCAAGCTGTTTTCCATGTCTACGGGGCTGATGCATTTCGCCTTTCTGCAAATACTCATCGGTGCTTTGGTTGCCGGAATTGATGCCGGGCGGGGATATCCCGATTGGCCCTTGATGGCAGGGGGCTTCTTCCCGCCCGAGCCGCTTGAGTTGCGCCCGATCTGGCGAAATTTCTTTGAAGATGACGGGCTGGTGCAGTTCATGCACCGGATGGCCGGGTATCTGCTGTTCATCTTCGGCACCGTTGTCTGGCTGCGCGGGCGCAAATCAGCCAACGCGGGCACCCGGTTTGCGTTCAACGCAGTTTTTGCAATGCTTGTCGTTCAGATGGTGATCGGCATTGTGACGGTGATTTATTCTGCCCCGTGGGAGATCGCGATTGTGCATCAGTTTGGCGCTGTTGTGCTGTGGGCGCTGATCCTGCGCGCGCGGTTCCTGTCGGGCTACCCCAAAGCCCAATCCGTAAGAGGAACCGCTTGATATGACAGCTTATGACAGTTTGATGGCGTTCCAGCGCGAGACCGAAGCACTGGGACAGATCGCAGGCCGGCTTGGCTGGGATCAGGAAACAATGATGCCACGCGGTGCCGCCCATCAGCGCGGCGAAGAGATGGCGGCTTTGCAGTCTGTTCTGCATGCTCGCCGCACCGACGCCCGGATTGGGGACTGGCTGACAACGATTGATCGCGCGGCACTCGATCCGGTTGCAACCGCACAACTGCGCGAGATCACCCGCAGCTTTCAGCGGAACACGAAAGTGCCCACCAAACTGGCCGCCGAGATTGCGCGCGTCACCTCCAAATCCCAAGGAGAATGGGCCGAGGCGCGCAGCAACGAAGACTTCAAGGCCTTCGTTCCAACGCTGGAACGTGTCGTGGCCTTGCGCCAGGAAGAAGGGCAGGCCCTTGCGGATAGCGGGGATCCCTATGATGCGCTGTTGCAGGATTACGAGCCCGGCACGACCGCGGCTGAGCTGGACGAGATGTTTGGGGCGCTGCGGCCACGCCTGACGGCGCTGCGCAGTGCTATTTTGGAAAAGCCCGCGCCCAAGGCTGTCGACGGGGCGTTTGATGAGGCGGCGCAATTGGCGCTCTCACAGCAGTTGGCGCTGGATTTCGGCTATGACATGAACACAGGCCGCATCGACAAGGCGGTGCACCCGTTCTCAAGCGGGTCCGGTCAGGACGTGCGGATCACCACGCGCACCAACATTGCCGATCCGTTCAATTGCTTCTATTCGACCATCCACGAAGTGGGCCATGCCGCCTATGAACAAGGCGTTTCAGGGGCCTACGCGCTGACACCGATCGGGCAGGGCGCATCCATGGGGGTGCATGAAAGCCAAAGCCGGATTTACGAGAACCAGCTGGGCCGCAGCCGCGCTTTTACCGGCTATCTATTTGGCAAGATGCGCGATGCCTTCGGCGATTTTGGCATCGATGATGAAGACAGCTTCTACGCAGCCGTGAACCGCATCCATGCAGGCTATATTCGGACCGAAGCCGATGAGGTGCAGTATAATCTGCATGTCCTATTGCGCTTTGATCTGGAGCGGCAGCTGATTGCGGGCGATCTGCAAGTAGCGGATCTGGAAGACGCCTGGAACAGCCGGTTCGAAGCTGATTTCGGATATGCGGTCGATAAGCCATCGAACGGATGCTTGCAGGATGTGCACTGGTCGGTTGGGCTCTTTGGGTATTTTGCGACCTACACGCTGGGCAATGTCTATGCCGGGTGCCTTTATGAAAGCCTGCGCGATGCGGTGCCGTCGTTGGATGCGGATCTGGCGCAAGGCAATACGTCAAACGCGACAGCCTGGTTGCGGGACAATCTGCAACAGCATGGCGGCCTGCGCACGCCACGAGACACGATTGCGCATGCCACCGGAGCGTCCCCATCCGAAGGGCCGCTTTTGGCATATCTGGACGCCAAATTCGGAGCGCTGTATCAGCGTTGATCCCAGTTCGGGGCGCGCTTGGCGATAAAGGCCTCGATCCCTTCTGCGGTGTCATCATCGGCGAGATTTTCAACCATGACGTCGCGGGTGAACGCATAGGCCTGATCCAGCGGCATCTGCAGCTGGTCATAAAAGGCGCGCTTGCCGATCCGGACAGCCGCACCCAGTTTGCCGGCGATTTGGGTGGCCAGTGCAGTGGTTTCATCTGACAGGGTCTGAGACGCGACAGCGCGGTTAACCAGGCCAAGCTCAACCGCGCGCGGCGCATCGATGAAATCCCCTGTCGTCAGCATCTCGAACGCCTGTTTGCGGGGAATGTTGCGCGACAGCGCCACCATCGGGGTTGAGCAGAACAAGCCGATATTCACGCCGTTAACGCCAAAGCGCGTGTCCTCAGCCGCGACGGCCAGATCGCACGCGGCCACCAACTGACACCCTGCGGCGGCGGCTATTCCATGCACTTGCGCGATCACGGGTTGCGGCATGCGCTGGAGGCGCATCATCATCGCAGAGCATCGGTCAAAGAGGTCAGCGAAAGCGGCGGCGCCCTTGTCTTGGGATTGACGCGCAGCGGCCATCTCGCGCAGGTTATGGCCCGCGCAAAACGCTTTGCCAGCACCTGATAGAACAACGGCCCGGATCCGGGCGTCGCTTTCAAGCGCCTCAAACGCCTCGTCCAACGCGGCGATCATATCATCGGACAAGGCATTCAGCGTTTCCGGCGTATTCATCACCAGATGCGCCACCGCCCCGTCGTCGTCGCGTTCCAAAATCGCCATCTTGTCCTCCCCAGCGTTTCGCGCCAATCCTAGGCGGCATGGGGCGAAGAATAAAGCCGGGGAGGGACGCTATGGCGATCAAAATGGACAAAGCCGCACTTGAGGCGTTTCTGGCAGACGCGTTTCCCCAGGTTTCTGGCGACTTCGGGATAGAGCATGTGACCGAGAACGCGATCACCGTTCGCCTTATCACCGCCGAGCGGCATTTGCGCCCCGGCGGCACGGTGTCGGGTCCGTCGATGTTTGCGCTGGCGGATGTATCCGCCTATCTGGCGATCTTGTCGATGATCGGCCCCAAAGCGCTGGCCGTGACCACGAATTGCGCGATTGATTTCATGCGCAAGCCCGCCGCTGGCGTTGATCTGATCGCCAAAGCCGAACTGTTGAAGTTGGGCCGCGCGCTGGCGGTCACCGATGTGCGGTTATACAGCGAAGGGCAGGCTGAGCCGGTCGCGCGGGCATCGCTGACCTATTCGATCCCGCCTGCGCGTTAGAGTTTGCGCAGATCGGCCCGCGCAAAGGTCAGCCAGAAACCGGCCCATAACCCATAGCCAGCCAGCTTGCTGAGGTCTTCGATCAGCACTGTCGACGGGCCCCATCCGCTGTCCATATCAATGACCATCGACACCAAAAGCGCCACGCCAGCAAGCAAAAGCGGGATCTGTTCCCTGGCAAACAGGTCTTTGCGAAACTGAAACGCAATCGACAGGGCAAAGAGGCTATAGACCAGCATCACGACTTCTTCGGATGTGCCCAACAGCCAAGGACCAACGCGTTCGTGGAAAAGATACATGTCATCAAAGGCCAGCATCAGCGACAAGGTCGACACCGCTGCCAGCCGTTTGGCGTGGGGCACTTTCAACGCAGACACAAACCCCGCAACCGCCGAGGTGGCGATCAATACAAACACCCCGACATGCGAGATAAATCCCGAAAAGATCGGAATTTTATAGACTGTCGCCGGGTCTTTCAAAATCCGCGTCGCCTTGGTCCCGAAAGAGCTTGCCAACTCGATCGCCATGAGCGCGATCAAAAGAATGATCGCGGCCAAAATCAACGCAGGCAGAACAGAGCGACGGTCTGCCTGCGGCAATGCGGTTTGCGTTTCGATGACTGGGTCTTCGGGGGTGGTCAGTGTCATTTATCAAATCAATTTGGGGGCATCTTGGATCTGTTACATCAGGTTTTGTTTTGGCTCAACGGTCATAATGGATAAATCCAAATGAGTGTTTACAACATCATTTGAGTGGTCTTTGCGCGCAATGCATCAAAAATGAAGGGTCGGGCGCTTTGGATCCTGCGCAAGTCAAGCTTAGCCAAAAGGGTCCGGGGTTGCCCCCGATGAACAAAAAAGGCCGGGGTTGCCCCCGATGAACAAAAAAGGCCGGGGTTGCCCCCGGCCAGGAAGAGGTTCTGGCGGCCTCAGGGATCAATGGCGCCAGAACGGAAGGCCAGCCTCATGAATAGCAGCCTCCCGCTTCAGGCCGATATCGGCCAGAAGATGGTCGTCCAGATGGCTCAAGGCGATGCGCGACCGGCGGCGGTGCTCCCATTTGACAAAGACAACGGCAATCGCGAGCGCAATCTGGGCCGTCACGGGGAGCGGCTTGTCCGCCAGATAGGCAAGACGGGCATTCGGGTGCGTGGTTGTCAGCTGTGTCATGGGGTGTCTCCTCGAATTGTATTGACACAATAATAGCACAATCGCTATACTGTATGGATACAAAGAGTCTTTGTACCCGTCTATGGATATATTGTAATGAATACAATTTCGATTAGCAGCCCGTATCTTGCGGAATTGCCAAAGTATAAGGCCGTCGCCGAGGGGCTGCGCCGCCAGGTGGAAAGCGGCACGCTTGCCGCGGGGGACAAGCTACCACCGGTCCGTGATCTGGCGTGGGAGCTGAAAATCACACCCGGCACCGTCGCGCGGGCTTATACAATCCTGACGGATGAAGGCTTGCTGGAGGCAGTTGTCGGACGTGGGACGTTCGTGGCCGATCCCGCCAAAGCGTTGGATGACGATCAAGTCTGGGCACGGCAGGTGCAGCCCGATCAAACCGAAGACAACTATATGCTGTTTTCACCCAGACTGCCCGATATGGGGCAGGTGGGGCTGATCCGGGACCATCTGCGCGGATCAGCCGAAATCGCCACCGATGCCCTTCTCAATTATCCACGTCGCGAGAATTTCGAACCCGCGCGCAAGGCGCTGATCGACTGGCTTGATCCGATGCAGGTGGGGCCTGTGCATCATGAAGACATCGTTTGGAGCCATGGTGGACAAAACGGGATCGGCATGGTGATGCAATGCGTCTTGCGCGGCCCCAAACCTGTGATCCTGGTCGAAGACATCTCATATGCCGGGTTCAGACGCGCGGCCGAACTGTTGCGGGCCGACGTTGTCGGCGTTCCGATGGACGATCAAGGCATCATTCCCGGCGCGCTGCGCGCTGCAATCCGCCAACATGATGCGCAATTGCTGTGCACCTCGCTTGAAGTGCACAACCCGACCGGGATCACCACCTCGATCGAGCGACGCCATGAACTGGCTGCCATTCTGCGCGAAACGGGTATCGATGTGCTCGAGGATGATTGCTACCGGCTTGGGCAAGCGACAGGGCCGGGATACCGGGCGCTGCTGCCCGATCAAGGCTGGTATGTCTCCTCGATCTCGAAAACGATGACACCTGCGCTTAGGATCGGATATGCCATCGCGCCCAAAGCCCGCGCACTGGATCTGCGCCGGGTGGGCAATTACGGCTTCTTCTCGCTGGCGCGTCCGATGGCCGAGGCGATCTATACCTTGTTGAAGGATCCAAAAACACGCGCGGTCAGCGATGCGATCCGCGACGAGGTGGGGCGCTATGTGAAACATGCCATCAACCAGTTGGGGCGGTTTGATGTGGCGTGGCACAAGGATGTTCCGTTCGTATGGCTGACATTGCCTGCGGGGTGGCGCGCACCGGCATTCGTGCGGGCGGCAGAGGCTGAAGGTGTCATGATCCGGGCGGCAGATGAATTTGCGATGCGCGATACAATCACCCCACACGCGGTGCGCATCGCGGTGAACGCGCAAATGCCAATTGCCCGCTTTGACGAGGCAATGGCTATCTTGCGGCGGTTGCTGGACAATCCACCGCATCAAATCAGTGTATAAATATGGGGTATTTAGATACCTAATTTGTAAGATACTGTTTTCATTTATTTAAAAGCGCTTAGCGACGCTTGACTGCACATCTAGCCTCTATATAACCGCGCAATCGAATTCGCGGGGCTGCTTTGTTTGTGCCCCTTCACACCCAACTCAGGTGACCCAAATGAAAACCTTTTCTGCAACTCCGGCAGATATCGAGAAAAGCTGGATCCTGATCGACGCCGAAGGCATCGTTCTGGGCCGTCTTGCCTCGATCATCGCCATGCGCTTGCGCGGCAAGCACAAGCCCTCGTTCACGCCCCATATGGATATGGGCGACAACGTGATTGTCATCAACGCGGACAAGATCCAGTTGACCGGCAAGAAGCGGACCGAGAAGACATATTACCGTCACACCGGCCACCCCGGCGGCATCAAGTCCCGCACGGCCGAGCAGATCCTCGAGGGGGACCACCCCGAGCGCGTCGTGATGAAAGCCGTTCAGCGCATGCTGCCTGGCAACCGTCTAAGCCGTCAGCTGATGACAAACCTGCGCGTCTATGCCGGTGCCGAGCACCCGCATGAAGCCCAGTCCCCCGAAACCGTGGACGTCAAATCCATGAACAAGAAAAACACCCGGAGCGCGTAATGGCTGATGAAATCAAATCGCTGGACGAGCTGAACGCCGTCGCAGAAGGCACCGAGGCCGTTGTCGCCGAGGTCGCTATCAACCGTGAGCCTGTTCGTGACGATCTGGGCCGCTCTTATGCCACAGGTAAGCGCAAAGACGCGGTCGCCCGTGTTTGGATCAAGCCTGGTTCTGGCAAGGTGAGCGTGAACGGCAAAGAGATGAAGGTTTATTTCGCACGCCCCGTGCTGCAGATGATCCTGCGCCAGCCCTTCACTGTTGCAGGCGTCGAAGATCAGTTCGACGTCATGGCCACCGTCAAAGGCGGCGGTCTTTCGGGGCAGGCCGGTGCGGTTAAGCACGGCATCTCAAAAGCGCTGCAGCTTTACGATCCCAGCTTGCGCGGCGCGCTGAAAGCCGCCGGCTTCCTGACCCGCGACAGCCGTGTGGTCGAGCGGAAGAAATACGGTAAGGCGAAAGCCCGTAAGAGCTTCCAGTTCTCCAAGCGTTAAGCTGCTGGACATCCGATTGGAAAAGGCCGCGCCGCAGGGTGCGGCCTTTTTCTTTGGCACCTGCGGTTTTTTCCGCCCCGATCCCGCGCAGAATCCTTGAGCTTGGCACAGGTTTTGGTCAATGCTGGTTCAATTGGTGGGGATGGGCGCGCCGTTGGCGATACTGAATACCGAAAGCAAAAAAGGGCTGGCGCTTGTGGGCGCGCCGCTGGGCTATGTCGTACTGATGCTGGCCGTACCGCTGGCGGCAATTCTGCTCATCAGCTTCTGGACGCAGGATTTCCAGACCTTCGACACCACGCCCACGCTCAACAACTACCGCGAAGCGGTCACAGACCCGCTTTACCGCGAGCTTCTCTTCCGATCGATCCGCATCGCGGGGCTGGTGACACTGGTCACCGTGCTTTTGGCCTTCCCTGTCGCCTATTTCATTTCGTTCCATGTCGCACCCGAGCGGAAATCGCTTTGGCTTTTTCTCATCACGATCCCGTTCTGGACCAGCTATCTGATCCGTGTGTTTCTGTGGAAGGTGATCTTGGGCTTCAACGGGGTGATTAACTCTGGCTTGCAAACCGTTGGGATTATTGACGAACCGCTGACTTTCATTCTGTATAATGCCAACGCTGTCGTCATCACGCTGGCCCACGCTTTTGCCCCTTTCGCGATCCTGCCAATTTTCGTCGCGCTTGAGAAAATCGACCGCTCGCTACTGGAAGCCTCTCAAGATCTCGGCGAAAACCGTGTCTCTACCTTCTTCCGCGTGACCCTTCCGCTTGCCATGCCAGGTGTCGTCGCCGCCGTGCTGATCGTCTTCATTCCCACAATCGGCGATTACGTGACACCGCGCCTTGTGGGCGGCCCCGACGGCCTCATGATCGCGAACATGATCCAGGTCCAGTTCCTGCGCCTCAACAACGCGCCGATGGGGGCAACGCTGGCGGTGATCGCCATGCTCTCGGTGTCGCTGATCGCGCTGCTTTTCGTCGCCCTGAACCGCCGCTTTCTCAGGGGATCGCGATGAAATCCCTGCGCAGTTATGCGATCCTCTACCTGATCTTTCTTTACGCGCCCATCGCGCTGCTGCCGATCTTTGCGTTCAACGACGCAACGATCATCGCCTTTCCACTAAGTGGATTCACCACCCAATGGTTTACCGAGCTACCTCAAATCCCAGCGCTAATAGATAGCGTGAAGAACAGCCTCTACATCGCTGTTATTACATCCATTCTCTCAACGCTGTTGGGCATCTGCGCCGCCCGCGCGGCAGCGAAATACAGCTTCCGCTTCAAACGCCCGATCATGGGCTTCATCATGGTTCCACTGGTCCTACCCGAGATTATCGTCGCCGTCTCGCTGCTGGTCATTCTGCTGCAACTCGGCCTCTCCTTAGGCGCTTGGACCGTCATCATGGGCCACGTTCTGATCTGCACGCCCTTTTGTATCGCGATCCTCAATTCTGCCTTCCAGAACCTTGATTCCGCGATGGAGGAAGCCGCCATCGACCTTGGCGAAACCCCGTGGAGCACCTTCCGCCTCGTCACACTCCCGCTTGTCAGTCCAGCCATCATCTCGGCGCTGCTAATCTCCTTCACCATCTCGCTCGACGAGTTCATCATTGCCTTCTTCCTCACAGGTACCGAACCAACGCTGCCCGTCTACCTGTGGAGCCAGCTCCGTTTCCCAGCCCGCATCCCCGTGGTCATGGCGCTGGGAACGATCCTTGTCGCTGGCTCGATCCTGCTGCTGATCCTCGCCGAGATGATGCGCCGCCGGGGCCTGCGCCGCGCCGGCCTGCAAGACAAAGGAGGGTTCCTGTGACCGCTCTGATCGACCTAAAAAACGTCAACAAATACTATGACGACTATCATGCGCTGCGCGATGTGAACCTTGAGATTGCCCAAGGCGAATTCTTCTCGCTCCTCGGTCCCTCGGGATGCGGCAAGACCACGCTTTTGCGCACCATCGCCGGGTTTGAGGCCCCGTCCGACGGCAGCCTGCATATCGCAGGCGCCAATATGAACGGCGTCCCCGCCAACGCGCGCCCTACGAATATGGTCTTTCAAAGCTATGCGATTTTCCCGCATCTCAGCGTGGCTGAAAACGTGGGCTTTGGCTTGCGCAAGTCCCAACTCAGCAAGTCAGATAAGATAAAGAGTGTCGAAGAGGCCCTTGATATGGTTGGTCTAAACGGCTTTGGGGGTAGGGCGGCGCACGCTCTTTCCGGCGGTCAACGCCAGCGTGTCGCCTTGGCCCGTGCCTTGATCCTCAAACCCAAAGTCCTGCTGCTGGACGAGCCGCTTTCAGCGTTGGACAAAAAACTGCGCGAGCAAATGCAATCGGAACTGCGCCGCCTGCAACGCCAGGTCGGCATCACCTTCATCCTTGTCACCCACGATCAGGAAGAAGCGCTGATTATGTCCGACCGCGTCGCCGTGATGTTTGATGGCGCGATTGCGCAACTGGCAGATCCGCAGACGCTGTATAAACGCCCACGCACGCGCAAAGTCGGCGACTTTATCGGCGTGATGAACTTCCTGCCTGCCCATGTCACCGATCCTAACAAGATCACGCTTGATGTGGCGGGCCTTGGCACTGTGACAATCGCGCCTGAACAAGCGCCCTCTGGTACATCGTCAGGCGCGGCAGAAATCGGGATCCGCCCCGAAATGATGTCGATCCTCTTCGAAGGAGAGCCCGACCGCGGCGAAATCGCTGAAGCGACAATCCAAGACCGCGCCTATTACGGCGACATGACGTATTATGATGTCCACTTAAAGAACGTTCCAGAACCCGTTACAATATCAATGAAAAATATTATCGGACGGCCTGTTCTGGAGGTGGGTGAGACGACCCGTGTCAGCTGGGATGCCCGGTCGCTGGTGCTTTTTGCCAGCTAGGTCGCACATTCGCTTGAATGCTCAAAACATCACTCATCCGGCGGAACAAGGCCGAGACCGCGCAGGTAAACACCGATCCCTGTTTCAAGCAATTCCTCGGCTGGAAATGGTGCTTTTGTACCAGGGGACCCGCGCGAAAAAAGCTCTACAACGCCGTGACTTAGCGCCCAGATATGCGCAGAGAACATCTGCGGCGGCGGACGCTTTTCGGGCGGGATATGCATCGACAGTTCCGTCGCGGCCTTCTCAAGAACCGCCCGCGCGCGGGTCGCAACGGCGTTAAGCTCGGGTGTGCGCTGAATGGAGATACCGCTTTCGAACATCGCCACATAATGACCGGGATATTTCTTGGCAAAGGCCAGATAGGCGCGGCCCGTCGCCTCGAACGAGGCAAGGGCGGATGGCTGGCCCTTTTCATAGGCATATTCCATCAGATCCGCAAAAACCTCATAGCCTTGACGCGCCGCTTCCGCGATCAAGTCTTCACGGCCTGCAAAGTGACGATAGACCGCTGCAGGCGTGACGCCCGCGCGCTTTGCGGCCTCTGACAAGGTAAAGCCCGTGGGGCCTTTTTCCTCGATCAAGACCAATGCCGCGTCGACCAAAGCCGCGCGCAGGTTCCCGTGATGATAGCCGCGTTTAGGCATCCCAGATTTCGGGCCCTCCGGCGATTTTGGGGTCAGGTGTTCCAAGCGCTGTTAGGTTCTTGCCGTCATAGTCGATATTGCACAGCACCGACTGGATTGCAGCAATTCGTGCCCGGCGCTTGTCATCAGAGCGGATAATCGTCCAGGGGGTCGCAGAATTGTGCGAACGCTCCAGCGTTTCCATGATCGCGGCGGAGTAAGCGTCCCATCGCTTTAGTCCTTCGACATCGATCCAGCTTAGCTTCCACTGCTTGAGCGGATCGCTTTCGCGATCCATGAAGCGACGCAGCTGTTCTGCGCGGCCCACATTCAGCCAAAGCTTGAAGACAAGGATCCCTTCGTCGATGAGCAATTGCTCAAACGGGACAACCTGATTGAAAAACACCTTGCGGTCTTCGGGCTCACAAAAGCCGAACACATGCTCGACCACGCCGCGATTGTACCACGAGCGGTCATAAAACACGATCTCGCCACCCGCGGGCAGATGATCGATATAGCGCTGAAAATACCATTGCGTCTGTTCGCGATCTGTCGGCTTGGAAAGCGCAACAACGCGGGCGCCACGTGGATTAAGATTGTCCCGAAAGCGTTTGATTGTACCGCCTTTTCCAGCAGCGTCCCGGCCTTCGAACACAATCGCAATGCGCGCGCCACTTTCGCGCGCCCAGCGTTGCAATTTGACCAATTCGATTTGAAGCGCGTCCAGGTGATCCTGATACTCACGCTTATCCATGCGCCCCGAATAAGGATAGTCCGGGTTCAGGATGCGGTCTTTCTTGGCGAATTTGATCGCCTTGCGTATGTCCTTGGGCGCATCCTCTTCGTAAAAACTGCTGATTGCCCCGTCGAATGGAAGCTCCATGCGCTCCTCCCTTTTTTATAATATGGAGGGTGCGGCCGCTTAGCGCAATCCGGCACGGGCGGCGACCCGATCGATTGCGGCAACGGTGGCCTCAGGAGCGGAATGCTGTGGCATGTGTCCAATACCCTGCAAAGGGGTCAACGCGGCATCCGGGATTTGTTCGGACAGCGGCTCGGAATGGATCGCAATCGGAACAATCGTATCAGCGGTGCCGTGCAGGATTTCGACGGGCATATCGATGCTGCCGTATTGCTTTGACATCTCGACGATGTAGGGGCGCAGTGAATTCACCTGTTGGGCATTGGCGCGCAGGGACTCGCGGCGCAGCGACAGGCCCGCGCCGACATAGGTGGTATAGCCTTCGGGCACGGGTTGTGGCGCAAAGATGCTGTCGACAGCACTGTCAACGCGCGATGTCGGCACAAAGGCCGAGATAAGCGGAACCACTGTTGCCCCACCAAAGCGCGAGGCATTGATCCCGTAAAGCGCATCCAGATCGCCAGGCCAAGGGTTCGAAGCCGCGCCCAGCAAAACAAGGCCCACAGGGTGGTCAGGATACTCCAGCGCCCAAGCCAGCGTCACAGCGCCGCCGAAGGAATGCCCCACAATGATCGGGTCGCGCACGTCCAGCTGATCGGCCGCAGCTTTCAGCAAAGCCGCTTGTTCAGACGGGCTTTCCGATGCAGTGTTCGTTGCACCGGATTGGCCAGGCAGGCGGTCTGTCCATCCAAGCCCCGGACGATCCAGAGCGATCACCCGGTAGCGATCCTTGACGCGATCAACAAACTGAAAGGTCCAGTCACGCGTGTTGCCGCTGGCCCCATGGATCAGGATCAGATCCGGACCTGACCCTTCGACATGGGCATGAACGGTGGTGCCGTTGACGTCCAGCAATTGCCCGGTGGGCGGGTAGGCGGCTTCGGCCTGTGTCTCGCGCGTGTCAGCGCGCTGACCCACAAGCGCACCGCAGCCTGCCAGGACAGCCGTGACAGCGGCAAAGGTCAGAAGATTAAAGGCCAATTTTCGAAAGGTCATAGTTGGTGGTCTGGTAAATCTCGTTGATCCAGTTGCCATATAGAAGATGGGCGTGACTTCTCCACCGGTTCTGTGGGCGGCGCGCGGGATCGTTACCGGGATAGTAGTTCATCGGCACGTTGATCGGCGTGCCCTCGGCGATATCGCGGTCATATTCCTGCTTGAGTGTGTCGCTGTCATACTCGAAATGATTAAAGATATAGAGCGCGCGATGCGCCCGGTCCTCGACCAGTGCCGGGCCGACCTCGTCGCTGCTGAGCAAGGTCTTAAGCCCTTTTGCAGCGTCAATTTCGGTTTGCTTCATCTCTGTCCAACGGCTGACAGGGATCACGCAATCATCTGAAAATCCACGCAAATAGGGCGAGGCAGGATCGATATTGCGGTGCCGAAAACAGCCAAAGGCCTTGGCGTCCAGCATGTGCTTTTTCACGCCGTGAAAGTGGTTAATCATCGCCATGCCGCCCCAGCACACCCCAAAGGTGGAATGCACATTGCTTTGGGTCCAGGCAAAGACCTCGGCCAGTTCAGTCCAATAGGTGACCTTGTCGAAATCCAGATGCTCGATCGGCGCGCCAGTGATGATAAGTCCGTCGAACTTCTGATCCTTCACCTCCTGAAACGGACGATAAAACTCGGCCATATGCTCGGCGGCGGTGGTTTTCGTCTGGTGTTCGGACATACGGATCAGGGTCAGTTCGATCTGCAAAGGCGTGGCCCCGATCAAACGGGCGAACTGGTTCTCGGTCTGGATTTTCTTGGGCATCAGGTTCAGCAGCCCGATCCGCAAGGGGCGAATGTCCTGACGGCCTGCCGCGTCTTCATCCATCACCATCACGCCTTCGCGCGTCAGCACGTTATAGGCGGGGAGTGTGGCAGGAAGCTTGATGGGCATGGAACCGGTCCGTTTATTGCAGAAGTTGGTAGATAAGCTGCAGGTCAGCGCGCCTCAAGGGCCGCTGCGATCATGGCGTCAAACGCCTCTGGCGTTGTGGCTTTCGCGACATCTTCTGCAGTGACGGTCACACCCCAACTGGCCATGGCCGCATAGCGCGGCTGGCGATGGGCGATCACTTCGGCATAGGTGTGGCGGATGAAGGTATCAGGATCAACTTCGCCCTCTACCAGATTGTTATCGCTCAGATAAGCGTTCCATTTTTTATTCAGAAAATGAGGTCTGTAGTAAATCGGCTTGGGCGCTCTATCGAAACGACGCACCAGGTCCGCCCGATGATCGTCCGAGCCCTTGATCCAGACCAGCAACAGATTGTCTGACAGCGCTTTCAGGATCGGGTCATCGGCATTGTCAGGATTCACAACCTCGCAGATTGACCCGCCGCTGTCGCACACAAAATGTTGATAGCCATAAAGATCCTGCGCCCGGTCAATGAACCGCACGGTGTCCAGCAATGCAGCCTGTTCGGCCTCCAGATGCTGGGCTTGACGTCGCTTGTATTCGTCAAAACTCAATCCGCCTTTTGCGGGATCACCGGGCTTGCCCAGATAGGTCGACAGCGGCGCAAGATTGTCGAAGGTGATGTTGGACGCGATATAGATGCTGTCGCTGCGCAACAGCTCGCGCAGCAAGGGCTGGCGCATCGCTTCACGTTTGAAATTGTCGACAATGTATTCGCCCATATAGCGCGTGCCGATCCGGTAATCGACCGAGTAGTGAAACCATGCACCTTCGTCTCGCAACATATTGGAAATATGTGTTTTTCCTAAACCAGACATTCCGAAAAGAAGAACCTTCTTTCGGTCGGCATCGTGCCATTGCTGAGCGGTTTCATAGATCATCACGCGGTCTTTCGTCTTGTGTTCAGACGGGTTTAGCGCGCGCGTCCGACAAGAGGTAGCGCTTTGTTGAAAAGCCAGCGCCACAGTCGCCCATCCAGCACACTCAGCCCAAGGGCAAGAATGGCGAAACCGATAAAGGCGTTTAGCGGCAAGGCTTCGTCGCGCAGAACCGCGCCAAGCGTGATCGCGAAGGGCACAATCAGCAATGTGCACAACATCAGGTTACCGCTACCTGCTTGGGCCAAAACTCGGTAATACAGTAAATACGCACCTGCAGTCGCGATCACCGCATAATAGCCAATCGCCGTCCAGGTTTGCGGCAACAGATCAAACCGGATCGGGCCTTCCAGCACCAATGCCGCCGGGATCATCACCAGCGCAGAGCATGTCAGCATCCCGGCCGCAGCCAGTTGCGGCGGCATATCCGTCAGCATTTTTCGAGCCCACACACCCGCAAGCGCATAGGATATTGTTCCAGAAATCACAGCCAGTTGCGCGATAGAGCTTATGTCAAAATCTGTGAAAGAACCCAACCCGATCGCTGTTGCCACTCCGGCAAACCCAAGCAGGACACCGATCAAACGACGCCCTGTCAGCCGTTCGTCCGCAAAAAAGAGCGCCGCAACCAGAACGCCAAAAACGGCCGTGCCCGCATTTAAGATCGAGGTCAGCCCCGAGGCGATGTGCAGCTGCCCCCACGCCATCAATGAAAACGGGATAACATTGTTCAGCAAACCCATCCCAAAGAACGCAAGCCAGATGCGTGGCGCCCGAGGAACAGGTATAGCGCGCACGAAAATAACGCCCCAAAGCAAGAGCGCTGCCCATCCAACCCGATGCGCGACGCTGGTGACAAAGCCGATCTCGTCCAATGCAATGCGGATCGATAGAAATGACCCACCCCAGATCACAGAAAGCAAAAGCAATTCGATCCAGGACCGGGTTGAAAGGGTCTTTTGCGTCATCATGTGATTGTCCTAAAGCCCCTGCGATCTGCGCGCGATCCGTTTCTTGCGCAAACAAAAAAAGCCCTGCCTATAAGGGCAGGGCTTTGCTGTTACTCGTTACGGGCCTTAGATTAAAATGTGAAAGACGCGTTGAAGCCAAAACCAAAAGACGAACTGCCTTCAAAATCAGCAACGCCTGTGCCACCAACCTCGGCAGTGGCATCGCCAAGCTCAGAGTAGTTGATACCACCGGATAATTTTACATTGTCTTTGGTGTACTGACCCCCAAGCGTCAGACCGATTAAACCATTGGTCGGACCAAGCGGCGAAACAAGGTCATCGCCTTCCGGCTCATAGAGGAACGTCGCCGATCCAACAAACGCATCGCTAAAGCGATGTGCCAAGCCAATCGTATAACGCTCACCATCATCAAGGTTCACAAGATCTGTTCCCAGAAAATCCGGTACAACATCCACAGCTGAAAACTCTGTCCAGCGATAGGACGCCGTCAGAAGGGTGTTTTCTGCAATACCGGTCTGGAAATCGACGTTAAGCGATTGCGGCGTCACATAGTCGACTGTCCCGCGATATGTCTCGCCGAGAATAGTCTCTCGCGTGTCGGCCGAGTGTTCTGTCTCAAAGTGATAAGTCAGCGCCAGTCGAAACGCGATATCAGGGATTTCATAGGCTGCTCCAATCAGGAAAACGGGCTTGGTGCTGTCTTCCATTTCGAAGTTGTAACCGTCCCCGGCAAAGAAGTTCTGGCGACCAGTATCAACAGACCCTTGAATGGACTCGACTGTCGCCTGACCCACCGCTGGACCAGCAGCCGCCGGCAAGCCGTTCGCAATGGCAAGAGCTGCACCATAAGTTGCAATGAAATTCGCAATAGCAGCATTATCACCATTGATAATTGCCTCGGCGCTCGCATCGCTGAGCGATGGAAGCGGCGCACCCGCAATTCTGGCATTGAAACCGGCAGCTGCCGTTGGCGCAACTGAGTTTGGTGTGACAATGGCATTGGCATAAGCCGTACCGTTCAGTGCCACATCTGCGCGCACGCGCTCGACCTTCATGCCACCGAAGATGCTGAAACGCTCACTAAACTGATAGCGACCGATAATCCCAAGGGATTCGCTCGACAGATCAGCGCCTGTCCCACCCAAAGCCGATGTCTCAGGATCGACATCATAATCGATATTTGCGCCGTAAGGTTGGTCAAATATAAGCGCAATCGACGCCTGATCGGTGAGATGCTGTGTGTAGCTAGAGCCAAGCTGGGTATAGTTGTCGCCAACGTCATATGAATTGCCAGCATCATCACTTCCGACAACATTTGGCTGCACAACGCCAAAGCTCAATGAGACTGTGTTGTCATCTGCAAAGATAGCCCCAACGCCCTGGCCAGACCGGTCAAGACCGGCCGCCGACACAATCGTCGTGCTCAGCATAAGCGCGGCTGCTGCGCTTGCGATATGTTTCATTTCGGAATCCCTCATCCCTGGACACGTTTCTTTTTTAGTGGACCGACGGTAGGCGGCGGAAACATGCCGGGTCAATTCTTACCCGACGTTAGAACCCGGTCATGCCGTGGCGTCACATTTTTGCAACCTGCCTGCTTTGAAGGCGAATATTCGCATAATTTGCGCCAAAAATCAGCACCGCACCAACGAAGACCCAAAGGTCAAGCGCTTCATTGTAAAAGAGCGCGCCAATCACCGCGATCACCGGAAGCCGGACGAAATCGATGGGCATGACGACACTGGCAGGCGCAAGGCTCAGCGCGGTTGTCAGACAGAAATGTGCCAGCAAACCGGCGCAGCCGATCAGGACCAGCCACGGCACCGACGCCGCAGAGGGCAGGGCAATGTCGCCGTCATAGCCCGCAGCGATGATGCCGAAACCCGCTTGCATCACCGTCAGGTAAAAGAGGATACAAGTGATCGTTTCGCTGCGTGTCAGCTTGCGCGTCGCAATGGCGGTGCCCGCAAAAAAGATGGCCGAGGCCGCCGCACAGATCACCCCGATATTGAGCGCGTTGAAATCTGGACGCACGACGATCAGTACGCCTGCGAACCCGACCAGTGCCGCCAGCACCTTGGGCCGCGTCAACCGCTCTCCCAGAAACAGCGGAGACAGCAACAAGACCCAAAGGGGCGAGGTGAACTCAAGCGCAAAAAGCTGCGCCAGCGGGATCATTGTGAGCGCGAAGAACCACAGGTTTTGACCTGTGAAATGGCATAGGTTGCGAATGGCATGCAGCCCCAGATTGCGGCGCGTGATCTGTCCCAAAGTGCCAGCGGCCCCTGCAATGACAAGCACAAGAACAATGCCGACGAAGGAGCGAAACATCATGATCTCGAACGTATCCAGCTCAAAACTGACGGCGCGCCCGGCAATCGCCATCGCTGTGAATGACCCGATCGCGCCGGTCATCCACACCGCAGCCTTGATGACATCAGACATGAGCGGCGCGATCAGATGTAACTAAAATTGAACCTAA
>ERZ1740060.376-NODE-376-length-28489-cov-5.517022_pt1 | contig 28489 bp, 29 predicted proteins | sample MGYA00581743_ERZ1740060 | MGnify/ENA primary metagenome ERZ1740060 (study PRJEB43018, sample SAMN04849235) | marine metagenome | isolation source: floating plastic debris | place: Pacific Ocean | collected 2008-08-27 | study: EMG produced TPA metagenomics assembly...
GACCAGTCGAGCAAGATTGATCGAACCCAGCAAACAAGCACCATAGGGTGGAAGGGGCTGTTCCCCACACGGGTTGGTTGCCGCGATCGTCTCAGCATAATGCAGGTTATTGGCCGCATTTATTCGGTCGATGAAAATCACTCCAGGCTCGGCAAAATCATAGGTCGCCTGCATGATGCGGTTCCAAAGGTCCCGCGCCTCCACGGTTTTGTAGACCTTGTCGCCGAACTTTAGCTCCCACGCCGTGTCGGCTTTGACAGCCTCCATGAAGGCGTCCGTTACCAGAACAGACAGGTTGAACATGCGCAGACGCGCCGAATCCGACTTCACGGCAATGAAGTCCTCGACATCGGGGTGATCACACCGCATCGTGGCCATCCTCGCCCCGCGACGGCAGCCCGCACACATAATAGAGCGGCACAGCGCGTCCCCGACATCCATGAAGCTGAGTGGCCCGCTGGCATCCGCGGCCACGCCTTTGACCTCGGCCCCGCGCGGGCGCAAAGTCGAGAAATCATAGCCGATCCCGCCGCCCTGCTGCATCGTCAGCGCAGCCTCGCGCAGCGCGTTGAAAATCCCGTCCATATCATCCGGGATCGTGCCCATGACGAAACAGTTGAACAGGGTGACCGCCCGCCCCGTCCCGGCGCCCGCGGTGATCCTGCCCGCTGGCAGAAACTTGAAATCCTCTAGGGCCTCGTAAAACGCTGGCTCCCAGTGAGAGGGATTATCCTCCGCCTCGGCAAGAGCTCGCGCGATCCGTCGCCAGGTATCTTCGACTGTGCCATCCACAGCGGTACCATTCGCCTCTTTGAGACGGTACTTCATATCCCAAATGGACTCGGCAATTGGGGCAGTAAAGCGTGTCATAGCATTTCTCGGTATCGAGTCATAATCGGAGAACTGGTACCTTACCCCGTTTCGGTCGACTTGGCTACAAAACCTTGAACCTCTAGGCCAAATACCTACCATATTCAGTGTGACCTGGGGACGATTCTGTGGATAACTACGTCAATCTCATCAAGCTAAGCGTCGGATCGGAGTCCGTTGAGTCGATGATCGACTGGCAGTCGAGCAGAGCGGCACAAGGCGAAGACGGTTTGCCCCGGCACGTCACACGTATGTGGCCCAAACAGGAAGCCGCGCTTCTGAACGGTGGCTCGATTTATTGGGTCGTGCAGGGAGTGATCCAGTGTCGGCAGAAAATTGTTCGGCTGGATGAGGTCACAGGCTCTGACGGGATCCGGCGCTGCGCGATTGTGCTTGATCCCAAGGTCATTCGCACCTGTGTTGCCCAGAAGCGCCCATTTCAGGGCTGGCGGTACCTTCAACCCGCAGATGCGCCGACAGATCTTCCGCGCCAGAGAACCAACGAAGACAGCCTTCCCGCAGAGCTCAACGCCGCGTTGGCTGATATCGGTGTTATCTGAGGCCATCCAAGAACCAATGTTCAGCCGAACGCGCGCAGCCATTAACTAATTGATCACACTATCTTTAGTAATGTTGCTAATGTACATCTTGTATCATCGGGCTCTGGTGCCATCTATTCCGGACACAGAGTTTCGGTAGAAGGACTTTGTAATGTTCCGGTCTCTGACCCTTGTTGCGCTCACCTTTATCGCCATAGCCACTTCAGGCTTTGCCGACTCTGTTACAGAGCCGACGGCTGAGCCTGACGCGATAGCGCCCTTCCCTGTAGACACGTCGCCGAATTGGACCGGTTTCTGGGTCGGGGGGCAGCTGGGTCTCGCCAGCGTGGGTGCCAATCAGGGATTTGGAGATGAAGAGGGCTTCATTGCGGGCCTGACGGCGGGATATGACTATGACTTCGGTACTTTCGTGCTGGGCGGCGGCATTGACTATGATTTGACGGATACGGAAATCGGCAACACCGGCGCGGATCTGGAAAGCGTGTTCCGCGTCCGCCTGCGCGCCGGTTTTGAAATCGGCCGCGGCCTGCTCTATGGCACAGGGGGCTATGCGCAGGCCGATACCGACAGTTTAGGCAGCGATGATGGTTACTTCCTCGGCGCCGGGTACGAGTATCTTGTCAATCCAAGTTTCTCTTATGGCGGCGAGGTGCTGTTCCAGGAATTCAGCGATTATGGCAATACGCCGGTCGACGTGGATGCCACAACGATCCAGCTGCGCGGAACCTTTCGGTTCTGAGTGCAGAAAACCCGTTCTTAATCGAAACTGCGGAAGCGGCTGCTCTGAACCAAAACCACAACGCCGAGCGGGACAACGACCAACAGGAAAGTGACCGTCAAAAGCAGGATACCAAGTTCTGAATAATCGGCTTGCGTTGTCACCAGGCCGCTCTCGGCGTCCCGTACCTCGCGGGTAATCAGATAAATCTCATTGAGGTATTTCGTTCCAAGCGTTGACGCCGAAAGCGCCAGATTCGTGAACGACGCCATGACCGCAAAGAATGTCGCCTTCAGATCGCGCGGCGCATTCCGGGCGATCCACGCCAGCATCGGGATCATCGCGACCTGTCCCAACGGACTTTCCAGAGCGGTATCGAAAATCGCTATGAACCGGGCGTCCACGATCCCATTTGTCAGCGACGCGGTCCATTCCTGAATCCCGTAGTAAAGCCCGATATTGGGCAAACTCAGCAAACCGGCAAGCAGGCTCAACAGAACAACAACCCACACAATAGAGCGATTGGCCATCATGGGTCGCATCAGCACGATGACGGCAAGCGTGACGACAGCCGTAATCAATGAAAGCACAGATTGAAACTGCTGATCGAAGCCGAGAACATCGATCTCAAACCACTTTTGTCCGTCTCCCGGACCCGGGATTGCCCGAAAAAAGAAGATGATCATGGCGGTGCCAATCAACCCGTTGGCCTGCGCACGACTCAATCGTGTGACCAGCTGACGAATGAGCAGCCCAACGATCAGCATCGAGCCCACGAAAATGATTTCCTGACCATAGGGCACCTGCCCCAGGCCGACGATCAGGGACAGCGCCACGAAAGCGCCGCCGCCCATGAAGTCCCACCAGTTGACTTCGACGGGCTGAGCGGGGTCTTTGGCCTCGGGCGCTGCACTCATCTGGCGCATCAATCCTGCCAGCACGACGCCGGATACAGAAATCACCGGGATCAGCAACGCTGTGGCATAGACGCGGGCGTAGACGAGGCTCTTCTGTTCCTGGCTCAGGGCATCAATGCCTGAAAACAGGGCAATGTTCAGGAGTGCGACGGCCACGGTTCCTGAAATCAAAGCGAACCGGCCCAGTGTCTGCATCGTCACATGGGCATTCTTGACGTCCTCTTCGGGAAGCGGTGCGCCCGCCATGTCGGTCAGCGGCACAGCCTCTACAGACATGGCATCTGCCACTGCATCCTGCAAAACAAGGCCGCAGGGCGCCAGAATATAGCTCAGAATGTACCAGGAGGCGACCGGCATCAGCGCCTCCATCATCTCGGTCCGGGTCAAAACAAGATATATGATGAAAACGCTGGCCGCGACGCAGCCCGCGCCCAGCCAGACCAGAAGCCATTTCCACCGCCAGATCAGATCAACGAGATGACCAAGCGGCATCTTGAGCGCCCACGGCACTCCCGCCCAAACGGCCAGCCCCGCGATGTAGGCCGCAGAAAAGTCGAGATATTCCTTAACAAAAAATGTGCCGACAATAAGCGTGAGGCCGGAACATCCGGCCGCGAAATAGACCATCAGAGGCGGCAAAAACGACCAGCGCAATTGGCGCCCCAGATCGAAAATAACCGCATCCGCAAAGCGTTGCACGTTTGCCTGGATGTTCATACTCGCCTCTGTCCTGCCTCGGGTGCACGCTAGGAAATACAGCGCTCCCACACCAGTGTCCGGGTGTCACGTTTGCTTTAACATCGCGCCCGATCAAAGCCAGGCGTCACGTTCGATCCCCACCGCATCGTTCAACGAAACAAACCCGTCGGCTTCCAGCAATGCGTCCAGATCGCGGGCAATGCGTGCAGCGAGACCGATGCCGCCGTAGACCAGTGCGGAATAGAGCTGCACAGCGCTCGCACCGGCTTTGATCTTGGCAAAAGCTTCCGCCCCGGAAGAAACACCGCCGACGCCGATCAAGGGCAGCCCCCCGTCGGTCAACTGCGACAAGCGCGCAAGAACCCGGGTTGATTTTTCAAAGAGAGGCGTGCCGGACAGACCACCCGCCTCGTCGACATGCGCGCTCTGCAGCCCTCGCCGGTCCAGTGTCGTGTTGGTCGCAATGATGGCGGCGATACCTGCGGCACGGGACACTTCTACGATCTCGACAAGATCTTCGTCTTCGAGATCCGGGGCGATCTTCAGAAAAACCGGAATTCTGTGTTGCAACCAGTCCCGCGCCTCCATCACGCCGCGCAAGAGCGCCGCAAGCGCCGGACCGCTCTGCAGGCTTCGAAGGTCCTGTGTGTTGGGACTGGAAACGTTAACCGTTGCAAAATCGACATGGGGACCACACCGCGACAGAACCAATGCATAATCCTCTGCGCGATCCGCGCTGTCCTTGTTGGCACCCAGGTTCAGACCGATCACCGCATCGGATGGTCGTTTCATCAGTCGTGAAACGGCCGCTTCCATCCCGTCATTGTTGAACCCGAAACGATTGATGACCGCCCGGTCCTCTGGCAAGCGGAACAATCGGGGGCGCGGATTGCCGGGCTGAGCCTTCGGGGTTATCGCACCCGCTTCGATGAAGCCAAAGCCCGACCGCGCCAGAGGCCGCAACGCAACCGCGTTCTTGTCAAAACCGGCGGCAAGGCCCACAGGATTGGGCAGATCGATCCCGGCCAATCGGGTGCTCAGGCGGGAAGACGTAACCAGCCCGGGTAAGGGAACGAGGCCCGTCCGCAACGCGTTCAACGCGAGATCATGCGCCCGTTCCGGATCAAGCCTGTGCAGCAGGCTCAGGCTCAAACGATCCAGCACCGTCATGAGAGTCCGGGCGGGAGAATATGCACGCCATCCTCGACGGCAATCGGCTGTGCCCAAACGACATCTGACAGATGCATGTCACGATAGAGATGCGGAAACAACGCGCCGCCTCGCGATGGCTCCCATCTGAGCGCATCGCCCAGCCTGTCAGCCTCAACCGATACCAACATCAAGTCCTGTTCGCCCGCGAAGTGCTTTGCGAGCGTCTCCGCTAGCTGATCCAAGGCAGAAAAGTGAACGAAACCATCCGCCACATCCACCGGAGCCCCTGCGCTTTTCCGGTTCTGGCGCAAAATCTGCCATTCTGGCCTGCGGAGAACTTTGTAAATCTGCATGACTGGCTAGATGCCGCTCCGTACCCGACCGGTCAAGCAGATAGGCTTTGACGACGCGGGACGCTTGCCCCATTCTGCAACCATGAACATACGTGAATTTCTTATTACACTCTGTATGGTTGCGCTTGGCCAACCGGTTCTGGCGGATTTTGACCTGACGCTCCTGCATACCAACGATGTTCACGGACGGTTTGAACCGATCAGTGCCACCGACACAATCTGTACCGCAGCAGAGAACCGCAAAGGCGCGTGTTTTGGTGGAAGCGCGAGGCTCTATACTGCCGTGGAAGAGGCCAGACGAACCGCGAAGAACTCTGTGCTTCTGGACAGCGGTGATCAGTTTCAGGGCTCTTTGCTTTTTCGCAAATACAAAGGCGCGCTGACGGCGGAGATGATGAATTCGCTGGGCTACGACGTAATGGCACTTGGAAATCACGAATTTGGCAGCGGGGTCGAGACCTTGCGCACGTTTGTCGATGCGGTGCGTTTCCCGGTGCTGATGGCAAACGGCGATCTGACAGGGATACCCGCACTGGCAGAGCAGGTCCCCGCCTCTGTTGTGCTCCCGATTGGCGGTCAGCAGGTCGGGTTCATCGGCATCGTGACGCCGGACACCGCAGAACTGGCAAACCCTGGCTTCGAAATCACATTCACCGCTCCGGAAGCCGCATTACGACGCGAGGTGGCTCTTCTGACGGCCAGAGGCATCGACAAGATCATTGTGCTGTCGCATGTGGGCTATGCCACAGATCTTCGACTGGCGGAGCAAGTCGAAGGCATCGACGTGATTGTGGGCGGGCATTCTCACAGCTTGCTGCACAACGATCACATCGCGTCAGCCGGTCCTTATCCGACAATGGTGGGTCAGACAGCCGTCGTGCAGGCCTACGCCTACGGTAAGTATCTCGGGCGCCTCGATGTGACATTCGACGATGACGGAGAACTTCTTTCCGCCGCAGGAGAACCCATCCTTCTGGACAGATGGGTTGAAGAAAACCCGCTGATCAAGAAAACAATTACCAATGCCAGCGCCCCGTTGCAGGCTTTGCGCGACCAGGTGGTCGGCACGGCAGAAACCGCGATTGGGGGCGGTCTGTTAGGGTGCCGGGCCGGAGAATGCCCGCTCGGCAATCTGGTGGCAGAGGCGATGCTGGCCGATGCGGCAAAGCAGGGCGTTGATCTTGCCCTGATGAATGGCGGGGGCATCAAGGCCCTGATTGATGCGGGTCCTGTCACCATGGGCGAAGTGATGACCACCCTACCCTTTCAGAACACGCTGGCGACGTTCCGGTTGACGGGTCGCGAGTTGATGGCGGCCCTGGAAAGCGGCGTTTCGGAGATAGAGGAAGGCTCAGGCCGCTTTCCCCAGGTGGCCGGTATGCGCTTTTCCTTCAGACCTTTTGCTCCCAAGGGCGAGCGAATTGTCGAGGTCGAAGTCGGGGGAGAACCACTCGATCCTGACCGTGATTATGGCATCGTGTCCAACAGCTTCCTGCGCGGGGGTGGCGATGGCTACACTGTCTTTCGCGAGGCCCGCGAGGCTTATGACTTCGGCTCCGATATTGCAGAAGTCGTGGCGGCATATCTGGCGGCGAACGACCCCTACACCCCTGTGACGGACGGGCGCATAGAAATGCTGCTCGACTGAAACGGCAGCGACCCTTTACATCGTGGCTCCGGCATTGCCTATAGGCGTGCATGAGCAAAGTGCGCGACCAGTACGAGGCCTTTCCCTATCCGGAAAGAAACCCGAAGGACGAAAAGAAGCGTCTGATTGTCGGTTCGCCCTCTCTTCCCCAGGAGATTGACCATTTCGTGTTCGGGGGACAACGCGACTGGTCCGTCCCTTTGCGCATCCTTGTCGCGGGGGGCGGAACGGGTGATGGGCTGACCCAGTTGACTGCGCTTCTGACGCAATATGGAAAGGCCTATGACGCCACATATATCGACTTGTCGAAAGCGTCTCGCATCATCTCTGAAGAACGCGCGAAGGTTCGGGGGCTGAAGAATATAGAATTCGTCACAGGCTCGCTTCTTGATGCCGCATCCCATGGTCCGTTCGACTACATCGATTGCTGCGGCGTCCTTCATCATTTGCCTGACCCTGACTCAGGTTTCAAAGCGCTGAGAGATGCGCTGGCACCTGACGGAGGCATGGGTTGCATGGTTTATGCCCCCTACGGCAGATCGGGCGTTTATCCCTTGCAGGAAGCCTTCGGAGAACTGACCGAGGGCATGACCCCGAAGGATCGATTGAGCTATGCCCGACGCGCCTTTGACAAGCTCCCGGATGGCCATCCGATCAAATGCAATCCAAACCTGAACGATCACAAATCCGGCGACGCCGGGTTCTATGATTTGCTTCTGCACTCGCAAGACCGGGCCTACACGGTCGCAGAGTTGAGCGAGACGCTCAATCGAACCGGCTGGGACTTGGCTGGATTTACCATGCCTGCACTCTACGACCTGCAACGCTTCTGCGATGCCCCGGACAGTTTGACACCTCTGGCTTCAATGGCTCTTGCCGAAAAGCTGAACGGCACAATTGGCGTGCATACCGGTTACGCCGTCGCCTCGGATACACCGCGCAAACCCGCCTCCGGACGCAATCTTTCCCAGATACCACATCTCAAAGGTGTCCAAGCCAGTGGTTTGGCAAAAGCGATTGCCGCGGGTCAGACGCCTACGATCAACATGGGCGGGGAAAGTGTGAAACTGCGGCTTCCGCGCGAGGCAGCCCCGGTGATCGCCGCGATCAATGGACGTCGCACTCTTTCAGACATCGCGAAACAGACCGGCGCTGATCCGATCGGCTTCGGGGCGGTTTGGTCCCGGATTGAGACAGCGCTCGTGCCCTGGGGCGTTTTGCTCTACTCCAACGTGGCGCTCTGAGATGTGCGGGCGATTTTCACTGACACTGCCCTCTGACGCGATATCACAGCTTTTCGCGGCAATCCCGACCAACGATCTGCCCGTCGTTCCGAATTTCAACATCTGCCCCACGAACCAGATCCACGCGATCACCACTATCGAGCAAACCCGGCGTTTGAGCGCAATGAGGTGGGGCTTCCTGCCGCATTGGTACAAATCACCGACGGATGGGCCGCTGCTGATCAACGCTCGCGCGGAGACAATCGCAGAGAAACCCGCCTTCAAATCCGCCGCCCGCACAGGTCGATGCCTGATCCCGGCCACGGGTTTCTACGAATGGACGAAAGACTCTGAGGGGCGGCGGCTGCCCTGGTACATTGCGCGGCGCGATCAAAGCCCCCTCGTCTTCGCAGGCGTCTGGCAGGTTTGGGACAAGGGCGAAGATCCCCTTGTGACCTGTGCCATCGTTACATGCACCGCAAACGAAACCCTGGCAAAGATCCATCACCGTATGCCGGTTATCCTAGCGGAAGCAGATTGGCCGCTCTGGTTGGGGGAAGCCGGGCACGGGGCGGCCAAACTGATGAAAGCCGCTCCTGAGGGCGAGCTGGTTTTTCACCGGGTAAGCCCCGAGGTCAATTCCAACAGGGCCAGCGGCGCTGACCTGATCTCCGTCCTGGAGAGCTGACAGAAGACCTGTTCATACCTGTCGGACATCATGCGTGTTTCGGGATTTGAGCTGAAAAACCGCGTCAGACACCACGTTTCTCAACTTTAGCGCGATTTTAACGCATGACTGCAGGTCACAATAACGGTTGGCAGCAGTTTGACGCCCTAGACAGAGAGGGCCGGTTCGTCCGGCGCATTTGAAACACTTACTTTAAGGAGGCCCAGCCAATGGCCATGGAATTTCGTGAATTGACCATCCATTTCGATCCCACACGGGGCCGCAAGCAGCGCGAGTCCCAAACCGCCGTGTTCAACGCTCGGGTTCAGAAGGCGCAAGCCATGCTGAAAGGTTTTCGCCTGCGCTACAACAACGGCGATCATCATGTGCTGGAACAAGAGGTTGATCTTGATATTACCAGCATCAGCGGCAATGCGGTCACCGTTGCGGCGGACTTTTTGCTGCGCGACGGCTCTGGCAACATTGACGATCCCTTCAGTGGTTTCGTGCAAGCTGTGGTCATCGCCGACACGGCGGCAAATCCGCAAACCTGATTAAGAGCTTTCGCCTTTGGCCTCGCATACCAGCTAAAGGCGAAAGTCTTGCATCATGTGAATTTTGCGCCGCGTTTCGCGACAAACTGTGACCAAGATTTATCGCGAAACGCCCTCACATGCGCCTGTCAGGTTCAGCATGAAAGAAAAAAGCGGCATTCCAAGATGCCGCCTTCAAACCCTTAGAAACTGATCACGGTGGTTAGCCTTGACGCGCCTTCTGCTTCCGGCGCATCACGCCGAAGCCCGCAATTCCCGCACCGAGCAAAAACACACCAGCAGGCAGTGGCACGGCCGATACAGCGATGTCGTCGATACCGTAACCATCATTTCTTGGGTTACTCTGGAAGAGGAGGGTCGCGCCGCTCACGTTGCCCCCAAAATCGACTTCCACGAGGCGTTTGCTGGAAGGGCTCTGGCTTGTCAGTTCGTAGGCGTCGCATGTGCTTGCCCCATCGAGACAGATGGAAAACCTCGCGCCCTGATCTGCCGCGTCGGTCAGCGAAAAGATAAGCTTGTTGAACGACGACCCCACGTCGATGTCCCACTTCACATCCGTGACATCGTTGCTATCGAAAAACCAGTTTCCGGTTGCCGGCGACTGAAGTGTCGACGTCGTGTCCGTGCGTCCAAACACATTGCCGGACCGAAGCGCGACACCTTCACCAGTGTTGGTGAAGCTTGCATTGTTAACCGTGCCACCACTGCCGCCCTGGCCGCCATTCCGGCTGAAATCACCGACCGCGGTTTCAAATATCCCGAGATACTCAGCGCCGGACGCCCCGCCGAGATCCGCGCCGAGTTGTTCGAAATCCTCAACAACAGTTGTGTTGGCGCTGTTAAAACTGTTCCAGGCTGCGGCGGTGAAAGGCAGTTCGGTTACCGTCAGTGTAACCGCAGATGCGGCCGTCGCCATTGAGCACAAGGCGACAGCATAACACAGAGCTTTTCTCATAAACCATCTCACTCATAAAACAAACACGTCTTCGCAATACGCCTTGCCACGCTCATGTCACAATTTCAACATAGTTCTTACGCAAACCGGGTGTTCGCGTGGAAACAGTCTGTCCAGCAAATACCCTGTCAAGGACACCCTTTGCCATGCTCTCGGGGGCTTACAGATAAAGGACAGGTCCTTCAGGATCGACAGCAGCAAACGGGATGTACTTACGACTCCGCCATGCGTCGGGCCATGTCCAGCATGCGGCAGGAGAAGGCCCATTCGTTGTCGTACCACCCGAAAACACGGATCAGACCGCCCGCGGATACAGATGTTTCCGGGCCCACCATGACGATGGATTCCGGGCGCATGCGTAAATCTGAGCTGACAAGCGGCTGCGTTGTCCAGCCAAACACCGAACTGCTTGCGGCGGCCTCTTGCAAAAGTGTGTTCACGGCGGTCTCGGTCACTGTGCGCTCCGTCTGAATGATCAGGTCAATGCAGGAGACGCTGGCCGTCGGAACGCGGATCGCGCGGGCCTCGATCCGACCCGCGAGATGCGGGAGAACGAGGTCGGTGAGCCGTTGCGCCGATGTGGTGGTCGGGACCATGGATAAGGCCGCAGCCCGGCTGCGTTCCAGCGCAGCACGGGGCTTGTCGACAGTGGGCTGGCTACCGGTGTAGCAATGCACTGTCGTCATATGGCCGCTGACCAGACCGTAGGCATCGTCGAGCAGACGAGCGAGCGGTGCCAGCGCATTGGTGGTGCAGGACGCGTTTGACACAATGCCATGCCCGGCCAGCGCGTCTTCATTTGCGCCGATGACAAGAGTGATATCGGCCTCCGAGGCGGGTCCGGAGACCAGAACCTTGGACGCCCCCGCGCTCAGCCCCCGTTCGGCGACCGCCCGCGTGCCCCCCATCCCGGTACACTCAAAAACGATGTCGACCCCCGTCAGATCCAGACTGGACAGATCAGGTGCTGCATGGAACGGGATTCTTCGCGCACCTACATGCAACGCGCCTTCCTTGGCTTGGACCTCTTCTGGCCAGGGGCCAAAGACACTGTCATACTGGAAGAGATAAGCGCAGGTTTCGAGCGCCTCGATCTCGTTGATGCAGATCAGCTCGAAATCCGGCGCATCCCTCAGCAAGATGCGCAGGAGCGTCCGGCCGATCCGGCCAAATCCGTTGATGGCAATGCGGATGGGCGCAGTGGGCATTTTTCCCTCCATAAGGTCAGTGTGACTGACATACTTCGCCGGGAAGAGGCGCGCCAGCCATGTAACGAAATTTGATCAAATTATAGAGAGGCCGCTTTTGGCTCCACGGAAACCTCAATTTGGGGATACCGGACCGCAAGTGTCAGCGACCGGGCTACGAAGCTGACCAGAAGCGCCAGCCAAAGCCCGTGATTTCCCAAAACCGGAACCAGAACCACCGCCGTCGCAATGTAGATCACAAGGCTGATGGCCATCATGTTACGCATATCAGCGGCGCGGGCCGCGCCCACGAATATGCCATCGAGCATATAAGCCGCGATACTGAGTACAGGGACCGCGATCAGGTACACGAGATAAATTCGCGCCTCGACCCGCACGTCCTCCGCTTTGGTCAGAAGATCAATGATCGCACCCCCGAAGACTGCGAAGGCGAGGCTCAGCATCAGCACCACGAGCAGCCCACAAAGACTGGAAAGGACCGCGCTTCGGCGCAACCGTGCGCGATCCTTGCGGCCCACAGCCTGACCCACAAGTGTTTCGGCCGCAAAGGCAAAACCGTCGAGCATGTAGGAGGTCATATGCAGAAACTGCAACAACACCTGGTTGGCGGCGAGCGTTGCATCACCGAATTCTCCACCGGTGAACAGAAACGACACAAAGATCGCCTCCAACATCAGTGAACGCAACAGAATGTCTCGATTGACCGCCATCATTCGGCGCAACCGCCCTCGATCTAGAACACACTTCCAGTTGCGCCACCGCGTCGTGCCAAACACGCTCCGGCAAAGCCAGAGACCTGTAAGCAACCCACCCCATTCCGCGATGAAGGACGCCCAGGCAACTCCGGTGACACCCCAATCGAGTCCAAGCACGAACCAGAAGTTGAGGCCGATATTCACACCGTTCATCATCAATTGAAGCACCAGCACCGCGCCGGTCCGTTCCTGCGCGATCAGCCACCCCGTGACGCCGTAGAGCGCGATCACGGCTGGAGCGCTCCAGATGCGGATACTCATGTAGTCACGCGCAAGCGTCTCGACCTCGTTGCTGGCAGGTGACAGCCAGAAGGCCCCGGCAAATAGCGGCGCGTGCAGCGCGATCAGCCCCAAACCTCCGGTAAATCCGATCAGCAATGCGCGCGTGAGCATCGCGGCAACCTCGCCTGTGTCTCCCGCGCCAAAGGCCTGACTGGTGAGCCCAGTCGTGCCCATCCGAAGAAATCCGAAAACCCAGTAGAGAGCTGTCAGAATGATTGCACCGATGCCGACAGCCCCAATGGGCGCCGCCTCACCCATCTGGCCCACGACACCGGTATCGACGAGCCCCAGCAGAGGAATTGTGGCGTTTGACAGCATGATCGGAAATGCGATCCGGAGGACCCGCCGATGGGTGATCGCGTCGCAGGGTTCAGCCATCCCGGGCGGGCATGAGAAACTGGCCAGTGGCCTGCGCAAAAGGCCGCGCGCGATTGTCCTGCCAGGCCTCGGCGCGCACGGAGGCGTAGCGCCGTCCGGACCGGGTGACGAACGCCCTTGCATAGGCATCACGCGGCAGGCCGGAACGCAGATACTCAACGGTGAACCCGATCGTCTTTGGCAGACGCGGCAAGTGTCCTGCCTCGACCTGATCCAGTGCCAACGCGCCCGATTCCAGATCATCCCAGAGCAACGCCCAGCTCAGCCCTATGATCGATGTAACCTCGAGAAAGGCCGCCGTTGCCCCGCCATGCAGTGCCGGCAAAACCGGGTTTCCGATGAGCTTGTCCGCAAAGGGCAGGATCGCGGTCAGCTCATCACCGCGACGATCAAACGTGATCCCGAGGAATGCGATATAGGGCACGCCACCGGCCAGCGCGGCCAGCGCAGCGTCCCGGCGTTGTTTGACCACCTGCACGGGTTCGGGTCGCTTTCGGTTCATGTCTTGCTTCCGGTCGGGCTTTCGACGGTGAAAGTTCCCGTGGCCTGCGCGACAGGGCGGGCTTCATCCTCGTCGAGCGCTTGCGCCCGCACAAACGCCACATGGCGCGTGATGTGATAGCATGTCGCGCGGGCCCGAATTGTCTGCCCCGGTTTGGCCGCCCGCATGTAATCTATGCGCAGATCAATCGTGGCCGTTGCGCCCGGACTGTCGGGGTGGCTCATCACCGCCGCCCCACAGCAGGTGTCCATGAGTGCTGAGACCGCACCGCCATGCACAACACCCGTTTCCGGATCGCCGACCAGGTGCGGGGCATATCCCATCTCGATCTCTGCCTCGCCCTCGCCCACCGACACGATGTGCAGACCCAACGCCCTAGCGTGTGGCAGCGCGGACATGAATTGCTCTGCAATGGTTTTTCGATCGATCATGCGAGACCTCTCCTGTTTATGATCAGATTGGCCGATGGGTCGCAAGAGGAGCGGTTGCGTGATTGCCGTTAAGTCAACTATCCTGCGCTGAGGGAGGAGTGGTCATGTCCGACATGCGGCTATCGTTCAAAGAAATGTGCGCCAAGTTCGACGTCACCCCGCGCACGTTACGATACTACGAGTACATTGAGCTGCTCTCTCCAGAAAGGGACGGTCGGTCCCGGTTCTATGGCTCGCGCGAAGTAGCCCGCCTCACCCTGATCCTGCGCGGTCGGCGTTGGGGCTTTGCGCTGGAAGACATCCGGCAATGGCTTCTGATCTACGAAGAAAAAGGAACGGACGCCCAGCTGCAAAGCTGGATCGAACTGGCCGACCGCCAACTTAGCGAACTCGAAGAGCAGAAGGCCCAACTGGAACAATCGATCGCTGAACTGCGCGAAACGCGCGACACATCTGCCCGCGCCCTGAAGGCCGACAAAAGCTCGGCATGACACGCGGAACAAGCGCTTTCGACTATTTCTTGAGGTTGACGTAGATTGACTTAACGTCAACATTTAAGTGACGTTACGTATCACTTACGTCAAACAGCATGCTCACCTATCGTAACCCTGTGTACCGCCTGACCACGCTAGGCAGATGATAGCTGGATATAGCGAAATGACAGATGACGCGATGACGATACGCCAGATGTGCGATGCCTTCGGGGTAACGCCACGCACCCTGCGCTTCTATGAAGCCAAGGAATTGCTTTTCCCGATCCGCCAGGGACAAAAAAGGCTCTTTACGTCACAGTGTCGCGCGCGCCTCAAATTGATCCTGAGAGGAAAGCGTTTTGGATTCAGCTTGGAAGAAATCCGCCAGCTTCTGGGCCTGTATGACCATGGGGATCAGCAACTTACGCAGCTAACCGCGACGTATGAGATTGCGCAGAAACGGCTTGATGCGTTGGAGACCCAGCGCGCGGAACTCACTGCTGCAATCAACGAACTCAAAGACCAGATGAAGTGGGGCGAGAAAATGATCGCCTCGATCCGCCAATCAAACCGTGCCGCCGGCTGAGCCGAGCTGCAGAATTCAATTCCAGGGAGCCTACGGATGCCCACATACACTGCGCCAACCCAAGACACCCAGTTTATCTTGCACGACGTGCTAAACGTGAGCGAAGCGACGACCCCCGGCTACAGTGAGCTGGAGCGCGATTTCACTCAGGCGGTCTTGGATGAAGCGGGCAAAATTGCCTCAGAGGTGCTGGCACCCCTGAATGCCGTGGGCGATGCCGAAGGATGCACGCTCGAAAACGGGGTTGTGCGCACACCTGCGGGCTTTAAGGCCGCCTTCGATCAAGTGCGGGAGGGTGGTTGGACCGCGCTCGATCTGCCCGAAGAGTTCGGCGGACAGGGCATGCCCTATCTGATGGGGACGGCGGTGGGAGAAATGTTCTCGGCCGCCAACCAAGCCTTCACCATGTATCACGGCCTGACGCACGGTGCCGCCTCGGCGATTCTGGCCCATGGCAGCGAGGAGCAGAAGCAGACTTATCTGCCCAACATGTTCTCTTGCGAATGGACAGGCACAATGAACCTGACAGAGCCGCATTGCGGCACGGATCTGGGGATGATGCGCACCAAGGCCGTGCCGCAAGACGACGGCAGCTACAAGGTGAGCGGTCAGAAGATCTTCATCTCCGCCGGCGAACATGACATGGCCGACAACATCATCCATCTGGTTCTCGCCAAGATCCCCGGCGGACCGGAAGGCATCAAGGGTGTCAGCCTCTTTATCGTGCCGAAGTTCATGGTGAACGAGGATGGTTCGCTCGGAGCTCGCAATGGCGTGTCCTGCGGCAAGATCGAAGAAAAGATGGGCATCCACGGCAATTCGACTTGCGTCATGAACTATGACGAAGCGACCGGTTTTCTGCTGGGCGAAGAGCACAAGGGCATGCGAGCGATGTTCACCATGATGAACGAGGCGCGTCTCGGCGTCGGCATGCAGGGTCTGGCGCAGGCCGATGTGGCCTACCAGAACGCCCTGATTTACGCCAAGGATCGCCTGCAGGGTCGCGACGTGACCGGCGACAAGAACCCGGACGGCCCGGCCGATCCGTTGATCGTGCATCCCGACATCCGCCGGGCGCTCCTCGATCAGAAAAGCTTTGCCGAAGGCGCGCGCGCTTTCATTCTCTGGGGCGCACAGTTGATCGACCGCGCTCACCGCGATGGCGACAAGGATGCCGATGGTTTGATCAGTCTGCTCACACCGGTGATCAAGGGCTTCCTGAGCGACGAGGGTTTCGACATGACGATCCGCGCCCAGCAGGTCTATGGCGGGCATGGCTATGTCGAGGAATGGGGCATGTCGCAATTTGCCCGCGATGCTCGGATTGCCATGATCTATGAAGGGGCCAACGGCGTTCAGGCGCTCGATCTGGTGGGCCGCAAACTCGCGCAGGATGGCGGCAAGCACGTCATGGCCTTTTTCGACATGGTGAAAACCTTCATCAAGGAAAATGAAGGTAACGAGGCGCTCGCAACCGACTTCCTTGAGCCCCTGAAGAAGTCCTCAAAGGACCTGCAGGCCGCTGGAATGTACTTCATGCAAAACGGGATGAAGAACCCCAATGCGGCATTGGCAGGCTCTTACGATTTCATGCACCTTTTCGGACATGTCTGCCTCGGGCTGATGTGGGCGCAGATGGCCAGGGCCGCGCATGAGGCGCTGGAGAACGGCGCAAGCGACGAGAAATTCTATCGCACGAAGCTCGCAACCGGTCGATACTACATGAAGCGGCGTTTGCCCGCGACCGCGATGCATCTGGCGCGTATTGAAACCGGCGCAGAACCGGTGATGGAACTCGAAGCCGAAGCATTCTGAGCCTGCACAGGCGGTCACACCCGCCCGCCAAACAAGCCGGGGAGGAGGACCCATGCCCAAACGCTTTCGCCTGACGCGCCGCTTCAATGCAGCCATGACGGAGGATGGGTATCGCCGGCTGCGCCGTTTTGCGCAGGAGGCCGGGCTCGATGAAGGCGAGGCGCTGTCATTTCTGTTCGAGAATTTCGACAGCGTAATCAACGAAGACACGTTCGGGCACCGGTTGCGGTTGTTCAATTCCGAACTGGAAGCCCGCAAAAAGTAAGGGAGGGTACCATGTCATCCTGGATGACCGACGAGCATCAGATGCTCTCGGAGATGACCTCGAAGTTCATTACAGAGGAATGGTCACCCCATTTCGAGCGTTGGCGCAAGGCCGGTATTATGGACCGCGAGTGCTGGAACCAGGCCGGCGAGCTTGGCCTGCTCTGCCCCTCGATTCCCGAAGCATATGGCGGCGTCGGTGGCGATTTCGGCCACGAAGCGGTTATCTCCATCGAAAGCGCGCGCGCCAATATCGCCAGCTGGGGCAACCCGATCCACTCGGCCATCGTGGCGCATTACATTCTGGCCTATGGGAGCGAAGACCAGAAAATGCGCTGGCTGCCCAAGATGGTGTCAGGCGACATGGTGGGCGCGCTCGCGATGACCGAACCCGGCGCTGGCTCTGACTTGCAAAGTATGAAAACCAAAGCCGTCCGTGAGGGCAATTCCTATCGTCTCTCCGGACAGAAGACCTTCATCACAAATGGACAGCATGCCGACCTCATCGTCGTTGCGGCCAAGACCGATCCCAAGGAAGGCGCGCGCGGTATCTCCATGGTCGTGCTGGAAACCGAGGGTGCGGATGGCTTCTCACGCGGGCGAAACCTGAAGAAAAACGGCATGCATGCCAACGATACATCCGAGCTCTTTTTCGACAATGTCGAGGTGCCCCCCGAAAACATCCTCGGCGGCGAGGAAGGCCAGGGTTTCATCCAGATGATGCAGCAATTGCCGCAGGAACGCCTGATCACTGCCTGCTGCGCGCAAGGTGCGCTGGAAGGGGGCGTGCAAAGGACCATTGCATACACGAAGGACCGCGAGGCCTTTGGGGCCCCCCTCTTCGACAAATTCCAAACGATCCGATTCTCGCTGGCGGAATGCGAGACTAAGGCCCGCGTGTCGCGCGCCTTTCTGGATGAGTGCATCGAAGAACATCTGGCCGGAAAACTGAGCGTCGAGAAAGCCGCCATGGCCAAGTATTGGATTACCGACACGCAATTCGAGGTGCTCGATCAATGCGTCCAGTTGCATGGCGGATATGGCTACATGGCCGAATACGATATCGCGGAGATGTGGGCCGATGCCCGGGTCCAGCGGATCTATGGCGGCACGAATGAGATCATGAAAGAGCTGATTTCGAGGGCGCTCTGATGTCGTCGACCGTTGCTTACGATGAAGTCTGGCGGACGCTCCGCGGGGAGTATTTCGGGCAAGATGAATACGGATCGATCCACCCTGTTCTGCGTGCGGGCCACACGGCATCAGACGCCAGAACAGGGCTTCACCTTGCGCGTCCATCGGCTCTCCAGCCTGTAACGCTCGCGCAGTCAAACCGTGCTTGGTTAAGAAAGGATGAAGTCCACCCCGCTTCATCTTGCCAAAAATACTCATTGTCCGAGGTTGAGGTCCACGCATGCCTATGAAACTTTATTGCTTCGGTGAAAGCGGCAACTCCTATAAGGCAGCGCTGGCTCTGGAGCTTTCGGGCCTCGATTGGGAGGCTGTGCATATTGATTTCTTTGGCGGTGAAACCCGCAGCGAGGCCTATCGTCGCGATATCAACGATATGGGCGAAGCGCCCGTTCTGATCGACGGCGATTTCAAAACAAGCCAGTCGGGCGCCATTCAGGCTTACGTGACCGAGAAATCCGGTAAGTTCGGCGGACGTGATCATGCGGAGAATTATGAAATTTTCCGGTGGGTTCTCTGGGACAATCACAAGCTCAGTTCGCAAGCCGGAATGACCCGGTTCCTGATGAACTTTCTGCCCGAAGACAAACGCCCGGCAGAGGTGATCAGCTTCATGCAAGGACGTCTCAAAGCGGCCTATACATCGCTCAACACACGACTGGAGGGACGCGACTGGATCGTCGGCGATGAGATCACCAATGCGGATATCAGTTGCTGTGGCTACCTCTTCTATCCTGAACCGTTCGGCTTCGATCGAGCGGATTGGCCCGAAATCGATCGCTGGCTGGCCAATATCGAGGCCATGCCCGGCTGGAAACACCCCTATGACCTGATGCCCGGCAATCCCGGGGATCGTGCCTAAGACAAGGAGGCAGACAATGACCGACGCCTATATCTATGACGCCGTGCGGACGCCGCGCGGAAAGGGACGCAAGGACGGATCGCTGCACGAAGTGACGTCTGTTCGCCTCAGCACTCAGGTCCTGAACGCGCTGAAAACCCGCAATGGACTGGACGGTCACGCCGTCGAAGATGTGATCTGGGGCAATGTCACCCAGGTGATGGAACAAGGTGGTTGTCTGGCGCGCACGGCGGTTCTGGCCTCTGATCTGGACGAAAGCATTCCGGGACTGGCCATCAACCGCTTCTGCGCCTCTGGCATGGAGGCGGTCAATCTTGCCGCCAACCAGGTCAAGGGCGGCGCGGGCGAGGCGTATATCGCGGGCGGTGTGGAAATGATGGGCCGGGTGGCCATGGGCAGTGATGGGGCCGCAATCGCCGTGGATCCCAGCATTGCGATGGAAAGCTACTTCGTGCCGCAAGGGATCAGCGCCGACATTATCGCAACCGAGTACGGCTTCACGCGGGATGATGCAGATTCACTCGCTGTGGAAAGTCAAAAACGCGCCGCGAAAGCCTGGGAAGAGAACCGCTTTAACGGCTCTGTCATCGAGGTAAAGGATCAGAACGGTCTGACCATCCTTGATCATGACGAGTATATGCGTCCCGGAACGGATATGCAGAGCCTTGGCGCGCTCAATGCCAGTTTCCAGCAGATGGGTGAGGTGATGCCCGGCTTTGATGCGGTGGCGAAACTCAAATACCCGCACCTGGAGCGGATCAACCACATCCACCATGCGGGCAACTCGTCTGGCATCGTGGACGGGTCAGCCGGTGTTCTGATCGGCAATGCGGAGTTCGGTCAAAAGTACGGGCTGAAGCCGCGCGCCCGGATCAAGGCCACGTGCAAGATTGGAACCGATCCCACGATCATGCTGACAGGCCCCGTGCCCGCCACGCAAAAAATCCTCTCCGATAGCGGTATGAAAATCGGTGATATTGACCTCTTTGAGGTCAATGAAGCGTTCGCTGCCGTGGTGCTGCGCTTTCAGCAGGCCTTTGATGTCGATCCCAATCTGGTGAACGTCAATGGGGGCTCGATCGCCATGGGTCACCCGCTGGGGGCCACCGGCGCGATTATCATCGGCACGTTGCTTGATGAAATGGAACGCACCGACAAGGAAACCGGTCTGGCCACACTCTGTATCGCCTCCGGCATGGGTGCTGCCACGATCATCGAGCGGGTGTAATGCCAAAGATCGCTATCCGCAAAGCACCGGTTGTGCAGGAGGCGGATTATCCGGCGCCCTTGCACATGGAATTTGCGGACCGTGTCCGCCGCCGGTTGGGCGACGCTGTCGGGATCACCGGCTTCGGTGTCAATCTGACGACCCTGCCCGCTGGTGCGCGGTCCTCGTTGAAGCACTGGCACGAGGTTGAAGACGAAATGGTGTTCGTGCTCAGCGGCAGTCTGACACTGATAGACGACGACGGAGAGACAGAGATCGGGCCGGGCGAAGCGGCGGGATTCCCGGGCGGCGTGTCCAATGCTCACCATTTTGAGAACCGCGGGAGCGAGGAGGTCGTTCTGCTGGAAATCGGCACGCGCCCGAAAGAAGATCGGTGTCACTACGCCGAGCATGACCTGATCGCCCATGACAAGGACGGAACGACGTGGTTCACGACGCGGGATGGCACTCCTCTGAGCGAGGTCACGACACGATTCGAACAAACCGGAGGCGACACATGAGGCGGTGGATCGCGATCTTATGCGCAACTCTGCTGGGCACTGGCGCCGCGCAGTCCAATGCCGATCTGCTGGAAGGACGCAGCACCGATCCCTTGGGAGAGCTGAACGCGCTCTATGCCGGGATATGCAACTGGCAGGATGGGATTGCGATCCCGTTTGAGGTCGTAAATCTGACAGAGGACGGGATCGACGACTTTCTTCTCACCTATGATTTGCCCTGCCGTGGGCAGGACAATGCCTTTTCCGGCACGGCCGGAACAGCGCGACAGATCTGGGTGAGCCAGGAGGATGGCCATTACCTGCGGGTGCTGGATTCCAACACGCGCGACCTGCGGATTGAGCGCCGGCTCGACGGTCTGTTCGTCATCGTCCAGCATGCCGGTGGCTATTGCATGACGGCAGATGCCGCCCCCTGCTTTCTGACCCTTGAATTCACTGACAATGCGCTGATCCGGGCGGACGATGCCCAGCAGCACCCATCCCTAAAGGCCCGGCTCGCCTATGAAAAAGCCGTGCAGGAGGAGACTTCGAATGACTGATTTCACCATGGAAAAAGACGCAGACGGCGTCGCGATCATCACCTGGGACACGGTCGGCAAATCCATGAATGTGATGAACGAACAGGGGTTTTTCGATCTCGAGGCTTTGATCGACGAGGCGCTGGCCGATGACACGGTCAAGGGCATCATTCTGACCTCGGGAAAGCCCGACAGTTTCGCGGGTGGCATGGATCTCAACATCATCGCGAAGATGAAAGAGATGGCGGGTGACGCGCCGGCTCAGGGGCTGATGGATGGTTTGATGCGGATGCACGGTATTCTGCGCAAGATCGAACGCGGCGGCATGGACGACAAGAACAAGGGCGGCAAACCCATCGCCTGCTGCCTGCCCGGAACGGCGCTTGGCATCGGGTTGGAAATTCCGCTCTCCTGTCACCGGATCTTTGCCGCCGACAATCCGAAGGCGAAGATCGGCCTGCCGGAAATCATGGTCGGCATTTTCCCCGGCATGGGCGGCACAACCCGGCTGGTACGAAAGCTTGGTGCGATGGGCGCCTCCCCCTTCCTGCTGGAGGGGAAGCTAAGCGATCCGAAAAAAGCCAAAAGCGGTGGATTGATTGACGAGGTCGTTCCCGCGGACGAATTGATCGAGACGGCCAAGGCGTGGGTGTTGTCCGAGCCCTCCATAGTGAAAGCATGGGACGATAAATGCTACAAGATGCCCGGTGGGGCGCCCTATCATCCTGCGGGATTTATGACCTTTGTCGGCGCGTCGGCCATGGTCAATGGCAAGACGCAGGGTGCATTCCCGGCGGCCAAAGCCTTGCTCAGCGCGGTCTATGAGGGCGCGCTGGTGCCCTTTGACACCGCGCTGAAGATCGAGGCGCGCTGGTTCACGAACGTGCTCATGAACCCGTCATCAAGTGCGATGATCCGCAGCCTGTTCATCAACAAGGAAGCGCTGGAGAAGGGCGCAAACCGTCCCGATGTCGCGGACCAGAGCGTCAGGAAAGTCGGCGTCATGGGAGCCGGTATGATGGGCGCAGGGATTGCCCTTGTCTCCGCAATGGCCGGTATGGAGGTCGTTCTGGTGGATCAGGATCAGGCTGCGGCGGATCGCGGCAAATCCTACACCGCTGATTACATGGACAAGGGAATCAAACGAGGAAAGGCCACGTCTGAAAAGAAAGACGCCATACTCGGCCAGATCACGGCAACGACAGAATACGCCGCCCTTGCGGGTGCGGATCTGATTATCGAGGCCGTTTTCGAAGACCCGAGCATCAAGGCGGAGGTTACGAAGAAGGTTCTCGACGTCGTGGGTCCCGATTGTATCTTCGCCACGAATACCTCCACCTTACCGATTACTGAACTTTCCAAGGCCTCTGATGCGCCTGAGAATTTCATCGGGATCCACTTCTTCTCTCCTGTTGAGAAAATGATGCTCGTTGAGATCATCAAGGGTCGCGATACCGGTCCACGTGCGGTCGCCAAGGCGCTCGATTATGTGCGCCAGATCAAGAAAACCCCGATCGTGGTGAACGATGCACGCTTTTTCTATGCGAACCGCTGCATCATCCCCTACATCAACGAAGGCATCCGGATGGTCGCCGAAGGGGTCGCGCCCGCACTCATTGACAATGCCGCGCGGCAACTGGGTTTTCCGGTGGGACCGCTGCAACTGGTCGACGAGACCTCGATTGATCTCGGCGCCAAGATCGCGCGGGCGACGAAGGCCGCCATGGGAGACCAATACCCAGATGCCGCCGTCGATGACGTGATCTTCTGGATGGAAGACGAGGGTCGCCTGGGGCGCAAGTCAGGCGCAGGTTTCTTTGACTACGACGAAAAGGGCAAACGCCAAGGTTACTGGACAGGTTTAGCCGAGCGATTTCCCCTTGCCGCGGATCAACCTGATCTTGTTGAGGTTCAACACCGGATGATGTTCGCCCAGGTCCTCGAGGCAGTACGCGCCCTGGAAGAGGGAGTGCTGGAAGATATCCGCGAAGGCGACGTGGGCGCCATCCTGGCCTGGGGCTTTGCGCCTTGGTCTGGCGGGCCATTTGCGTGGCTCGATATCATCGGCGCACCCTATGCGGCAGAACGCTGCGATGCCCTGACAACGAAGTTCGGTACCCGGTTCAGCACACCGGACTTGCTGCGCGATATGGCGGCACAGGGGGACAGCTTCTATGCGCGGTTTTCTCAACTCGCCTCCGCCGCCTGAGCCGTCAAAAAAGGGCGGTGCAAGTGCCGCCCTTTCTTCATTTTGCTTTGTAACGTAAAGCTCAGATCAACGCCTGGCGCGGCTCTGCACCAAGATCCCGTGACGTGTCGCTCGACAGCTTGCTTCTGGCAAATGCCAATACAGCAGCCGACCAGGCATCTGCCGTCGAGGCCGCGGGTGCTGCGCGCTTTGTGCCCTCGTCGGTATAGCCCATCAAAGCCTTTGCTTCCTCAAGCGACAATATGTTGTAGGCCGGATAGTCCGGCGACAGAACAGCGTCTGCGCGATTGAGCGCATCAAGAGTAGATGGGCAGAAAAACAAAGCGCCTGTATCGGAAAAAACGACCTGCTCCGAGCTAAACTGGAGAACCACCACTTCCAGCTCTGCCCGAGGTTGCGATCGATAGACGCCCTTTTTGCTTTCAATGGCCTGTGCCGGGATCAACGCAAATGGATCGCCATGGATCTCTTCGGCCGCATCACTTTCGATCATGACGCCCTGTCCTGCGAGCACCTCCATCTCGGTGCGATTTCCGAGGACCCCGGGCGGCACATGCAAGGGCCAGAGCCCTGTTGGGCATCCTTCGCTGCCATCCCACAGTCGGATCCGGCTGACCCGTGAGATCTGTTGAAGTCCCGCATCAAATGTCAGCACCCGATCACCCTCGGCGAGAGCTTCGACAGGACGCCATCCCATGGTTGTCGCGATCCGCGTGCCGCTCACCAATCCGGACGCCACCGGTTTGGGACGACAGGCTTTTTCGTGACTCATCTCTTCTCCATTCAGAAATGCAGCGATGTTGTCGATCATAAACTCCCCCTGAGTCAAAAACCGTGGCGCGTAAAATACGAGACGATTTGGAGCGGTTTTCTGGTCAGGATGAAGCCGGAAACAAGGCAGAAATCAGGCATTGGTCAACATCTGAAGACAATCAGCACCATTTTGACGGACTGTCTTACCTCTGGCGACAAGCTCAGCTCAAAGAGGAAAGGGGTTGGCAAGAATTTAGGCGAAAAAGCGACCTGCTTTTACAAACAGATCCGTTTTAATCGAACGATTCGCGTGTGTTGCGGGCCTAGTACCTGTATGCGAACCGCTCGATATCCGGCCCGCAGGCATTTTCGATGATCTTGGCATCCTCTGGAGAGTAGGCTTCACGATAATCGGCGGTTCGCTCCGAACGATTGAGATGCGGAAGGTCGAGGCGAAACCCTAAATGATCCCAAAGCGGCTGACTATCCTCGCGCCAATGCTCCAAACGGATCCACAGACACGCGCGTTCGACACCCGCATCGTCGGTGACATAGCGCGCGTAGGGATCTGCTTGAAGGGCGTCCGTCACACTCGGTCTACGCAGAAAGCCGGAAAAGGAAAGCTCATGCGCCGCCGTCACCATCGGATGGTCGAAACTTTGCATCTGCGCCCAGCAGTAGAAACTGAACGCCCTGTCCCAAGGGTTGCGCACAAGCGAAAAGATGAGCGCTGACTCGATCACGTCAGGTGGAACAAACCCGGCGATATCAGCCAGGGTGCTATGTTTCCACAGGCGACCCGCGGATGAGGCATCCTTATGGCGACGGCGACGTTTTCTGGCCTTCGGCGTGTCCCCGATGAGAATATCATCGGCCATGGCGCGTGTTTCGAGAGCCGCCGCCATAGAAGTGCCCCCCGTCTTGGGGATGTGAACAAAGATAAAACGTCGTCCGCGCGAGATGATCATCGTCGTACTTTATCCGAGGCACGTGCGGGAGCAAATATCTCACTGGCGCGCCGTTGGACCATACCGTGTTCTGGAAGGTCACAACCGATTGCGCGAAGGCCGGAAAATTCCAAATTTTCCGAAACGGAATTTTTAAAAATTCCGCCACCCGGCCAGAGGCTGGGTCAGACCAATCAGCTGGTCTGGCACTTTGCATTTGCTCGAAGATACGCTTAAGACCCTGCGTTGAACAGCAGAGATGAGGTACGCAGATGGGGTGGATGAAAGACGAAACGGGGCTTGGCAAAAATCCGGCAAACTTCGTAGCGATGACACCTCTGTCGCATCTGCGGCGCGCGCGCCATGTTTTTGCGGATCAGGAGGCCGTGGTTTACGGCGATATTCGCTACAGCTACCGCGACTACTACACACGCTGTACACGCCTTGCCTCCGCACTGGTGACCATCGGAGTGCAGCCCGGTGATGTGGTCGCCACCCTGTTGCCCAACGTTCCCGCCCATGCCGAGGCACATTTTGGCGTGCCGGCCTGTGGCGCCGTTCTCAATACGATCAACACGCGTCTTGAGGCGGACACGATTGCCTACATTCTGGATCACGGAGAGGCGCGGGTTCTGCTTGTCGATCCTCAGTTTCTGCCCGTTCTGGCACAAGCCATCGAAATAATGGACGGCCCGGCTCCGGCCATCATAGAGGTTCCCGACGACGCGTCCGGCGTACACGCCTTTGGCGATTACACCCTGTACGAGGACTTCATTGCAACCGGGGACCCTGACTTCGACTGGCTTATGCCGGAAGACGAATGGGAGAGCCTCGCGCTGAACTATACATCCGGGACGACCGGTCGGCCCAAGGGCGTCGTGTATCACCATCGGGGTGCCTATATGCTGACGATGGGCACCGCCATCACCTGGCCGCTACCACGACATGCGCGATATCTGACGATTGTACCGTTGTTTCACTGTAACAACTGGAACCATACATGGACGATGCCCATGATCGGCGGCACTGTGGTGTGCTGCCGCGATATCACGGCATCTAACATCTATAACGCCATCGCAGATGAAGGTGTGACACATTTCGGCGCCGCGCCGATTGTGTTGAACATGATCGTGAATGCCAAGGACGAAGAACGACGGGAGTTCGATCATGTTGTCAGCGTCTTCACGGCCGGCGCGCCTCCGCCCGCCGCAACGCTGCGCGCCATCGAACCGTTGGGATTTGACGTCACGCAGGTCTATGGACTGACCGAAACCTACGGTCACGTCACCGAATGCATGTGGCATGAACGCTGGAACGACAAACCCGAAGAAGAACGCTACGCGATCAAGGCCCGTACCGGTATTCTGATGCCGTTCATGGAAGACATCACCGCCATGGACCCGGATACCATGACCCAGATCCCGATGGACGGGGAAACCCAGGGGGAAGTGATGATCCGGGGCAATTCCGTCATGAAGGGATATCTCAAGAACCCGGACGCAACGGAAGAGGCCTTTGGCGGCGGCTACTTCCACTCGGGCGACATCGCGTACCAGCATGAAGATGGCTATCTCAAGATCGCGGATCGGGCCAAAGACATTATTATATCCGGCGGGGAGAATATCAGCTCTATCGAGGTTGAGGGCGCGTTGATGAAACATCCCTCGGTGTTACTTTGCGCCGTCGTGGCGATGCCGGACGAGAAATGGGGCGAGGTACCCTGCGCCTTCGTCGAGTTGAAAGACGGAGTGCAGGGAAGCGAGGCCGAACTTATTGCCCATGCCCGCGCGTATCTGGCTGGATTCAAATGCCCAAAGAAAGTTGTCTTTCAGGAATTACCCAAGACATCGACAGGCAAAATCCAGAAATTTGAGCTGCGCAAGGCGTTTTCCGACGCCTGAGACAGATCGGGCGGTCAAGACGGACGCCAGACATTTGCCGTTCGGACAGAAGGCGTGCTAGCCTCAGACCAAGAGGCGCTTAAGCCCGGGCAGACAGGACGGCCCCGCAATGACGGCCCCCAAAACAGCATTGACGCAGTATGAAAAACTGGAGGCCACGGGTCTCTGGCGATCCAGCGCGGAGGCGCAACGCCTCAATGTCTACATTGCTCTTGGCGAGGCCAGCCTGACAATCACCGATATCGGAAACCGTCCGCTGGGACATTGGTCGCTTGCGGCGGTGGAACGACGCAACCCCGGAAAGCGTCCTGCGCTTTACTATCCGGCCGGCGACCCCGAACAGACCCTCGAACTGGGCGAGGAGGCCAGCGCTCTGATCGACGCGCTGGAACACCTGCGCATGGCGATTGGCCGAAAGAGGCCTCATCCGGGTCGGCTGCGGCTCCTGACAACTCTGGGCAGCATTGCCGCGATCATTGGAGTGCTGATCTTTTGGCTGCCCGATGCGATCCGCGATCACGTCACCCGTGCGATGCCTGACATCAAGCGTGTCGAGATCGGTCAAAGCCTTCGAACGCGACTGGAACGTGTCACCGGCCCCCCATGCGCCACAGGCGAAGGACCGGCAGCGCTTGCGCGTCTGGTGACGGCCCTGCCCAGCGAGGTGCAGCCGAGGAATGTGTCGATCATGCGCAACGGTGTGCGCAGTGCGCTGGCCCTGCCCGGCGGCATTGTTCTGACCGGCCGGGCGCTGGTTGAAGATCACGAAGACCCTCATGTGTTCGCCGGTTTCGTTCTTGCAGAAACCCTCCACGCGCAAGCCTATGACCCTTTGGCGCGCCTGCTCGATCAAGCGACGATGTGGGAAGCGATCCGTCTATTGACGACCGGCGAGGCACCCTCTGAAATGTTGGATCGCTATGCGGAAAAGATGCTCACTGCGCCGCGGGATAGACTGGAGACAGAAACCCTGCTGATCGGTTTTCGCGACGCAGGACTGCGCACCACGCCCTACGCTTACGCTCTTGATATAACAGGAGAAACAACCCTGGGCCTGATAGAGGCCGATCCGTATGCCGGTGCTTCTCTGCCCTCCCTCCTGAGCGACGCAGATTGGGTGCGCTTGCAGGGCATATGTGGCGGTTAGAACTCTCTCGGGAGGACCTAATGCCTGTCACCGAGGCGTTTCGTTCAAATGGATTTCAAACAATTGTCGCAGGTTCGGTCGTCCGCGTCCTGCTGCTAAAAGGAGACCCGCCAACGCTTATGCACTGGCAGGTTCATACTTATGCTGGCCACCGGAAAGCGTCGGCGCCATGCCTGTCAAGACGTGTCAGCGCGTACCGGCTTCTCGGCGAGGAACCAACCGG
>ERZ1740060.377-NODE-377-length-28158-cov-23.979504_pt1 | contig 28158 bp, 27 predicted proteins | sample MGYA00581743_ERZ1740060 | MGnify/ENA primary metagenome ERZ1740060 (study PRJEB43018, sample SAMN04849235) | marine metagenome | isolation source: floating plastic debris | place: Pacific Ocean | collected 2008-08-27 | study: EMG produced TPA metagenomics...
CGATGCGTCTGATATGAATCATCCTATCGGTTCAATTTCCGATAAGGTCTATTGAGATAAAGACCGCTTAAAGCAATCCAGGATCAAAAACATCCCCCTTGAAGAACTCGGTTTCTGGGAATAGGTCAGCCGTCTGTAGCCGGTGTTTCATAGAAACCATGTTCCTTGAACACGTTGTTTCTTGGAACACTCTTGTTTCCAGTGGAGTCTAATCGGATGGCCTCGCAAGCGCTTTATTTCTGACGAGCCTGGCGGACGGTGCGCGGAAAAACGCCCACCAGCATCGAGAAGGCTTCATCCGGCACGCTATCGACAATGTCTTGGTCGAAGTAGGTTTTGAACTGCTCCAAAATCATTTGGGCGCGTTCGACGGGAATGGGTTTGTCAGTGAAATTCTGAGTGAGCCTGACCCACTGCAACCGAATGCGGATGGCCTTTTGCTGCTCTTCGTAGGATTTGGGCTCTACTAAAGACAAGTTCCCCAGCGCTGTAATGCGATCGCAGTTGGCATCCAACGCGCCGCCGACGGCAGCCCCTGGCCCCGCAAATTCGGCATGAAACTTTTTGTAGACCACGATGCCGTTACGACGCCGACTGTTGACGATCCACAATTTGCCACTGTTGATTCGATCCAAAACGATGTTCGAATTGGGGGACTGCTTCACAAGAGAGGAGGCTACATCGTCTCGATAAGTTTGAGGCATGGTAACAAATTGATTAACCTGGAGGCCGATGGAGCTCACGAGTCACACATAATATTCATAATTCCCGCAGAACTCATTAAGTAATGTCCGCAAGATAGATTAAGCGATAGCACTGCTCATTTTGCCAATCTAGATCTCTTCAATCTCTTCTCTATTTTAGAGGAATGGTTTTACAAAACGTCGGCCATCTGCGTGTTGTCTCTGAAGCTGATGTAAAGTTCTCATCAAATCCTAGTGATATCTGTGTGAACTTGCCGTCCCCTATCCTCTGTCTGCCAAATAAAGCACATTCTGCCAGGCAAATTGGCACAGCTCAGAAGAAGTTGTCGGCGATCGCTCATTGCGATCGCTGTTGATACAAATCGCACCTAACTGAGTCGATCAGCAGGAACCGTTGGCACCACTGATTGGGTTTTCCTGGGACAACGACTGTATCAACATGACTAATCACCCTACGTTTGTAGAACGGGAGCATCAGCATAATTTTCTCCTAGGCATCGCAACATTCCGATTCTGACCAGGCTCAGCCATGATTGCGCTGAGGCATCTGCGCTTAACGGATATCGCCAGAATAGGCAACTTTCGATCAGGGTTGGGGGGGCTGAAGCCAAGTGGTCAGGGCGATATCTTGAAGCCACTCTCCTAGCACAAACTCCAGATGGCCCCGCAATCGTCACTAGCGTCCCAACGAGCGCCGGAAGTTGAAAAACTTTTGCAAGATGCTCTGCAGCCGATGATTCGCGGCATAGGTCTCCTTCGTTAGCTGCAGTGCCGTCTTGCTGTTGATTTCTGCCAGGGTGGGATAGACGTGAATGATCGACTTCAGCGCGCCAATTTTGAGCTTATAGCTCATGGCTAGCACAACTTCGTGAATGAGTTCCCCAGCGGCTGGGCCAACAATGTGGGCCCCTAAAATTTCACCGTTCTTGCGAGTAATAAACTTGGCAAATCCGTCCGTTGCCGCTTCGGCAATGGCTCGATCGACATGATCAAAATTGTGTCGCAGCACCATAATGTCGTCGCCATAGCGCTTGCGGGCCTGCTCTTCGGTCAGACCCACACGCGCCAGCTCGGGCTCGGTAAAGGTGGCCCAGGGAATCACTCGATAATCGGCTTTTTTAGTAGGAAAGATCAGCGCATTTTGCATAGCGACCGCTCCTTCGTACCCGGCGACGTGGGTAAACTGATAGCCTCCAATCACATCCCCCGCCGCGTAGATTTTAGGGTTAGTCGTTTGCAGCTTGGCATTCACGACGATGCCCGGTTTACCCACTTCAACCCCCGCCGCCTGTAGATTGAGATTTTCCACATTGGGCACACGGCCAGCGGCCAGCAAAATTTCATCGACGACGAGGCGATCGCCGGTATTGGTGATCACAACTTTCTTATCCCCTTCCACCAAAACCTGTTGCGCTCGGGTTTCAGTCAGAATTTTCACCCCTTCGGCGGCCATTTGCGCTTGCACCACGCGAGCCGCTTCGGGATCTTCTTTGGGCAAAATACCGTCACGACTGGCCAGCAGCGTCACTTGACTGCCCAACCGCGCAAATGCTTGGCCCAACTCACAACCAATCGGGCCAGCCCCAATCACGACCAGTGATGCCGGACGAGCCTCAATCGAAAACACATCCAAATTAGTCAGGTACCCCGCCTCTTTAAGGCCATCAATGGAGGGCAAGCCAGGGCGCCCGCCCGTGGCAATCAGATAAGCTCGGGCTCTGAGCTGACGCCCTTGCACTTCAAAGGTTTGCGCGTCGGTGAACTGGCCTTCGCCGTAAATCACCTCAACCCCAAGCGACTCAAATCGTTCGGTCGAGTCATGCACCTGAATCGTGTTGATCGCTCGGTGCACATGACCCAGAGCTTCACCCAAGCGCACATCATTGAGGGTCGCCATGACGCCATAGGTCTCAGCTTGCCTAACCGTATGGGCAACGCGCCCAACATGCAGCAAAGACTTGCTCGGCACACAACCATAATGTAAACAGTCACCGCCTAAGCGGGGTTCTTTTTCGATGAGGGCGACTTTGGCATTGAGTTGAGCCCCTGCACTGGCGGCCACGAGCCCAGCCGAGCCGCCCCCGATAATGACAAGATCATAATCAACAGCCATTGCTTTTCCCCTGTACTCATTGAGTTCATGTTTAGCGTACTCAGGTTGCCTGCTAACTAGCTGAGGCCCAGCTGAGAAGATACCGTGAAACAGCAAACCCGCCGCGCTCCCTTAACACTCCGTTCTCTCCCCAGTGAGCGGGCTAGTCCAGCAACTCATCCCGCCCATCGCCTAGCCGCAAATTTCCAAAGTGGGGAAGGGGGAGATTTAACTAGCAAATCTGACATCGGGACTCCCGGATCAGTCAGCCCTGAAAAGTCCGCATGCCGCCAAGTCTGCCGACTAAGCTTTCACGACCAACACGCCCGGCTCCGACTGGATCGGCACCAGGTTGAGCACGTCAAGCTGGGCGCAATATTGTAAATCTTCTTCTTGGTGGAGGCGCAGCAACCGTTGACCATGGCTGGCACAGTGCATCAGCTCTAGTAGTGAGTCTTGCCACTGCTGATAGAGACTGACCGCCGCAATAGTGGCATCATTGCCGGCAATATCTTTGAGGCCATAGGCTTGCTGTTGAGCCAGTTGATCAGCGATCGCCCCAGCGCAAACGGTGTCTTCCAGGGCATAGTCGCCTTCCCACCCGGAGCCAACTAGCCAGACCTGCTCAGGTTGATGCTTGAGCAAAAAATCCACCACTGCCTGTCGCGTCGTCAACGCCGCCGTAATCACCATCTGCACCTGCTGAATCCGATGCAGGCAGCGAGTACCATTCGTCGTACTCATGAACAGATGCCGGCCCCCAGACAGTTCTGCCGTGTGATCGAGCGGAGAGTTACCCAGGTCAAACCCCTCCACACGCGCACCGCCGCGTTCGCCCGCTAATAATCGCTGGTCAATCGGAATTTTTTGGCTCGAAGCCCGGAGCAAATCTAAATCACTAAATACGTGGATGGATTCCGCACCAGCGTGGAAGGCCGCCGCCATGGTGGTCGTTGCTCGCAAAACATCGATCGCGATCGCACAGTCAGGTAGAGCCCCATCCGGCACTTCTTCAGGCGTGTGATAGACAAATAACTTCACGAATTATGGGCGCTCCCAATGTTGATACCGCTCTCAAATTTTTATTTTATTCGGGAAGGATCACAAAAAGAGATTAATCTTCGGGGCGCTAATTTTAACGCGCGCTGTGATCAAGGTTGGTTAATGGTTTGCCCCTTTACCGACCGGTAGCGAGCCGCAGGGTTTGGCCCCAACTGGCGAGTTGGCGCAGGGTTTTCCTCACCATCGCGTCATCCGCGTACGGGCAATTGCCTCCCCATGCCGTCAGAACTAGGCTTCTGACCGATAACGATGGCAGAGCGGCATGAGGTACGCGCCGAGGCCCACGCCCGCCAGCCCGCCAAACAGCGTCATGCGAACGTTGCTGATCGGCCAGCCGTCAAACCCTTGCAGAGCCAGCTCCATCGGGTAAAACATACACAGGGCAAACGTGAGCCCAAAGCCCCACAGGCCATAGCGCTCTAACCAATAGGGAGACTGACCGCGATCGCGGCCATAGAGCACCCGCATGGCCACGAGCCCAAACACCGTGCCGTAACATCGCATGCACACCGCCATGGCATGGCTCGCCGTCATCGTCATCCCCAAATCTGGTTGAGGACAGACCTGCTGCCCCATCCAATAAATAATTTCACTGATTTGCGTCAGTATCGGCAGGCCTGAAGCCGCTAAAAACGGGGCCGCGAAGGGGCCGCTAACCATCGCCGCTAAAACTACATCAGCCAGCCAGCTAGACCAAGAACGGCGCTTTAAGAACGTGGAGGCAGAAGCTTGCATGAAGAAAAGACAGCAGTATGTGCTTTCAATTGTAAACATCCCGGCGACGAAAAGTGACCGCTGCAGATAACCCAATGACCTGACCTGGTCTGAGCCTACCGTTCTGTAGCAACAGTTTGGACTCGGAATCAGTCCTCAGCCGGCTCATCTGCAGCGGGGGCAGGCACAGGAGTCGGGAAATCGGTTTCAGATGAAGGGGATGCCGCTGGGGTGTCTGTTTCCGCAGCCGGAGAATCTTTGTCTGGAGCCGTCTCGGTCGAATCGGAGCGCTGCCGTAAACCCGCTGCCGGGGTATCCTCACTGGCAGCGGGAGCATCGCCCTCTAGCTCAACACAGTCCTCGGGATCGTAATTGAATATCACCTCAAACTGATAGCCCGTAAAGGTCTCAACTTCCGCAAAATCCAAGGTTTGAACATAGCGTACCGCCTGCTGATTCAACCCACCATAGCCGGTACTGCGAATCACTTCGGGCTCACCTAGTAGCGTTCCTGCTGGGCCAACCCAAGCACCAATCAGGCCCTTTTGCGGCTCTTTGGTCAGACAGATACCCGCTTCGTGGTCAAGGGGCAATTCGATCGGGCGTTGAAAAATGCCGTCTAGGTCACTGTCGGGATCAGCAGCGGCGATCGCCACGGCGGCTTCTAGTTCCGCCACAAGATCCAGCGGGGGATCGAGTTCCAGTTCAGTAGCCAGGGCTTGGCCAGTTTCTAGCCAGCCCGCCAGCCGCTCCTGACTCATCTCCGGTTCCGTCTCAGCGGCATCAAAGGTATAGGCCAGTAGGCGCTCTTCCAGGGTCATTCCCTCAGCTGGGTTGCCATTCGCCGCCACCTCACCATCAGCAGCGGTTGACGACTCATCCGTTGGCCCGGTCAAATCAGCAGCACTGGGTTCGTCTGGAGTCTCGGCGGCCGTCTGGTCAGGCGTTTCCTCATCGCCTGGAACGGCAGACGTATCGGGGTCAGGGGCTTCCGGCTCCGGCTCAGTCGCAGCGGGATTGGGCTCTCTGAAGGGATTGGGAAATTGCGTCAAGGGGCCTGGACGCGACTCGATGCGAGTAATGCCAAACGGCAGTGAAGTCGAAGTGGAGCTGCTAGGGCTACTGCCAGCAGGCTTTTGAGACGTGATGCCGGAATTACTGCCCGAGGCAGGACTATCTCCAAACAGGGGAGCTAGGGGCTCCAGCGAACCAAAGGCATCAAAATCGTATAAAGAGCCCGAGAAGTCAGGCAGGCGCTGCTGTTCGGCAGGGGTCAGCTCCACCAGGGGGACATTACGCCGTTCGGCGGTCAGTTCAGGCTCGACCAGCTGATTGAAGCCCAGACTTGGAAACGTCGGGCCAGCCGCGAATAAGACGCTGTGAAAGCCGATGGAAACCGCTCCGGCTAACCACGAAGGCCGTAACAACTGTTGCCAGGGCAGCTGACTAATGAAGGGGGGTATAGCAGAGGCCATTGGGCGATCGCTCCCGCAAACGTGATGCGCTAACCATCCTAGACGCAAATCTGTTAGTCATGTTGCTGGCAACGGGCAAATCGTCAGCGGCAGTGAATGATCAGCACTGAGAAATAGGGCAGTTCTAGAGTGGGGTGTTCAGTCAGCGTTGGGTACACCCGTTCTGTTTCTTGGCTCGCTCGCACCACAACCGCACTGTGGTCGAGCAGGTGGCGACGCTCCAGAATGGGCCACACCTCAGCGTAGACAGACGCCACCTTCATTAAAACGACCACATCGGCCTGGTCGAGGGCCGCTTCGAGATCGGCGATCGCATAGAGTGCGGGCAACACCATCAGGCGCTGCTGCAAGATGGTCAGGGGGTGCCCCAACACCGCCGCTGCGGCCAGCGGCGAACACACCCCCGCCACCGTTTCAACTCGAACCTCAGGATGTAGGCGCTGCAAGGTCTGAGATAGGTACGTAAACGTGCTGTAAAAGCTGGCATCCCCCTCCGTAGCAAATACGACATCTTGTCCCTGCATAAGTGGTTGCCAGACCGTTTCCGCCGCTGTCACCCAGGCCGCGGCCAAATCAGCAGTCGCTTGCACATAGGGAAAATAAAGAGGGAGCTGAATTTGTTCGGGTCGCAAGCGATCAGCAATGATTTTCTGGGCGATGCCGGGGTGTCCCCCCCGCCCGGCCGGAAACGCCACGACCGGTGACTGCGCCAACAAACGCGCCGCTTTCACCGTGATCAACTCCGGATCACCTGGCCCAACGCCCACCCCCCACAAAGTTCCTAGTAATTGTTGAGTCATCGTCGGTCAATCTATCGCCAAACTCGGGTAATCGCACGGCAGGGAAATCCACCAAGTCATCCCAATAACGCCTAACACTTCCATCAAAATGCCGACATCAAAGCACTTACAGAGCGGGGGTGATCGCCGTGCCAGAACGTAGCAGACATCGCTGGGTGGACAAGACTCAATCGGCCAAGGAAACGGCCTGCCCGTCAGCATCCGACGCGGATGGATGCGACACCGCTTGACCAGCAAGCCTCACAGCCCGTCTCGCCAGCAGCGGCAGCGGCCCCTCGATCAATCCTTCTTCAGCACGTCGGAAAACGACAGCTCTTCTGACGCCATCACCAATAAGGTGTTAGGTAGTTTACTGACGCGCTCTTGTAGCTCTACATAATAAGTGCTGAAATCATCAACGCTGCCGGGCGTCGCCAGCCCCAACAGCACCAAATCGGCCGTTTGCGAAGAAATCAGCAAAATCTCATCAAAGCTCCGCTCAGCCGCCACAATCACCTGCGAGGTCGCGCCAATTCTGAGATTTTCGATTAATCCTTGCAAATTAGCCTCAGCCGATTCAGCAGCGGTTTCATTCGGTACGACGAGCTTCAGGCAGACTTCTGCCCCGCGCCAATCCCAGCTGGTTCGCAACAGATAAGCCAAGATCAGCATCAGCCCGCCGTTGGCCTGTAAGCCCCCCCACCACACATCAATGCGACGAAATTGCGCCGGTCGCCGTCGCACTAGCGTGAATTGTTCGGGGCTGCTCCGCAGGATAATGACATTGCGCCGAGCCTGGTGACATTGCGCCACCAGCCGGGTGAAGCGATCGCGCCCCTCAGGATTTTCGGTATCCCCCAGCAACACCGTATTGGGCAACAGCGGGCCAATGCCGTAGGCCTCGATCAGCTGCTTCATGCCTTGAAAGGCATCGGGAGCCGTGACCAATCGCACAAAGGCTTGAATCCCCCGCTTTTCTAGATAATCTTGCAGCGTCGCTTCCAAACTTTCTTGCCGACCCACATCGCGGCTCCCCTCCGGCAAGACACTCGCCACCGTGAATAGCCCGCGCTGGTGGGTCAAGGCATTGGCCATGTCCAACAGGTGCCAGCGTTTCGTCGGAGCGCCCGAAAACACCAGTAAATGCGGTCGCCAGTTTTTGGAATCCAGCGGCCCTTTAATGCGAAACAGCCCCGTCCGAATCAAAGACATCCACACGCCCTGGCGGACATCGCCCCACGTCCCCTCAATTTCACTGCGTTCGAGCCAGAGATAAATGCTCAGCACGATCACAGCAGCAATCACCGTAGCGACCGCATTGATCAAAAACATGATGCTGATGCAGCCCACGGCCCCGACCGCTGAGATATACCAAGGCACCCGAAAGGTGGGCCGAAAGGAGGGACTTTTGAGAAAGCCTTCAATCCCGGCAGCGACATTCAGCACCATGTAAGTGGTCAAAAAGAACATCGTCAGCACGGGCGCAATCACATTAATATCGCCCAAGCTGACGGCAGCTAGGGCAATCCCCAAGCTAAACAGGGTGCCGAGTTGGGGCTCATCGCGTGGCCCCTTGCCTTTGCCGAGCCAGCGCAGCGACTTGGGCAAGACACCATCGCGGGCTAGGGCTTGCAACACGCGCGGAGCCCCCAAAATGCTGCCGATCGCGCTGGATAGCGTCGCCCCCCACACCCCCAACAGGATGGAATTATCCCAAATCGCAATGCGCCGCATGATCAACGGGTCAGAGACCAGCGAGGCCGCATCTGCACGAAACACCAGCACCAGGGGAATCAGCATATAAATGGCATAGCCGACCGCGATCGCGGCGAGGGTGCCTAGAGGAATGGCCTGGGCAGGATTTTTGAGATCCCCCGACATATTGACCCCTGACATAATCCCGGTGACCGCGGGGAAGAAGACCGCTAGCACGGCCCAAAATCCCACTGAGCCGGGTTCTTCTAGGGGAGCTGTCGTCATCGGCTCGACCGATTGCCCAAAGGCGAGACAGATGAGCGACAAGACAATCGCCGCCATGATGAAATATTGCGCCTTAATGGCGACCTCGGCAGACTGGAGGGCCAGCAGCGTCACCAAAATCGTGACAATAAAGGCAACCCAGGTCAGATTCAGCGCGGGAAAGATCTGCACCACACTTTCGGCAAACCCCAAGGTGTAGAGTGCCACGGATAGCGCCTGAGCAAAAAACAGCGGAATTCCCACTGCGCCCCCGGTCTCAATGCCCAGAGAGCGACTGATCATGTAATACGCGCCCCCAGCTCGCACCACCTGATCGGTGGCGATCGCGGAGATTGAGAGCCCCGTAAATAAAGTGATGCTGGTGGAAATGGTTACAATCAGCAGCGTGTTGACCAAGCCCACATGCCCCAGCACCCAACCAAAGCGCAGATACATGATCACGCCCAAAATGGTCAGAATCGAAGGGGTAAAAACACCACCAAACGCCCCTAAACCAGAGGCTTCGGCAGGCGATGACAATTTTGAGGCGATCGCCCCTGGCCCAGGGCTGTGTTGAGGCATAGAGTTCGCAAAAAGTGAGTAAGCTCAGAGATTCAAACGTCTATAGATGACGATCGGCAACGGTAGCACCGCAAGTCAGTGTAGGTCTGATTGGCTACCTTGCCACCCCTCTGAGCGCTAATTCTGCCAAGAGCCCCTGCCACCATTGAACTGAATCAACTAGCCGAAGTTCTCTAGAAAACTACAAACAACAGTCTACTTTTCAAGTTGACCTCAGACCCGAGGCCTGCTGTATTCCTCAATCGGGCTGAGTCACCACCGCAATCGTAGCCGCTGCCGCGCGGGCTCACAGCGCGAGTTACAACAGTTTAGGGAACCCCTGCGACGCAGCTTTGCCCGTAGGCCAAACACCCCGCCCTCACCCGAGAAGGCCACTGGCTCGACTCCGAGAAATTGTTCAGCGATCGCCCCAACAGTCAGCGGTAATCGACGATTGCCGCATATCGTGCCAATATAGCCAGAACTCCATCAGGTTCCGAATCCTTAATTCTCTCCTCAGTTCCGAATACGGCAAATTTGCGTACCCTAGGGTGAACCGAATCAGCAATCATTAACGGCATGTCAGACTTGCCTCCATCTTCGCCTCAGCCGACCGCTGCCGCTGGCGGCAGCCCCGAGCAGCGGCTCAATCAGGCCGTAGCGGCACTCAAGCAGCGACGCTATGCGACAGCGATTCAAGGCTTTTCGTCGCTGTCACAAGATCCCACTCTCACCAGCGCGCTCCGCCTCAAAGCCCAGATTGGCTGGGTCAAGGCCCTGCAAGGGGATGGCCAAACAGCGGCCGCGATCGCCCGCTGCCAATCGCTCGCCACACATCCCCAACCGAAGGTCAAGCAGTGGGCAAATCAAACCCTGGTCGCCCTGGGGCCGACCCCGCCGACCCCGGCAAATTCAGTGTCGAATTCCGATCTCAGCGGCTTTCAACCCTTAGCCGCCGCCGCCGACGCCACGGTTAATCGCAGCGGTTTTCAACCCCTAGCAGCAGAGTCTGATGTAGCCGATAATCGCAGCGGTTTTCAACCTCTCAAAGCTGAAGCCGACACCCCTGCGGTGAGCAGTTCGCCACCCGCCAAGCCCCCGGCCCCAGAGTCGCGATCGCCCCAAGCCTCACCGCCGACCCTGCCCACCGCGGAATCAACCGCTGCGCAAAATCATGCCCCGCCTCACGATGAAACCAGGACAGCGGCCCCAACAGCGGCATCCGCCCCTCAGCTAGGAGCCTTGAGTCCCTCGGCAGCAGTGCTGTCAGCGGGTACCGCGTCGCTGTTTCATTATGAAAATCTCAATCAAATCCCCGCCCCGGTGGCGGCGAATACAGCACCCCCATCTCCCACTGACGTAGCCGGAGCGCTCGTCCCGTCACCGGCTCCAACAGCGCCAGAGACGGCAACACCACCGGCCCCGCCGCTCTCATTTCGCCAGGGTGGGCGACTCGACAAATTGCGCCCCCTTGGCCAATCGGGACAGGCCGACTGGCAGGTTTGGTTAGCCCAGCTCCTCACGGCGATCGCCCTCGTGTGGTTGAGTAGCAAGGTGCTGCCGATCTTGCTGTGGCCCCTCGGGCACCTGTGGGCTTTTTTCAGTCGCTTTCTACCCCTACCGTCAGTGCGACAGCCGCCTGACCCGCTGTTGATAGTTACGTTGAGCCTCATCGGACTGCTGCTAGCCGCCCCCTGGCTATTAGATGTGCTCTTAAAGCGCACGCAGGGACTTCGCACGCTCTCCCTGCGAACCCTACAAAAGACCCATCCCGAAGGGTGTCGCCTCCTGCGACGCCTCAGCCAAGAACAAGGCTGGCTGCTGCCCCTCCTGCGGGAGTTACCCGTCGATGCCCCCCTGATCTTTAGTTATGGCTGGTTGCCCCGCTACAGCCGCATTGTCGTTAGCCGCGGCCTCCGCAACCAACTCAGTGATGAAGAACTCGCCACGCTCATCGGCTATGAACTGTCACATCTGACCCGCTGGACGCTGCCGTTGATGTCTTTGGTGGCTCTGTTACTACAGCTCTTGCACCAGAGCTATTGGCAGTCAGCCCAGCTAGGCGATCGCACCTCCAGTCGCCTGGTCAAATCCTCAGCGGCGGGCCTATCCGCCTTGAGCTACCTGCTGTACTGGCTAGTGCGCAAAGTCGCCACCCCGGCAGCACGGGCTCGCGTTTTGGGTAGCGATCGCCAAGCTGTGATTTGGACGGGCAATCCCAATGCGTTGGTGCGGGCCTTAGTCAAGCTCGAAACCGGCATTGCTGACAGCATCGTGCAAACCGGCTACACTCCCCCGTGGGTCGAGAGCACTGACTTGCTCACGCCCTGCGGCTATGAAACGGCGCTGGGCTTCGGTAGCCTGTTTCCCGCTCCCCTGAGCCTAGAGATACTCCAGTGGGATATTCAAAATCCCTACCGTCGCTGGCTAGCGCTCAACAGCAGTCATCCTCTCTTGGGCGAGCGCCTCAAGCGACTTACGGGCTACGCCCAGCGATGGCAACTCCTGCCGGAACTACCCTTCCCGGAACTCGACGACCCCAGTCATTCAACCAAACGACGGCGATCGTTTGGCAGCGACTTGGCCGCTTTCTTGCTGCAAATCAGCCCGTACATCGGCCCCCTGGTCGGCGTCACCGTCGCCATGCTGCTGTGGTTCTTGGGCGGCGTTTTTGAACCTTTGGGGTTACAGCGAGTGGCCTGGATTTATGGCGATCGCAGCGTGCTGTGGGGCAGCCTGCTGTTGGGTCTAGGCATGGGCATCATGGTGCGCATCAACGCTTATTTTCCAGATATCACGTCAACCAACCGCTTTCAGCAGTCAGCCTTGCCAGCCCTGCTCAAAAGCCCCCTAGCGCTACCAACCGATAGCCGACCCATCCGTTTAGAGGGCACTTTACTCGGTCGTCCCGGCATCGCTAATTGGCTGGGTCAAGATCTCATTCTCGCAACGCCGACCCAACTCTTCAAGCTGCACTTCTCCTCACTCCTAGGCCCACCGGGCAACCTTTTGAGCCATCCCCAGCACCCCATCGACTGGCTCGGGCGACCCATTGAGATCCAGGGGTGGTATCGGCGCGGCGCGATCGCCTGGATTGATGTCGATCTTTTCTTGACGGCGCGCCAAGTCGTAATGCGGGCCCAGCATCCTCTATGGTCAGTGGTTCTCAGCCTCTGCTGCTGCGCCTCCGGTCTGCTCATCTTGTTTCGCGGCTAAATCAACCACCCAACATTGCAGAACTCTTAACATAGTGTTACCTTTCTTTACAGAGTTCCAGTGCACCTAACCGTGATCAACAGTGCAAGTACAGCTTGGTCACTTCACCCGACTCGGGGGCTAGGGAATGGGTTCTCCTACTCTCAACACAGCAAGGCATACCAGTCACCTGTTTAGGTGACTGGTTTTTATTCTCAAATTTGTTCGTGAATATTTCGAATTCTGTCTGCGGTCATGGATAGCGCATGTTAAGTTAATTGATGGCTCTCATAGTATTGAGCAATTAAGCTTCAATATTTCATGCTTAAACTTTGTCTGTCAGATGACACGAGCCACACTTCATGGAAGGTGTTAGGAGCAGCAAAAAAGTTTTCCCAGACAAGGGCAGTTCTTGGCCCACAATGTTTGCAAGGTTTGTTTCGTCATGAGAATTAATCCTTGAATTATCAAATTCATTGAGATTAGACGATAACAAAACTGTTGTTCTTAACGCATCACCAAAGCTTGCCGAAAAGCAAGTTCTCAATTGTGAGAGTGTTGAAAATAGTTTGTTAAAAAGAGGTATCTAAGAAAAATGTCTGTAAGAGTTTACGTTGGCAATTTGCCCAAAGATATTGAACGAGAGCAACTGGAGGCCGTTTTTTCAGAGCATTCTGAAGAGATTATTTCAGTCAAGCTTGTGACTGACCGCAAAACTGGCAAGTGTCGTGGTTTCGGCTTTGTCACCCTGAAGACTGACGAACAAGCAGACGCCATTGTTGAAAAATTCAGCAACTTTGTGATGCAGGAAAACACCCTGAAGATCGAGAAGGCTCTGCCTCGCGCCAAGGGTAAGGAAGAGGATGGTGAGGGCGGTAACGCAGCTCCCAGTCCAGCTCGGCGGAAGTCTCCGAAAGCTAATCGCGATAATGCCTCTAGCAACAGCAGCAGCGCTGAAGCAGCCAAACCTGACCCGCGTTGGGCCGACGAACTGGAGAAGCTGAAGCAACTGCTAGCGACTCAAACCACCGGTTCTTAATCCAATGACGATAGGGTTTATCTCTTCAACCAGCCGATTAATCAAGCTGGTGATAGTCAGCTAAATCGATTGCAATCTTGAGTGGGCCAGCCGCTGTCGTCTGAGGCTGGCCCATTTTTCACACATGCAGAAATCGGCCAATCTTGAGGTTTGCACACTGCTTTGCCCTTGGTGTTTTCACACCCACAGCCACGTCGTCTCGCTGTCAGCCTCGTCTGTCAGCTGACCAACGATTAGCAGATCGACTGCTGACTCATCGGCTTTCATCAACGGTCAAAGGCAGGGCAAGCAGATAGAGCAGAAAAGTTGCAGAGCCGTGCTCCCAAATCTCAGTTTTCAACACGGCAACAGTGGCACACTGTGGCATATTCTCATCCCAGTTCTACAAATTACAGCGACACAGACAAGTCGGCTTTCTCCCAGTCGGAAACACTGCCGGTTAGCCTGGCCTGCCCGGCGGGTTGACGACTCCACTTAGCCGACGTTCCTTGAGCGGCGTCAAAAGGCCGGTCTATAATCCAGTTTCAGAGAATTGGTATCAGCGATCGCTGATGAGTCAAAACAGCGATCGCTCACTGACTTGAAATCAACCGTGGCATCGCTAAATTATCGCCACGCCGGTTCAAGGATGAGGCTGACGTGCGACGTTCTTGCCGTTGGCAATGAGATAGCCGCGCCAGCACTTGCGAAAAATCATGGACTAACGGCTCGCGATGATAAACCGATATCGGGGGCACATGAATAAACAAGCACTGCGTTGGCAAAGAAGACCGCTGAATACAATCCAATAGCTGATAGTACAAGGCGTTGCAAGCATAGTTGCCAGCATCGTCGCTAATCGTGGTCCACTGCAGGTCAGCACATAAGTCGGGCAACCAGAGAGTCGTTTCTAGGCGATCGCAGCGATGGTGGGCATACCGCTCCAGAGATAAGAAAGAGCGCTTTTCGGCCATGCCACAGCAAACCACCGCTGCGGGTCGATGCTTAAACAGCGCCGCCAGCACCTGACTCGGCGCAAGTTGAAAGTGCACCGGCAAATGCCGTATCAACAGCGTCTGGCCGGGCAGTTGGTTTCTCGCCTGTGTCAGGGCAATCAGGTCATCGGCAGCATTAGTCCTTTGATGCGCCTTCCAGGGAGCAAATGAAGTCAGGAGCAGGGTCATACGTTACCAGCACAAAAATGCGAGAGCGGCGGCTACGCGGGGGTGCTGCTGTTTCCTGCTCCTCAGCGATTCAGACTGGGTTCGAGGCGATTCGCAATCCCGCCGTCCGCTGCCTTGACCCAGAAGTTCACGCACTTCGAGACAGGTTGATTCTACCGCGTGTAGGATAATGGTGGTTTTGTCAATTCACGAGGGATTAACCGTGACGCGCATCGCTGTAATTGACTACGACATGGGCAATCTGCATTCCGCCTGCAAAGGCTTAGAAAAAGCTGGCGCAGTGCCCGTCATTACTGATCAGGTGGCCGATTTGCACGCCGCCGATGGCGTGTTGTTGCCAGGTGTTGGCGCCTTCGATCCAGCCATGCAGCATTTACGCGATCGCCAACTGGTGGGCCCCATTCGTGAGATTGTGGCCACCGGCAAGCCCTTTTTAGGTATCTGTGTGGGACTGCAGGTGTTGTTTGAGGGCAGCGATGAGGGACAAGAACCCGGATTGGGCATCATTCGTGGTCAAATTCGAGCCTTTCAGCCCGAGCCTCACATCACGATCCCGCATATGGGGTGGAACCAGCTCACCCTCACCCAGCCCAACACACCGCTCTGGCGAAATGTCACCACAGGGGACTGGGTATATTTCGTCCATTCTTACTATCCGGAGCCCACTGACGCGACCATCGTAGCCGCAACGGTCACCCATGGGAGCCAAACCGTCACCGCGGCGATCGCCCAAAACAACGTCATGGCAGTGCAGTTTCACCCCGAAAAATCTTCCACCATTGGCATGCGAATGCTGTCGAACTTTGTCTCGGTCGTGAATCAAGGCGCGGCCGTTTTGAGTCGCTAATGCCCTTAAGGATTTACGGCAATCGTCAACTTAAAACCTTGCCGGGGCAAGCGACTCGCCCCACTACGGGCAGGGTGCGAGAGGCGCTGTTTAATATTTGGCGCGGCTCAATCGTCGGGTGTGATTGGTTAGACCTGTGCGCTGGCAATGGCGTGATGGGGGCCGAAGCCCTCTGTCGCGGGGCTCAGTCAGTCGTGGGCATTGAGCAGTCAGACCCGGCCTGCCGTACCTTACAGCAAAACTGGCAGCAGGTCGCCCGGCCAGAGCAGACTTTTAAGGTGATACGGGGCGATATCCTCAAGCGGCTGCCCCAGCTATCGGGCCAGCAGTTTCATCACATCTATTTTGACCCCCCCTATCAGAGTGGCCTCTATGAGCCCGTGATGACGGCGATCGCCCATTATCAGCTCTTAGGTTCCCAAGGGGAGCTGGCAGTAGAACATGCCGCTGACGCCAGTGCAGCGATCGCGGCCGTACCAGGTCTGACGTTGCGGACACAAAAAAAGTATGGCCGTACCGGTCTGTCGTTTTATACTCCAACCAGTGAGTCGACGAGCGTCTCCCCTGAGCTATGAACTCCCCAGCCCTGCCCATGTCTGCGCCCCTAGTCGAGATTGACTGGGTCAGAGCGCACCTTGACGACCCACAAACAGTCATTATTGACTGTCGCTTTGCGTTAAACGATGCGCAGGCGGGGCGACGAGCCTATGATGCCGGTCATCTGCCTGGTGCGTTCTACCTCGATCTAAATCAGGATTTGTCGAGTCCAGTGCAGACTCACGGCGGGCGGCATCCTTTGCCTAATCTAAAGCAGCTGGTCACAACCTTAGAAGCGTTGGGCATCTCTTCTCAGCCCGCCACCCAGGTAGTCGCCTATGATGCTACGAAAAGCGCTTTTGCGGCCCGGCTATGGTGGCTCTTGCGCTATCTCGGGCACTCCCAAGTAGCCGTACTAGATGGTGGGTTGCCCGCCTGGCAGACGGCTGACTATCCCCTCGAAACGCAAATACCGACCCCGCCCAAAACCGGCCAGTTCACCCCTCAAGTGCAGACCCACTGGACGGTGGATAGAGACTATATTCTGCAACACCAAACCGCATCGGGCATCGTTTTAGTGGATGCGCGATCGCCCGAGCGCTATCGCGGTGAGGAAGAACCCATCGATCCGATTGCGGGCGCTCTACCCAACGCGGTCAATCAATTTTGGCAAACAAACCTGGATGAGCAAGGTCACTTTCACGCCGCCGCAGTCTTGAAAGGCCAGTGGCAAGCCATTATGGAGGTCGATGAGCCCATTTTTTACTGCGGCTCTGGTGTCACCGCTTGCGTCAATCTACTGGCTCAAGCGCACATGGGTCACCCTCTGCCGAAACTGTATGTCGGCGGCTGGAGTGACTGGTGTTCCTACGAAATTGAGTCCTAAAAATCTGCTCAATCATCCGGCCCAAACAGCCCTTGGGGCGAGCCAGCCAGCGCCGTCAGTCCTGCAGTAGCCCTGCTTTTCCAGACTTGCGGCCACTGAAACCCCAAAAGAACCTAGAACTGACAGTGCAGCCTACGCAGTCGACTAATCGCCCGGCAATTCGAGGCAGTAACCCGCTCCGTAAACCGTCTTAATATATTTCGGATGACGCGGATCGGGCTCAATCTTAGTGCGTAGGTGGCGTACATGCACCCGAATCGTTTCGATGTCATCGTTAGGGTCATAGCCCCAAACTTCTTTGAGAATTTCGCTTGGCGACACCGTTTGCCCATGCCGCTGCAGCAAGCAGTGCAGCAGCTCAAATTCTAGGTGAGTCAACTTGACCGTGTTGTCAAACCACAGGGCTTCAAAGCGTTCGGGAATCAGCGTCAGCGGCCCATAATTTAGGATTTCGCTGTGTTTCGCAGCCTGAGGAATGCGATCGGTACGGCGGAGCAACGCGCGCACACGAGCCAACATTTCTTCTAGCTCAAAGGGTTTAGTGAGATAGTCATCGGCCCCAGCATTAAAGCCATCGACTTTATCTTGGGTTTGCCCCAGCGCCGTCAGCATCAAAACCGGCACTTCCGCCGTTCGACTGTCACGACGCAGCCGCTGACACACGGTTAGACCATCGACCTTAGGCAACATTAAGTCGAGCATAATCAGGTCTGGCAACAGCTGTACCGCCAGCGCTTGGCCTTTAATGCCATCGCCGGCTTGGCTAACATCGTAGCCAGCCATCTCAAGGTTGACCGAGACAAGCTCAGAAATAGACGGGTCATCGTCAATAACAAGGATGCGAGGCATTATTCAAACCACTCTGCTTAGACTAAAGAGTATTGCATTACGGCTTGAAAAGCATTAATACAAACTGCTTAAAATTATTAAAACCGCAAAGTTTTCTTTAGACCATTGTAAAGCTTTCGCAACCATCTGGCGTCATCAAGGCACGATCGCCTGCTTTAGCGACCACGTCATCAGCATCGCCAAGCTTCTCAAGGCTCTCCGTCCCTTCCGTTGGCCTCGCCCATATATGAGATTTGCTGGACTGAAAAATCAGAATTTTGCTGACTAGCTTCGAGTCCGCAGTTGCTTCGCAAGCAGCACTCAACAAGCCTAGACAGCAAACATTGATCAACGAGTCATGAGCTGATCGTTAACTCACTGCTTTACGCATCCCGCTGCCTAGGATGGATTTAGTCAACTCAGTGGCGATGGCAAACCCCAGGCAACTCAAATCGTTTTGACTGGGGTTTGCTACCGTTACACATGATGTGTTGCTTATTGAAACTAGGACACAACGTTCGATAGCTGGGGTAGGGGAAGACGCGATCAGACCTCACTGTAGAGATTGGAGGCGTTAACTGATGACATCTCCTCGCGCACCGAAGCCAACCAGTTGCAGTTCGTCAGAATACTCCCAATAGACCCCGAAAGAAGTTTAGGAAGGTTTTTCCTGAGTTCTGAGGCGGCGCTTCATCCGCTTGCGTTGCTCAGTCCGCGACATTGCCTTATCAACTGGAAATCCAGCTACGGGAATCACCTGCGTTTGGCGTTCCTTCTCGAGCTGCTTGAGTTCTGTGTAATCGACCCAATGAATGCAATCAACAGGACAAGTATCGATCGCCTCTTGAATGACGGCTTCGCTGTCGCCATCTTGCCGAATCGCCCGCGCCCGTCCGTAGTCAGGCTCAATATAAAAAGTGCTGCGCGCCACATGGGCACAGTGACAGCAGCCGATACAGGTCAACTCATCGACATAAACGCCCTGTTGTCGAAAAGCACCGCCCAACTCTGGTTCAAAACCGGTGCGGTCTTCAACACCCCGCAAGTCACCTCCGAGTTCGGGCTCGAAGCCGGTCGGAGCCATCGGGTTGTGACCATCAGCATCTAAAGACGCATCTTCAAAATTTTGGGGCACGGTGGGGTTCCCCTCTTGTGACGACCAAGGCAATTGATAAAAATAAAAGTACTGCTCTCAAAAATGTGTCAGGCGATCGCGCCAGCCAGGCCGTGCCCGCAGGGTTGTACACACCCGAAACCAGTACCTTCTTTCGAGAAAGTTTTTTAAGCCCAACGTTGAACGACTAAACGAACAGCACCCTCTGCTGTCGTTTGTTGCTCAGCCACCTGAAACCCTTCGTTAGCGGTCGCAGTCAAAATGGTGTTGATGGCGTAGCGCTGGCTAATCTGATTAACGAAGCCATCGACTGAGAGGGGCTGCTGCCAATATTGCAGATCAGCGACGAGCTCATAGTCGTTGGTATCTGGATTGAGGCGAAACCCGATGTCAAAACCATTGGGTTGCTCAATGACAACTTCAGCAGTTTCGGTTAAACCTTGATAGCCTCGAACCGGCGAAGGACCCGGCTGCCAATCAATGTCGAGGTCGGTCAGAGCAGCTTGCAGGGCAGCAAGGTTGCGAATTTTAGTGCGGATTTGGCTAAAGTGCGACATGTTAACCGTGCTTAAACAACCGTTGAACTAACCCCAATCACTATGAGAAACCTGATTCTGAGTCTCCGCTGACGCCGTTTGTTGAACCGATTGGGCATAGTACTCAGATGTACTTTCACGACTGACTACGTTGCCCAGCTGCGCTTCAATTTTGCGCGTCACCTCTTCACAGGAACGTCCTACGACACCCGTTACCATCTCTTTGACGCGACCGTCGGGGTAGATGATGAACTCCAAGGTTTCCATAGGCTCTCGGGGTAAGGGCTCGAAAGAGCCTGTTATCAGACTGTAGGGGTCAAGATTTAACTGACTCTATCCTACCGAGCATTCTCTAAAGATGCTCAATCATCTCATCGCAAAAGTTTATGCAAGTTATTGATGATAGAAGCGTCTGCTCCAAACTAGGTTTTAGTGTTACGTAAGTTGGCTAAAACCGTCAACCTATATCGCGTCAAGGAGGCCCCAAAACCCTCATTTTTGCGCCTCCCAGCGAACATCTCTTCGCAAATCTTCATGCTCAGACATATGAGCTTTGGCTGGATCAGCGATCGCCCATTGGATTGCCTGCTTGGTAGCGACCAGATCAGCCGATAATGGTGGACTGTGATGTCAATGGATAACCCTATGGATTCTCAACACCTGCGTCCAGCATCCCCCATTGCGGTTGGGGTTCTCGGCTTTGGCGGGCTGGGTCAAGCGGCCACTCGCGTACTGGCTCCAAAAGCAGAAATGGTTGTAGTAGCCGCCGCTGATAAGCAAGGCTACGTCTACTCCCCAACAGGATTAGAGCCCCAAGCCTGTATCGCCGCCTATCGTGATCGCGGGTCGATTGGTTATGTCGAGCCAGGGGGCGTGCTCAGCCAACACAGCATTGCTGACCTTGTGACGTCCGCCCCTGCTGTGCAGGGATACTTTTTGGCGCTGCCGAACCTGCCCAATACCTTCATGGCATCAGTGGTGCAGCAATTTATCGCATCGGGCTGGCAGGGAGTCTTGGTCGACGCCCTGAAGCGCACCAGCGCCATGGAGCAAATCTGGGCCTTGAGAGCTGACCTGCAGGCAGCAGGAATTACCTACATGACTGGCTGCGGAGCCACCCCAGGCTTATTGACCGCCGCTGCCGCGATCGCGGCCCAGAGCTACACCGAAGTTCACAGTGTCAAAATCACCTTTGGCGTCGGCATCGCTAACTGGGAAGCTTACCGCGCCACCATTCGCGAAGATATTGCCCACATGCCTGACTACGATGTGGACTCGGCCCGGGCCATGACCGATGCAGAAGTGGCTACCCTGCTCGATCGCACCAACGGCATCTTAGCGTTAGAGAATATGGAGCATGCCGATGACCTCATGCTGGAACTCGCGGGCATCTGCGATCGCGATCAGGTGACCGTCGGCGGCATTGTCGATACGCGCAACGCGAAGAAACCCCTGAGCACGAACGTTCAAGTGACGGGACGCACATTTGAAGGTAAGCTTTCGACCCACACATTTACATTGGGGGATGAAACCAGCATGGCCGCGAATGTCTGCGGCCCCGCCTTTGGCTATCTCAAGGCCGGAGTGGCTTTGCATCAAAGAGGACAGCACGGCCTCTATACGGCAGCAGAAATCATGCCACAGTTTGTGCGTTGAACCAGCGATCGGCTGTCAGGAGGCAGGGGAAGTACCCACCTTCTCCCTCCGGCCAGTTCAGGTTTGCTGTCCACCCATCTAGAAGCGATTAGAGAGGGCATCCACACAGCGCTCGCAGATGGTCGGGTGCTCGGTCGACTGGCCGACTTGGGTGGAATAGTTCCAACAGCGATCGCATTTTTCACCGTCGGCATCAATGACGCCAATGCCGATATCGTCCGCTTCACTGCGGTATTGAGCCGCCGTCAGCCGCTCCGGCGAATCTAACACGTCCACCTGAGACACTAAGAACAGGTAGCGGAGTTCATCCACATGTAAACTATCAGCCGCGACGGCATCAGCCGGATTCATCGCCTTCAAGGTTTGGCGCAAATCGACATCCGCTACATATAGCAGCACCTTTGCTTCCAGCGAAGAGCCAATTGCTTTTTCGGCCCGAGCCTGCTCCAAAACCTTATTCACTTCTTGCCGCACGGTACGCAGCTGTTCCCATTGGGTCGCCAGCTGGGGTTGCCGCCAGCTCGCTTCCAGCTGCACCCAGCCCGACTCAAACACCGATTTAGTGGGGGGCTGATAGGGCAGATTTTGCCAAATATCCTCTGCCGTGTGGCAGAGCACCGGGGCGATCGCCCGTGCCAGATTCTCAATAATCACTGCCAGCACCGTCTGGCAGCTGCGGCGACGAGTCGAGTCAGCAGCACTGATATAGAGCCGATCTTTAGCCGCATCTAAATAAAAATTGGACAGATCCACCACACAAAAGTTTTGTACCGTCTGAAAGAAGCGGAAGAACTGATAGGTGTCGAAGGCATCCGTGACTTCATCAAACACTTCAGTAATGCGGTGCAGCATGTAGCGATCAATCTCAGGCAATGCCTCGTAGGCGATCGCGGCTGTAGCCGGATCAAAGTCGTGCAAATTCCCCAACAAAAACCGGGCCGTGTTGCGAATCTTGCGAGACACATCGGCCATCTGCTTGAGGATGGTCTTGCCGATGGGTACATCGGAAGAGTAATCCACTGAGGACACCCACAGCCGCAGCACATCAGCGCCGTAGGGCGGTTCCTGCTTTTGATTTTTGCCCCCTTCAATGATGGTGTAAGGATCCATCACATTGCCCAGTGATTTGCTCATCTTGCGACCGTTCTCATCCAGGGCAAAGCCGTGGGTCAAGACGGTCTTGTAAGGAGCACAGCCGTGGGTCGCGACGCTGGTCAGCAGGCTTGACTGAAACCAGCCGCGATGCTGATCCGAACCTTCTAGATACAGCTCGACCGGATAGTGCAGCTGATCGCGCTGATCCGCCACCGCCGCCCAAGAGGAGCCCGAGTCAAACCAGACATCCATCGTGTCATAGCCTTTACGGTAGGTACGCCCATTGTCGCGATAGCTGGCGGGCAGCAGGTCAGCCACCGGCAATTGCCACCAGGCATCGGAGCCCTGGTCGGCAAAAATCTGGCGAACATGGGCGATCGTCTCCTCGTTCATCAGCGGCTCGCCCGTTGCCTCATCGTAGAAGGCCGGAATGGGTAGACCCCAGCTGCGCTGCCGCGAGATGCACCAGTCAGCGCGATCGACCACCATCGAGGTGATGCGATTTTGGCCGCTGGCAGGAATCCATTCCACGGCATCGATCGCCTCCAGAGCCTCGTCACGAAAGCCCGCCACCGAGGCAAACCACTGCTCGGTCGCCCGATAGATCACCGGCTTTTTCGTCCGCCAGTCGTAGGGATAACTGTGGGCGTAGGGATCTTCTTTGAGCAAGGTGCCGTTTTCAGTAATAGCCGCAATGACCGCTTCAGTACCCGTTGTCAGCACCTTGAGCCCTTCAAACTGGCCCGTGCCAGCGGTATAGCGACCGGCCTCATCCACCAGCACAACCGGCTTAATGCCGTGCTCATGAGCCGCAAAAAAGTCTTCGGGGCCGTGAGCCGGGGCACTATGCACCAAACCCGTACCAGAGTCGGCAGTGATATCTTCGCCAGAAGCCACAACCGGGCTCTGTTGATCAAAGAGAGGATGCTGATAGGTTGAGCCCGCCAGCTCCTGACCAGTCAACGCGGCTTTTACCACGAGTTCGGTGTCAAACAGCTTTGACAATCGCTCGACCGCCTCAGCTGCCACAATGACATACTTGGGTGCCTGAGGTTGGATGGCCTGAAAGCCTTCAACCACAGCATACTTAAGCGCCGGCGCCCCACGTACGAACTGGTTAGAAACCAGAGTCCACGGCGTCGTCGTCCAAATTGACAGGGCCAAGTCGTCGCGATAGTCGCCAATTTTAGTCGCCGCCGCTTCAGACAGTTGGGTGAGCTTAAAGGCGACATAGACACTGCGGGAAACGTGATTATCGGGATACTCTAGCTCTGCTTCGGCCAAGGCCGTGAGTGAGCTAGGACTCCAATAAACGGGTTTTAGCCCTCGGTAAATATGTCCTTTTTCGACCATCTGGCCAAACACGTCTAACTGTGCCGCCTCATATTCGGGCTGCAGCGTCGCGTAGGGATGCTCCCAATCGCCCCAAACGCCAAAGCGCCGAAATCCTTGGCGCTGATTATCAATGGTTTCCAGGGCAAATTCCCGAGCTTTTTGCCGCAACGCTAGCGGGGTCAGCTGCTTCCGGTCTTCTTTATCTAGAGTCTGCAGCACCTTGAGCTCAATGGGCAGGCCATGGCAATCCCATCCCGGCACGTAACGCACCTTGCGCCCCTGCAACAGCTGATATTTATTGATGATGTCTTTGAGCACTTTGTTGAGCGCATGGCCCATGTGCAGGTTACCGTTGGCGTAGGGCGGCCCATCATGCAGCACAAAAATCTCACCGGGATTCTGCTGTGACAGGGTTTCGTAAATCTGATGCTCCTGCCAAAAGGCTTGCAGTTCGGGCTCGCGCTTAATCGCATGAGCCCGCATCTCAAAGGTCGTCTTGGGCAGCAGGATCGTCTCTTTGTAGCTTTTAGTGTCAGTCACGGTCGGCAAGACAAGTGATTTTTACGCAGAATTAATCGTCTCTCACAGCGCCCATTCCTTCAAGCAAAGGTAAGGAATTTAGTCTGTCAAAAGACTTCTTTCTAGCGTAGGCCAGACCGGTTAGTTTGAGCGCGATCGCCCCAAAAAATCTCTCGCTAACCCCCACCGATCCGCCTAACTCGGCCAGTTCGTTTCACTGTCGTCAGGCCAATTCGTTTCATCCTCGTCGGGCCAGTTCGTCTCTGCGGCGCGAGTGGCATCAGATCTAGTCAGTTCTTCTGAATCAGCTGTCGAACTCTCCGCCTCAGACCAATTAGCGTCCGTAGCTGCTGAGGGGGCAAGATTAGTTGATGTCGCCGCACTCTCCGTGGACTTGATATCTGCTGTGATCGCGCCCTGAGTATCTTCTGCCCAAGTGGCGGTGTCTGATTGATCACTCTGGCTAGTCGGCGCTCGTCCCCCGTCATCGTTTTCGCTCTGACCAATACCAAAGGGTTGTGCGGCCCGCTGAGATGCCGTTGGGGCCGGATCAGGCTGACCGCCCTGAGGCGAGCGCGGTATCGAGGGCGGACGCGGGGGAATTTCAATCACGGCTCTGGGGGCTTTCATCGCGCGGCGTCCTTTGCCGGCATCAGCTCGCTGAACCTTCGCGGCAGATGGTTGAGTCGCCTCTGCAGTGGGCGATCTCGGTATCGAAGGCGGACGCGGGGGAATCTCAATTACCCCGCGCTGAGTTTGCGGCGGGCGGCGAGCTGGCTTCCCGCGGCCCAACCAGCTCGCCGCCCGCGCCGCCAGATTGGGTTTCGCAGTGGGCTCAACCGCTGCTGGAGCCTTAACTGAGGCCGGTTGTGTAGACTGCTGAGCAGCCGGTTCAGCGGCCTTTGCCGCTGGGGTCTCCGGTGATTCCGGTTGTTGAGGCGCAGCGGACTGTCCAGACGTCACCGGTTGATCGACCGCTGCGGCCACCGTCGCCTCTCCCGCCGTCGCAGCCACATCAGATTCGCCAGCGGACTGGGGCGTCAGATCTGCCGCGATCGCCTCCGAGTCGGGCATTGTTGATGACGGGACGGATTGAGCGCGAAGGCTATCGGCAGGTTCTCGATCACGCGTCGGCACGGTCGCAAATTCGGAAGGCACCGGCTGTCCTTCACCCACTGCTGTTTCAAACTCGTAGGCGGGCGATCGCTTTAAGGGCGGCACGTCAGCACCTAACGGTTCACCGTAGGGGCCAGCCGTGCGATTGCGGAGATCAGCGATCCTCCCGCTCACATCCTGCCCTGCGGCCTTGATCACCGTTAGCCACGAACCCAGCTTGAGATACTGATTCACTGCTTTCTGAATGCCTTGTCCCCAGGCTTGCAAATCCCGCCAGGTAACGGGCGTACGCACCGGCTCGGGGGTAAGGTCGCGACGCAGGTCTAGCGTGTGCCAGCCGAGCCAGCCGAGCAGCACCACACTAGCGGTTTGCCCTAAGAGTACGGCCCCAGTGATACGCCCCGCACAAAACCACAGCACCACCGCATAAAACATGCCCAGGCCGCTCCAGACAAAGTCTTGGCGACGATGCATCTCAGGCACAAAAAATGCCGCCATATAAAAACTGAAGCTACCAATAGCAATAAAGATGGCGAGGACATAAGCCAGCATGGAGCGATCGCGTCCTGTCTTCCTGGGTGCCCTTTCAATTTACAGCGCTTTTGGTCTAGTCATAGACGGACGATCAAGGGAAGACGAGTCTCCCAGCTGAACCTGCGCTGGAATCAAAGAATGAATTGAGTCCGCCGCACTCTGAGCATCTGCCGACTTTGCAACAGAGTCCCCATGCGACAGCGGCTCAAACACATCACGCTTGGCCCTTGCCAAAAGCTGACTCAATGAATGAAAGCTGAACGCTGCAGCAATCAGCATGAACAGTCTTGCCGAAGTTTTTGCCCTTCAGTAGCCAGCAATTTTCAAAATGCGACAAAATTCGGTCGACAAAAAGCTCGCCTCATAAGCCAACGGTCTCGCCAAGACGAAATCCTGACAAGACCGTTACTAGAAAAAGCTCATATTATTTCTAGCGAAACGCGGCCATCCAAGATTTGAGAACCAGCTACATGAGATCATCAAAAACCTGATACCAGCAGCTAAATTTAGAGTCGTTCTGCGAATCCCTTATGGATGACCGTGATCGCGTCAAATCGAATGGCGCAGGTGCTTACAGACCTCTAGTCAACATCAACATGATCAATTTCGCCACCCTTTAAATTATCGGGATCAACATAATGACAGGTGGCCTCATCGATACAGATCAAAGCCCAACCGGACTGCTCAATACCCACCAACTCATAGGCCGTCTCTTGAACGAAAAAGCCCTTGTGATTACGAGTTTCTGGTTTAACTTTCACAGTGCGTGCAACCATGGGATCTTAACTCCGTAATTTAATGTGCCTAGACAAAACTTAAGCAAACCTTATCGGTTCATTGAGTAAACCTTATCACTGGAATTATGAGCATACCGTTAAGTTATTTATATGATCCCCAGTGATCCCTACGGCTGTTCTAAGTTATTTTCTAGGAGATCCCAAAACCCGAAAACAGTTAAACCGTATACCTTTTGGAGTCTGTGACTAGCCACAGGATACCCCTGCTTTCCGACAAAACTCAGTACATTATCCTTTACAAAGTGACAGAAAAGAGGTCAAAAAAAAGAGCCCGAAGATCAGGCTCAAATGCTTTCTAGCACTAGCTTTCAAACAGCCATTTGTGAATTCTCTTGAGATTGACCCAATCTGGCTTACGGCTTAATCCTTCTTCAACGTTCTTCTGCACTTCTTCTTTCAAATCTGACGACAGCATCATGACTTGTAAAGCCTCGTCAATGTGCTCTCGCACGCCTTTTTTGCCCGTTTCTAATAAAGCCAGAGCCAAATTCACGCGGCCTTGAGGATCTTGAGGCGATAGCTTGACAGCTTTTTGAGCAGCCTTTAAAGCCGATTTTGGTTTTTCTTCCAGGAGATACAACCAGGCCAAGCACGTCAGAGCCGGACTACTCTTGGGTGCCAGATCACAGACTTCTTTGAATACGGGGATGAGCTCACTAGCTTCTGCCCCAGCCTTGTATTGTTCAATACCTTGTTCAAACAGCGATTCGGCGCTTTGAGTCATTAATGTAAATCCACGTGCCACCGTCATAAAGCGTACAGCAGGTTCAGATCCCAAGGAACCCAAACCTGCTGCAATCAGGATTTTTATTCAATTGGCTCAATCAACCGTCTAAGTGCCGAAAGATTTGCCACAGCCGCACGTTTGCGCTGCATTGGGGTTCGTGAACTGAAAGCCGCCGCCGATGAGAGCGTTGCTGTAGTCCAACATCAAGCCATAGAGGTAAAGCAGACTTTTGCGATCGCAGACAACCTTGAAGCCATCATAGTCATAGACTTCGTCATGCTCGCCAATGTTAGTTGGATCTTCAAAATCCATTAGATAAGACATGCCTGAACAACCGCCCTGACGAACGCCGACCCGCAGGCACAGCTCTTGTCCGCCTTGTTGCTCTTTGAGCATCTTCACGTGCTGCAGAGCGGTCTCAGACATCAAAATGCCTTTTTCTTGGGCTGCTGTTTGTGTAGTCATACGCTCAGGGGTATTGTCGTTGCTTTGATTCAGGACTGCAGAATGAACTGCATCAATATCTACGCATCAGTCTAGCTCAGGTTATTTGCCAACAACCGAGAAAGTTACCGATAGCAAGAATTCCTCTTGTGCATCGGCAAAAACGTGACGCGCACTGTAGCGTAGCCGTAGCGAGACTTTCATGACTCGACGGTTCATCACTAAGTCGAATTCAAATCTATCAGATTGAGATCTTCAATAGCTGAACCTGAGGGTATGTCATCACCCAAAATCCCCACCGAATCAATAGCAAAACCTGCCGCCCAGGAACACGACTCAAGTCAACCGTCAACGACAACCAGCCGAACCCAGTCGTTACAGACATCTATAGGGCACCTCGATTAATTGAAAAAGCAGTCTCAATATGAGATTTTAGGAGCCCTG
>ERZ1740060.378-NODE-378-length-28085-cov-19.920086_pt1 | contig 28085 bp, 23 predicted proteins | sample MGYA00581743_ERZ1740060 | MGnify/ENA primary metagenome ERZ1740060 (study PRJEB43018, sample SAMN04849235) | marine metagenome | isolation source: floating plastic debris | place: Pacific Ocean | collected 2008-08-27 | study: EMG produced TPA metagenomics...
CGGCCCTTCTTCTAAGCGCGCAAGTGATTGGTCAGTTTGGTGTTTCCATGACTGACCTTCCGATCCGCCTTGCCTTTCCAAAAAGACAATCCGAGGTTGACCAAGGCAGTCTAGAGTGGCTGCAGCATGCCCCTTCAAGGCATGCTTGTTCTTAGCCACGATTATTCAAACCTACCGTTTGCTAACCCTGAAAGATGCGATGGCGCATGCTCGTGATGCAATCATCGCATTTAGACGCGAGTTTTCGAGGTAGAGAGGCTGTGTTGTAAATCTGCTATCGCGATCCCTCGTCCAGTCCAATCTATTCCGCAGTACGGAGATCGGACTGGCAGCAGCAGTCCATATTGGCGAACAGAGCAACCTCGCAAGATTGCCCTTCGCCTGCAAAGCCGTATTGCACAAAGAAATCTTTAGTAAACGTCCCGTTGATAACGGTGAGACGATGTCAAAACGTCTACATATGCCGCGGCTTCAGCCTCCGTTTTCTGGCCGTGTATCATGATGATGTCCCGTAAGGCTTTGTCCACATCGGCGGCCATGCGGCTTGCATCGCCGCACACGTAGATGGCCGCACCATTTTCCAGCCACGCGTAAACCTCTTCTCCGGCCTCTTTGAGCAAGGTTTGCACATAGACCTTTTCATTACTGTCTCGTGACCATGCCAGACTGAGGTTGTCCAACAGGCCGGCGTCGCGCCATGCGTCGATCTCTGCGCGATAGAGATAGTCGCAGTCTTCGTGTTGATCGCCAAAGAACAGCCAATTTTTACCCTCAGCACTGCGCGCCTCGCGTTCCTCAAGGAACGCACGGAACGGCGCGATACCTGTGCCGGGGCCGATCATAATCAGAGGCTGCGTATCATCATCTGGTATATGAAAATGCGCGGATTTCTGGACATAGACGCCTATGCTGCCGCCCTCGACCAAGCGATCTCCAAGATAGGTCGATGCAACGCCCTTGCGGTCAGTATCGTACATATCGTAGCGCACCTCGCCGATGGTCAGATGCACTTCGCCGGGGTGCGCCTTTGGGCTGGACGAGATGGAGTAAAGCCGTGGCTGAAGCGCGCGCATCCCATCTGCAAGCTTTTGTGGATCAAGTGCGATGCCCTCGTGCAGCAAATCAATGATGTGGTCGTCATCGCTTTTCTTCACGACGTTCCAGACTTCAAGTGTTTTGGGCGTGATCGTCTGCAAATCTAGTCGCGTCAGCAAAGCTGCCCGCAATGACGCGGGGCCGCTTTTGAGCATGACAGTCTCTTTCCCGGTGAAACTGCACTCTGTCAGGATGGCATCGACCTCATCGGGGCAATTCATCGGCCATACGCCCAAGGCGTCCCCAACACTGTAATTCAGGTCTTCTCCGCCCCCGGCCAAAGAAAGCTCAATGTGGTTGACGCATTTGGCCGATGTCTCGCCGCTCAGGCGCTCAGCTGTGGTAAGCGTTGCCATGAACGGGTGATTTTTGTCGAAAGCAGGCCCAGCCTCTACGGGCTCGGGTGCCGCAGCCGCACCAGCTGCATTTTTGAACGGGTCGCTGGCAAAGGCCGCATCCCGCCACACCGCATAATCATCTTCAAAATCGACATCGCAAAATATGGGATCTGCGGCGCGGGTCGCGCCCAGCTCGCCCAAGCGTCGGTCAATATCTGTGGCTGTTTTGTTAAAGTCTGCATAGCTTGAATCGCCCAGCCCAAGAACGCTGAAGTTCAGCGATGCTGGCAAGGTGGGCGCCCCGTCATCCATCAGCGCACCAACGAATTTAACGGCGTTGTCGGTTGGCTCTCCTTCGCCAAATGTGGCTGCAACGATCAAGAGATGGTTGAGTGCGGAAAGATCTGACACCTGCACGTCGTCAAGGCCTGCGACGGTCGCTTCAAATCCTTGGGTCTTTGAGAACTTGCGCAGGTCTTTGGACAGCGCTTCGGCATTTCCCGATTGTGATCCATAAAGGATCGTCAGTGCTGTGCCCTGTTCCGCCTGAGCATCTGCGGCACCACCTGCGGCATTCGCGATGGCTTGTAGCCCGCTCAGCAGCCCGTTGAGCCAGTGACGCTGGGCGTCATCAAAAGGCGCGTCTTCTGCGATGAAGGCTGCCGGTGCCGTCCCGTGGGTCTGGCCAATAGCCGATGCCAGGTTTTCGAGAATTTTAGGATCTTGAACTGTCATTATAGTCTATCCATTTCGATCTAGAATTAGCTGGCGATTGCAAAGTCTTGCGGCATGAGGTCAACAAGAGCGTCATCGCTGAGGCGTCGCGTGTATTGAAGAAAGGTCTCACCTTCCTGGCGCTCCGCGATGTATTTTCCGACCACATGCTCAAGTATGTCGTTGACGGTATCACTGGGGACAGGACCACACAGAGGCCGCGCAAGCCCTTGGTCGGTGTCAGATCCACCGCCAAGAAAGATGTTATAGCCTTCGCCGCCACCTGGCGCTGTAGTGCCAACCAGTCCAATATCGCCGATATAATGCTGGGCGCAGGAATTCGGACAGCCGGTGAGGTGAATGTTGATCGGGCTGTCCAGCGTATACTTACTTTGCAGACGCTGCACGATCGATAGTGCATCCGCTTTGGTATAGGCCAATGCAAGTTTGCAGGCCCATTTACCGGTACAAGCAACCGCGCCAGCCGCGAAAGAGTTGGCTTCGTCACTCAGCCCGATGGTTTTAAGCTCTTGTTGCACCCGCGCGATATTCTCTTGGGGCACGCCTAAAATCAGCGGGTTTTGCCAGACGGTCAGCCGCATATCATTGCTGCCATAAGTCATCGAGATGCGCCCAAGCTCTGTCATCTGGACGGCTGACAGGCGGCCGATTTCGAGGGCAACACCGACATAGAAAAGCCCGTCAGCCTGAGGATGCACACCGATATGACCTTGGCGGTTCAAAGGAAGGCGCGGGGCCTCAATGCCTTCGGGCAGGTTGGACAGCGTTACACCAAGCCCTTGAAGGTCGAGCTTTTCCTGCGTCATCTGGCAGAACCAGTCCACGCCTTTGCTGTCCAGAAGATACTTGAGCCGGGCCTTGCCGCGGTTCGTCCGATTGCCATGTTCGACAAAGACGTGCAGCATCGCTTCGGCAACATCAACGGCTTCTTCAGGGCGACATGCCAAACCCGTTGCCCGGGCAAAGTCCTTGTGTCCAGTGATGCCGCCCAATGCGATGCGCAGCCAGATACCGGGCTCTATCCCCTGATCGTTGTCAGCGACTGACACGGCCTGGAAGCAAATGTCGTTTGTGTCCGACACACATGAGATATAACCGGCACCGTCAAATGAGATATTGAACTTGCGTGGGATGCCCTGCAGCTCCCGCGTCCGAAGGATGCGCATACTGAGGCGTGACGCTTGTTGCCGCAGATCAATCAGTTCAATCGGGTCGAAGCCGGCGATTGGCGAAATCGTTAAGTTGCGCGCACTATCCGCACCAGTTCCCTGTGATGTCAGGCCCACATCTTGCAGTTTTTCGACAATGGGAATGACGTGGCCGGGCATAATTTCGCGCAGCTGAAGGCTGCCGCGCGTTGTCACATGCGCGTATCCACCAGCATGGTCCTCCGCAATTTCACCCATCGTTTTCATTTGGTCACCCCGGATCACGTTTCCGGGGCATCGCAGCCGCATCATATATCCCTCTTGGGCTGGCCGGACGTCAAAAAAACCAAGGTGCCGGAGCAAGAAGTTGTCCAACCCAGCGGCTTGATGGCCCTCGGCCTCCCACTTCTCGACCATGTGCCACATGTCGAGCGGGTGCATGTTGTATTTGGCCACCTCTTCTTTGGCCAAATCCTCGAGCGGTACGCCATGAACGCTGGGCTCTTCGAGTGGTGGTCCCGAGGCGCTAGGCTGAAAAGCCTGACTGAGATTCAACTTGGTCAGAACCTCTATGAGGTAGTTTTGTTGTTCAGCAGTAAACCCAGGCTCTGATGGTGACAATTTGCTGACTCCATATATTTGAATGTCCGACAAGCGGCTTATTCGTCTGAATAGGAGCGTCAGGCGACGCGGCGATGTTTTGTGAATAAACGCTTGAAAAATGCGGGCAGATTTCAGCAAACCGACAGACGCCATTGCCTGTTCATGTCTGCGCACGTTTTATTGTCAGCAACGCTGCTGAATTAGGGGAAGGATGTCGTCACCAATCCTGGAAGGCAAGTTGGTTTTGCAGATTTGCCAATCTTCCCGCCCCGCGCATGGGTTTGAGTACATTTGTTGCGCACAAGCGCGCAAAATATACGCTTTCGGAAAAGTGTTCATCGCGATAATTAACATGGCGAGGACTTGAACCGCGCTTTGGGCATACTTAGCTAAGCGAATTTTCCAAAAATGCTTAGCATTTAGCTGTTTCCCGCTAATGATTTAATCATCGCGCAAAAATTTAGCCTGATTTTTCCGCATTCCTGTTCTATTTCCGAGATGGCGTTAATTTACGTTGATCTTTTCTGCGTGCGATTGTTGTTGAAGTTAAGTCAGCAACGACGCTGAAAACAATGCCCTACCGGTCGAAGTCAAAAGTATAACGGTAGTGGTGGAAACGTCTGGCAATGAAGTCGGACCCCTCGGTCGCTTCTTTGAGTGCGTCCCGAAAAATCAATCAGCTGAACTTTGCACTCCCGATCTTTTGCGAGAGTTCTCAAGGCTTTGCCAATGCTTGGCATTGCTCCATCCCGACGTTCGCCCTGATCGCCACGCTGAAATGCGTCACCTGCGAACGCCGCACATTAAACGAGGTAAATATGTCATATGTCACCCCGGCCGAGTTTTCGGCGCAGATGGTCGATGCAGGCGCGAAGAAAGCGCTTATGTCCACAAAAGACACCTTAATTCGGTCCTATATGGCGGGGGCTATCCTAGCACTCGCCGCCGCGTTTGCAGTCACTGTCTCAGTGCAGACAGGCCATTTCATTATCGGCGCGCTTCTTTTCCCGGTGGGCTTTTGCACGCTTTATCTGCTGGGCTACGATCTGTTGACGGGCGTTTTCACGCTTGTGCCGCTTGCCGTTATCGACAAGCGACCGGGCGTTGATGCCAAAGCGATGTGGCGCAACTGGGGATTGGTCTTTGTCGGCAACTTTGCGGGCGCCATGACGACGGCCGTCTTCATTACGATCACCTTAACGATGGGCTTTACGCAGCCACCCAATGCCATTGGTGACGCTCTTATGAACATTGGTCATAACCGAACAGTTGGCTACGCTGAGGCGGGTGCGGGTGGTATGCTGACCCTTTTTGTTCGGGCTGTGATGTGCAACTGGATGGTGTCTACGGGTGTCGTGGCAGCGATGATGTCGACGAGTGTGCCGGGCAAGGTCATCGCGATGTGGATGCCAATCCTGATCTTTTTCTACATGGGTTTCGAGCATTCCATCGTGAACATGTTCCTGTTCCCGATCGGTATTCTGTTGGGCGCGGATTTCACCTGGGGTGATTATCTGCTCTACAATGAAATTCCGACTGTGATCGGCAATCTTGTTGGCGGTCTGACATTCGTCGGAGCGATGCTTTACTCGACATATTACAAACCCAGCTCATCACGCGTCCCAGCGCAGGCGCCTGCTGAGTAATCGGTCACTTTGATCAAGGGTCGCGCGACTTTTGTCGCGCGGCCTTCTTTGACGTCAAAAAGGACGCAATGAATGGCGCATGACGGCGGTTCACCAGACGGTCTTGTCGTAGATATCGGCCAGCATTCGCGGGCAGGTGCGACGGGCCATGGCAACCAGGACTTTTATGGTGCGACATTACCTCAAGGGGGCGTACTCCGTCTGAAAGGTATCACTTTGGCCTTGGCCGACGGTATCTCGCCAAGTCCAGTGAGCCATGAGGCTGCTGAAATTGCCGTTAAATCTGTCCTGACCGATTACTATGAAACCTCTGACGCCTGGACGGTTAAAACGGCAGCAAGCAATGTCATCGCGGCAACCAATGCCTGGCTTTATGGGCTTAATCGCTCATCTTTGCCCGAGCGGACGGAATTGGGCCACATCTGCACGCTATCGGCTTTGATCTTGAAAGGGCATTATGCGCATGTTGTGCACATTGGTGACAGCCGGGTCTGGCGTGTTTCAAATGGATCCCTCGAGCCGTTAACCGTCGATCATGTGAACCCCATGGTCGGTTCCGCCCCGCAACTCAGTCGCGCGCTGGGGCTCGATCAGAATGTTGCCCTTGATTATCGAGAGGTGGCACTGCAACCGGGCGACATCTTCTTGCTGACGACGGACGGTGTTCACGATCATTGGCATCCTAAAGATGTACTTGATGCACTTTCCCAAGCTGCCACACTGGACGAGGCCGCATCCAACATCTGCGACGCTGCGCGGGCTGCCGGGAGCCGTGATGACGCGACAATTCAGATTGTTGATGTGAAAGCTCTGCCTGCAAGTGATCCGATGCCTGATACGGTCAGTGAAGCCCTACCATTTCTGCCGTTACCTGCACCAGGCGACATGGTTGATGGCTTTCGCGTGGTGCGCAAAATCCACGAAAATAACCGCAGCCATATCTTTCTGGCGATCTCGCCGGACGGCGACAAGGTTGCGCTTAAGATGCCTGCCAGTGAGACAAAATCAGATCCTGCCTATATTCGTCTGTTCCTGCTCGAAGAGTGGATCGCGCGGCGGCTCTGCTCGCCATATGTTGTCCGGGCGGCAAAGGCCCCTGAAATGCGGTCAGGCCTTTACGTCGTCACAGAGTTCATCGAAGGCAAGACACTGCGCCAATGGATGCTGGATAACCCGCACCCGACGATTGATGTTGTACGCGGACTGGCATGTCAGATGATTTCCGGCCTGCGCGCTTTTCACCGCAAAGATATGCTGCACCAAGATTTTCGCCCAGAAAACTTGATGATCGACCAGGATGGAACCGTCAAGATTATCGATCTGGGATCGACCAGGATCCAGGGAATTGAAGAAGCCAAAGAGCAGTCTTTCAATTCCATTCTCGGAACTTTGCAGTATACCGCACCAGAGTATTTTGTGGGCGATCCCATTGGGGTCCGCTCAGATCAATATTCGCTTGGTGTCGTTCTCTACGAGATGCTCTGTGGACGCTTGCCTTATGGGGCAGATGCAGCACGCGTTCAAAACCGCAAACAACGTGCGCGCCTGTCCTATCGCACCGCCATCGATAGCGCGAATGCGGCGCCGTTTTGGGTGGATGATGCTTTACGCAAGGCGACCCACCCGCTGAGCCAACACAGGTTCAACCGATTATCGGAACTCGAAGCTGCTCTACATGCGCCCACTCCTGGAAAGCTGGCGCGATACAGACCTCTGGCAGAACGAGATCCAGTTCGGTTCTGGCAAATTTTGACAGGCGTGTTCGCTGTGATGTGCCTGATCCTGATAACCCAAATTTAAAAAAGACATGGCCAACAGAAAGGAAACTTCATGGATATGATCGTATCAACACTGGATCGCGAAGACGTCACTGCGCTGATTTTGCAAGCAAAAAAGAAAGGCGGGCTGACATGGGAAGGTATTGCAGAGATGATTGGGATGTCGCCTGTCTGGACGCATTCAGCCGCTATGGGCATGAATGCGATGCCGGCTGAAAAGGCAGATGCGCTGGTTGCCGCCTTGGATCTTTTGCCGGAAGCCTCGGACGTTCTTCAAGAAAGCCCCACGAAAGTTTGGGCGCAGACCGTGCCCACCGACCCCTGCATCTACCGGTTTTATGAGATTGTCGGTGTCTATGGCCCAACCTTAAAGGCACTTATCCATGAGAAGTTCGGCGATGGGATCATGTCTGCAATTGATTTCGATATGACTGTCACGCGCGTCGAAAATCCCAAAGGCGACCGGGTGAAGGTCGAAATGTCTGGCAAATACCTTGCTTATAATGCGTGGTGAATTGATTGCCTTGGTGACGTGTTCATAGGCCAGGATCGGCTGCCGCTTTGATGCAGCGGCGCGACAGTCCGTAATAATCAATGACGCGTTCTTGCATTGCCTCTGCCAAAGCCATGCCCCATCACACCGAGGAATTTTATGGGAATGGAGCCTTGTGATGCGCGCAGCAGATGTCGTCGCCAAACGCCTTTACGATGCGGGATGCAGGTGGGCGTTTGGAATGCCTGGCGGCGAAGTGCTGACTTTGATGGATGCTTTGGAAAAAGCAGGGATCACTTTTGTCTTGTGTAAGCACGAAAATTCGGCCGGTTTCATGGCCGAAGGGACGTATCACAGGACAGGCGCACCCGGTATCATGCTTGCAACTGTTGGCCCGGGCGCCTTGAACGGGATCAACGTGGTTGAGAATGCCCATCAGGACCGCGTTCCATTGATTGTACTGACGGGTTGCGTTGATGCCGAGCAAGCTGAAGTCTACACCCATCAGGTCCTTGACCAGCCGCAGGTGTTCCGCCCGATCACCAAGCAAAGCTTCACCCTAAATGCCGCGGCCAGCCATGTCATAATTGACAAGGCGCTTGCCATTGCCACCGAAGGGCGTCCGGGCCCCGTTCACATCGATGTGCCGATTTCAGTCGCAGATGCATCCGCCAAAGGGGTAGGGCGTCTGCGCACCCCTGCCGCCGCGGTCGCGCCGGTTGGCGCCGATCTTGACCGTGCGCGCGCGGCTTTGGCCAATGCAAAACGCCCACTCGTTTTGGTGGGTCTTGATGCGCTGGTGGATGATGCGGCCCCCGCCATCCAAAAAGCTGCCGAAACGCTGGGCGCTCCGGTAATTACGACATACAAGGCAAAAGGCATTTTGCCGGAAAGCCATCCCCTGTCTTTGGGTGGGGCCGGCCTTTCGCCCTTGGCCGATGAGGTTTTGTTGCCCTTCGTGGCACAGGCTGACGTGATCCTTGCGGTTGGCTACGATCCAATCGAAATGCGTGCGGGCTGGCAGAACCCGTGGGATCCCACCACGCAGATGGTGATAGATGTCACCGCTGCACCCAACCATCACTACATGCATCAGTCGACGGTCAATATCATCGGCAATTGTACTGCCTCTGTCACAACGCTTCTGCCAGATGAACCCTTGATGGACGTCTGGGCAGAAGGGCAGATCGACACCGTCAAGAATGCTCTGTCTTCGGCATTCTCTGCGCCAGAAGCCTGGGGCCCCGCGCAGGTGATCGCGACCTGTCAAGACGCCTTGCCACGGAACACACTCGCCACCGCAGACAGCGGCGCACACCGGATTTTGCTATCGCAGATGTGGAAATGTGAGTTTCCGCGCGCGCTTACGCAGTCCTCGGGCTTTTGCACCATGGGCTGTGCCGTGCCCTTGGCGATGGGGGCGCAGCTTGTCGAACCAGATCGGACTGTCATCTCATTCTCGGGCGATGCCGGTCTGTTGATGGTCATTGGAGAGTTGGCGACTGCTTATGAGCTTGGGTTAAAAACAATCTTTGTCGTATTCGTCGATGCCTCGTTGGCGCTGATTGAGCTGAAACAACGCCAGCGCCAGCTGTCCAACACGGGTGTGGAGTTTGCATCCTTCGATTTTGCCGCAATAGCGCAGGCATTTGGTGGACAAGGGCACAGAGTAAAATCACAAACCGACCTGACCGCAGCGCTCGACGCAGCGCAAATGGCGGATACGTTCACTGTGATCGCAGCCGAGATCGACCGTAAATCATATGATGGGACGTTCTGATATGGCCGGTGCATTGGACGGTCTGCTTGTGCTCGATCTGACACGGATCCTTGCTGGTCCGACGGCGACGCAGATGTTGGGCGATTTAGGGGCGGCCGTCATCAAGATCGAAAACCCCAAAACCGGCGGGGATGATACACGGGCTTGGGGTCCGCCCTATGCGGAAACCCCGGATGGCGACAGTGATCTGAGTGCCTATTTTATGGCCGCCAACCGCAATAAATACTCGGTCTCAGCTGATTTGACGACGCAGGAGGGCCAAGCGCTTGTGTATGCAATCGCGGCGGATGCGGATGTTGTGATCGAAAACTACAAACCCGGTGGACTGATTAAGTACGGGCTGGATTACACCCGTCTTTGTGCTGCCCGACCTGAACTGGTCTATTGTTCGATCTCCGGGTTTGGTCAGACCGGTCCCGAACAGGATAGGCCCGGCTATGACCTGATGGCGCAAGGTTTTGGCGGCATCATGTCGCTGACAGGTGCGCCGGATGGGCCGCCTATGAAGGTTGGTGTTGGGATCGCGGATGTCATGTGCGGAATGTATGCCACCATTGGGATACTGGCCGCCCTGCGCCACCGCGATGCCACGGGGGAAGGCCAGCACATTGACCTTGCTCTTGTTGATAGCCAAATGGCGTGGCTTGTGAATGAAGGCACGAATTTCCTGGCCTCAGGTCAAGAACCCATCCGACGTGGCAATGCCCACCCTAACATCGTGCCTTACGATGTTTTTGCGACGCAGGATGGCCATATCATTCTGGCCGTCGGCAACGACAAGCAGTTTCGCGCGTTTTGCGATGCGATGGGCCGCCCTGATCTGGCCCAAGCGCCTGAATTTGCAACCAACCCGGACAGGATTGCCAACCGTGAGGCGATTGGTCTGGCGGTGTCTGAAACACTTGCAGCGCGCAGCAGCGCTGAAGTTCTTGAAATATTACAGAATGTCGGTGTTCCGGCCGGGCCAATTCATACGATTGGGCAGGCGCTTGGAAGCCAGCAAGCGCAGTCGCGGGGCGCTGTTTTGGATGTGCCCCATCCGCAAACGACAGCAGGTCGCGTGCAATTGCTGGGAAATCCGCTGAAATTCTCCAAAACTCCTGTCGAGGTCCGACGCGCTCCGCCGCGTTTTGGTGCAGATTCTGAAAGGGTTGCGCAAATTCTGAGCGCGCTTCGGCAATAATCTGCGAACTGACGACAGACACGCTTTCGTGACTGAAGATCACGTTCATGCGCGCTAACAGGCACGTGATACGTGCTTTATGGAGGCCCCTCTAAAGTCGCGTGACTGAAACAGGCGCGACCGGCGCAACAAGGGACAAGAAAATGCTGATTGATATTGCGCAAAGTCGCGTCAGCCTGACCAATCAGGCGGCTCTCGCCGAGTGGAACGGTGTTATTCTTGGCGTGCTTTCGCATGGTCAAAGCGCACCAGTTCATTTGGGCAAGTTGCTGGAGCTGGCACCGGAATTCGCCATGGGTCACGCGCTGAAGGGTTTGTCCGCGATGATGCTTGGACGCCGGGAGCTGTATGTAGTTGCACAACAGGCCAGCCAGACCGCGCAGGATGCGCTGAAGGCAGGAGGGGCGACACGCCGTGAGCAGCTTTGGTGCGCGGCCTTGCAAGACTGGCTGGCAGGCAAGCCCAGCCATGCCATCGCCCGCATGGAAGACGCCCTGTGTCTCAATCCGGCAGATACGATCAGCATGAAGCTGTCGCATGGTATCCGTTTCATCCTTGGCGACGGTATTGGCATGCGCCAGTCGGTCGAAGCTGTGATGGATGCGCACGGCGAGGATCATGCCCTGCGCGGCTATACTTTGGGCTGTCTGGCTTTTGCGATGGAAGAAACAGGCAGCTATGACGAGGCCGAGCGGCTGGGTCTGCAAGGTCTTGAGTATGCCAGTGACGATGCCTGGGGCCTGCATGCGGTGACTCATGTCTACGACATGACACATCGCCCGAGCAAAGGGATCGCGTTGATTGATGACAACCTTGATGCCTGGGGTCATTGCAACAACTTTCGGTTCCATGTTTGGTGGCACAAGGCTTTGCTCCATCTCGACAGGGGTGAAGTTGATGAAGTTCTTGCCCTGTACGATGATAAGATCCGCAGCGAAAAGACCGACGACTATCGTGACTTTTCCAATGCGAGCTCGCTTTTGGTGCGGCTTGAATTGGAAGGCATCAGCACCGGCAACCGCTGGGCCGAACTGGCCGACCTGGCCGAGACCCGGACCGACGATGGCTGTCTGACCTTTGCCGATCTGCATTACATGATGGCATTGGTGGGCGACAACCGCGCGGATGCGGCAACCCGTCTGACGGCGCGTATTGCCAAAGACGCGCAGTCCGATGCCGAAGTTTCGTTGGTCATGCGCGATCCAGGTGTGGCCGTCACGCAGGGTTTGGCAGCATTTTCAGATGGTCGTTATGATGATGCATTCGCGAACCTGCACGCGGCACATCCCCGTTTTCAGTCGATGGGCGGCAGTCATGCGCAACGTGACGTTTTTGAACGCGTCACGATCGAGGCTGGTTTGCGGGCAGGCTCACTTGACGCGACGCAAGTATTGCTCGAACAGCGCATTGCGCAGCGTAAGGGCGCGGTTGATGACTTTGCGCAGACACGGTTGCAGATGGTCTGCGACGCGCGTGAGTTGCAAGCAAGGCTCGCGGCAGAATGATTGAGCAATAGGTTCCTTAAGATGACACTTGCCGACCCGATGTCTGCCATATCCCGAGCCGAAACAGGCGCCAAGGCTGCACCGATGGCGCGCATGCGCGATCCGCGACTGGATTTCTTTCGTGGGATCGCGATGTTCATCATCCTGATCGCTCATGTTCCAAGCAACTGGCTGACCCTTTGGATTCCGGCCCGTTTCGGATTTTCTGACGCAACCGAAACTTTTGTGTTTTGTTCCGGTATGGCATCGGCCCTTGCTTTTGGATCGGTGTTTCGCAAGCAGGGCCTTGCGATGGGAACCGCGCGGATCGCGTTTCGCACATGGCAGGTTTATTGGGCACATATCGCACTTTTCATCGCGATTGCTGCAACGATGGTGCTGATGACCCGCATTTTCCCCGAGGGTCGAGATTATGTTGGTCAGCTTAACCTGCATCCGTTTTTCAACCGACCCGAGGAGAACCTACTGGGCCTTTTGACCCTGACCTACGTACCGAACTACTTTGATATCTTGCCGATGTATCTGGTGATCCTCGCAATGATCCCTGTGATGGTTACATTTGCGAGTGTCCATGTGGGACTGGCCGTTTTGGCATCTGTATTGATGTGGTTGAGTGCCAATATACTTGGCTGGAACTTCCCGGCAGAGCCGTGGTCGGACCGGCAATGGTTTTTCAATCCGTTGGGGTGGCAATTGATCTTTTTCACCGGGTTTGCCCTGATGGCAGGCTGGTTTCCCGCGCCACCGGTGGATCGGCGGCTGTTCTGGGGGGCTGTCGCGATTGTCGTGATCTGTCTGCCGCTTGCCTATTTCCGCATTTACCGTGAATTTGACGCCATTGCAGAGCTTCGTAGCGACTGGCTTTTCCTGATCGAAAAGACTGACTTTGGCGTGCTGCGCTACGTCCACTTTCTAGCGACCGCCTATATCGCGTGGGTACTGGTTGGTCCCAAGGGCGCTAATATCATGCCAAGTGGCAGTGGGCGCTTTTTATCAGTGCTCTGGTCCTACATCATTGCCGCGATAATGAAAGTCGGTCAGCAATCCTTGGCCGTGTTCATCACCTCAATGTTTCTTGCCCGCATGCTGGGTGTGCTGTTTGACCAAGTCGGTCGGTCTTATGTGACGATGGCTTGGGTGAACCTGCTGGGTTTCGCTGTGATTATCGCGTTGGCGTATGGCGTCGGGTGGTTCAAGACGCAGCCCTGGAAAAGCCGAGCGTAAGCAGATGCTAAGACGAGACGCTCTGACAGGCCTTATGGCCTTGGCGGCAAGCCCGGCGATTGGTCATGGGGTGCCCACCAGCGAGCCTGGATTGCAGCTGGGTGACGCAACACCGTTTGACCCGGCGTCTATCATCGAAAAAGCCCGTGCTTTAGCGGCCGAGCCGTATTCCGAACCTGCGCGTATTCCGGTCGAATGGACCGAGATCAGCTATGACGACTATGTTTCCATCTGGTTTGACGGGCGCAACGCGCTTTGGCACGACGATGCTGACACGCCGCTGAAAGTCGATGTCTTTGCACCGGGTCTTTATTATCCCCATCCCGTTGATATTGCGGTTGTCGAGGGCGGCCGCGCGCGGCCTATTGCTTTTGACATGGCGGTTTTTGACAAGACCGACAAGTTTCCTGATCTGCCCATTGATGACACGCTTGGCTATTCCGGTCTGCGGCTGCGCGCAGAACTGCAAACACCGGGCATTCATACAGAATTTGCAGTCTTTCAGGGCGCATCCTACTTCCGGGCGATCGGTACAGGCGACATTTACGGGATTTCGGCGCGGGGCCTTGCCATAGATACCGCCGAGCCTGACGGCGAAGAGTTCCCTCAGTTTCGTGCCTTCTGGGTTGAGAGGCCTTTGCCTGGTAGTGCTACAGTCGTTTTGCATGCCTTACTGGACAGCCCCAGTTGTTCGGGGGCCTACAGGTTTACGATCACGCATGGCCAGCCGCTGGTCATGACGGTTGAGGCGACGATCTTTCCCCGCGCGGACATGACTCATGTCGGAATTGGTCCGCTGACATCCATGTTTCAGTTTGACGAAACGAACCGCGACCGCTTTTCTGACTTCCGGCCTGCGGTGCATGACAGCGATGGTCTGTTGATCCGGAATGGCGCGGATGAAACCATTTGGCGGCCCTTGGCCAATCCCAAAACCTTGCAAATCTCGGCTTTTCGCGACGAAAACCCCAAGGGGTTTGGTCTGATGCAGCGCGCCCGTGCGTTTGGTGATTTTGCCGATCTCTTTGCGCTTTATCATCGCCGTCCGGGACTTTGGGTCGAGCCGGGCGAAGGGTGGGGGCAAGGGGCCGTGACGCTGATCGAGATCCCTACAGATACCGAGATCTACGACAATATCGTTGCATATTGGCGGCCTGATGGGGGCCTGACAGCAGGCCAAGAGCACAAGATGACCTATCGGTTGGTCTGGGGCGATGACAGTGCCTTCGGCGCGGGGTTACGTGTGCTCAACACCCGCATTGGCAACGCGTTTGAGACGGGGGTTATCGTCGCAATCGACTTTGAAGATGGTCCCGGCCTGCCAGAGGATCTTGATCGTGTCGAGCGTTTGATCCGCGCCAGCGCGGGTGAAGTGGATGCCGGGATACTGCAGCGCAACCCCGAAACCGGTGGAGCCCGGCTTGCATTTAAGTTCATCCCCGGCGATGCGGAGTTGATCGAGTTCCGCGCGCAGCTGCGTCTGGATGGGGCACCGCTCAGCGAAACCTGGCTTTATCGGTGGACACCATGACCCGCACGCCGTTCATCGATATGCCGGATCCGTCCCCGCTTGTGGTGGCTCAACAGGATTTTAGTCGGCTGCCGACAAGACAGGCTGTCCCGCCTGTCATGACGCAATGCGATCATATGTGGCGCTTGGGGGCCTTTGCGCCCGCTATCTTGATGACGACTTTGCTGAGCATAGCGGTTGCAAACTGGTTGTCGCGGGGCGGGCTGACCAACCTGGAAATGCTGGTTGTTGCGCTGATCGCGCTGACTTTCATATGGGTGTCGCTATCTGTCAGCACGGTTGTCCTGGGTTTGGCCCGACGTGTGCTGGACCCTTGTTTTGCGCATCATACGCCTGGACGCGGCGACGCGCAGAACATTGCGCTTTTGATGCCGATCTACAATGAGGTTCCGTGGGAAGTCTTTGGTAACGCATCGGCCATGCTGACAGAATTGGCGCATGGTCACCGCAAGGACGACTATACCCTGTTCATTCTGAGCGACACCACGGATCCCGAAATCGCTGCGCAAGAACACAAAGCCTTTCTGGCGCTGAAAGCAGAAGCCTTGCCCGGTTTCGATGTCTATTACCGCCGCCGTGCGCGCAACATCGACAAGAAGACCGGGAACCTCACAGACTGGATCCAGAACTGGGGCGCCCGTTATGAGGCGATGCTGGTCCTGGATGCTGACAGCCTCATGAGTGGGGCCGCGATCCGGCAACTTGCGCATGAGCTATCGGCCGATCCTGACGCTGGCCTGATCCAAAGCTTTCCGAGCCTGATTGGCGCGGAAACTCTCTTTGGACGCATGCAGCAGTTTTCCAACGCGGTGTATGGCTGGCTTCTGGCCGAAGGGCTGGCCGTTTGGTCGCAAAGTGAAGGAAATTACTGGGGCCATAACGCCATCATCCGCACCCGGGCATTCGCAGATAGTGCAGGCCTGCCCTACGTGCGGGGCCATCGCGGGCGACTTGATCTGATCCTCAGCCATGACTTTGTCGAGGCAAGCATGCTGCGTCGTGCAGGTTGGGCCGTGCGCTTCCTGCCGCGCGCAGGCGGGTCATTTGAAGAGACCCCGCAAACCTTGATTGACTACGCCTTGCGTGACCGTCGCTGGTGTCAGGGAAACATGCAGCATCTGCGCATTCTGACAGCCCGCGGATTTCACCCGATCTCGCGGTTTCATCTGCTGCAAGGGGCGATGGCTTTTCTGCTGTCACCGGCGTGGTTTGTGGTGATCCTGGTCTGGTCGCTCATCAGGGCGATGTCGGACAATACCGTCTCGTATTTTGACAGTGCCGATCCTTTGCAACCCGCATGGCCCACGGCCGAACCGATTGATGGTTTGCTCGTGCTGATCTTCATCTATGCGATGTTGCTCATACCAAAGATCATCGGCACATGCGCCCTTGGCTTCCGGTGCCGTATCCGCACGGATTATGGAGGATGGTATAATCTGGCGGGAACAGCACTGTTCGAAATCCTGTGCTCAATCCTGTATGCTCCGGTGATGATGGTCCAGCAGACGATCGCCGTCGTATATTCAGCATTCGGCTGGTCGCGGTCCTGGGTGCCACAAAACCGGTCCCACCGCGGTTACACATGGCCGCAAGTGATCCGCTTCCACAGTGTCGAGACTATGACAGGGCTGACATTGATGGGAAGCATCGTGCTGGGCGGATTGTCGCTCTGGCTTTTGCCGATCGCGTTCAGTCTTGTTCTTGCTGCACCGCTGTCCATGCTCAGCGGGGTGCGCATTTCGGATCACGCGTTCCGGCTGCTTCGTCTCGATAGCCCTCAAAACCTGCGTGAGCCTCGTGTGGTGCAGCTGGCTCGTACCGAACGTGCCCGGCTCAAGACGATGGTGCTAGAGCAGGATTATGCCACCGTTCTTGCCGCAGAGTAAGGCAAAAGCCTAAAGCGCTTCAAACCAGTCCATCGTCAGCGTGGCCCAGCCTTGAGGTATCACATGGCCACCGGGAAACAGCGCGAAACTCAATGCACTGCCCGGTGCGCAATTGGTCCATGTGCGGATCAGGAAAGGCCCTTCGGTGACAAAGCTGTCTGGTTTGAGTTGATAACAGGCGTTCGCCTCGCGCCAGAGCGACATGGCGTGAAAGACATCTCCCTGCATCAAGGCATCGGGGTCACGGCTGTCTTCGCCACGCAGCACGCGACCCTCCAAGGGCACTGTACCATCTGTCCAGCCATGAGTGTGCAGCATGCGTACTGGCCCTGAACACCCCGTTGGATGTGGCCGCCAAAAGTTACCGCCGACTGGGGAATAGGCTGCAAAAGTTTCAGGTGCAGCGCAGGCCAGATACGCCGTCATGGAGCCGCCGATGGAAAACCCCGCAAGGATGATCCGGTCTGGATCAATCCCGTGTCGCGTAATCGCGTCGTCGCGCACAGATGTCAAAAAGGCGATCTCGTCTCGGCGTTGCGCGCGTTCCGGGTGAAAAGACCACGAGCCGCCGGTGGCGCCTTGCCGCTGTAGCCCTGTTGGTGCGATCACAGCATAGCCACGGTCCGTGAACGCCTGCACCATGTCGGTCTTGCCAAGCACGCCGCGCCCGCTGCCGCCAAAGCCATGCACAAAGACCACCGCAGGCGCCATCGCCGCACCCGCCTCTGGCAAAGCGATAACATATTCGCCCTCTGCAACCTCACATGCGGTTTGTGCCGAACACGCAAGGGCAGGCGGTGTGGATCCGATGGCGCTCAGCAGCGCGATGAGAACAAGAGTGTGATACTTTGATCGTTTCATGTTTTGGCGTCTTCATCTGTCTGGGCCCAGTCCACAACGGGCAATCCCTGTCGTACCCATCCCGGTCCGGCGAAAGACCCAAGCATACCCTCCGGTATATCGATCAGAGGTGTCAAACCAGCCTGTGTCAAAAATCGCGCCAGCCGTGCTGAACGCACACCGCGCGCGCAAATCAAAGCGATGGGCTGCGCAGGTGACTGGCGCGCGGCAAGGACGGCGTCGACGAAGTCTTCACGCCGCATGTCAATGGGGACCGCACCTTGGGCAACGCCCGTGCTTTCCCATTCGTCGGGGCGGCGAATATCCACCAAAAGGATGTCGCTGTTCTCTAGTGCAGCGAAGGCCTGCGCTGGGGTGAGTATCGTGCCATATGTGGGACCCGCGATGGAATAGGCGGTCAAGCCCAATGCTGTGGCCCCAACCAAACCGATCAGGACCACGCGCCTTGAGGGACGTTGCATGTTCCGCTTACTGCAGCGGCGCAGTCGAGGAAAACTGCGGAATTGCCCGATCAGAGGCGTTATCAGGCTCCAGATCGACCCAGTTACCATCGGCCAACGAGATGTTGCCCGGAATATCTTCTTCCCAGAAGCCCACGACATTTTTCGTCACGTTCAAATACAGCTCTCCATCAACGATGCGCCAAAGATTTGGATTTCCCGGCACCTTGCCGCCTTTGGCAACGCCATAGGCGCAGTGGCCGTCATATTGCGGGGCAAAGCTCTCAGGATCAGCAAGAAAGCGATCGCGATTTTCTTCGCTAGAGAAGGCAAAGGTCGCCCCGTTATGTTCGGCTGTAATGTCAGCGCGACCCGGAACCGCTGCGGCCTGCGGCGCACCGATCTTGGCTTGCGGCAGGTCGAAATAGGCAACAACGTCATACCCGGACACGGCAAAGCCGGTGTCGTCGACATATTGATCGCCAGCAAAGCTTGCTGTGGCGCCGAGCGATGCAAACACTGCAAGTGTTGTCGAGAGGAGGAGCTTTTTCATCTGGGTTTTCCTTAGTCAGTCAAATGGATCATGAAAGAGCCTACAAATGATTGGGCCGTGTGACATCCCACCTCGCGGTGGTGTGATAAGAGGTGTTCGCATGCATCTGCTTCTGGGCTAAGTCCGGCGGTCACATGCGATCGTAGCGGAGGACTGCGGCTTGGATATTTCTGAATGAAAATAGAGAGCTGAGTGCGAAATTAGTTATAACCTGCGCTGGGCGCGATTGTCTTCTTGGTAGGGATCTTCAGATCTTTTGCAGAGCGGAAAAGGTTTTAGCCGTGTTACTAAAGACTGACCCGTAGGAGCTTGATCGAGCTTCCCCGCCGTTTGGTCTGCTCAAAACGCAAAAGTCGCGACTTACTGTAACGCGAAAAGCACTGCCACGCGGGAAAGACTGTGAACACCTGAGAGGAGATCAAGCTGGGGAGAAGTAATCTATTGAAAATATTGGAGGCGAGTACCGGAATCGAACCGGTGTACACGGATTTGCAATCCGCATGTGCGGACTGTTTTTCAACGATTTTTGTGTAAACGGACCCCGTTTGTTCACGACGGGAAATCAACAACTTACAAGGAAACGGTAAACGGTTTCCGGGCTATTGCAAGCCCCAAAAAAGGAAAAACCGTCGAGGGGGCGGCCACCCACCTCAACGGCTTTGGTCTTCAATCTACATCAATCTTCTACCCGTTCGCGGCCCTCAACGCAATCGCGGGAGGTGCTAATGCCTAAGCTCAATCGCTTCGAATGGCACAAAGCCGTCATGCAAGTCAGAAGTTTGAATGCGACCGCCAAGGTTGTCGCGGGTGCGCTTGCTGTTCAGTTCGCAAATGACGCAACCGGCCAGCTCAATCCAAGTCTGACGACCTTGATAGAATATCTTGGCCTGTCGCTATCAACCTTGAAACGCGCCATCAAGGACCTGACCAATGCAGGCTGGCTGTCACGTACCGAAGGGCGTGGTGCTGGCAATTGCACGAACTATACGTTCTTGGCTCCGCGCAAAATCGTTCCATTCCGCGCTTCGAAAAAGGGTTCAAAGGCGAGCCTTTTAGCTCAGAAAAAGGGTTCACAGGTGGCTCAGAAAGGGTCCACTTATGAGCCTTCCTATAATGAACAATCAAAAGAACAAAAGGCGCGGCCTTCGCCGTCGCCGGACTTGCCCCATGAAGGGCAGCCCGGCGAAGCCTTACGGTTTGTGCCAGGCGGCGGCGGCTACTTTGAGCGGGCATGGGACGACGCCCTTAGGGCTTATGGCCTGCCTTCCTTGCATCGTGCTTTGCCGCAAGTCGTCCATGAAGGACGGAAAGGGTACGTCCTTCCCGACCTCTGTCCAGCCCGGCGCGAAAGCCCGCAGAGAGGCCGGCAAATCAAACTCATCAGGCGACTGATGGCCACGCATAGCAGCGCGCCAGAACTCGCTGTCGCAGCGTGAAGGAGGGACGAAGATGATCATCCAAGAAGACGATTTGGCCGCCCGCCGTGCAGGCCTCGAAGCACAGGCGCAGTTTCGGCAGTTCATGTTCAGATTTGGTGTCATGCCGTGCTTGTGCTTGGCGGGTTTGGGAGGCCTGATGGGGCTAACCGGTGCCAACGATCACAGTGGCTGGCCGGGAGTGTTTCTCATCGCGCTTGGCGTTGTATTCGGCGGGATCGCCGGGCTGATCTGCCTGACAGCCAGCCCAGGACGGCCTGCCTTGCAGCGTCTTCACAAGGGCGGGGCACAGGTCAGTCGCTTGGATGCGCCGATGGGAGCCGAGGGTGTCCCGCTTGGCAACGTCCGTTTGCCCGAACATCTGGAACCTCTGCACATGTTGATCGAAGGTGCGACGGGTACCGGTAAGACTCAGCTTCTCAAGAACATGGTAGCGCACCTTAGAGCGCGCGGCGACTGCGTCGTCGTGGTGGACACAAATTACGACATGTGGACCGCGTTCAATCAGCCCGATGACGTGATCCTCTCCCCGTTTGATCCGGCGTTTCCAGGTTGGCTTCCGATGAACGAAGTGCGCGCCCCTTCGGATTGGTCGGCAATGGCACAAAGTTTCATCGGCGACGGTGTGGGAGAGGCGGCGCAATGGCACCAGATGGCCAAAGCGATGTTTTCGGCGACAGCACGGGGTTATCAGCGGATTGTCGAGGAGGCAGGTGACACATTCGATCACTCGGAGCTCTTCCACCTTTTGACAGGCGCTGAGGCCGAGGATTTGGCCCCGTTCATTCATGGCACGGCAGCAGCTTCTCTGGGGATCAATGACAAAGCGTTGAACAATGTTCGGATGACATTTTTTGAGACACTGAAGTTTTGGGAGCATCTACGCCCAGGCGGTTTTTCCGTCCGAAAATGGGTCGAGCAAGGGAAGGATCGGCCTTCGATTTTCATCCCTTATCGAAAGCGGGAACTCCCCGAGGCCAAGAACCTGATCTCTTGCTGGTTGGATCAGATCATCACCACCGCCTGCGACCTCGGCGAAGACCGCGACAACAGGGTATGGATCATCATTGATGAGCTTTCTGGTCTCGGGGAAATCCCATCGTTGAAAACCGCTGTAACGGAGCTCCGCAAGACCGGCTTCCGGGTCGTGGCAGGTATCCAGAACTTCGAGCAAGTCGAGCTGCTCTACGGTCGCAACGGTGCCATCACGATCACCAATAGCCTGTCTAACAAAGTGATCCTACGGGCCACTGACGCGATCTCAGCGGAGCGGCAATCCAAGCTCATCGGCGATGCGCGCTACCAGGTCATGTCGCTAGGTCAATCCTCTGGCACCGATGGAAAGCGTTCGACAACCCAGTCGGTCAAAGAGGAAGTTGTGCGGGTCGTTTTGGCGTCTGAAATCACCACGCTGCCCACGCTGAAAGGCTTCGTCAAACTCGCGGGCGAGGACACGACCTACCTCACACCCATACCGGTATATCAGCCATGATCGGTTCTGGATTTAGGGTAGCAAGCATAGTTTTTGTAAACAAAAACGCTTGTCGCTGCGCGACGCGAGCCACGTCCAGAGGCCGGGCATGAGTGATTTGGGCAAGCCAATTGGTCGCCCGAAGGCCGCGCCGGGGGAGGGCCGTGTGACGGTGGTCAGCGTCCGGCTGACCACCTTTGAGCGGGCGGGCGTAGAGGCTCAGGTCGCGCGGTGTGGGCTATCGTTGTCCGACTATTGCCGCCGCGCGATCCTCGGGCATCGGGTCACGGCATCGACTGAACCGCAGCAGGTTAATATCCAGGCGCTGGTGGAGTTGAACCGCGTCGGCGTGAACCTCAACCAGATCGCGCGTGTCGCCAATCGAGGCGAACCGCTGCCCCGGTCATTCGCTGACACGCTCAGCGCCGTTCTGGCCGCTGTGGAACGCCTTGCTGCGGGTCATGATCCATGAATTGCAGCTTTGCGGATCACGCACCCGGCATGAGCTTCAAAGGGGCGATGGACTACTACCTGCACGACCGGAAAGAGCCTGGGGAAACGGAGCATCGTACAAGCTCAGATCGCGTTGAATGGACATCCATGCGCAACCTTGCGACCGACCGAACCGACATCGCCACAGCGATCATGATTTCGACAGCGAAGGACGCTAACCGCCTTAAACGCCAGGCGGGAGAGAAGGCGACTGGCCGCAAAGCTAAACTGTCGGTCAAGACCTTCGCCTTATCATGGCACCCAAAGGAGGCTGCATCGCTCGACCGCGCCGAGATGGAGCGCGCCGCCAATCAAGCCCTCAAGACCATTGGTATGGAGAAGCATCAAGCGGTCATTATCTGCCACAACGACACCCGTCATCCCCATGTCCATATCGTAGTGAATCGGGTGAACCCAAAGAACGGAAAATTGGCCGCATGTGGTCCTATGGAAAACAAGGCTCTAGACCGATGGGCTTATGAGTACGAGCGTGACCGGGGCGACATCGTAAGCCCCAACCGAGCCGAAAAATATGAACGGCAGGACCGCATGAAGAAGCGGTACAGCGCCGACGAGCGTCGCAACCATGTCCGGCGGAAGAAGACTGAGAATCCGCGACCCAGAGCGCGCCAAGACCTTCGCAATCGGTCAAAGGAGTTGAGCGCGAAACACAAACAGGAATGGTCTGATCTGAGTATTAGATATCAAGCGCGGAAGGGGTATCTGGGCGACCGCTGGAAGGCGCGGATACGGAACGAGCGGAAGGTCTACAACGCGGCAAACAAAGGCCTGTGGAAGCAGTATGGCCGAGACAAGTGGCGGCGGAAGCGTGAGTTCGACAAGCTCGACAGCACGTTTTACGGACGGTTGTCGCTGTCGATACAGGCCGCGCGGCTGCAACGCGCTTCAGGCGATCCATCGTTCAAGGATATCGGGCTGGCCAAGCTCACCTGGGTAAATCTCCAAAACGCACGGCTGCGCAACGAGACGATCCTTGGTTTTGAGAAGCAACACTTGGCAAACTTTAAGGATTGGTACGACCGCCCTTTGCGTCGTCGCCTCTACAGGTTGAGTGCAGCGCGGGCGCAGGACCACCGCGATCTCTATGCCCGGTTCCAGGGTGAGCGCGCTGAACTCATCACGCGGCAGAAAATGGAGCGCGGAGAGCTTCAATCGCAGTGGCGAAGCACCGAGCGGCGGAATGATAGAGGCGTGCGGCAGGGCACGAGAGACGCCTGTGATGGTGCTGCCCGATCTTTGCGAACACCCGGAACTGGTATGGAGGGAAGAAAAATGAACAATGACATGCAAGGTGCTGAAAACAAGCCGAACTCATTTGATCAGCCATCACCGTCAAATGGCCCGACGGCGAAGATGCAGGCGGAACAACTGGATAGCCAGATAGAGGAGAGGAACGCCAAGTTCCGCGAAGCAACCCGAAAGCAAGGCGAGAAGGACAGAGGCGTCGCCAAAACCCAATTGGAACAAAAAGTAGATGCGCAAGGCAAGGCTCAAAGTCGGGCAGCCCAAGCCGCACAAAAGGCGCGACAGCAACATGCGAAGGAGAAAGGGGCAGCTAAGGACCGGGGTGCAGCCGAGAAACGTTCGCTGCAGGATAAATCCTTGGCACAGTCTAAAGCCAAAGATGCACTTGCGGGGCTGCGATCTCAGAAGCCACTTGCTACGAGGGGCAAAGCACCGGATCGGGAGCGTTGAACGTGTCGCAGAGTGAATGGCATGGATTGATGAAGAGTCTAGAAGGCGTCTCGGCCGTTTGCTTCGACGCGTTTGGTACGCTTTTGGAGATAAGGGACAGGCGGTTTGCATTCAGGCCTCTGTTAGAGGCTCTGCCAGATAGTAAACGTGCCAAGTTCAAACAGCGCTTTGTGCGTGAGAACCGGGAGCTGAGCGGCTGGCCTGTTGCGCTTGGTGTTCCAGTCAATAAGAAAGTTCTGGATGAGGTTGCTGTGCGCGTAAGGGCCGAGGTTTCGTCGGTTCGAGTGCGGCCCGGTGTGCCGGACATGCTGGCAACTCTGCGCAGGCATGACATTCCGATTGCGATTTGCTCGAACCTTGCAAGCCCATATGCCCCATGTTTGAGAAGGCTTTTGGCAGGCAAGACTGACCACTTTGTTTTGTCGTGTGAAGTCGGTGCTATGAAGCCTGATGCTGCCATATACGAACGCGTAGAGACGCAGCTTGGCACTGATAGAAAGCGGGTTTTGTTTGTCGGTGACTCAATCAAGGCTGACATCGAGGGGCCTCACGCGTTTGGCTTTCGGTCTACCCATATTGACGAAATACTCGGATAGGAGGTCGGCATGGAACGTGAGAATTGCGCAACGAATGGCAAGCCTGAGGGTGACGCAACTAAGGATAGGTGGCCGGATCGGCTGGGCTGGGATGTTCTCGCCCAGTCAATTGAAACGCTGGCCCATGCATGTGGCGGTAGCGCGCAATGCCAAAAGAAATACGAGTATCTGAGCGTCAGTTTGGAGACACGTGATATGCCGGACGAGCAATATCAAGCTCTCTACACATTGGTTGAACTTGTCGAACAGATCAGCGATGCCGAAGACCACGGCGATCAGTCTACCGTTCATTGGGTTCGACAAACCTTGGCTTCGAGCAAGCGCTGATATCCGACTTCCCGAACTCGACTATCATGCCCCAGGAGGCGCTTACGGCTGGGGCGAAGTAGTACGCTAGCGCCGGATCGGCCATTCGGACAACACTCCGCGAAGGTCTTAGGTGAGCCCATTTAGACAAATGCTGCGTCGTGCGTTAAGGGCGGCTAGCAGGATCGCGTCGAACCCTTTACGCCGCCAAGGACAACAGAGTAGGGTCGAAAAGTTATGTTCGCATTTCTGAAGTGTCGCTAATTTTTCTAGGGGTAACTCAATGAATATGGTTTTTAGATTTAGTGTTGTTCAACTTGCCTTCTTAGCGCTCTTGAGCGGGAACGTCTCTGCTGAAAGCCACGTCGACCAGTCCAACGCACAGAATCCAATCTCGATCTTTAAGCGAGATGCCGAGGTGCAGATAGACAGTGGCCTGCGTTTAGGAAATCAAAGGATAAACATCAGAAAGTCGCATCAATCTGGTGCAACGCAAGTGTATTATCCTCCCGCGTTGCTTCCTGAGTGGAGTTCGTTTGAACAAGAGGTTGCCGAAACGTGCAATTCAGAAAACGATCTTGATCGGATTTATAGCATACCGATGCGAATACATGTCGATGACCGGTTCTACATCTCGAATGTTGACGCTGCAGTTAGCTTACTTGAGGGCCAAGGTATCAACCCGAACGCTATCGTCCGAAGTATTCCTCATAGTCGCTTTGTGGTCGTTTTGTCCGCAGCATCTTTGGAACAGGATCAGGTTCTTCACGACTCTGCCCGTGTCGGACGCATTGGCGATCTAGAACGACCAAGAGTAAAAAGCACATATCTTCCTGAAATTAATGTGTCTTTGACGGGTTCGTGCACTGAGTTGGCGGGAGTTGTGTCTGAAATGCGGGACGGTGAACCAGAGCTCCTTCAGGGCTACGTCTATGCACAAGAGGTATCATACGACATCACAGAAGTTAAAGCGAGTGTGTCAGGCGCTCTGAGAAGAGACGCGATAAACAGTATTTTCTCTGAAGAGACTTTCGAGCAAGTTGCAACAGCGTCAGCGAACTCGACTGCCGACGCACCGGAGAACGGTGACGAGCCACTATCTATTGTTATGAACTTGATTGGTGGCGGAGCATCAGAAACCCAGAGTTCTTCAAACGCAACTCTGTCGCAGGAACGCGTAGTTAACCGAAATTTCTTGAACCGACTGAGCTCAGATTACGAGACCACCATTTCTGGTGGCTGCACTGGCAACGAATGCGGTGAAATCGAAACCAAAATTCTGGAATTTGTACTCGCAGAGAGTAGAGCGCTTGACGTGACTTTCCAAAAGGAGGCTGATGGAAGTGCGACACTGATATCGGGACAGATAGGTTATGTCACTCTTAGCCCAACGCAGTACAGCGCCCTACTGGAAACGGCCCCATCATTTGAGAGCGACACCGACCAAACCACCACCGTCTCGGAAGGAGGCAAAGAGGGCACCAGCAACACGCAAACTGACAAAGAAAAGATCATTGTCAAGGATGACATAAGCTGGAAGCTTGAAGGCAGTGTCCCGGTCCCGACGTCTGCAAATCTCCTATTGATCACGGATTTAGGCTTGCAACGGGCATTGACGTTAGACTGGTCGCGAGCAGAGCCTATCGAAACTTCTGACGTTATCATCAATGCAGTCTATCCTGCGGCTGGGTATCGCCGAGGAGATGTGATTTCATATGAAGAATTTGCAGCTAATCTGATTTTCGCAAGCAATTGTCGATCTAGAGCCTTAGAAGTACCCATTCAGCATGCAAATGCCCGCGCATTAACGGGTAGAGCCGAAGTCTCCACAACCGATCCCAGAACCATCGAGGATTGGGACAGCAGCACAAATTGCGGAAACAGTGTCGGGGGCACTTGGACTGCCAGTTCGGGGCACTTCTTTCTTGTCGAAGGGCGCGCTCCTGTAACGGTAGTTAGATCCAAAGGCCCCACGGATCTGAATGTCGATATTACTGTAGTGGAGCATGCAGAAAATGTTCGGAAAAACGGAAACTGGCGTAGTCTTCAAGCACTCAGTTCTGTTACGTATAGTGGTCGGACGAGCCGAGGGCGAGGTAGTAATAAAAGCTGCGGAGCTGAAGTGCGTTTCGAGTTGCAACAATATCCAAATTCGTGCGCAGCTTTCTTGATTGATGGTTTTCGGATTAGAGAATGATAATTAGTACTAGAAGAAGAACAGAAGTTTATCTGGGGTTGAGCGTATAGTTAACTTTTCGTCTAATCGATGTGACATGGGTGTCTAAAGTGGCAAAATTTTTTATGCGAGTGTCTTCTCGACATGAGTGCATTGCGATGACTACTAGCGGTTGAGCGTTATCAAAACTAGTTAGTTTGAAACCGACATATTTACGTCACATCTCCCAAAGAGTTTTATGACCTCTTTGGGTTGATGTTCGAAATTGTGGAGGTCTGTACCATTAAACTGAACTAGGTAGGCTGGGTACCCATCATGACATCCTTCGATTTTCACACTGCCAGACCTATCTACTACAACATCAAATTCGTAATCAATGTTAGGAATAAACCCGACACCAGAAGCTGTGCTTCCGGATAATGTAAAGGTTACCATATCGTCAGAAAAGGAAATGTCAGAAACGAAAAAATTGTCCCTCACACTACTTAAGTTCACGCCAAAAAATTCGGTCGAACCTGTTTCGTAACTGGATGTTACGCTTTTTTCATCAAAATCAACAAAGAAGAAGTGATGCGATTTTACGCCACTTTGAGGGTCAAAATCCAAAATGCGTGTTTCAATCAGGCCCTCGTAAAATTCGTCAGCGATTGCTCCTGTCGAGAAAATAGATAAAACTGTTAGAAATGCACAAAGCTTAGAATAGTTCATATCGAACGTTAGGCTTCGAATGCCAATGTGTCAACTGAGCGATCCCAAATCAAATGACTGAACAAGTCTACAATAATACTGAAAATGACCTCGTTCGTCTCCGCCACTTCAGCAGTAATTTTCCGCAGTAATAGGATATCCTCACTGTAGCATGTAGGCCATTTGTTTGAAAAGTGGACAGTGGACAAGTAAGTTCCAGAGGCAGGTACGTTCCGCACCTTGATCCTCTACCGGTTTCTGATGCACTGGCAGATGTCCGGATAAGCCCCGGCATTTTCAGACTTTTCCCGTTCAGAGGTTGACCGTGCTTATGAGGTACGCAAGCCTCGTCGCAAGCCTCGTCGCAAGCCTCGTCGCAAGCCTCGTCGCAAGCCTCGTCGCAAGC
>ERZ1740060.379-NODE-379-length-28076-cov-5.783876_pt1 | contig 28076 bp, 27 predicted proteins | sample MGYA00581743_ERZ1740060 | MGnify/ENA primary metagenome ERZ1740060 (study PRJEB43018, sample SAMN04849235) | marine metagenome | isolation source: floating plastic debris | place: Pacific Ocean | collected 2008-08-27 | study: EMG produced TPA metagenomics assembly...
TGTTTGAGGTCCGCTGTCAGTCAACCTCGTCAATCGCGATAAACGCGTCTCTTTCCGCAACCCAGATGCCTTTTGACGATGTGATCTGTTCCCGCGTCAAACCATCGTGGTTATCCGGTGCCTGCGCAGGGGGCAGCGTGGCGTCTGTCCATATCCATGCCCCGCACGGCAAATCCAAGTCGCAAGCCGCCTTGCCTGCGGAAACATACGTCTCCTGAGTGGCGTTCTCGTCGGTGCACACAACAAGTCGCACGAAGCCGTTTTCCGCATGAAGGCTACAGCTATCTGGCATTTCCGGTACATCTGACGTCTGGCCCAGAACGGGACCCGTCAAAAACATAGCGGTCAACAAAAAGGCAAAACGCAGCATCAATAGTACCCCTGATTAAAAGACAATTCACTTTTCCAATATGGCTAACCCGTGTTTGTAAACACCGTCGCATCTATATATTAGCGAGTCAGAAATTGCGGGGAAAGGTCCGATAAATGAGTGATGCGCGCCACACCAAGACACTTATCATCGGCTCGGGTCCGGCGGGCTATACCGCCGCCGTTTATGCCAGCCGCGCGATGCTGGAGCCGATCCTTGTTCAGGGTATCGAACCCGGAGGACAGCTAACCACGACAACAGAGGTAGAAAACAGGCCCGGTGACACAGAGGTACAAGGCACCGATCTGATGGTGCGGATGGAAGCGCATGCCAAAGCCATGGGCTGCGAGATCATCGGGGATATCATTACCGATCTGGACACCGATAATCGCCCGTTTATTGCCACGGGTGACAGCGGGACAATCTATACCGCCGATACGGTCATTCTGGCGACCGGGGCGCGCGCCAAATGGCTTGGCTTGCCTTCAGAAGACGCCTTCAAGGGTTTTGGCGTCTCGGCCTGCGCGACATGTGACGGCTTCTTCTATCGCGGCGAGGAAATCGTGGTGATCGGGGGCGGCAACACGGCCGTCGAAGAAGCGTTGTTTCTGACGAATTTCGCCTCGAAAGTCACCTTGATCCACAGACGCGACGAATTGCGGGCCGAAAAAATCCTGCAAGACCGGCTCTTGAAGCATCCAAAGGTTGAAACCCTGTGGTTCCACGAGTTGGAAGAGGTTCTGGGCGACGACATGCCCAAGGGCGTCACGGGCATCCGTGTCAAGAACAACCAGACCGGCGAAAGCCGAGACATCCCCTGCAAGGGCGTGTTTATCGCCATTGGCCACGCGCCTGCCAATGAGCTGATCAAAGGCAAAGTCGAGATGCATCACGGGGATTATGTTCTGGTCGAACCGGGCAGCACGCGCACCTCGATTCCGGGTCTCTTTGCCGCGGGCGACCTCACCGACCATATCTATCGCCAGGCGGTTACCAGTGCGGGTATGGGATGCATGGCGGCGCTCGATGCAGAGAAGTTTCTGGCCGAGCACGGTGCCGACGTCGTGCCAAGTGCGGATGCCGCGGAATAGCGCAAACACCCTGACAAAGGCGGTCTGGGTCTGTTTTAGCTGTTCGGTCGGGTCAAAATGTACGCGGACGCGGCCAATATGCAGACGGCCTGAACGACCAGAATGGTCGGCGAAAACCCGAAAACCAAGCTCGCCGCAAAGGCGCCGACCATCATCGTAAGCGCGATGGCTTTGTAACGCGGTGCGATCGCACCCTTTGCGGTCCAGTCCCTGATCATCGGACCAAAGACAGGATGCGCACGCAGCCTGCCTTCCAAGGTCGGTGAGCCTTTGGCAAATGCAAAAGCGGCCAGAATGACAAAGGGGGTTGTGGGCAAAACCGGAAGAATGATGCCAAACGCTCCGACCCCGAGCGCGACAAATCCAAAAACAATCCACATTGCACGCGTCATGTCCCACTCCGCCAAGGGGCATCCGGAATGCCACATTCTGCACCTCCTTACCGGAAACACGGTACTTTTGCTTGGAATTTTGAGTAGTTTCTGAAATATGTTCACGCGTGAACATATTTTGAGTCGCCCAGTATGGTTGCCACAGACACTGCGCCGGACCCAGACAGCGAAGACCAGTTGTTTCGATTGCTCCGGCAACTGGATGCCGCGCCCGATGCGTCGCAGCGAGCGACCGCAGCTGCAATCGGTCTGTCTCTGGGCCGCCTGAATTCTCTTCTAAGACAAGCGGCCGACAGAGGGCTGGTGAAGGTTTCGGACCGCGCAGGGCCAGACAAGCGCCAGCGCTACGCCTATGCGCTCACGTCCCGGGGTGCGGCCGAAAAAATCCGTCTCACAGATCAGTTTCTGGCCCGCAAATTCGCCGAGTATGACGCCCTTCATGCCGAACTGACCGGCACAACCAGCGGTCTCGCACCGCTTCAGCACAGGACTAAAATCGTGCAAAACAACCTCGCTCCGATTCCCGAACTCTACGTGTCCTTCGAATCCGCCCAGAAGATGAAATCTGAGGCGGCCGATCTGACCAGTCTCGATCTCAGCCCGAGGCAGATTTGCGATCTCGAATTGCTCATGAACGGAGGATTCAACCCGCTGAAAGGGTTTCTGAGCGAAGCGGATTACAACGGCGTGGTTGATAACATGCGGCTGGCTGACGGCACATTGTGGCCGATGCCGATCACGCTGGATGTCTCGCCCGATTTCGCAGAGAGCCTCCAGCTTGGCCAGGACATCGCTTTGCGCGATCAGGAAGGCGTCATTCTCGCCACGATGACGGTCACCGATAGATGGACCCCGGACAAATCCCACGAGGCTGTGCAGGTCTTTGGCGCAGACGATATCGCCCATCCGGCTGTCAGCTATCTGCATGAACAGGCCGGAGCCGTTTACCTCGGCGGTCCGATCACCGGTATTCAGCAGCCCGTGCATTACGATTTCCGTGGCAGACGCGATACGCCCAACGAGTTACGCGCCTTGTTCCGCAAACTCGGCTGGCGCAAGGTCGTGGCCTTCCAGACCCGCAATCCGCTCCATCGCGCGCATCAGGAACTGACCTTCCGCGCTGCCCGGGACGCCGCCGCCAACCTCCTGATCCACCCCGTTGTTGGCATGACCAAACCCGGCGATGTGGACCACTTTACCCGCGTGCGCTGCTACGAGGCCGTGCTCGACAAGTACCCCGGCGCAACCACCACAATGAGCCTGCTCAATCTCGCGATGCGCATGGCTGGCCCACGCGAGGCGGTCTGGCATGGCATCGTGCGCCGCAATCACGGCTGCACGCATTTCATCGTCGGTCGCGATCATGCGGGACCGGGCAAAAACAGCCAGGGCGAGGATTTCTACGGCCCCTATGACGCGCAGGATCTGTTCCGTGAGCATCAGGATGAAATCGGCATCGAAATGCTCGATTTCAAACAAATGGTCTATGTTCAGGAACGTGCGCAATACGAACCAATGGACGAGATCGAGGACAAGGACAACGTTACGATCCTGAATATCTCCGGCACGGAATTGCGTCGCCGCCTGCGCGAAGGGCTCGAGATACCGGAATGGTTTTCCTTCCCGGAAGTCGTCAATGAACTGCGTCTGCGGTATCCGCCGCGCAGCCAGCAGGGTTTCACCGTCTTTTTCACCGGGTTTTCCGGCTCTGGGAAGTCCACCATCGCCAACGCATTGCTGATCAAGCTGATGGAGATGGGCGGTCGTCCTGTGACGCTCTTGGATGGAGATATCGTGCGCAAGAATCTCAGCTCAGAGTTGGGCTTTTCGAAGGAACACCGCGATCTCAACATCCGGCGGATCGGTTATGTTGCCTCCGAAATCACGAAAAACGGCGGCATTGCGATCTGCGCGCCGATTGCTCCTTATGCAGCCACACGTCGGGCCGTGCGCGAAGACGTCGAACAATATGGCGCTTTCGTCGAGGTTCATGTGGCGACATCAATCGAGGAATGCGAGCGGCGGGACCGCAAGGGGCTCTACAAGCTTGCGCGTGAGGGCAAGATCAAGGAATTCACAGGGATTTCAGATCCCTATGACATGCCGGAGAGCCCGGAACTGCGCGTTGAGACAGAAAATGTCGAAGTGGATAACTGCGCCCATCAGGTGTTGTTGACGCTGGAACAGATGGGTTTGATCGCCGGTTAACGGGCTTGAGCCGAGGATGCGCTACGCCATCTCGCTTACCTCGATCCCACCGCGTCTGCCTCGGTTGGGGCCGGTGATCGAAGCCTTATTGGCGCAGCGTCCCTCACCGGAAGAGGTGTTTCTGACGCTTCCGCGCCGATACGCGCGTTTCCCAGGGCGTTTCTCGGTCCCCAGCCTGCCCCGCGATGTGCGCATCCTTTGGGCAGACAACGACGAGGGACCCGCGGCAAAGGCCCTGAGCGCCGCCCGGCATCTGGAAGGGAGCGGAGTGCGCCTGATTTATTGCGATGATGATTGGATTTACCCCAATGGGTGGGCCGCCGCCTTGTTGACCGATCAGGATCAGGCCACCACCGGGCAAGCCTGGGATCTGGCACGCCTTGGCCGCAAGGGTACGGGATGCGACATCGCTCAAGGCTTTGCAGGTGTGTGCGTGCGGCCCGATTGGCTGGCTGGCCCAGAGAGCACGCCGCCAGATGAGGCGAGAGCGGCCGATGACGTCTGGTTGTCAGCCGTATTGGCGCACCACGCGATCCCCGTGAAGGAGGTCAAAGCAGCCAGCATTGGTCTGCGACCCGCCTATTCAGATGACCACGGCCTGCAAGATGCGACGATCCACGGACGGACACGCGACACGGCAAACCGGGCCGCCGCGGCATGCGCCGAGCAATGCTTTGGGATATGGCCGCAGCTTTGACTTTCGGTCTGCGCAACACAGCTTTGACGCAGGCAGCCCAGTCAGGTATCGCGACGGCAAATTCCCGGCAAAACAGCCAGATGACGAGCAAAGGGTAAGGTGAATGGAAAAAGCGCGCGAAGCGTTTATCGCGGCGATGCGACAGGTGGCGGCGACCGTCACCGTTGTCACAACAGACGGGCCGGCGGGACGCTCCGGTGCGACCGTCAGCGCGTTCACATCGCTGTCGGCCGACCCCCCTTCCGTTCTCGTGTGCCTCAAGGCTGATACGAGCATTGCCCTTGCGGTAGAGGCCAACGGTGTCTTTGCCGTTAATGTGCTGCCCGAAGATGCCGACGACCTTGCGATGCGGTTTGCGGGGGCTTTTGACAAGGACCAGCCCAACAGGTTCGACGGCTTGACTGTATCGGATACCGAGTTCGGTCCTCTCTTGCAGCGCAGTACCGGGTTCACCTGCAGCCTGCGGCACAGACACGTTCACGGAAGTCACGCGATCTGCATCGGTGATGTGGTCAGCATCTACCGGGCGGATGAAAAACCTCTGACCTATATGAGCGGTTCCTTTCACATTGTTCGTCCAAAATCTGCGCTCTGACACGCATCGCGCCGGCATTGATCCCAGAAAACATATCTAAAAGCCTAAATTTCGCCCGGATTGTCGCCCAGCATAAGCGCAGAGATTAAACGGGAGTGCGCTCCGGATGGCGTTTTTTGACAACACAGGTGGGTCAGACATGCAGTCTGTGGAAATGAAACCCACAGCGAACGGACTTGTGGCCGGTGAAACGCGCGAGCGGTATCGCAACGAGGCACTGACAGAGCTGGTGTTGCGCGGGGCGGGCATTGCGATGGTGGCAGGCTCTCTCCTGATGTGGTTCATGCTCCCGGTGGACGTCGAGCCAGGGCGCATCGCGACGTTGGGAGGAACAGCCTCGATGATGGCGGCAGTCGGGTTAGGCGTCTTCGCCTTTGGCACCCGCGGCTTTCGCCGTCAGATGACCGTCGACATCGATCGCGGCACACTGGCCCTGACAAAAATCAACATCCGAGACCAGATGCGGGTCGCTCGGGAAATCGACCTTGGCAAAATCGAAAGCGTCTTTCTGCGACGCCCGGAAAAAGTCGACGGCGTCGCGACGCTCCTTGTGCGCGTCGCGGGCGCGCAGGCACCGGCCATCGCTCTTACGGGCACCACGGCTGAGGTGGAGCGCGTCCATCGCCAACTCTCCCACGTCATGCAACAGGCCCGGCAGGACAGGTCCGAACCGTCGCCCAGCCTGCGCATCGACGAAAGAAAGCCCGCGCGCCCCAAACTCTTCGCGCGCTGATCGCATCAAAGCGCACTTGCAGGTGCGCCAACAAAACTGCCATCCTGATAGCGCTTGTTATTAGAGGTGGATTTCGTGAAATTTATTGTCTTTTTGCTGGCGCTGAGCACCTTTTGCTGCACGTCTCTGAGCGCCCAAGCTCAGGAAACCCGGATTGATGCCGCAAAATCCGCCGGTCTCTATGGGTTGGCCCCCGACCTCACCCGTGACCTCGGCAATCCGCTCTCCCAGACTGGTCAACAGGTCGCGTGGGAGCGGTTTGGTATTTTTTTCGACGAACAAAAACACACGGCCTTTGTTGCCGCGCTCGATCCGCAGGGGGCGGCCGCACAACAGGGCGCCAAGGTGGGCGACGTTTTGCGTGGCACCGATATCATGGGGGCCAACAAGACTCTGAACGGAGTATTGCAGGCCTTTGCCGCTGTTGCCGATCGCGAGGCTGCCGCCCTGTTACTTTACGTCCTCGACGCCGATAGCGGCTGGCAGCGCGAATACCGCCTGACCGCCGCAGCCCCCGGCGAACAGGCAGCCGCCGTGCCGCCTGCTTTGCGCGGCGCGGCGACGTCGCACAAAGGGCTCATGGCTATCGTACGCGGCGATCCAAGCCTGTCGGATCCGCGCGACATCACGCATGACGCGATGCTCGCGCTTCAGGCGATATCGCGTCACGTGAAAGCCTGTGCGGGATCAGATGCGGTTGCGATCCCCGTGCAGATTGCCAACACGACAACCACGCGCGACGGTTTCGGAACCATCAAGAGCAGCGAAACCACGCAATATGGTGAGGTGCTTCGCGTGCGACCGGAATTCGCCTCTTGGGCGCGCGCCAATATCCATGCCTACCCTCCACAACCCATATCGACGGTTCGCAGTGCGGTCCTGGAGCTTATCTCGCAGCAGGGATGCGATGGGGCCGGCTTCAAACAGCTTGAGGTGGGACTGGCCAAAGTCATGAATGTTGCATTGCCGGAAAGCACCGCAGTGCAGAGCAAAGTGGATGGAGGACTACCCGAGGATGCGTCAGCCTTCGTAGCGGAATGCTACCCGCTACAGCGGAGCGCAATGGCAGCGAAAGGGCTAAACGTCGGAGAACGCGCACTGGCGCTGATCTGTTTTTGCCAGGAACATGCAGCGCGGGCGTCGGGCGATGCGCAACTGTATTCCAGTCTGCAAATCGTCGATCGGTCATACTACGACGGGAATCCACAGCTTCACGACAGCTTCAATGAAAGCTTTGACCAATGCTCTCGGGCACCCGACGGATCTGATCTGCGCCAGAGGATTGAAGCCCTGTGGCGACAAATGAACATCTGAAACAAAAGGGCCGTCCCGAAGGACGGCCCAAAGCGTTGCGCAATGCGCGGCTGATTACATCATGCCGCCCATGCCGCCCATGTCGGGCATGCCGCCGCCGGGTGCGCCAGCACCTTCCTTGGCGGGTTTGTCGGCAACCATAGCTTCGGTGGTGATCAGCAGACCTGCGATCGAGGCTGCATCCTCCAGAGCAGTGCGCACGACCTTCGCCGGGTCGATCACGCCGAAGGAGAACATGTCGCCAAACTCTTCGGTCTGCGCATTGAAGCCAAAGGCCGCATCGTCGGACTCGCGCACTTTGCCAGCAACGACAGAACCGTCGACACCGGCATTTTCAGCGATCTGGCGCAGCGGCGCTTCCAGCGCACGGCGCACAATTGCGATCCCGTTGTTCTGGTCGGAATTTTCACCCGAGAGGCCCTCAAGCGACTTTGCGCCCTGAACCAGTGCGACGCCACCCCCCACAACGATACCTTCCTGAACGGCGGCACGTGTGGAGTTCAGCGCGTCGTCAACGCGGTCCTTACGCTCTTTCACTTCGACTTCTGTCATGCCGCCAACGCGGATAACAGCCACACCGCCCGCGAGCTTCGCAACCCGCTCCTGCAGCTTTTCACGGTCGTAGTCAGACGTTGTTTCCTCGATCTGGGTCCGGATCTGGCTGACCCGTGCTTCGATCTCGGCCTTCTCACCTGCACCGTCCACAACTGTGGTTTCGTCCTTGGTGATCTGGACCTTCTTGGCGGAGCCCAGCATGTCCATTGTCACGCTTTCAAGCTTCATGCCCAGGTCTTCGCTGATGACCTGACCACCGGTCAGGATTGCGATGTCCTGCAGCATGGCCTTACGGCGATCGCCAAAGCCAGGTGCTTTCACAGCCGCGATCTTCAGACCGCCGCGCAGCTTGTTGACCACGAGAGTGGCCAGCGCTTCACCTTCGACATCCTCTGCGATGATCAGAAGGGGCTTTTGGCTCTGGATCACGGATTCGAGCAGCGGCACCATCGGCTGCAGCGACGAGAGCTTTTTCTCGTGCAGCAGGATCATGCAATCTTCGAGTTCGGTCGTCATTTTGTCAGGGTTTGTGACAAAGTAAGGCGACAGGTAGCCACGGTCGAACTGCATACCTTCGACCACGTCTGTTTCTGTCTCAAGGCCTTTGTTTTCTTCGACGGTGATGACGCCCTCGTTGCCGACCTTCTGCATGGCGTCTGCGATCTGCTGGCCGAGTTCGGCTTCGCCGTTGGCAGAGATCGTGCCGACCTGAGCCACCTCGGCGCTGTCCTTGACTTCGCGAGAGGCGTCTTTGATCGATGTCACGACTTTGCTGGTCGCCAGATCGATGCCGCGCTTGAGGTCCATCGGGTTCATGCCGGCGGCGACCGCCTTCATGCCTTCCTTGACGATGGCTTGTGCCAGAACCGTCGCAGTGGTTGTGCCGTCACCGGCCTCGTCATTGGTGCGGCTGGCGACTTCTTTCACCATCTGCGCGCCCATGTTCTCGAACTTGTCTTCCAGTTCGATTTCCTTGGCAACCGACACACCGTCTTTGGTGATCCGCGGCGCACCGAAGGATTTGTCGAGAACCACGTTGCGGCCTTTGGGGCCAAGCGTCACTTTGACGGCATCGGCCAGGATGTTGACGCCGCGCAGCATTTTGTTGCGGGCATCGGTATCAAATTTCACGTCTTTTGCAGACATACCAGTCTCCTGATGTCTTGGAATTAAGGATTAGGTTACGATCCGTGGCTTTCAGGCAGCGGCGGCCGCGGCGTCATCGGTGATGATGCCCAGGATGTCGCTTTCCTTCATGATCAACAGCTCTTCACCGCCGACGGTCACTTCTGTGCCGGACCATTTGCCGAACAGGATGCGGTCACCAGCGGATACCGCCATCTCGATCAGCTCACCGCTGTCTTTGCGCGCGCCTTCACCGCAAGCGACGACTTCACCTTCGCTTGGCTTTTCTTTCGCGGAATCAGGAATGATCAGACCGCCAGAGGTCTTCTCTTCGCTCTCCACACGGCGGACCAGCACACGGTCATGCAGGGGTTTAAATGCCATTTCTTTGGCTCCTTGGCTCAAAGTTTCTCCCAGATGTGCAGAGGATGAAGCGTCGTGATCCACGGCGACCTTCGCACATCGTTATCACTCGGGACAGTCGAGTGCTAACGGAAGCGAATTAGTCAGTGCTCACGTTCCTGTCAACGGGAAAGCCGCAACTTTTTTTGCCATTTCAATTGCGTGGACAGGTGTGGTGACCTAGCTGAGACTTACACAGTGATAAAGGCAGGCAGATGCGCTTATTCAAGGGTCTGACCCTTACTCTTACCGCCCTCTTTCCAGTTTTGGCCGCCGCGCAGGACGTGTGTCGCGGCGCGGATCTGATCGCTGCCTTGCCGGACGACACGAAAACCGCGCTGATCGCAGAAGCAGACGCCATGCCCTTTGGCGAAGGATTGCTGTGGCGTGCGACAAGAGGCACGACTGTGATAGACCTTTTTGGCACCTATCACTTTCGGCATCAGAATACCGACGCGCATCTGGCGCGGCTGCAGCCGCTGATCGATGAGGCCGATACGGTATTCCTCGAGATTTCAAACGAAGACCAAAGCGCGATGCAGCGCCGTCTGGCGGAAACACCAGACCTTATGTTCATCACGGAAGGACCGACTTTGCCCGATCTGCTGGGGCCCAAAGACTGGCCGCTCTTCGTCGATGAGATGCAAGCGCGCGGTATTCCCGGGATTATGGCCGCCAAGTTCAAACCACTCTGGGCGACCCTGATGTTGGGGATTGGTCCCTGTGAGGCGCGCGCCGGGGCCTTCGAGGGCGGCGGGATAGATGCCCGTGTCGGAGAATACGCCGACAGCATCGGCAACCCGTCGAAATCCCTGGAAGATTTCGCTGATCTGCTCAAGCTGCTTGATCGCCTGCCTCTGAGTGATCAACTGGACATGATCCGTCTCACACTCGCCTGGCCCGGAGATACGGATGATCTGTCTTACACGATACGGTCACGCTACCTGTCGGAGGCCATTGCGATCACCCTCGTCTTTTCCGAATACATCTCGGCCGAATTCGGAGGCGACGCGGCCAGCGAAGATTTCGACCAATTGATGGCGCTGCTGCTCGACAAGCGCAACTCCGACTGGATGGATGTCATCCGCGCGGAGCTTGGGGATGCCACGCGCCTCTTCATCGCCGTAGGTGCGGGCCACCTTCCCGGGGAGACAGGGATGCTTCGCCTTCTGGAACAAGAGGGTTTCTCCCTCGAACGCCTACCGCTCTGAGACGAGCGAGGCTTGGACAAATGCGAGCTGAGTGAGGCAAGGCAGCAGGCGAATTGGAATTTGATCTAGATCAATTTTTGCCCTGTGAGGGTGGCACTGTCTCATCTGCGGTCGCCAAAGACTGCGTCGACATCTCGGCCACACCTGCATCGCTCAGCGCATAAACCCCTCTTTCCACACGAAAAAACCATCCCGAATGGTTGTCCGCCATGATCCGGGTGGCCCGCGTCACACCAAGTTCGCGCGCAATCGACGCGCCGGAACAGGGGCCGTTCTGCGCCAGATAGGCCGCGCAGGCGCGGGCATCCTGCTTGTATGCGGTCTCTATCGGACCGCGCGTTCCGCCGGTATTGGGGTCGCCCGTCCGCGCGGTGAATTCGTCGATCAGCTTTCTGCGTCGCGTCTTCGACCGACGGGGGGCCACAACCTGCGGCGCGCAGTGCTCTTCGACAACCCCGTCAGTCACCCTGACACTCAGCACGCCAACCCCCAACCGACGACAGAGCGCCAGATTGCCTTTGAACGCCCGCCAACCCGTGCGCCCCTGCCAGCGCGGCACGGCGACATAGACCCGCTCGCTCACGCTTTGCCGGGCCACGGCTTGCTGTAGCAGGGTCAACGAAAACCCACGCTTCAGCTCGATCAGGATGGGCTCTTCGCCCGGGCGCAAAGCCATGACGTCTGCAGGACCGATCTCTGCCTTGACCTCATATCCCAACTGTTCAAACCACACTTTGATGGCGGGATAGAGTTCTGTTTCAGATCCCGTTTGCATGACGCCACTCTGATCAGGCGACAAGCGGGTGACAAGCCCCAGCGAGCCTCCTATAAGGCGCGCGACATCAGAGTTTTAACGACAGGACATCGTATGACCACCCTCGTTTTCGGCCACAAATCGCCTGACACCGACAGTACGGGCTCGCCTATTCTCTGGGCGTGGTACCTCAACGAGATCAAAGGCGAAAAGGCAGAGGCTGTTTTGCTGGGTGAACCCAACACCGAGGCGAAGTTTATGCTGGATCGCTGGGAGCTGCCCAAGCCACGGATCATCGAGGATGTCGAAGCCGGCACACCTTGCGTGATTGTCGACACCAACAATCCCGCAGAACTGCCCTCAGGTATCAATGATGCAGACGTCACGGCGATCATCGACCACCACAAGCTGGTGGGCGGGCTGGAGACGAAAGGCCCCATCGATATGACGATCCGTCCTCTGGCCTGCACGGCCACTCTGATGGTCGATCTGATGGGCGAGGATGCAGGCAAAATGCCCGATTGGGCAAAGGGTGCCGCCCTGACCTGTATTCTGTCCGACACGCTTGAATTCCGGTCGCCCACAACCACGGCCCACGACCGGGAAGTGGCGGAGTCTCTTGCATCGGATCTGGGGATCACGATCACCGACTATGCGGCGGACATGTTTGCAGCCAAGTCTGACGTCTCGGCCTTCTCAGACGCGGAATTGCTGCGCATGGACAGCAAGGAATACAAAGTGGGGGACACGGCTTTCCGGGTCTCTGTTCTTGAGACCACCGCGCCGGACAGCGTTCTGTCGCGCAAGGACAATCTGATACAATCGATGACGGACGTCGCCGCAGAGGACGGGGTCGATCAGGTCTTGCTTTTTGTTGTCGACATTTTGCAGGAAGAAGCCACGCTGCTCGTGCCCAACGATTTGGTGAAGTCAGTGGCCGAGAAAAGCTTTGGCGCTCAGGTTTCCGGTGACTCCGTGGTTCTCCCCGGGATCATGAGCCGCAAAAAGCAGATCATACCCAATCTCGCGATTTGAGGCTCGGCGCTTTCCCAACGGATGTCCGGTTTCAGCCCGGAAGCGCGCGCATGCCGGATCTGTTGGTCACCCCAGAACCGGGGCCATGTTCAGGTAATTGAGCGCCAGCATTTTCACGCTGTCGGATCGTTGTTGATAAGACTTCAGGGACTGTCGCCATGGTTCCTGCGGCATGTCCGTGGAGGTGAGTTGATTGATCACGCCATCGACGGCACGCAGATGCGTGTCGATTTCCGCGCTCTGAGGCCCGTGACGCAAATCGTACTGGCATCCAAGGATCAGAGCCTGACCGGACCGGTCCTTTACCGGCGACAAGATAAGCAGGTTGTGAAAGGGCTGTCCCCCGGCCGTATAGTTCAGGAGACAGATACTGATTTCGCGTGTCTCTGATAGCGCGCTGCGGATCAGGACATGTGCGTCGGGATCTGTATCAGGCCCTTGCAGAAAGCGGCAATTCCGTCCCAGAACGGCCTCGCTACTATAGCCTGTAAGCTCTTCAAAGCCGGAATTCACGTAGAGAAGAGGCATATCGGCCCCGTCCGCCCGCGCAAGGCTGACGGCGGTCCTGACCCTGTGAAACGGAGCCATGATCTGTTCGAGGGCTTGTGTCATTGCCACCCCGCTTTTTCTACCTGAGGTTTAAAATAGGTCGAAGCCATCGCGCAAGACAAGCGATGCAATCAATCCCGACGAGAAACAGCGCGGTGCCGTTCCACTCTTTGATCAGAAGCGGGCCCTAGACCCCAAAGCGAGCCAGAAAGGCCTGCGCCGCCGCTGTCGGTGTGGATTTCCGTGCAGCGACCGCATCAGCCGCTTCCCTCATCGCGGCCTTCGCCTGCTCCGTCTCCAGTCGGGAAAGCAGACCCTGGCGCACCTCATCGTCAAACCAATACCGGGCCTGCGCGGCCCGCCGTTTTTCAAAGTGCCCGTTTTCACGACGCCAGTTATTCAGCGCGCCCATCTCGTCCCACGCTGTTTCAAGCCCCTCTTCGGTCAACGCAGAAACCATCATCGCCTTGGGGAATCCGTCCGGATCATTGGAGCGTTTTCGCATGAGTCGCAGCGCCCCTGTGTAATCCGAACAGGTGCGTGTCGCTGCGGCGCGCAGGTCACCATCGGCCTTATTGACAAGAATGATGTCGGCCATTTCCATAATGCCCCGCTTGACCCCTTGAAGCTCGTCACCGCCCGCGGGCGCCAGCAACAAAACGAAAAGGTCACACATCTCCGCAACGACCGTTTCGGATTGCCCCACGCCCACGGTCTCGATCAGCACAACGTCAAAGCCCGCCCCCTCGCAAAGCGCCACCGCCTCCCGGGTGCGCCGCGCCACACCGCCCAGATGCGTCTGGCTCGGCGACGGGCGGATAAACGCGCCGGGTGCACGGCTCAGTCTTTCCATCCGGGTTTTATCCCCCAGAATGGACCCCCCGGATCGCGCCGAGCTTGGATCAACCGCCAGAACCGCAACGCGTAGTCCGCGGGCGCAGAGCATCATGCCAAAGGCTTCTATAAAAGTGCTTTTTCCCACACCCGGCGTGCCCGACAGCCCGATCCGAATCGCTTGCCGACCTGTCTTGGCCAGACGGTCCAGCACGGTTTGGGCGGCGCCCCGATGATCCGCGCGGGCGCTTTCTACCAGCGTTATGGCGCGCGCAAGAGCGCGTCTGTCGCCCTTGATCACCTGGTCTGCGAGTTTGTCCCAGTCAGACATCGCGTCCTGTTCCGTGGTCATCCACCCTGCTCCGGTCTTTCGGAACTCACCGTCTTTTGACGCAGCGATGCGGGAAATGTCCAGCGCTGGCGACATGTCGCGCATGCGCTCTTGTGAAATCGATATCGTTTGTTGCCCGACTTGTGATACCCTTCATGCGGACGCAGTCGGCGTCGCAGGGTGCAAAAGGACAGCCGTGGCTAAGTCAATTCGCCATCTCTGCCTCTGGGCGGCAGCCGCGTGGTTTGCCACCGGCGGCGCAGTTCTCGGCACCGAAACGGTGCAGTCTCACTACGATGTGCGTCTGATCGGGGCCAAGGTCGGCGAGATGGTCATGGCGAGCACCGAAACGAGCTCTCAGTACAGCACACGCGCCCGGTTTCGAACGACAGGCGCTTTTTCAACCCTGTCTCAGGCCAGCTTTGACATCTCCGCTACCGGCCGTCGGACTGGCGACCGCTTCGTTCCCACAACCTATCGAGAGGTCACAAGCGAGGGACGCCATTCGACGAATGTCAAAATCGCGTACCGGTCCGGCATTGCCACCCACATTTCCGGAGAGACGGGAGGCCGGGTGCCACCGGTCGATCCGAAAAAGATGCGCGGGGCATTGGATCCTCTCACGGTCCTGTACGCCGCGCTGCGCCGCCAGCCGATGTCCGGGGCCTGCTCGCTGGATGCGGACGTCTTTGACGGTCAGCGCCATGCAAGATTGACACTCACCGCGCGTCAGGATGTGCAAGACAATGTCGAATGTCACGGGAGTTACAAGCGCATCGCGGGCTATTCATCACCGTCGAAAATGAACACCAGCGTTCCCATCTCAGTTCTCTACACGCGCGAGTTTGACGAACTGGTGGCGCAGAGAATAACGGTGCGCACACGCTATGGCAAAGTGACCTTGCATCGTCGATAAGACGGCATGGCCACGCCCGATCTGCCTATTCAGGATGTTGTCCCTGCGCTCGTGAGCGCCCTGCAGGATACAGGCCGTGTTGTATTGCAGGCACCGCCTGGGGCAGGAAAAACAACGCGTGTGCCTCTCGAAATGCTGCATGCCGGTCTCTTCGAGGGCCGGTTGATGATGCTCGAGCCGCGTCGTCTGGCGGCGCGGGCGGCGGCAGAACGCATGGCCGCGACATTGGGCGAGCCGGTTGGGCAGACGGTCGGTTACCGGGTTCGAGGCGAGGCACGGGTCAGTGCGGCCACACGTATCGAAGTGGTGACCGAGGGCATCCTGACAAGACGCATTCAATCTGATCCAAGCCTCGAGGGCATTGGTGCCATCGTTTTCGACGAGTTCCACGAACGCTCTCTGAACGCCGATCTGGGGCTCGCGCTTTGTCTGGAGATTGCGGGCGCGCTCCGCGAGGATCTCCGGCTTATGGTTATGTCGGCCACGCTGGATGCCGCGCCCGTTGCGGAGCTCATGCAGGCGCCGGTGATTACGTCGGAAGGTCGCAGTTTTCCGGTGAATCTGAGGTATCTCGACACCCCGCTTCGCAAGGGAACACGTTTTGAGGACGCATTGGCCAACCTGACACGGCAGGCGGCGGAAGAGACAGACGGCGGAATTCTCGTTTTCGCACCGGGAGAACGGGAAATCCAGGAGACCGCCAGACGTCTGAAGAACGCGCTAAGCTCTGAATGCGTCATCCAGCCACTCTATGGGGCCATGCCGTTCGCCGAACAACGCGCGGCGATTGAGCCGCTTCAGAACGGGCGCAAGGTGGTGCTGGCCACCTCCATTGCGGAAACCTCGTTGACGATTGAGGATGTATGCGTCGTGGTGGATGGTGGCAGGGCGCGGCGGGCACGGTTTGATCCGTCGTCGGGCATGGCCAGACTGGTCGCCGAACCAGCCAGCCGCGCCGAGGCAGACCAGCGTGCCGGTCGTGCAGGCCGCGTTGCACCTGGCACGTGCTACCGCCTGTGGACGCCGGGAGAGAACGGCGCACGACCGGCCCAAGCTCCACCTGAAATTGAGCGCACCGATCTTGCGGGGCTGGCGCTCGAGCTGGCGCTTTGGCGTGCCGATCCCGAAGCCTTGCCGTTTCTGACCCGGCCCAATGAAGGCGCGTATTCGGAGGCTCGCACGCTTCTAAGGATGCTGGATGCCCTGGGTCCGGACGGACAGATCACCGAACATGGGCAGCTTTTGGCAACGCTGCCGGTTCATCCACGGCTGGCGCATATGTTGGTCCGCGCGGGCAGCGCTGCGTCTCTTCTGGCCGCGCTTTTGGCAGAACGGGACCCAATGCCGCGCGGCGCGCCGGTTGATCTGGCGTTGCGCTTGTCCGCGCTGAGAGAAGGAGGCAATCCATCACGCCTGAACCCCACTGTTCGCAAGCGCATCAAATCCGAGGCCGCACGCCTGAGCCGTCAGGCGCCAAAGGTTGACACGACCAATCTGAGCGACGCGCAGATGGCAGCGCTGTCTTATCCCGACCGCATTGGTCTGCGGCGCAAGGGTGGACCGGCCCGCTATGTTTTGTCGGGCGGAAAAGGTGCCGTGCTGGCAGACGACGATCCGTTGGCAGGCACGCGGCTGATCGTGGTTACCGACCTTGATGGCGACCCGCGCGAGGCGCGTATTCGGCAGGCGACAGCCCTCAGCGAGGCAGAGCTGCGGGAATTGATGAGCGATCAGATCGCATGGCACGATGTCTGCCGCTGGGACCGCCGAGAGGGTCAAGTGCGCAGCCGCCGCGAGGAGCGGTTCGGCGCACTGATCCTCGATGATCGGATCTGGAAATCCCCTCCGCCGGACGCCGTAACCCGCGCTATGCTGGATGGCGTGCGGGCACTTGGCCTGCCTTGGAACGATGCGTCTCGCCGCTTCGCGTCCCGGGTCCAGATTGTTCGCCAAAGCGGGGTGGACCTGCCGGATCTGGAAGAAGAGGTTCTGATGACGAGGCTGGAGGATTGGCTTTTTCCGTTTCTGGACGGGATACGATCCGCCGAGGCATGGAAGGGCTTTGACCTCCTGCCCGCTTTGCGCGGCATGCTCGACTGGACCCAGATGCAAAGCGTCGATACCGCCGCACCGGCTCATTTCGTGACGCCGCTCGGGCGCAAGGTGGCGATAGACTATCGCGGGGAACACCCTGAAATCTCTCTGCGCCTTCAGGAGATGTTCGGCCAGAACCAGCACCCGCACGTCGCGGGGCGTCCGTTGCGCGTCACGCTGCTGTCGCCCGCCGGTCGGCCGGTACAGACAACCATGGATTTACCGGGTTTCTGGGCGAGTTCCTACGCGGATGTCCGCAAGGACATGCGCGGGCGCTATCCCAAACATCCCTGGCCCGAAGATCCAACAGAGGCTGATCCCACCCTGCGCGCCAAGCGACGCGGCACGTAGCCGAGTTAAGTCCACCACGGGCCGTGGTGAGAGCCCTCGGCATCGACGCGCTCGAATCCGTGGTGGCCGAAGAAATCCCGCTGCGCCTGGATCAGGTTCGCCGTCCCCCGGCCTTGGCGGATCGTGTCGAACCACTGCAAACCCGCCGAAAACGCCGGAATGGCGTGCCCGGCAGTGACCGCCGCGGCGACAACGCGCCGCAAGGACGGCACTGTTGCCCGAAGTGTCTCTGCCAGATCCGGGGCGAGGAGCAATTCCCCCATGGACGGCTGGGCGTCGAAGGCTGCGGCGATCTCGTCCAGCATGCCAGAGCGAATGATGCAGCCCGCGCGCCAGATCCGCGCCACGCGGGCCCCGTCAATCTCCCACTCATAGGTGTCCGAGGCGGCCCGCAGCAATCGAAACCCCTGTATCAACGTCAAAAGACGCGCCGCCTGAAAGGCCTGACCCAGATCTTCTTCGTCCAGATCGACCGCATGCCGGTCGCCTCCCAAGGTGGTTTGCGCCTCTTGCCGCAATGCTTTCTCCGATGACCAGCTGCGCGCCGCCACCGCCGCTTCGATGAGGTTGGGCGACTGGCCCAGCCGCAAGGCTTCGATCAGGGTCCAGCGCCCGGTGCCTTTTTGCCCGGCGCGGTCCTCAATCACGTCGACGAAGGGCTGCCCGCTTTCGGCATCTCTATAGCTCAGCAATTCACCCGTTATCTCGACCAGATAAGACCGCAGAACCCCGTCATTCCAGGCGCGAAAGAGCGCGGCAATGCGATTGGTGTCCCACCCGACCCCTTCGCGCAACAATCCGTAAAGCTCGGCAATCAATTGCATATCCGCGTATTCGATGCCGTTGTGCACCGTTTTCACAAAGTGCCCGGCGCCGTCCGGGCCCAGATGATCCACGCAAGGCACGCCCTCATGACGCGCGGCAATCGCCTCCAGAACATCTTTCAACTGCGTCCAGCTGTGCGGGCTGCCTCCGACCATCATCGAGGGACCATGACGGGCGCCATTCTCACCGCCAGACACGCCCATGCCCACAAAATGCAGATCCTGAGAGGCGAGCGCGGCGGCACGACGCCTTGTGTCGTGAAAATCCGCGTTACCACCGTCGATAACCGTATCCCCGGTCGACAGTAGCGGGGCGATCTCCTCGATCATCTGGTCCATCGGCGCCCCCGACGGGATCATGAACAAGATCACACGCGGGCAGCGCAACGCACCGACGAAAGCCGTGAGGTCCGCGTGGCCTTCCACCACGCCAGGCAGGTCCTCGGCCTCTTTGAGAAAAGGCGCGATCCACTCGGTCTCGCGGTTGGAGACGGCCACGTCATAGCCCTTTTCAGCCATGTTGAGAGCGAGCGCGCTGCCCATTGTGCCCAGACCATAGACCCCAATCTGCGCTGCCATCGCTCAGCCTTTCGTCTTAAAATGACCTAAATGTTTGCGCTAACTTACCGCTTGAGGTCCTTGGTGCAAAGAGATCAGTTCTGTTTTGTGCACGACATCTCACGGCCATCGGGATCTGGTTCGCGATAGGTGGCACTGTCCCCCTTCATCCAAATCGACCGGCCAAAGCTGCCCTCATATTTCGCGCCCGAGGCCGTTTCGACCTGAAAACCGGTATCGATGTCATCGCCACGCTCAAACCGGACACTGGGCAGGGACGTGTCAAAAAGGATCGTGACGACCTCGTTCGCCGGATTGCCATCACAGGCCCAAAAGACCGTTGCAACGGGCTCTTCGAGCATCCAGTACGCGACCAGCTCGGCCTCGCGGCTTTGATACGCGAAGGTTACGCAATCGCGCAGATCATCGGCTTTCCAGCACTCGTCGCGCCCCTTGATCCAACCGCGTTGCGTGGCTTTGAGGATCTCAACCGCCTCCTGTCCTCCGATGTCCAGCCCCTCGGCTTCTACCAACGCCGTTTCGAAGCGTTCCGAAAGCGCCACATCCAGCGCCGCCAGATCATCATCGGCGCAAACAAGCTTCTCTGCGTCGCTCTCCGCTTTTTCACAGTCAAAGGACGGTTGCGCCATGCAGACGCCAGCACCCAACACCCATACACATGCCGCAAACGAAATTGATTTCATACGTCTCACTCTGGCTCAAGTCCGCCAAAAAGCCTTTGGGGAAAACACTGCCATGCAGGATACGGCTTGTCGATTGTCACACACCCAGACACCAGCGCATGATCGCCTTCTGAGCATGCAGCCGGTTTTCCGCCTCATCAAAGATCACCGATTGCGGTCCGTCCATCACCGCACTGGTCACCTCTTCGCCTCGATGGGCGGGCAGGCAATGCATGAAGAGCGCGTCCGGTTTGGCGTGGGACATGAGTTCTTCGTTGACCTGGTAGCCGCGCAGCATGTTGTGCCGTCGCTCCTTGCTGGACTGGCTGTCATGCATGCTGACCCAGGTATCCGCCACGACCAGATCCGCCCCCTCGACGGCTCGAAACGGATCGCGTTCTATAGTGACAGTCGACCCGGCTCGGCGGGCGAGCCCCACGAATTCCTCTTCCGGATCAAGCTGCGCGGGCCCGGTGAACGTCAGGTCAAATCCGAACTGCGCCGCAGCATGCAGAAAGGAGGAACAGACATTGTTGCCGTCCCCGGACCAGACCACTTTCTTGCCCGCGATAGGCCCGCGATGTTCCTCGAACGTCATCACATCGGCCATGATCTGGCACGGATGCGTCCTGTCGGTCAGGCCGTTTATCACCGGCACATCGGCATATTGTGCCATTTCAGCCAACACGCTTTCGTCAAAGGTACGGATCATGATCAGATCAACGTATCGGCTCATCACCCGGGCGGTGTCAGCGATTGTCTCGCCGTGACCCAGCTGCATATCGGCCCCCGACAGCACCATCGTTTCCCCGCCCATCTGGCGCACGCCGACATCGAAACTGACACGGGTCCGCGTGGAGGGTTTTTCAAAGATCAGCGCCACCATGCGCCCGGTGAGAGGCAAGTCATCGTCAGGCGCGCCTCGCGGGCGACCCGAACGGGCGTTTTTCATGTCACGCGCATGATCAATGATATGGCGCAGATCGGTCGGATCAGTTTTGTGAATATCAAGGAAATGGGTCATGAACGTCTCCTGAAAGACAGGCGGGACTCTTGTGTTGCTTAAGGAAGAAGCGGCTCAGGCGGGTGCCATCACGGATTTAGTCACGGCACGCGCCGCATGGTCCAGACGTGACAGTGCCTCGGTGATTTCGTCATCCGTGATCGTCAGCGGCGGCAGCAAGCGAACAGTATTGTCCCCCGCAGGTACGGTCGCGAGTTCCGCGTCATAGGCGGCGTTTACCACGTCAAGATTCGAGGCACGGCAGACGAGGCCCAGCATGAGCCCCTCCCCGCGCACAGACTCAAAGACCTCCGGGAAACTGGCCACAAGCCCCTCCAACCCTTGGCGCATCAGGGCGCCTTTGCGCCGCACCTCGGCGAGAAAGCCATCATCGGCCACGTGATCGAATACGGCACAGCCAACGGCGCAGCCCAAGGGGTTGCCACCATAGGTCGAGCCATGCGTGCCCGCCGTCATACCGGACGCGGCCTTTTCCGTCGCAAGCAAAGCGCCCAGAGGAAAGCCGCCACCGATCCCCTTGGCCACCAGCATGATGTCGGGGGTTATCCCGGCCCATTCATGGGCGAAAAGTTTGCCGGTTCGACCCACGCCGCTCTGGACTTCGTCAACGATCAGCAAAAGCCCATGTTCATCGCAGAGGGAACGCAGCGCTCGCAATCCGTCGTCTGACCAGGGGCGGATACCTCCTTCGCCCTGAAGAGGCTCGACCATGATACCAGCGGTCGTCTCATCAAGCGCCTCAGCGACAGCGTCCAGATCACCAAACGGGACAGTTCGAAACCCGGGAAGCAACGGCCCAAAACCCTTTGTCATTTTCTCGGACCCGGAGGCCGCGATGGCCGCGGAGGAGCGTCCATGAAACGCGCCTTCGAACGCAATGAACGTGACCTTTTCGGGATGTCCGGTCTCATAGAAATACTTGCGCGCCATCTTCACGGCCAGTTCGCAGGTCTCGGTCCCCGAATTCGTAAAAAACACCGTATCGGCAAAGGTCGCCGCCACAAGCCGGTCCGCAAGGGCCTGCTGCTGGGGAATGTTGTAGAGGTTGGAGGTATGCCACAGCGCCGAGGCCTGTTCGGTCAGTGCCGCGACCAGAGCCGGATGCGCGTGGCCCAGGGCATTGACCGCGATACCGGCCCCAAGATCAAGGAAACGTCGGCCATCCGCTTCAATCAGCCAGCTTCCTTCGCCTTTGACGAAGGTCAGCGGTGCACGATTATAGGTCGGCAGGACGGACGGGATCATGGTCTTGGCCTTCTTGGTTGAAATGCATGGAGTGCCTGATGGCATTCCTTGTGTCAATCTTTGGGGGAATGCGCGCAAAGCGCACGGATGAGCAAGCCGCCTGTCAGCGGCGGATCAGAACAGGTCGTCGGACATGATGTTTGTTCAAGCTCATATTTTGCTGATAGCCGGTTTTGGGCACATCGAAAAGAGCTAAAACCCACGCTTGCACCTCCCGTGAAATCGCGACAACGCTGGGCGCATGCTGGCCCGCCTTTCCACTCCGCATAACCCAGCCCTCGCGGCAGTGCTGACGCTTGCGGCCTCGGCGCTTGTGGCGGCCACGACGCTTCTGGCAAAGGCACTCGGCACCGATGCATTGGGTGCGCCCCTTCACCCGTTGCAAGTGAGCCATGGCCGGTTTCTCTTTGCCTTCCTGGCCATCGCAGTGTTCGCTGTTCTGCTGCGGCCAAAGCTGACGCGACCCGATCTGAAACTGCACACCGTAAGATGCTGTTTCGGGTGGGGCGGTGTCACGATGCTCTTTGCGGCAGCGGCCTTTATTCCCCTGTCGGATGCCACTGCGATCAGCTTTCTCAACCCGGTCTTTGGCATGATGCTGGCCATTCCCTTTCTGGGCGAACGCGTGGGGCGGATCCGGTGGAGCGCGGCGCTGATCGCTCTGCTCGGGGCGACGGTTCTGACACGCCCGGGCGAAGGCGCCTTGGAACTGGGCGCATTGCTTGCCCTCACCTCGGCCATCCTGCTGGGCGCGGAAGTCATTGCGATCAAACTGCTTGCAGGGCGCGAAGCGCCGGTTCAGATCCTGCTGATGAACAATGCAATCGGCGTCCTCATCGCCTCTGTCGCCGCCGCATTCGTCTGGGTGACCCCGGCGCCTGAACAATGGGCTGCCCTGATCGGGATCGGCGTGCTGATGATTTGCGCGCAGGCCTGTTTCGTCAATGCCATGGCCCGAGCAGATGCCAGTTTCGTCACCCCGTTCTTCTTTTCCTCTTTGGTCTTCGCCGCGTTCTATGACGCCGTGATCTTTGGTGTCCGCCCTGACGCGGTCTCGATCCTCGGCGCGGGTATCATCCTTGTCGGCGCGGGCCTGCTTGCCTGGCGCGAAGGCCGGCTTCGCCCTCGAAAGTAACCTGATCATGCGCCTCTTTCTGCTCTGTTCGATTACCATGATGGCCTTTGCCGCCAATTCTCTGCTCAATCGCGCGGCGTTGGCGGACGGGGCAATCGACGCCACGCTCTTTGCAACGATCCGGCTGGCGTCGGGAGCGGGAATGCTGGCGCTTCTGTGCTGGGGGTTGAGAGGGGGTCTGACACTGGGAGGACCGGCACGACTGACCGGTGTGCTGGCGCTGCTGGTTTACATGTACGGCTTTTCGCTCGCCTACAATGCGCTGGATGCCGGAATTGGCGCGCTCATTCTGTTTGCGATGGTTCAGGTCACGATGTTTGGCTTTGCCGTCCTGAAGGGCGAGACCGTGCAAACACGCCGCTGGGTCGGGGCCGGTCTCGCCCTGATCGGGCTGGCCGCCCTGTTGTGGCCGGACGACACAACGCCGATCAGCCTCGGTCATGCGATGTCCATGGCCCTGGCCGGTGTTGCCTGGGGCGCGTACTCTCTGGCAGGAAAACGGGCCGAGGATGCGTTGCAGGCCACCGCCGCAAACTTCGTGCTGGCTGTTCCTTTCGGGTTGGTTTTCTATCTGCTCTGGCCTGCCTCAACATCCAGCGCCGACGCCACATACACAGGCATAGCGCTCGCCGTGACCGCCGGGGCGATTACCTCGGGGATGGGGTATGCGATGTGGTACAGCGTGCTGCCGCGACTGAGCGCATCCGCAGCGGCGGTGGCGCAATTGAGCGTACCCGTGCTTGCGCTGCTCTCAGGCGCTGTGCTGTTGAGTGAAATGGTCAGCCTCCGCGCGGCGATATCGGCCACCGTTGTCCTTGCCGGCGTCGCGTTGTCTCTTGCGCCCACGCGACCCGCCAAAAAACGGGGCTCTGACCCCTGAATTCGCTATCTAAAACCACAAACGCACAGTAAGAGAGCGAACGCTTCACATACCCCGTCCAATCAACCCAAGGCGTCCCGTTTTCACGGATATGCCAGCGGCGAAAGACACGCGATGGCCCTGAATTTGCAACTGACCGGCGCGTCGATCCTGAAAGACGCAGACCTTCGGATGGAGAGCCTCTTCATCAAAGACGGACAGATCGTTGAAGCGGGCGATGGGCGGCAGGTTGATCTGACAGGATTCATGGTCTTGCCGGGCATCGTGGACATTCACGGCGACGGGTTTGAAAAGCACCTCGCCCCGCGCCGCGGGGCCATGAAAGATGTCGATCAGGGCCTCATCGCCGCCGAAGCGGAAATTGCGAGCAACGGCATCACAGCAGCCACCCTCGCGCAATTCTATAGCTGGGAAGGCGGTATGCGGGGGCCAGACTTCGCGGAGAAGGTCTTTGCCGCCAAGGCCGTGATCGAGGATCGCGTGGCAACAGACCTGCGGACGCAACTGCGCTTCGAGATCTGCCTGCTCGATCACTATGATGCGGTTCAGGACGTGATTAACAGGTATGCGATCCGGTATGTCGTTCTGAACGATCATCTGCCCCATGACGAGATTGCATCGGGCAAGCGACCGGCCCGCCTGACAGGCCAGGCCTTGCGCATTGGCAAGAACCCGGATCGGCACTGGAACGATCTGCAGGCCATGCATGCCGCGATGCCAGCCGTCCCTGAGGCGCTGGACGCTCTTTGCGCGGCGCTCAGGAAAAAGGGGATCACACTGGGCAGTCACGACGATGGCTCGCCTGAGGATCGCGCAACCTGGCGCGCGCGAGGCGTTGGCATTGCGGAATTCCCCGAAACTCAGGCAGCCGCTGAAGCGGCCCACCGGGCGGGAGAGCCGGTGATATTGGGTGCGCCGAATGTCGTGCGCGGCGGATCACACAAGGGCAACGCCTCGGCGATCGAATTGATCTCCATGGGTCTGTGTGATGCGCTGGCGTCTGACTATCACTACCCGTCCTTAAAACGCGCGGCCTTTCTGGCAGTGGATGGCGGGCTTTGCTCCTTGGCAGAAGCGTGGGCGATGATATCCGCCGGTCCCGCTGCCATTTTGGGCCTGACCGATCGCGGCTCTCTGGCGGCAGGTCAACGCGCCGATCTCGTGATCATTGATCCCCGGACACGCGACATTTGCGGCACAATCGCCGGTGGACAGGTGACATACATGAAAGGCGAACTGGCCGCGCGTTTCATTGGCTAGATTGGGCTGAGCGCGCGCGCCTTCGTTTGCACCAACCTGAAAATACCCCAAAGCGGCAGACACGCCAGCAGCATGACGACCGCCAGCCAGAGTGGTGCGGAGGCGACACCCCAGCTGTCGCGCACCGCCCCGAACACAACCGGGCCAAGCCCCATCAACGCATAGTAAACCGCCCAGTAGACCCCAAGACCCGTGGCCCGCGTCTCCGCCCGCGTGGCGGTGATCGGCAGTGTCATGATCAGGCCTGCTGCCGGGCCCAGCGTAACGCCCAGCGCCAGCATCATAAGCTCTACCAGTAACTCGTCAGAGCCCATCGCAAGTATCGTCAGAAAGGCGGCTGACAGGGCGAATGCCGAAAGAGCCACAAGATCAGGGCGTGACAGCGCCCTCGCCAACCATCCTCCGGAGGCCACGGACACGATCGCGACCCAGCCCATCAAACTGGTCGTCGCAGCGGCCTGAACCGGATCGAGCCCCAGCTCAACCAAACGGGGAGGCGTCCAGCTCAGCGCCGCGATAAAGCCAAGATTGTATGTGCCCCAGATTGCGCCACTCAGGACAATCAGCTGCCACTCGACACCAGTCATACGGGTGCGGCCCACTGAACCCGCCTTGAGGCCCGGCACGGGACGCCAGACCAGAAGAACGAGAAAAAAGGCGACAAGACACAGAGCCGTCACCAGATAAGACAGCACAGCCAGGCTGAAGACACTTGCCAGAAGGGGGAGGCCGAAAGTGGCGAGCGCCAGACCGGCGGGCCAGCTTGACACAAGGATACTCATTGCGACGGGCAGATCCGCGCGACCCTGAAACCAGTCACCCACCATCTTGTTCAGCATCACATTAAGCGCCACGGCGCCGATACCGGCCGCCAGTCGCGCCACCAGCTGCGCGTCAAAGCCGGCGATCAAAGCACCGGCCAGACCGCCGAGCGTCATCAGGGCAAGCCCGGCCAAGGCCACGCGGATATCCCCAAAGCGCTGTCCCGCCCAACCGCCCAGCAGTGCTGCGGCGACACCCGGCAGCAGATACGCCCCCGACAAGGTGCCAACAGCCACGAAACCCAAGCCCGTCGCGTCCGAGATCTGAGGGGCGAGCGCGGCCACGGACTGAAACTGGAGGGCCATAACGGCCCGCGCAACTGTCAAAGCCGCAAGAATTGCCCAGGGCGCTGTGCGTCTCACGAACGGTCTTTCATCACCCGGTTGACGTGGCCCATCTTGCGACCGGGCTTCACCTCGACCTTTCCGTAGAGATGAAGCGATACGTCCTTGCTCTGAGCCAGACCCGCCAGCTTGTCCATATCGTCGCCGATCAGATTTTCCATGAGCACGTCGGCATAGCGCGCGCCATCTCCGAGGGGCCATCCCGCCACCGCCCGGATATGTTGCTCAAACTGGTCGATCTGACAGCCCTGCTGTGTCCAGTGGCCTGAATTGTGCACGCGCGGGGCGATCTCATTGACGATAAGCCCCGCATCCGTCACGAACAACTCGACCCCCATCACACCCACATAGTCCAGCGCATTGAGGATTTTGCCCGTCAACAAAACCGCATCCGTTCGCTGCGCCGCGCTCAAGGTCGCCGGAACGGTCGTGGTCCGCAAGATCCCGTCACGATGGACGTTCTCTCCGGGATCGAAACATGCCACCTGTCCGTCCATCCCGCGCGCGCCGATCACGGACACTTCGCGCTGAAACTCAACCATGCCTTCGAGGATCGCCGGGGCGTCCTGCAGCGCCTCGAACGCGGTGGGGATCGCTTGCGGATCAGAGAGACGAACTTGTCCCTTGCCGTCATATCCCAAACGCCGGGTCTTCAGAATGCCGGAGGCGCCAAACCGGGCGAAAGCCGCCTGCACGTCTTCGGCACTTGTCACATCCGCATAGGGCGCGGTCGAAAGCCCGAGATCTGTCAGGAAGTCCTTTTCCGTCAGACGATCCTGACTGACACGCAGGGCCTCGCGCCCCGGACGGACCGGGCGCATGTCTTCCAAAACATCAAGCGCGGTGGTCGGAATGTTCTCGAACTCGAAGGTAATGACATCGACCGCAGCGGCAAAGCGTTCCAGCGCGTCGGTATCGTCGTACCCCGCCTGAAAATGATAATTCGCCACATGACTGGCCGGACAATCGCCTGAGGGTTCGAAAATGCAGGTCTTGAACCCCAACCGTGCAGCGGCGACGGAGAGCATGCGACCGAGCTGTCCGCCGCCCAGAATGCCGATCACCGCACCCGGGGATAACGTGTCAGTCATGCTACGGCGTCTCCGGAATCGATGCCGAGAGCGCAGAGCGCCAGGCCTCAAGCCGTTCGGCAAGAGCTGAATCCTCATTGGCGAGGATCGCGGCCGCCATCAGACCGGCATTGGCGGCCCCCGCGGCGCCGATCGCCATTGTGGCCACCGGATAACCTCTTGGCATCTGGACGATGGAATACAAACTGTCCACACCGCTGAGCGCCTGGGTTTCGACGGGCACGCCAATCACCGGGACGCGGGTCTTGGACGCCATCATTCCCGGTAGATGCGCGGCGCCGCCTGCGCCCGCGATGATCGCTTTCAATCCCCGGTTGGCCGCCTCATTGCCATAGTCCCAGAGACGATCCGGCGTGCGATGCGCGGAGACAATCCGGGTTTCATAGGCCACGCCCAACTCATCAAGGATATGTGCAGCCTTTTGCATCGTATCCCAGTCAGACTGACTGCCCATGATGATACCAACCGAAACTGCACTCATAGACCGTCCCCTGCCGAGTTCTTCTGCCTCAGGAACGCGGCACTATAGTCAGGTCAAAGGGCGTGACAAGCGATTTGGCCGGCCATGTTGGGCGGTTCGGATCAGGCAATGATATCCGGTGTCAGTCTGTCCTCAATCCAGGATATCCTGTCCTTGAGGCGCAGTTTTTGTT
>ERZ1740060.380-NODE-380-length-28057-cov-21.924934_pt1 | contig 28057 bp, 24 predicted proteins | sample MGYA00581743_ERZ1740060 | MGnify/ENA primary metagenome ERZ1740060 (study PRJEB43018, sample SAMN04849235) | marine metagenome | isolation source: floating plastic debris | place: Pacific Ocean | collected 2008-08-27 | study: EMG produced TPA metagenomics...
TTCAAGGGTTGCGGGGCGTTCAGGACGGCCAGGATGGCCATCGAACAAGAGCGCAACGAGGCAGCGATATCAGAGCTGCATTGTCAAACCCCTACAAGGTTAGCCTATGGGGAGACGACCTCAGAGAGAACTGAGGATGGTGCGTCATCAGATCGCCGTTGTTGAGAGAGGCAAACGGTTCCTGGTCTGAACACTGCGATGCTGCCAAATGTAATCCTGGATACCGGCCCTGGGGGATAATCAATGCCTATTATTGAGTCAATCTTTAGCTGGCATAAAGACTTCTGAGCTTTAGCGTGGGGCTTTTTACTATGGGGCTTAGAGAACGCAAGGGTCGTGGTGATTGTTGATCCAGTGGATTGCAGCGCTAACGCCGAAGTGCCCATACTGTCCCCATAGGAGCCTCGCATGGTTGACGATTATCAACCTTCTTCAGAGCAGACGCTCGATCGCGATTGCATGACGTTGTCGCGGCACGTGCTGCTGCAGTTGCAAAGCTTTGGCCCCGATGCTCAAGACCTCAGCGCCTTGATGAATCGCATTGCCCTGGCCGGTAAATTGATTGCCCGCCATCTCTCGCGGGCGGGCTTGGTCGCCGATACGCTGGGATTTACCGGGCGTACGAATGTGCAGGGCGAAGACGTCAAAAAGATGGACGTGTTTGCCAACGATGTCTTCATTTCAGTGTTTAAGCAGAGTGGCCTGGTTTGTCGGCTGGCTTCAGAAGAAATGGAGAAGCCCTACTACATTCCAGAGAATTGTCCGATTGGTCGCTACACGCTGCTGTATGACCCAATTGATGGTTCTTCAAACGTGGACATCAATTTGAACGTGGGGTCAATTTTTGCGATTCGCCGGCAGACGGGGGATGACCTGGATCGATCAGCGGCAGATCTGCTGACCCACGGTCGGGATCAGCTAGCGGCGGGCTACATTCTGTACGGACCGACGACGGTGCTGGTGTATTCCATTGGTCACGGCGTGCATTCTTTTACGCTAGATCCGAGTTTGGGGGAGTTCATTCTGACCGCTGAGAACATTCAACTGCCCGCGCACGGATCTAACTACAGCGTGAACGAGGGCAACTTTTGGCAATGGGAAGAGTCAATTCGCGACTTTACGCGCTACGTCCATCGCCATGAGGGCTATTCCTCTCGCTATAGCGGAGCGCTGGTGGGCGACTTCCATCGCATCTTGTTTCAAGGCGGCGTCTTTCTCTATCCCGGCACGGTGAAAAATCCCCATGGTAAGCTGCGGCTGCTGTATGAGACGGCCCCGTTAGCCTTTTTGGCAGAGCAGGCGGGCGGGCAAGCCAGCACTGGCACCCAAAGACTGTTAGATGTGGTGCCGACGGAACTGCATCAGCGGACGCCGGTGGTGATCGGCAGTGCTGAAGATGTGGCGCTAGTGGAATCGTTTATTCAAGAACGCCTGCGAGAGCAAGAAGCGATCGCGGCCCCCTCGTGAGGGTCGGTGCGATTGAATCTTCAGTCTTGAGGAGAGGCTGACCAGGTGGTCCCCAGGCGATCGCGACTGAGTGCTCACCGATGTTCTGGCACCGTAAACCGTAGGTAGGTCAAAGACTCCCGATCGCCAAAGGGGCGATTTAACCAGCCTCTTAAGTCCGCTTTCCGACTGCTGCTACACCACTCTTTCGATTAGCCTTGAGTCCCTTTACCCCACTCGCACAGCCCTATGGTTAGTCTGCTAGAAAATCCGCTCCGCGTTGGCCTGCAACAAGATCGCATCCCCGATCCCCAAATTTTGGTGATTTTTGGCGCGTCGGGTGATTTGACCCAGCGCAAGCTAGTGCCCGCTCTGTATCAGATGAAGCTCGATCGCCGCTTGCCGCCTGAACTGACGATTGTCGGCGTGGCACGGCGCGAATGGAGCCACGATTTCTTTCGTGAGCATATGCGCGAAGGGGTCGAGCAGTTTGGCGGCGGCTTGGGGAATGAAGCCGTCTGGAACAATTTTGCCGATGGCCTGTATTACTGCCCGGCCAATATCGACAAGCCTGAGGACTATCAACGACTCAAGGCGTTTTTGGCTGAACTAGACGAAAGCCGAGGAACTCGGGGTAATCGTGTTTTTTACCTCTCGGTGGCCCCGCGCTTTTTTGGGGAAGCGGCGCGGCAGTTGGGGGCCGCAGACATGCTCGCTGAGCCGGACAAGCAGCGCTTGGTGATTGAAAAGCCCTTTGGTAAAGATATTGGCTCGGCGCGGGTGCTGAACCGCGTCGTGCAGGATGTCTGTAAAGAAGAGCAGGTTTATCGCATCGACCACTACCTCGGTAAAGAAACGGTGCAAAACCTGATGGTGTTCCGCTTTGCCAACGCCATTTTTGAGCCCTTGTGGAACCGACAGTTTGTCGACCACGTGCAGATCACCGTGGCCGAGACAGTGGGGCTAGAAGGTCGGGCGGGCTACTACGAAACCGCCGGAGCCCTGCGAGACATGGTGCAAAACCACCTGATGCAGCTATTTTGTCTGACGGCGATGGAAGCGCCCAACTCACTAGATGCCGACAGCATTCGCAGTGAAAAGGTGAAGGTGTTGCAGGCGACCCACCTGGCGGACTTGGAAGATTTGTCGAAATGCGCGGTACGGGGCCAGTACGCCCCCGGCTGGATGAACAACGAACAGGTGCCCAGCTATCGCTCGGAAGATGGCGCTAGTGACGAGTCGACCACACCGACCTACGCCGCACTGAAGCTGATGATTGATAACTGGCGCTGGAAGGGCGTGCCGTTCTATATGCGGACGGGCAAGCGGATGCCCAAAAAGGTGTCGGAAATCTCGATTCACTTTAAAGAAGTGCCGTTCATGATGTTTCAGTCGGCGGCGAAACAGTTGAATCACAACGTGCTGGCGCTGCGCATTCAGCCCAATGAGGGCATCTCGATGCGGTTTGAGGTAAAAACACCGGGCAACTCCCTGCGGACGCGATCGGTCGCGATGGACTTTCGCTACGATGCGGCGTTTGGTAAACCCAGCACCGAGGCCTATGGCCGCTTGCTGGTGGACTGCATGTTGGGTGATCAGACCCTGTTTACCCGAGGCGATGAGGTGGAAGCGTCCTGGCGGATGTTGACGCCCCTGCTGGAAGTGTGGGATGCCCCCGCCGATCCGCAGGTGATTCCGCTGTATGAGGCGGGCACGTGGGGACCCGTGGAGGCAGAACTGCTACTGAACTGTGATCACCGGCGCTGGCGACGGCTCTAAAGTCCTGCCCTAAGTCTGGCAGTTAGGAGGGGAATAAGGGATAAGCGCCCAGATTTAACTGGACGACTTCATTCAAGATTCCCAGCTGGAAACTTGCTCACTTCTGTTTATTTGGACACGATCGCCTTCGCTTCCACGGTAGGCGCTAGGGATAGAAACCCGATGATATCGACTCAATCCTGTTTAGACCAGGCCAGACCCTAGCATCATCCTTAAGTTCCCGTAGATTTTAGTGAAGTTCGGTACCATGGACACGATGCCTGAACTGTTGTTGGATTCTGCCCTTAAATTCCGAGAGCTACTATGATCACAACTCCCGTTGTTGCGCTACAAAAACCGAAGGATATTTCCATTGAGGAAATTGATGCCGAGCTGCGGAATATCTGGCGGAGTCAAGACTCTGGCACGACGGCTCCGATGGCGACCCGAGCCAGTACGTTTAGCATTGTGGTGTACGAACCAGAGGAGTTTCAACAACTCTTGGCGGCGCTCGCCTTCTACAAAGGCGACATCGACGGTCAGCATGGTTCCAAAACTCGGGACGCTATTCGTCAGGCGCAGATGGCCTACGACTTGCGGGTGACGGGACGAGTCGATGAGCCCACGTTGAAGCGTTTGCGAGCCGAGTATGATGCGCTCTCGTCGGCCCAAAAAGCCTTTTCGAATCCCGATTTGCGCGGCTTCAATTTGAGTGAGGCGATCGCGGCGCAAAATCCTTGTCGGGTGGTTACCCTCTGCCCCACGTTGGGCGACGATACCGGCGTGACAGCGCAGGTTTCGGCCTATTGCCCGGTGCAAAAGCGCAACGCCACCAACCTGATCTGTTGTGAATATATTACCCTGCGCGGCACGAAGGCGGCGCTAGAGCGCGTGTCAGGGATTGTTTCCTCTTTGCTGATTGGCGACTTGCCGAAGTTTGTCTGGTGGAAGGCAACCCCCAATCCCGAGCAGGCCTTGTTTAACCAACTGTCAGAGACCAGCAACTGTTTGATTGTCGATTCCAGCTACTTCAGTGAGGTGGAATCAGAACTGAACAAAATTCAAGAAATTACCGAATCAGGCAAGTACATTGCTGACCTCAATTGGCACCGTCTGTTTCCCTGGCAAGAGCTGACGGCGGAGGCTTTTGACCCGCCCGAGCGCCGGGATGCGCTGACCGAAGTCGATCATGTCAGTATCGACCATGAGCCAGGAAATTCGGCTCAGGCACTGATGTTTTTAGGCTGGCTGGCCAGTCGGCTGGATTGGACGCCGATGCGCTACGTCGAAGAGGGCGGCGACTATGCGATTCGCAAGGTGTACTTTCAAAGCAGCTATGGCAGCCGAGAAATTGAGGCGGAGCTGGCGTCGATTCCGGTGGCCGATGTGGGCGAGGTGATTGGTGATCTCGTCGGCATTCGCCTCACCTCCGACAATCAAACGGCTGACTGCTGCACGATTCTCTGCTCCGAAACCACGGGCTGCATGCGCATGGAAGCCGGTGGCGGCGCTCAGGCCTGCCGCGTCGAAGAAGTGACGGCCATTTCGGATCAGCGAGCTGACCTGATTTTGGGCCAGCAGCTGCAGCGTTGGGGGGAAGACATTCTCTATCAAGAGAGCCTGGCGATGGCTGACCAAATTTTGCGGCTGTGTCCGTGATCGTGCCTGGCGTCAACGCTTAGTTGCCGGCTTCAGACGTGACTGGAAACAAAGAGTAAGAAGCTTGGTAGCACTGGGGTGCGATCGCGCTCCAGCTCGCTGGGCTAGCGCTTGGTCGTGACTGGTCGGGGCCAAAGTCAGCCCCCCTGGAATTTCCCATGGGTCGGGGTCGCGCCTGACTTCCTAGCCGAAACGCCGGCTGAGCGCAGTCGAGGCCAGCCGGCTGGCCAAGGAAAGTCGATATTACAGGTGTGAGGTTGAACCTCTCTCTGCTGGGCGGCTAGAGCTGGCCTGAGCAGAGCCTTAACGGCTGGCAAAGACGGCTACTTTTAGTGAAAATAAAGCCATCTCAAATAGTGGAGTCTCATGTTTGGCACATTTCAGCAAACGACGCTTCGGATTGAAGTCAACGCACCGGTTGAGGTCATCCGCGACAGCTTGCTACAGCCCCGTCAGTTTAAGCAGTGGCTTTGGCCTCAAACGTTTTCAGCAGGGCTGCCGGACGTGTTAGAAAAAGAGACGACTTTTACTGGCTATGTGGGACCAATCAAAGTGCAGCATCGCGTTGCTGATCTATCCGCTCAGCACGTTTGTTTGCTGCTGTGGGAAGGGATTGATGGCTTCCACGAATGGCGCTGGGGCGATGAGTGGGTACAGTCGCGGATTGAGGGCATCTCGCTGCTACCGATCAATTTAGCCCAGAGCCTCAATTTGTTCCGGCTGAAGCGGTTTCTGGAAGAGTCTTGAAGCACGATAAAGGGCAACAGTCGTCGTGAGATCCTTAAGGTGAGCCAAGTTGGCGAGCCTAACGAGGCAGTGTGCTAGCGATCGCCTTTAGGGATTTAAGAATCGTGCTCCCTTGGCAGTAATGCTTGGACAGCTCTAACAATCATTTCAGGTTGATCGATCCAAACAAAATGTCCGCTCTGATCGGCTTTGATCTGAGTATGGTGGGTGGATAACTTAGCAAGTTCATCATGCATGCTTGCTCTCAGCCGATTAGCCGCTTGCAGTGGCATCAACAGAGTAAAAAATGAGGGCAGAAAAAATGACTTTGCCTGGATCGTCACTATGGGCAGATCTCCCAGATTGTCAGCCCGCTGCATTTGTTGTCCGCTTTTATCTAGACCTGAGATTTCTTGAGCCATCGTTACCCAGTGTTTAGGACGGCTAAAAGAGCGCTTGACGGCTCTACGAGCCCGACGAGAAAACTGGCGCAACCCTGGTTTTAATACTTCGAACATCCCGATCTTTTGCAGCAAGCGAATGATGCCTAATAGCGCTCCTAAAACAGACATGACAAAGCCTGAGGCAAAAAAGAGCTGCAGACTGCGTAGAACAATGGGCATTTTTAGCATGCCTGTTTCGTGTAGCCCATCGACCAAGATCAAGCCCACAACTTTTTGGGGATAACCATGGGCATAGAGACGAGTGTTGTAGCTCCCAAAAGAATCTCCTAGCAAAATATAGGGCGGCTCTATGTTGGCAGCGACGAGTAAAGTCGCCAATTCATCGACAATATGCTGGCTGGTGCGCGGACGGGGACGACGATCGCTCCAGCCATAGCCAGCGCGATCGTAGATTACCACTCGCGACAGTTTTGCCAGCCGCTCAATTAGAAAATAGCCCTCAATTCCTCCCAGACTATGGTCTAAAACAATGGTTGGGCTGCCACTGCCGGCCACAACATAGTGTAGAGAATAGCCCCCGACATCTACTTTTTGACCGGGCATAGGTTGACGATCTTCTTGCCAACAAGCGATGGCTTGATAGAGGGTCAGCCCTAGCAACCCCAACCACCGCACCAAAACAAATGACATAAAAACTCAGCCAAGGGGTTTTCAACAACTGACGGATAACTGAGTGTATTCTATGGGCCGGTTGGCCCGAAATAAACGCCAGGCTGTCAAAAATCGACCCGGCTAGATACTAGCCGTGGTGACGTTTGTGAGCCACACACATGAGCGACAGCGCTGCCTTAGGTGAGTTGGGGTTGATGCCAGATAGCCGCTGAGCAACGCGGTATTTGAGCGTTGGGCGATCGCGGTGACCTTGAAACAGAGCGGCCCCCAGAGTGTGGCTGTGGGGATAGACGTGAGTGGCAAATCCCAGCGGCTCTAAAATCGAGTGATAGAACTCAATGGTGAGGCCATCGCCGGGGATGTGGTGCGCTTCGGTAGCCAAAGCGCACTGCTGCTCTGCAGCTGAGGCGTGTCCGCCGCGCTTGAGCAGTCGATAAACCGGCAAACGCAACTCCCACAGGGCTCGAGCGATGCCGGTGAAGTGCCACGCTGTTTTTTGCAAATCGTGATCGCACACTAAAACGCCCCCCGGTTTTACCAGACGGGCCGCTTCTTGCAGGGCGGCGACCATGTCATCGCAGTGGTGCAGCGTCGCATTGACCACCACGACATCGGCAATCGCTGAGCGCAAGGGCAGATCTTGGGCATCCGCCAAGAGGGGCTGATATCCCAGGCGCTCAGCCATCTTCAACCCCCCTAAACTGACATCTACCCCAATCAACAGCTCCGGCTTGCCCCCGATCGCGGCAAAGATGTTACCTGGCCCGCAGCCGATATCAACCACGACTTTGTCGTCCCAATTACCAACGGCACTCTGCCAGCGCTCAATAAACGCATCGCTACGATGGCAGGCTTCTAAGTAAGAATTCGCCCATTGGGCATGGCCAAAATATTCAGCATTGGCGCCGAGGGCAAGGGTTAAATTTTGAGCGGCAATTGGCGTGCAGGGTACCCCATCTGCCTGATTGACAGCAGCGGTGTGCTTTAAGTAATGCGCGATCGCCGGTTTATATTGTTGAAGCATACTTTGACAGTTGGTCTAATAGTTTGATCAAATAGGGAAGTCATGGCAGCTGCGACTCACGTAAAACGGGTTGAAGTCTGGTGTCAATGCCAAGGAACAGAGCGACAAATGCTGCGTCAAAATAATTAAGTCGTCATCGTTGGTATCACTGGCTGAACCTGGGCTACAGGCTCTGACAGGTTGAGAATGTTAGGCGTGGGTTGGCCTGGCCTCAACGGTCTTGGTCGTTAATTGATGACGCGCCTTAGTCGAGAAGCAGAGTTTTGTCGTCAAGCCTTGGCAAGCTGACGTTAACTGATCAGGCCTACAAGCCATGGGTCTGAAGCTTGTAGGCCGATCTAGGCATAACGAATTTGAAAGATCAGGCGGTTTTGTTGGCGAGGTGGCAGCAACTTATGAAAGCAGGCCGGATCTTGCATGAATCCGAACCCAGCTTTGCCTTCAATGAGCAGCTCGTTTTCTTGGCCATAATAGTCGAGCAAGATCTGATCGGGGGTGCGCCCTGACCAAGGGGCAAACAACGTGTGCAACGGCTTCTTGTTGTGCGATCGCGCGATCATGACATGGGCACCCGTTTGCACATCCATATCAGTAATGTAGAAATAAGCTGACATAAAGTTATAGCCAGCGACATCGTAGTGATAGCTCAGGGGCAAAAACCGATGCTTTTGCTCTTGGTCATTGAGGTCTGAGACAAACGTCCAGGTGAGGTGGCGAGTCACCTGGGTGGGCCAATAGTGCAAATAGTCGTGGGCAATGCTCAACAAAACCGGGTCTTGAGCAATGCGCTCAATGGCCGGGCAGTGGCTCGGGTTTTTGACTAGCCCTCGCAGCACCGAGCGACCCGTGGGCAGCTGACCGTTTGTGACGTCATGCACAAAGAACTCATCATCGCTGCCGGGCTCGTACAGCACGTTTTGACAGGCAAAGTCGTGAATTTCCTGAACCATCGCGCCCGGCAGGGCAAACCCGAACGTCACGCTCTTATCTCTCAGGGCATCGCCCGCAACAGTCGGTGAAACGTCAGGAAAAACCGAACTTTCTCGCGGTTGTAATCGGGTCCTATAAAGACTGCCGTTGGTCTGCTGGCGCTTCTTTTGAAAAAAGCTGTAGGTTTTACGGATCGTATTAAAACGACCCACCGTATGGTGCAGATCGCGTCTTTTGAGACGGGCTGAAAGGCGATTCCAGGCGACACTCAAATTCATATCAAGACTTCCTGATTACGTATAGCTACTGACGCCAAACAATTAGCAATTCGCCAATGTTAGGTGTTTATCCGGAAAACTCGCGAAACTCAGTATATATACGGAGCTAATGGATTTTTTTCAGCGACTAGAGAAGAGTGAAACTAGCGATGAGGTAGGTACCAGACTTGTTGTCTGGGAATTAAGGAACAGCTCGGTTTTAATGCTTGAGTCTTGATATCCAAAGGCGCAGTCGCGACTGCAATGATTTTGGTAGATGACATCGTGAGAATTTGCAAGCACCGCTGCTATAGACGTTTGCTGAGAAATAAATGTTCCCTCTATTGGTCGGCAGAGTCGGAATAACAACGGTGCTGTCTGGAGCGAGGTCAGGATGCTCGATGGAGTTGGTGCAGTATCAATGGTTACGCGGGGCTTCGGTAAACGGCCATTACCGTTAATCCACCATATGTTGATTAAGGCAATCGATCGCAGTGTCAAGACCTGTGGCAGCAGTCTGAATGTGAGAGTCCTGTAGACCTTTTTCCAAACAATGTTCGAGATAGCCGAGTTCAATAACTAACCGTTTGATAACTTCTCTGAGGCGGCGTTGATGAAAGGCTTGATTGACGAGAGTAGAGGTAGCAGGTTTCATGGCAAACTCCGATGCTGGCGTCATTACACTGCATTGATAACACCGCCAAAAATGTTGCAGCAAGCCCCAGATATGCAACGCTGCGGCTGTTGCAAAGGCTCTATGGGTGGGTGTGAGACGGTTGCAGAACCAGTCATTTGTTAGGAAATTAGCTCTGGATTTGAGTCTGTTTAAAAACAGACCTGGCTGGTGCCAGGTTGAATCCTGGATTGAGCTTTCACGATCGCCGGTTGAGCCAGGCGGCGCGATCGCCGGTAGCAGAATACCCTTTGAGAAGGGCGAGACCCTACCGAGTAAGTGGGCAGCAGGCGGCATGCAGATGCTGGGCCAATCCCAACGTCAGCGATCGGGAATGTCTGAATCTGACATAGCAGAAGTCGGCATGCAGGAGTCGGAAGTTGGAATTAAAAAGCCGATCAGATAACGGTTTCGGGCATCTGGAGTGATCGAATCAAACGGCGGCGTGCGACAGCGGTTTGTGGGGCGTCAAAATGTCAAACCACAGCCGATGGCAGGATACAAATCTGTACTCAGCCCCTGGCTACTGATCGCGACGCGGCTTGCCTAATGATCTGGAAGCTTTGGGATACCAGCTACTCGGTGATCGCTACTGAGAGTTCGCAATCGGCTTAGCAAATGGCGTAATTAACAGAACTGTTTTGACGCTCGTGTGACGGGTTGGGGGGACATCGCCAGCGGCTAAGCCAGGAGATTGAGACAGACAAAGCAAGCCAGACAAATGACGACGGCGGTGAGCAGCGCAATGCGGCCGCGCAGGGCCATGATCTCTTGCGCTTGCTTTTCCACAATGGGCGGTAGCGTCTTGCGCACGGGGGCGACATCGATCAGTTTGGAGTCGTCCTGCTCGATCAGCAGAGAGCGATCGCCAAACTGGACTTGGGTATATAGCCAATTAGTAAGGAGCTGCGGGCAGTTCCGTTTGAACCACCGCCAGGCAAATAGACGAAATACGGGCTTGCTCACATGGGCCATGCGCTTGAGCGGGCCGCGCAAAATTTTGGTGCTCACTTTTTGATTGATCAGCCGCACTGAGCCGACTTCATACAGACTGTCGAGAATCGCTTTGACTGTCGCCTGTTCACGCTCAGCCATATTTTTGACCAGCAGGTGAGTTTCTTGCATCAGCTGAAACTGCGCTTGGTCTTCTTCGCTAAGGGCGAGCTGACGTCGAGGTTGAGAGTCCTGCATGAGCATGGCGGGGGTAGATCGTCACGTTGGGGAGTGGATTAATTAGCCGCTAATCAGTCGTCAGCCTGGCACCGGTTTACCTGCAATCTTGGCTAAATCCTACCAAACTTCTCGATTTTAAGCGTTTTTGTCGATACAGAAGGCAACTGCCATGGTCACTGTCAAGGGGCTGCCCTCAAGAGACAGTCTTTTCTTTATACCGGGCTCAGGGGAACTGCCGTCAGCCCTTCGAGATAGAGATAGGCGCAAAAATTGCCAGTCAGAGGATAGAAAGATCGGCTGGCAGCCGCTCAGGAGCCGAATACATTGATGTTGTTTGAATAAAGCGTTGGGATCTGGCGATTGTGCATCTGTAGATCCTGTTGACCTGTAGACCTAGACGGGAAGTCTACAGGCGGGGAATCTGATGAACAAGGAACAGACTCAAGCGCATGAATACTCATCCTTTACGCCATCGTGCTGTCGCTTATGCCAAGTTTTCGACTGTCGGGCTATTGCTAGCGGTGACCGTTGGCTGTGGCGCTAGTCAAAGTGAACCGTCAGCTGATGTGTCAGTCGCTCCGACCGCGACGACTGACACATCAGCTGACGCGAGCGATGCGACCGCTACTGATGCAAAAGCGGCCTCTAACGATCCGCCTGCTGCACCGGCTCAGGCTGCCCCCCCGCAAGGCGAGCCGGGTTATGTCGGCTACCCATTGATGGGGGAAACCGCAGCAGGGGAGCCCATCTATTACATTGCCAGCGAACTGATTGATTGTCCTGATGCGGGGTGTGTCAGCATCAGCTTCTTACAGGTAGATGCCGCTGATGCTGACCAGACCATGGATGGCCAAGCGGTGGGCAATTGTACGACCGAAACGCTATCAGAAGTCATGCTAGACGGAGACTTGGTGGCTTACGAGATGGCGTCGCTAGATGCGGGGATGACCGCTCTGCTCAATACGGCCTGTCAGGCAAATCGACCGGGAGAGCCTGGTGCCAGCACAGCGTCAACGGTGGCCCCAACCGTGCCGGCAGGTCTAGCAGAGGGCATGCCCTATGGCGAGGTGCGATCGCGTTTAATCGATGCCGGCTGGGTCGCCAAAACCACGCGCATGGAGCATTACACCGGCCTTGAACAAGAGATGTACGACAGAGGCTATACGGAAATTCGAGGGTGTTCAGGCACTGGTTTATGCCGCTTTGAGTTTAACTACAGCGACTCCAGCGCTTTAGCCGACAGCGAAGCCTTGATCGTCGTCACATCTTTTACGGATTCAGATGTCTTCTTTGAGGAAGATCCCGTCTTTGGGGCCGCCAATATTGGGCCGACTTATTGATTGAGCGTGAGCGCTTGGCCGGGTCATTGCTGACGCTGCATCTTGTTCCACTCAGACACCTCTGTATCTGCTGGGAAAACATGACTCTAGGCCATGCCCTCGCTGGCGCGATCGCCAAAACCACTCCTGTAAATCTCCAAGGTATCAAACATGACACTTAATGTATTCAGCTCCCTCGCGCTAGCCACTCTACTGATTGGCTGTAGTAATGCTGCTAATACCGCTCCCTCCGCCCTGACGTCAGCGGCAGGTGCGCCTACCGACTCAGCGGCTGACAGTGCAGCTGACGCGGCTGAGCCGATCGTCACCAACTCCGACTCCGTGGCACAAACTCAGTCCCCTAGCCCAACTGCGGCGACTCAAACTGAATCCGCCGACCTTAGCACGAGCCAATCCCCTACCCAGCCAGTAACCGTGGCCCAGACCAACGCGCCGGCCACTGCAACTGATGTCGAAATCGCTGACTCATCCTCAGCGCTGATCGGCTACACCAGCATCTGTGAGGAAGGCCCGTGCGGTCAGTATTACCACACGACCCCGATCCTAATAGGTCAATCGGGCGTTGAACAGTTGTTCACAGTTGGCCTGATATCTGAATCGATTACTGGAGAACGGCTATCAGGGCCAGCGCCGACGCAGGTCATGTGCTCTACAGAGCGACCCATGGTGATCAAGGACAGCGGCGCAGAATACGTGATTTTTCACATGGCCCCTCACCAAATCACCTCCGATGAAGATATGAACGTCACGTCACTTTATTGGAGTGTCTGTCACGACACTCAAGCCGATGCGCTTTCCCCTGACGCAATGACGCAGAAAGCGAGAACTTTAGGCTACTCGCTTGATCGCACTTTTAATGTGGTTTATACCCCCTTCTTTGAACCCTTTGAAGGCTAAAGGCGTAACTGAAGAATCGGCTCCCGATTTTAGGGGGACGAGGTTGAAAGCGGGGATGGGGCCGAGAGGGTCAGCAGACTGTCGGTAAGGATTGGGTGGTCGTTGGGGCCAGTCAACGTCAGCAGGGTTTGCCCGTCGGCTGAGAGAAAGGAAATGTTGGCGATCGCGAGCTGATAAACCGGATTGGCGTAAGTGTATAGCAGGGCGGTGTGACCAGCGAATTCGATCGGTTCATAGTCGGGGCTGTAATAGTCAAGCCAGGGGCGTTTAGTGCGCACAATCTCGATCAGGTTGGTTTGGGGAGTGGCACCGGGATGAATCTCTAGCGCTACATAAGGCGGCACGGCGCCATATTCGCCAGCGCGCACGAGGCACTGAATAAAGGCAAAGCTATTGGGGTCGTGAAAGGTGATGTGCCCGCTACTGCGCAGCATGGAGCGGTAGTTGCTGGGAATCGTGAGGGTGAGGTCAAACTCGTCGATGTCAAAGGCTTTGAGTTCGGGGCTGGCGGGGGCAGGGCGAGCGGCCTGGCAGGTACGGGCGATCGCGGCGCGGGGCGTGAGGGCGATCGCGGTGCCGAGCAACAGCCCGAATACTGGGAGAGTATGACTAAGTTTGAGCATCTCGCTGAGTCCTGTGTAGATCGCGGGGCGCAGAGCTGACGGGCGCTAGCGGGCCAGCTGCCTACGTCACTATTCCACCACTGTAGAGCGTCTCAGGAACCGGCTCAATGGCTGTGCCGCAGTGAGATCAGGGGGGCACTAGGGCGCGTCGTTATGATATAAACGCTTAAAACTCTGAGGATCGGCCTGACCGGGCCTGCTGCCGCTCAAACCGCTAGGTCTACCCAGTCTGAAGCATCCGGTTTCTGAGAACAGGCCAATGTTTCTGAAAACAGGTTCATCGTCTCCAGCAAGTTTTTCATAGAAACCGGGTGCTTGGATCGGTTATTGCTTGACATCCTCTTAGTGATAGCCGTGCTGGGCTAAGAAGTCTAAGGAAACGTCAACGGCGGGATTCGATGGGTCGGGGGCCAGATTGAGAAACTTTTCGGCATATTTGCCCAGCACATCGCCTTCCAGATTGACGGCCTGCTGTGGCTGCAGATGTTGCAGATTCGTTTCGCTATAGGTAACGGGGATGACGGCTACGGTAAACCAGTCGCCACTCGCGCTACAGTCCGCCACGGTGAGACTAATGCCGTTAACGGCAATGCTGCCTTTTGACACGATGTAGCGGGCTACTGCGGAGGCCGCGACGGCAAACCGTAGCTCCCATGAGGTGGCGGTGGCGATCGCGCTGGTCAAACTGCCAAACCCATCCACGTGACCGGTGACGAAGTGGCCGCCAATTTTGCTGCCCACCCGCAGCGAGCTTTCTAAATTGACGATGGCCCCATCAGGCTGTTCGCCCAGGGTCGATCGCCTCAAGGTTTCTGGTGAGGCGGTGGCGATGAAGCCATTGCTGAGGGCGGTTTCCACCGTGAGGCAGACGCCATCGACCGCGATGCTGTCACCCACAGCCATGTCGTGCAACAGGCGATCGCCCGTGGCAGTAGGACATTCGATCTTGACATGGTTAGTATCCAGCCGCGTCAGGCTTCCTAGGGATTGGATGAGGCCCGTAAACACAATCTTTTACCCAAAATATTCCCGCGATCGCCCCCCATCCGGTGGGAGATGAGGGCATACTTAAAGACGATACCGAACTTTCTCTCTGCTAACATCTATCTTCTTGAGCGCTCGATGGCCTTTTGACTGCAGATTTACTCATATTTTCTAGAGAAGCTGTCTGCTCCCATCAGCTTTTGCGGTCATATTGTTGAGCAAAAAATCAGTAAAGCGAGAGATTGAACAGTTGCAGTTGTCGCCGTCACCTAAAATCACAGCTAAACCGTGGAGTTCCCCCACTGCTTAACCCGTACCGTCAGATGTAGAGGCCAAGCTAATGATTGAGATGAAAGTCGCTGGTATTGCGCTTGATGCGATTTCTCGCAATCCGGTTGTGCTCTTACGAGACACTGAAGATCGTCGCGCCCTGCCGATTTACATCGGTCAAGACCAAGCCAAGTCAATTGTTAGCGCCCTCGAGAATCAACAGACGCCGCGTCCCCTCACCCATGACTTGTTTGTCAATCTGATGGACGACTGGGACATGACGTTAGAGCGAATCGTCATTCACGCGCTGAAGGATAATACGTTTTTTGCGTTATTGACGCTCAGTGCGGGCGAAACTCGTAAGGAACTCGATGCCCGCCCCAGCGACGCGATTGCGATCGCCCTGCGCATGGATGCGCCGATTTGGGTGATGGAAGAAGTGATTGCAGATGCGTCAATCCCGGTTGATCAGGCGGCAGATGAGGCGGAAAAGCAAGCCTTTCGCGAATTCATCTCGAATCTCAGCCCCTCCGATTTCACGCAGCAGGGTGAGATTAGCAACGATACGTTTGAGCAGTAGGCGCTCGCGGCGCTGTGTCGCTGCTCGTGAGTATGATTGGGACGAGAGACTATTCTATACGCTCTGTCTTCAGGCTACTCCTCACAACGATTTCAGTGAGCGCCCTTGCCAGGATGTAACCTCACCGCCTGCGTCACCTCTCCTTAAATAAGGAGAGGTTTATGCTAGATGCCTGGTTCCTTCCCTCAGCCGTCCGGGCAGGATTTGCCAAAGAGAAGGAGAGGTTAGAAGAGGCTCTTCATTTTCTCAAAGCTTGGACGCACGCTCTCTTCGCAAGTTGACCCATGCAATATCGCCAATTTGGCCAAACGGGCCTGTCGCTATCGGTGTTTTCGTTGGGGACGATGCGATCGCTGGCGGATCAAGCCACCTTTCAGGCGACGGTGATCGCGGCCCTAGAGGCAGGTATTAATCATATTGAGACAGCACGAGGCTATGGACAGAGTGAGGTGCTGCTGGGACAGGTGTTGCAGGCGTTAGGGCCAAGGGTGCGATCGCAAGTCACCGTGACGACCAAAATTCCCCCGACGCCGGACGCGACGACGATGGCCGCTCAGCTAGAGGCATCGCTCAGCCGTCTGCAGGTGGAGACGCTCGACTGCCTGGCTATTCACGGCATTAATACACCAGAGCATTTGGCCTGGGTGCAAGCACCCGATGGCTGTATGGCAGCGATCAGAGCGGCTCAAGCGGCGGGACGAGTGCGGCATATTGGCTTTTCGACTCACGGCTCACAGGCAGTGATTGCAGCGGTGATCGCGTCGGGGCAGTTTGCTTTCGTGAATTTGCACTACTACTGGTCTTTTCCGCATCATCAGGCTGTGGTGCAGCAGGCCCATGAGCAGGGAATGGGAGTTTTTATCATCTCCCCGGCGGACAAAGGGGGACTGCTCTACACCCCGCCGGAGCGGCTGCGGCAGCTCTGTGCCCCCTTTGAGCCGCTGCCTCTAACCTATCGCTGGTTGTTGAGTCAGCCCGCGATCACGACATTAAGCGTTGGCCCGGCTCACGCCGGTGAACTGGCGCTGCCGCTAGCGGTGAGCGATCACACCGGCCCTCTTACCTCTGAAGAAACGGCGGCTTTGCAACGACTGATAGCGGCGGCACCGGCGCGGCTGGGAACGGATCAGTGCCACCAATGCTATGCCTGCCTACCTTGTCCGGAAGGCATCAATATTCCCGAGGTGCTGCGATTGCGGAACTTGGCGATCGCCTATGACATGACTGACTACGGCCAGTATCGCTACCGCATGTTTGAAAATGCCGGGCATTGGTTTCCGGGGCGGAAGGGCGATCGCTGCACTGATTGCGGTGAATGCCTGCCGCGCTGCCCGAGTGAATTGGCAATTCCGCAGCTATTACGAGATGCGCATCAGCGGCTGAATGGGGCGGAGCGGCGGCGGTTGTGGGGGTAGGGGGAGTGGCGGAGTAGAGAGTTGTGGGAGAGGGGTGGAGGGTATCGGAGCAGCAGGGGGGCAAGGAAGCGGAGGGGCGAGATTTTCGATCTGATCTCCGAGTCACGAGGATAAAACTTTGCTCCCCTGCTCCCTCGCTCCGCTGTCCCCTCGCATTCAAGACACTAGCGACTACTTTCGCCAGCGGTGGCGGCGGGCCGATGTCTCAGGTAGAGGCCGATACTGCCGACGAGGACGGCGATCGCGGTCAAGATATGGACGACGTTGAAGGGAGTACCGGCAAAGAACCACGAATCGGTGCGCAGAAATTCGATAAAGAAGCGACCGAGGGGATACCAGATCAGATACATCAGGGCGATATCACCGGGTTTGAGCTGTTGGGCAAAGCGGCGAGACAGCCAAAAAATGAGGGCAAATCCCAAAAAGTTCCACAGGGATTCGTAGAGGAACAGGGGATGAAAGCGAACGCTGGCGGGATAGGCGGTGAGGTCATTGTAGGGAACGATGCGGTGGATGCGATCGATGCGTAAGCCCCACGGCAGCGTGGTTGGCGGGCCATAAAGCTCTTGGTTGATGAAGTTGCCCCAGCGGCCGATCGCTTGCGCGAGGGGGAGACCCAGGGCGATCGCATCCAGGTAGGGCAGGGCGTCGAGTTGGCGGATGCGGGTAAAGATCCACAGGGCGATGCCACCAAAGATGAAGCCGCCAAAAATGTGAATGCCGCCGCCCCACACTTGCAGAATTTGCCCCGGATTTTGCAGATAGTAGCCGAGGCCGGTGGGGCCACGCGGCGATTGGATAAAGACGTAGTAGAGCCGCGCCCCGATAAACCCAGGAATCAAGATCCAGAAGAGCATATCCCATAGGTTGTCGGGATCTTCGCCCTGGCGGGCCACCTGGCGACTGGCGACCTGAGCGGCGGCTAAAATCGCCGCCAGCATCAGCAAGCCATACCAACGCAGGGCGAAGGGGCCAATTTCAAATAGGATGGGGTCGACGGGAGGATACATGGGGGAAAAGATTAGAGGGTAGGGGGTGGAGGGTGCGAGGGACAAGAAACGGCAGGGGCGAGACAGGCTCGCCAAAAGCTTCTAAGACTTTATCTGTAGGTGACTGCGAGCCTGCCTCGCCCGGACGATATGCCTAATATGAAATGGGTAGGGAATGCAGAGTTTTGAGTTCCATCTGCCGAATTCCGCATTCCGCCTTCCGAATTCTCCATTCTTTCTAGTCTTCCAAATAGCCCAAATCCTGCAAGCGTCGCTGCACTTCGGGATCGTCGTAGTCGGGGGCGCGGCGGGTGTTGACGGGGGTGCCGTAGCCGTTGATTTCACCGGCAAAGGATTGCAGGCACTCCTGCAGAGCCTCGACGTTTTCGGGCAGGATGGCGCTGATATTGAGGGTTTCTTGGGGGTCTTCGCTGACGTCGTAGAGCTCGATCGCCTGGTTGCCGGTTTCAATCAGCTTATGGGTGCCCATCCAAACGGCGCGGCGGGGTTGGTCGCAAGCGCGATCGCGCACGAGTTGGGGCTGGCGTTTTTGCATCAGGTTGACGACGTTTTGCGGGGGAATGGCCTCGGCAAAGACATAGTCGGTTTCGGGGGTGGGTTGAAGTTGGGGCAGCAGAGAGAGGGTCTGTTCGGTGGCGGTGGCGAGGCCAGTGGCGTCGAGCACGGTTTGAAAGAGGCGACGGGTGGAGATCACTTCATCTACGACGGGCACCGGGGCGGGGGCGGAACTGGGCTGACGGATGATTAGGGGCACGCGCACCAGCTCGTTGTAAATCGAGAGGCTATGACCCATCAGCTGTTTTTCGCCCAGATGTTCACCGTGGTCAGCGCAGATGACGACGAGGGTATTGTCGAGGCGACCGGCGTTTTCGAGGGTTTTAAAGAAGTCGCCCAGGAGTTCGTCTTGGTAGGCGACTTCGGCGTTATACATGCCGTCAAGGGTCTTTTTTTGGTCGTCGTCGAGGGCACCGGTGAGGGGAGCCAGCCAGCCATAAACGTCGTTGTTAAAGCGTTGCAAAAAGTTGCGGGCGTCGCGATCGCGCAGCACGTGGGGCGCATATTTTTCGATATAGGCGCGGGGGGGATGGTAGGGCATGTGGGTGCCCATCAGGTTGACGAAGGCGAAGATCGGCTGATCTGACTCGGTGTCGGGGCGATCGCACAGTAGTCGGGCCGTATCTTCGAGGGATTTGGCGGTGTTGCCTTTGAAGCTGAGGGCAGTTTGCCACAACGGCACCATCAGTGGCGTAAAGGAGAGTGACAGTAACCAGTCAGAGCGGGCAAAGGCATCTTGCAGCTTGGTCATAGTGCCGGAAATTTGCCGCTTAAACCATTGGCGATAGCGACCAATGATGCTGGAGGAAACCCCAGCCTGATTGGGACGCGAGGTGAGCAGGCCACTGTAGTTCAAAAAGCTCTGAAAGCCGCGCCGCAAACCGTTATTGATGACGCCGACGAGGGGATTGTTGCAAAAGCCAGCGGTGAAGTAGCCGCCCGCCTGCAGCCGCTCGGCCAGGGTGGTGATGTCGTCAGGCAGCACGGAGTAGGACTGGGTCATGGTGTGGGCGGAGGGATACAGCCCGGTAAACATGGAGGCGTGGGAAGGGACAGTCCATTGGGCGGCGGCGATCGCCATTTGGTAGCGGGTAGCCCGGGCGGCAAAGGCGTCGATGTGAGGAGTGGTGTCGAGGGGGCAGCCATAGCAGGAGAGGCGATCGACTCGCTGCGTGTCCAAGACTAGGAAGAGAACATCGGGACGCTGGCTAGACATGATAGGTATTCGCAATAGGGGCGGCAGGACAAACAGACCGAACGAACGGCATTAAGATGCTTTGAGACTTATTCCAGAATAGCGGGCAGTGTCAAAATCGTTGTAGCGATATCGATGATCGGGGCTGGGATCGCGGCGGTGGTGAGCCCAGCGCATTACGTCTCTAGGGGCTGGGTAGGGGCTGGCGATGATGACAGCGGCGCAACCGGTGAACGAAAAAAGCACGGTGTCTGGATCGCGGGGAAGGGTGATCCCGATTTTTAGACGACCTGATCGAAAGAGAAAATCTGTTGGGTAGGCTGCCTAGCCTGCCCCCACCCGACCTGTTTGCGACTCCTCACCCGACCACTCAGGAACGGCCAGGATGGCCATCAAATCTGCTCGGTATTGGCTGGGGCGTGAGGACTGGGGGCCAGTGCCGGAGGTTGGTTTTGGCAGGATGGGGTGTTTAGCCTGTACCGGCTGCAGGGTGGTGAGGATGTAACCGTTGACCGTAGCGAGATTCCAGCATTGGCAGGGCTGGATATCAAGTTCTTGAGCCAATGCGTTTTGATAGCGCAAATCTCTCGTCTGGAAGCCGCCAATGCCTTTCGTCAGGGGATTCAGGCGTAGCGGTTGGTTCGTGGCGGCTCTGCTGGGCAGAGTGTTTTGACTCGCCTGCTTAACGAACCAGGTTCAAAATTTTGCCCTGAACTGATTCCAAAACCATGTCTCGGATGTAGGTGCTGGCATTGAGAATTTCGATGCCAATCAGCTCACCGGCATCGTTGAGTTCGGCGGTAATGTTGGGGCTGATTTCAATACTGCCAGCTTCAGGTTCTTCGGAAATGAGCAGATGAAGAATATCTTCTTCGCTGAAATAATTCATTTGTGAAGTCGGCAATTGAGTATTAGCCATGGGTGACAAATCGTCCAGTTTTCAAGCGAAATCGAATCTGTTGGCGAGTGGTGGCGTGAATCGTAATGGGAGTCACTGCCCCTGCGTGTAGCGCGATATTTCAGATAAGCCGTCCAAACAACCTTGGTCATGCCTCTACCAGGCGCTTCCCCACCTACTCCATCACCCTCTACCCCCAACCCTCAACCCTCTAATCATTTTTCCCCTTACTCCCACACCTTCTGACGGGCCTCTTCGACATAAGCTTTCGCCTCTGCCAGTGTCTCAAACCAGTGTGGATACCGCTCCTGCAAGATCGGGGGAAGGGCCTCACAGTCTTTGTCTAGGCTGACGACTGTCGCCAGAGAAGCCGATAACGGAGAGTGGCAGAGCAGCGGTGGAGTCTCTCCATTCAGTTGTTCTAGCGTAAGTCTTTGAGTGCCCCTCAAGTCGGTCGCCAATAGAATGGCACTGCTGAGATCGGCGCTGCTGAGGTCAACGAGGCGGAGGTCGGCGCTGCTGAGGACGGCGCTGCTGAGGTCAGCGTTGCTGAGGTCAACGAAGCGGAGGTAGGCGTTACTGAGGTCAGCGTTGCTGAGGTTGGCGTTGCGGAGGTTGGCGCTGCTGAGCCTAGCGTTACTGAGGTTAGCGTTACTGAGGTTGGCGTAGCGGAGGTTGGCGATGTTGAGGCTAGCGTTACTGAGATTGGCGCTGTTGAGGTTGGCGTTGCGGAGGTTGGCGCCGCTGAGGTTGACGTTGCTGAGGTTGGCGTAGCGGAGATTGGCGTAGCGGAGATTGGCGTAGCGGAGATTGGCCTCACGGAGATCGGCGTCGCGGAGATCAGTTTTGTAGAGACTAGCGTCACGGAGATTGGCGTCGCGGAGATCAGTTTTGTAGAGACTGGCGTAGCTGAGGCTAGCGTAGCTGAGGTTGACGTTGCTGAGGTTGACGTTGCTGAGATCGGCGTAGCGGAGGAAGGCAGCTTGTAGGGAGACTCTTTGTAGGGAACGGTTGGCGTCGTTGAGTGCTCTCAGGGCCCTCTCCAATCGAGCTCCATCCATTTTATTATTGACCGGGTCGTAAGTGTAAACCAGATCCCAGTGGGGGCGTAACCTAAAGTAAGTTGCAGTTTGGATGCCTGCATAGCTGGCCAACGCCAGGGGAATGATTAGGCTAGCCACGGTCAACCTGATGCGGTTATGGCGTCGGTGGCTGAGGCTCTTCATCACATAAGCTTCCGCCTGTTCCGATAGGGGGAGGTCAACACTGTGCTGTTTCCGAAAGCTTTGAGCATCTGATAGTTGACGACCTTCCAGCAGGTAGCGCTTTTGTTGTTTTTGGGGCTGCTGGCTCCATTCTTCGGAAGCCTGCTCGATTTTGCGCTGCTGCCGAAGCAAGTCGCGGTTTTCGTCAAGCCAGTGTCGTAGTTGAGGCCAGTTGCGGATCAGGGCTTCGTGGGCAACATCGACGATCGCCCTCCTTTCTCCCCCTTCTAATGTCCGTTCATCGGTGACGACGAGATTGGCATCGGCCAGTTGCTTCACCACTGCGACGACTTGCGCTTCGGGGTGCTGGGCCGAAATCAGGCTGGCTTGGGTAATGCGGCGGCGGGTGTCTGGAGTCTGTAGTGAGCCTATCGAATCTACCATTTCGCCCAGTTGCGTCAGGCTGAGAAAGATGTGTTTGGCGGTGTGTTGTTGGTCGGGGGTGAGAGCAGAGTAGACAGTGTCGGCGCGCTGTTGCAGGGTGCCGGTAACGCCGCCGAGCTGCATATAGGTAGATAGTTTGAGCTGATGCTCTTGCTGGCGCTGCCACAGTTCCGTCAGGGTGTATTGCAGCAGGGGCAGGCTGCCAGAGGTGGGGTCAACGTCTTTGAGTAGGGCTTCGACCAGGCCCGGTTCTAACGAGATACCCACCTGGCGGGCGGGGGCGGTGATGGCCTGAGTAAGTTCCTCCTGCGACATCGGCAAGATGGGCTCCAGATGGGTTTTGACCTGGGTGGCGAGGCCGCTGTAGTCGGCTTCAAAGCATTTGCCGACAAAGTCCGATCGCATGGCCAAAATCAGCCGCAGCTGATTGGTGGCAGCCAGGGCACCCAACAGGGTGGCAAAGAAGGCTTGCCGTTCGGCGAGGTCGTGGCACATGGTAAAGGCTTCTTCAAACTGATCGACCACGAGCACGACGTGGTTCTTCGGGGAGGTTCTGACCAGGCTGGCGAGCCCCGTCGCGCCCTTACGTATCAGCTCATCCACCGTTTGCAGCTGATGGGCTCGCTCCAGGCGTTCCAGGGTTTCGTCTACAAAGGCCAGGCCCAGGTTTTGGAGAGGCTGCTCACCCGGCACGAGGATGCGGATTTCGCTGTCGCCGCGATCTTTGAGCTGCTGCAACAGCCCGGCTCGCAGCACCGAGGATTTACCGCTGCCAGAGGCCCCGACGATCACCAAAAAGTTTTCCTGCTCGACCTTTTCTAGCAAGGTTCGGGTCAGCGTTTCGCGACCGTAAAAGTAGTGGTGGTCGCGATCGTTGCAGTCGAAGTAAGACAGGCCTTTGTAGGGGCAGATGGCCGTCTGCGGCGGCGGTGCTTTGCCGAGAGTCTGATACAGCACTGCCTGGACTGCCTGCAGACCCACTCCGCCTGGGCCTTCTGCCCAGTTGAGCAGGGCCTCTACCCGTTTCCCCTGAGCGGCAGTGTCGTCGGGAATGGTGCCGCTGGGTGGGTCTAGGGCAAACGCGATCGCGCCAAACTGCGCTGAAGGCAGGGCGCTGAGGGTGTCAAAGAGTTCCTGGCGTTCAAAGGCGAGCATGGGCAAAGGGATGCACTGTAGACAAGCTTCAACCAAAAAGCGACGATTCCGCCGGTATCTGTTTAGCGTGATCTTTAGTATCCCCCGCTGTCGCCGCCCCTACGCCCTCCGGGCAGGCTGCGCCACAGAAAAAGGGGCTCTGTCAGATTTTCCGCTGTGCAAGGGTTTCCCCCTTTTTCTACGCGCAGCCTTAGCACAGCCATACCCGCAGGGTTATTGCCCGCAGGGCTTTAGGGGGATTGAGGGGGATCGGCAGTAGCTGGACGCTAAACACATACCCGAGAATCACCGCCATCCTATGTCATCTTTGCTGCTCAGAATTGTTCTGTAACACGGAGAAATTGCCTGGGAAATCATGCCAAGCTCCCCGGTTGCTGTCGGGAAGACCGTGATCATAAAAACGTGAGTGAGAAACCGGGGAGCTGATCGCTCGAATTTTCATCGAAAATGCCAAAAGCGGGAGGGGCGATCGCCATTGTGGGCTTTCGTTTCCCCCTTCCCAGATCGCTGTTCATGAATCGGCATTGAAATCCTGGTGAGGTGAGAATGGACGGGCATAATGGGCAGCTAGCGTATCGCAGAATACGAAGTCCATCCATGCACATGCGGTCTTTTTGTCAATGCATCAGTCTTAAAGACTTAATCGGAATTTAAAAAGCAGTCAATTCTTCAGCAAAATCCAAATATTCTGATAGCCTCTGCATCTAAATAAATGCAGAGCAGTTTATTACCGATAAGGTCTACAGCAGAGAAAGTTCCGTAGATGGTCATAATTCGGTAACCTGGAGTCACTCAGTGGTGTAGAAAACTTTCCTGAGTCTCACGATGGATAGCTTTGATGGGAAAACAGCGACTGCAAGCCACTGCCTTCTTTCAGTTTTTTGAAAACCCCCAAAATCACTGTCTTATTGAGAGTCCTCCCTTTGATTAGGGGTTCAGAGGATTGCTGCATCACCAAGCCTGGAGTGGTCATTGGTTCAGCGGGCTGAAAGTGCTTAAGAGAAGGTGGGTTTTTCGCTCTGTTTGAGTGAACTAGCCGACTGCTCGATTTCATCAGAGTTAGCAATGTCAAGTTCACAACCTAAGATCCAGATAGAAAATCTAGTTAAGATTTACGGCAAAAATCCGACCCATGCCTTGAAGCTTTTTCGGGAGGGAGGCAATCGGGATGCCATTTTGCAGGCGACGGGCCATGTGTTGGGAGTCGCCGATGTTTCGCTCTCCATTGCGGAGGGGGAACTGTTTGTCATCATGGGACTTTCCGGCTCCGGTAAGTCGACTTTAGTGCGATGTCTCAATCGCTTGATTGAGCCGACCAGCGGTCATGTTTACATTGATGGTGAAGATGTCGCTAAGGTAGATTTGCCACGGCTACGAGAGGTGCGTCGCACCAAGATCTCGATGGTCTTTCAGCGGTTTGGTCTGTTTCCCCATAAGTCAGTTTTAGAAAATACTGAATACGGCTTGAAGATGCGGGGTCTGCCCCTTGAGGAACGCCGACAAAAAGCGTTCGAGACCCTCGAAATTGTCGGTCTGCGCAAGTGGGCCGATTACTCGCCCAGTGCTCTCAGTGGGGGCATGCAGCAACGGGTGGGGTTGGCCCGAGCGCTGGCGACGGATGCGCCGATTTTATTGATGGACGAAGCTTTTAGTGCGCTCGATCCGTTGATCCGCCGAGAGATGCAAGACGAGTTGATGCGGTTACAAACTGAATTGCATCGCACCATTGTGTTTATCAGTCACGACATTCAAGAAGCGCTGAAAATTGGCGATCGCGTCGCCATTATGAAGGATGGTTATCTCGTCCAAGTGGGGACGCCAGAAGAAATTATCACCAACCCCGTGGATAATTACATCGTGGCCTTTACTCAAGATGTAAACCGAGCTCAGGTCTTAAAGACGGGCTCGATTGTGCGGCAAACGGTGCCCTTTATCTTGGGGCAGGGGTCAGCCCGCGCCGCGTTAGAAGATATGCAAACCCACCAACGCCGTCGCATGCACGTGGTTGATCGTCAGGGTAAACCCGTCGGCATCCTCGATCGTAAAGATCTAGAAAGCGCCGTGCAAAGCGGTGTGGAAGCGGTGGAAGCGGTCATGCGGACAGATTTTCCCACGGTGGAAGCCTCGACGAGTCTAGAAAAAATCTTTCACTTAGCGCAATATGGCGCGCCCATCGCGGTGGTTAACCGCAAAGGCAAGTTTAAGGGCGTGGTCGAGCAGTCCGATATTCTCGCCAGCATTGGTCGCCTCAGTCAGGGCGCTGAGGAGGAGGGGACCGCGCCCGCGTCACCGGTTGACCAAGTGGCTGTTTGATCTCGCGGCGGTGACGACTAATCCGGTGGCCAACCGGTGCTCCCTGACGACAGTTCTTGCCACCATTGGTGATCGGAGTCGGTCAGCCGCTAAGCCTTAGCTGTAATTTTCTTGAAATCATGGATACTGCAATTCCAGACTTTTTTAACTGGTTATTTCTCAACCAGTCGACGGAGATTATTCCGTTGGGCGATTGGATTTCGACCGCGGTCGATTGGATTGTGACCAACTTCCGCTGGATTTTTCAACTGATCCGAGTCCCCATTAGCCAAACCCTCAATGGGATTGAAGCGTTTTTGCAAGCGGTGCCCCCGGTTGTTTTTCTGGCGGTACTAGGGTTATTTGCCTGGCAGTTTGCCAGTCGGGGTCTCGCTATCTTTAGTGTGCTGGCCATGATCTTTGTGGGGCTAATGGGCGCTTGGCCAGAAACCATGACCACCTTGTCACTGGTGATTACGGCGGTCGTGCTGTGCATTTTAGTGGGCTTGCCCTTAGGCATTGCCTCCGCTCGCAGCGATCGCGTGGAGGCCGCCATTCGACCGATCTTAGACGCGATGCAAACGCTGCCCGCTTTTGTCTATCTAGTGCCAGTGGTCATGCTCTTTGGCACCGGCAAGGTGCCTGGGGTCATTGTGACCTTTATTTTTGCGGTGCCCCCGCTGATTCGCCTGACTAACATCGGCATTCGTCAAGTTTCTCTGGAAACGATTGAAGCGGCTCAGTCTTTTGGCTCAACGCCGGGGCAAATGCTCTGGGAAGTGCAAGTGCCGCTGGCGATGCCCACCATTTTGGCGGGTATCAACCAGTCCATTATGCTGGCGCTGTCGATGGTCGTCATTGCCTCATTAATTGCGGTCGAAGGGTTAGGCCAAATGGTCAACCGAGGCATTGGCCGCTTAGATGTGGGTCTGGCGGCAGTGGGCGGACTCGGCATTGTCATCATGGCGGTAGTGCTCGATCGCCTGACCCAAGGGATTGGTAAATCGTCTCAGAGCGGCGTATCTTGGCAAGATCGTGGCCCCGTAGGAGCGATTCGCAAGGCTCTAGGCAAACGTCCGCAGCCGCCGACGGTGACTCCTTAGGAGCTTCCTTAAACCAGTCCCGATCAGTCTTTGGTGCCTTGGGGACTGAGGCAATCGTGTTTGTTTTGTACTCCACTTTGTGAAACATTATGGTTTTTGATTTTCATCTATCTACTTTTTCAGTACCCACCCAAAAGCTGGGCCTAGCGGCGACCTTGGCGATGGCGATCGCGGGCGTATCGGCCTGTGGCTCGGGCGAGCAAGCCACCGACTCAGGCGCGGAATCAGGCGAAACGACTGAAGCAGCCGCCACAGCCACGGCAACACCAGGAGAAGGGATTGGCGTCACCCCCGGTTATGCCGTGTTAGAAGAACGCTTTCAGACCGAGATCGTCAATATTGGTCTAGAGCGCCTGGGGTACACCATTGAATCTCCCAAAGAGTTGGAATACGCCACGCTGCACGTTGATACGGCTAATGGCGGCATCACCTATACCTCTGCCCACTGGGAAACGCTGCACGAAGAGTTTTACGCCAACAGCGGTGGCGACGACGCTTTAGAACGTACAGGCACCTATATTGCCAATGTGCTGCAGGGCTACAAGATCGATCAAGCCACGGCAGAAGCATACGACATCACTTCACTAGAGCAGCTGCAAGACCCAGAAATTGCCGCTTTGTTTGATACCGATGGCGATGGTAAGGCCAACCTCACCGGCTGCAACCCTGGCTGGGGCTGCGAATTGGTCATTGAGCACCAGTTGGATGAATATGGTCTACGCGATACCGTGCAGCATGACCAAGGCCAGTATTTTGCCCTGATTGCCGATACGATTACCCGCTATGAGCAGGGCGAACCGGTGCTGTACTATACCTGGACTCCCCTGTGGGTGAGTGGTGTACTCAAAGACGATGAGGATGTCACCTGGCTAGAAGTGCCTTATACCAGCCTGCCAGAAGCCCAGGCTGAGGTGACCGAAGCAGAAACGAGTGCTGAAGGCAAAAATCTGGGCTTTGCGGTAGACCAACAAGTGATTTTGGCTAACCAAGTGTTCGTGGATGAAAATCCGGCTGCTACCAAGTTCTTTGAGTTGGTGGAGGTGCCCATTGGCGATGTTAGTGCGCAAAATCAGCTGATGCAGGATGGCGAAGATACCCCAGAGCAAATTCGAGCCCATGCTGAAGCTTGGGTTGCCGACAATCAGGATTTATTTGACGGCTGGATTGAGGAGGCGATCGCGACTCAGTAAACCAGCTTAGGGGTGGCTTGAAAATATCTCCACAGGCTGAATTTTCTCCTTGTGGAGACTCGTTGCGACGATTCTGCTCAACTCTCGCTACTGGCAGGTTAAGCGGAGTTGAAGCGGGAGCTGATCGCTCGAACTTTCATTAAAAACCTGAGAAGCCGAAGGGGCGATCGCCCCTTCGG
>ERZ1740060.381-NODE-381-length-27982-cov-5.523794_pt1 | contig 27982 bp, 35 predicted proteins | sample MGYA00581743_ERZ1740060 | MGnify/ENA primary metagenome ERZ1740060 (study PRJEB43018, sample SAMN04849235) | marine metagenome | isolation source: floating plastic debris | place: Pacific Ocean | collected 2008-08-27 | study: EMG produced TPA metagenomics assembly...
GGCGACAGGACATGGCCATCGCTGTCATCGCGCGCTGCAACTGACCACCCGATACCTGGTGCGGATAACGGAAACCGATCTCGTCCGGGTTGGGCAAACGAAGGCGCCGGTAAAGCTCGATCGCGTCCTCCTGCGCCTCCATCCGTTTCTTGATCCGGTACTGCAGCGGGGCCTCGGTGTGCTGGTCAATCAGCTTATGAGCGGGGTTGAAGGACGCCGCCGCCGATTGCGCCACATAAGCAATGCGAGAGCCGCGCAAGGCGCGTTTCTCGCTCTCTGAGGCTGTGGTCAGTTCCATCCCGTCGAATTCAATGGACCCGTCCGAGATGCGCGTGCCATCCCGCGCATACCCCATCGCGGCCGCCCCGATCGTGGACTTGCCCGCCCCCGATTCCCCGATAAGGCCCATGACCTCACCGCGGTGCAGGTTCAGATCGACACCCTTGATGATGTCGACCCAGGTTTCGTCGGAATAGCCCTGAATCTTCAGATCGCGGATCTTGAGCAGGACTTCTTTTTTCTTCTCAGTCATGTCGGATCACTCCTTCAGGCCGGATGAGCGTTGCAGCATCCAGTCGACGACGAAATTGACCGCAACAGTCAAAAGCGCAATCGCTGCCGCCGGGATAAGCGGGGGGATTCCCCCAAACGAGACCAGCGTCGCGTGCTCACGCACCATCGACCCCCAGTCGGCCGTCGGTGTCTGAATACCCAAACCGAGGAAACTCAGGCCCGCGATCAACAGGAACACGAAGCAGAATTCGAGGCCGTATTCCGCAACGAGGGGCGCGGTGGAATTGGGCAGGATCTCGCGACGGATCAGGTACCAGTTCTTTTCACCGCGCAGTTTCGCAGCCTCGATGTAGTCCATGACCACCACATTGCCTGCGACCGCACGCGTCAGACGATAGACCCGCGGCGAGTAAATGATACCGACCACAAGGACCAGGATCACCTCCGACGCGTCGAAAATGGTCGTCCCCGCCGTTGCAAAGGCCAGCGCGCCGCCAACGACACATGCGGCACCGATAAGCCAGCCCATCGCACCATCTGCCGCAGCCGCCAAGAACAACAGGCCGACAATGCTGCCAAAGCCGAAGAGCAGCCAGAAGCTGGTCGATGTAGCGGCGAGCGAGCCACCAAAGATCGATAGCATCAGCAGAGCGAAGATAAGCGACGGGATCGACATGATCACGTCAACCACACGCCCCATGATCTGGTCAAAGATCCCGCCCTTGGTGGCCGCCAAAAGGCCCGCCATCGCGCCGAGGATAAAGGCCAGCGTGGTTCCCACAAGGGCAAGTGCCACGGTGTTCCTTGCGCCATACACGATCCGGCTGAAGATATCGCGGCCCAACTGGTCCGCGCCCAAAAGCAGATTTTCGTCCGCCGGCGCAAAGGCCGAGGAAATCACTTCCGCCTCTCCGTAAGGCGCGATCAGGGGCGCAAAGATCCCCATGACGGCCACTGTGAAGATCACGAACATGCCAAACGAGGCGGTAAGCGGTGCCGTCCGCAACTCCTTTGCCATTTCGTCGCTTGCGAGCACGATAAGGAATTCGCGGAACGCGTAGGACATCGCGGCAGCGCCCCCGAGAACAGCCGCCGCTATGGCGACAAACCGCAAGGCAGGCACGCCACCTACGATACCGAGGACGAATGACACAAGCGTGAGCGAGAATAGCAGCAGGAAGGCCGACCGCTGGTTAAAGTATGCCGCGGCGCAACTCGCGCCGAGAATACCCGCAAAATAATAGACTGCAAAACCCATCGGATGCTTCCCTTACTTCGGATGCCGCAAACGCGGGTTGGTGAGGATCGCGCCGACATCCGCTGCCAGGTTGAGCAGGATGTAGGTCGCGGCAAAGATCAGACAGCTCGCCTGAACCACTGGGAAATCCCGTTTTGAAACGGCGTCCACGAGCGCCTGTCCGATACCCGGATAAACGAACACCACCTCCACGAGCACCACGCCGGTGATGAGGTAGGCGAGGTTCAGGGCGACAACGTTGATGATCGGCGCCCAGGCATTGGGCAGCGCGTGTTTGACGATGACTTTCCAGGGCGGCGCGCCTTTGAGCCGGGCCATCTCGATATAGGGCGATGCGAGCAGGTTGATGATCGCGGCCCGTGTCATGCGCATCATGTGCGCCATGACCACGAGAACAAGGGTCAGTGCCGGGAGGAATGTACGGTGGAGCAATTCAAGGAACGTCATCCCCTCGCTCAGACTCGCAATCGCGGGGAACATGCTCCACTTCACCGCAAAATAGAGGATCAGGATGTAACCCAGGAAGAATTCCGGAGAAGAGATAAACGTCAGCGTCACCACGTTCGCCACCCGGTCAAAGATCGAGTTGCGCAACAGAGCGACAAGAACGCCGAGAATGATAGAAACCGGAACCGCGATCACAGCAGCGTAGGCTGCCAGAAACAGCGTATTGGTAAACCGTTCGCCGATCACTTCGGTCACCGGTGTCTGGGTGACAATTGAATTGCCGAAATCCAGCGTGACGGCATTTGCCAGCCACCCGAAATACCGCACAATGGCAGGCTGATCGAGCCCCATTTCCTTGCGCAGCGCGGCGAGGTTTTCTTCGGTCGCCCCCTGGCCCAACACCGCTTGTGCGATGTCGCCGGGAAGTGCCTCAACCATGAAAAAGATGATTGCGGAGATCACCAACAAGATGATCAGACCGAGACCGAGACGCTGGCCAACCAGGCGTGCGATGTCTCCCATATGTCCCTCCTGCTGTCTTGGTGGGCTGGCGATGTAAAAAGCGCGCCCCACGCAGCATTTTGTTTGTTTTTATCCCCGGATACGTCGGTCGACGCGCTTTCCGTCAGCCCGGGCCCCCTGCTGACGTCGCTCTCTCATGCCCGCGCGGAGAGAACGAAAACGCCCCGGCGCTGAGGCACCGGGGCGTTTCCTTTTGATTTAAGTGAACCACCAGCGGCTGGCGTGACGGTACCCGTCCATCTGCCAGGCCGGCGACAGGGTGCCGATGTGTTTCACATTAGACCGGCGCCCGTACACGAAGTTCGGGAAGTATGGAATGATGGTGCCGCCATCGTCGCGCGCCAGCATGCCCATTTCGGTGTACATTTCCGCCCGCTTCACATCATCCAGCTCGGCCTTGGCCTGCAGCAACAACTCGTTGAAGCGTGGGTTCTTCCACCGCGATTCATTCCAAGCGGCATCGTCTTTGTAGGCCAGCGTGTACATAACGTCCGGTGTAGGACGTGCACCCCAGGTCACCATGCAGAACGGCTTGACCAGCCAGACGTCCGACCAGTAACCATCGTTCGGCTCACGCACCACGTTCACCGTGATACCTGCGGCTTTTGCATGCTCCGCAAAGAGAACAGCAGCATCGACCGCGCCTGTTGTGATTGAGTCTGCGGTCGAGAAGTTGACCGTCAGGCCTTCCATGCCCGCTTTCTGCAACAGCGACTTGGCCTGATCCGGATCGTACTCCCGCTGCGGAATGGCATCCGGGAAGTAGGGCATTGCCGGCGAATGGTGGAAATCGTTGCCGATCGTCGCCGCGCCAAACGTGATCTTCTCGATCAGTTCTTCGCGGTTGATCGCGAGTTTCAGCGCCATGCGTACGTCGACATTGTCAAACGGCGCCGTGTCACAATGCATCGGCATCGTGATGGCCTGCGCTGAGGCAACTGTGTCGACCTCGACATCCGGGCTGCGCGCGAGGAGCGTCAGCGTCTTGTTTTCCAGCAAGCTGGCCGCATCCACGTCCCCGGTCACAAGCGCGGTTTGACGCGCATTGGGGTCATTGATGACAAGAAACTCGCATTCATCGAAATAGGCACCTTCTCCGTGCCAGTCCGCGTGACGCTCGAGTTGCGCACCCACACCGAATTCCAGCTCGCGCGTCTTGTAGGGACCACAGCCGATCCCGGACTGCCAGTTGGCCGTCCCGTCCTCATTGGCTGGCACGATCGTCAAGTGATAGTCGGGCAGAATCCAGGGCAGGTCAGCGGTGGGGGCCGACAGCTTGAACGTGACGGAGTCGCCATTGTCGACCATCTCTTCGACACCAGCCAGAAGTGCCTTGGCCGCCGAGGTCGAGCCCTCGCCTCGGTGGTGGTTCATCGACGCGATAACGTCGTTTGCCGTGACCTTCTTGCCATCATGGAACGTCGCGTTCTCATTGAGTTTGAAGGTCCACTCCTTGGCGTCCGGTGTGGCCGACCATTCGCTTGCAACATCACCGCCGATGGAGCCATCCGCGTTGATCATCGTCAGGAAGGCCCGGTGGGTATGCGCCATCGAGATCTCAAAGTTCGATTGATACTGGCCGGGATCGTGCTGGTCAGAGGTGTTCCCGTCGTGCTGCGCGACACGATAGCTGCCGCCGCTCTGAGGTTCCGCTTTCGCGTTGGTGGTCCAAAGACCCGTCGCAGCGGTCGTACTGACCCCGGCAACGCCCGCGTAATACATGAACGAACGTCGGGAAATCTTACCATCCCGCGCCGCGTCTGTCAGACGATCCAACAGAACTTGATCTTTTACTTTGGTCATGTCTTCTCCCTGTGACATTGATTTGCCGCCTAAACCGTTAAGTTCGGTTTTATTATGGTAACAGTTGCGTCCCTTGCTCCCGTTGGGCGGCTTGTTTGCGACATGCCGTTAACAAAACACGAAAAAAACCGGTCGACCAGCCTTTAACGATGCTGAGCAGAACTTTTTATATTTTTCAGACACCTAGAGCCGCCAAAACACAGGCCTGATGGAAGCGCGCGGGGAATCAGGCCAAAACTGTCCTGTTTCTGGCTCAAAAGCGACATGTTGTGGCGCTCAGGGATCGCGCCGCTCGTCCCGAAGACGCTGAAAATAGGCCAGTCGTTTACCAAGTTCGCGTTCGAAACCGCGCTCGACGGGGGTGTAGAAAGACACTCTGTCCATACCGTCGGGAAAGTAGTTCTGCCCGGAAAAGCCGTCCTTGGCATCATGATCATAGGCGTATCCAGCGCCGTAACCCTCATCCTTCATCAGTCGGGTGGGAGCGTTGAGAATGTGTTTGGGCGGCGGCGCGCTGCCCGTCCGGCGGGCTTCGGACATTGCACTGCCATACGCGACATAGGCCGCATTCGATTTGGGGGCGAGCGCCAGATAGAGCACGGCCTGAGCAAGCGCCAACTCGCCTTCCGGACTGCCAAGCCTTTCGTAGGTTTGCCACGCCTGCAAACAGACAGGCTGCGCCTGCGGATCGGCGAGCCCGATATCCTCGACGGCCATACGGGTGATGCGGCGCGCAAGGTAACGTGGATCCTCCCCCCCGGTCAGCATCCGGGCCAGCCAATAAAGCGCCGCATCGGGATCTGAACCACGTACCGATTTGTGCAGGGCGGAAATGAGGTTGTAATGCGCATCGCCGGATTTGTCGTACTGGCTCGCCCGGCGCATCAGCCGGGTCGATAGCGCCTCACGGTCCAAGGGCGTGTCCAAAGACCATCCATCAATCTGTTCGATCAGATTGAGAAGCGCGCGTCCGTCGCCATCTGCCATCTCGAGCAGACTTTCCCGCGCCGGTCCGTCCAGCGGCAAGGGGCGGTTCAGTTCGCGCTCGGCCCGTTGCGCCAAGTGCTCCAGATCGGCCAGCGACAGACGTTCGAGGACCAACACCTGGGCGCGGCTAAGCAATGCCGCGTTGAGTTCAAAACTGGGATTTTCGGTCGTGGCGCCGACAAGTATGATCGTGCCATCTTCCATATATGGCAAAAATCCATCCTGTTGCGCCTTGTTGAAACGGTGGATTTCATCGACGAAGAGGAGCGTGCCCTGACCGTTGTCGCGCCGTATTCTGGCTTGCTCGAACACGCGGCGCAACTCGGGCACACCGGTGAAAATCGCACTGATCTGAACAAAGTTGAGATCCGTCTCATGGGCAAGCAAGCGGGCAATCGTCGTTTTGCCGACACCCGGAGGACCCCAAAAAATCAAAGACGACAGAGTGTTTGAGGCCAGCATGACGCCCAGTGGTGCCTCCGACGCGATCACATGAGCCTGTCCCACCACATCGCAAAGAGCCTTCGGACGCAGTCGGTCCGCCAGAGGATGAGGCGCGCCTGTGCCCGGCGAGTCCGGAGGAGCCTCGGGCGTATCGAAAAGATCCGTCATGGATCATTGCGGTGAGCAAAACGCCGCGTGTTGAACGTCCGGCGAGCGCTCATCTGGCACATGGCCACGGGAGCAGGCACTGAAACGGAATGAAAAGGCGACCAACCATCCTCAAGGATATGCAAAGTGCGGAGATGATGCGCAAGCGTCTCCTAAACGAAAAACCCCGCCAGGTGGCGGGGTTTTCAGAGAATTCAACGACGATATCGCGTTACGCGTCATCATCTTCCAGGAGTTCGGCGGCGTCGTTGCGCGCCCGATCGGCCGCGCCCTTTGCGTCGCGGTCCCGGTCGACAAATTCGATAATGGCCATGGGTGCCATGTCGCCATAACGAAACCCGGCCTTCAAGACCCGCACATATCCACCCTGGCGTTCCTTGTAGCGGGGTCCGATCACACCAAAGAGTTTTTCGACATGAGCGTCCTGCTTCAACTGCGCGGCGGCCTGCCGGCGGGCGTGAAGATCACCGCGCTTGCCCAATGTAACGAGCTTTTCCACGACCCGGCGTAGTTCTTTCGCCTTAGGCAAAGTCGTCTTGATCTGTTCATGTTCTATGAGTGAGCCGGCCATATTCGCCCATAGCGCCTTGCGGTGCTCATGGGTGCGGTTCAGGCGGCGATAGCCTCGTGCATGACGCATTTTCTCATTCCTTTTGGTTTTCTTACTTTGTCCGGCAGACTGATGCGTGTCAGCTGCTCTCCTTGGGGCGGGATTGCCCGGGTGGGGGCGATTTCTACTAAAGAAATCGTTTCGGAAACTGTTTCAGTTTCCGCACCCCGGTTCAAAACTGGTCTTCGAACTTCTTCGCGAGATCCTCGATGTTATCGGGCGGCCAGTCTTCGACATCCATACCGAGATGTAATCCCATGCCTGACAGCACTTCTTTAATCTCGTTCAGCGACTTGCGCCCGAAATTCGGAGTGCGCAGCATCTCTGCCTCGGTCTTCTGGATCAGATCACCGATGTAGACAATATTGTCGTTCTTCAGGCAATTCGCGGAACGAACGCTGAGTTCAAGCTCGTCGACCTTCTTCAGAAGCAGCGGGTTGAACTCCAGACCGTCATCCTCGGCCTCGCGACCTGCCGATTCCGGCTCATCGAAGTTCACAAAGATCGACAGTTGATCCTGAAGGATCCGCGCGGCATAGGCCACCGCATCCTCGGGTGTCAGCGACCCGTCGGTTTCCATCTTCATGGTCAGCTTGTCGTAATCAAGCACCTGGCCCTCGCGGGTCGGCTGTACATCGTAGCTGACCTTGGTAACAGGCGAATAAATCGCATCAATGGCGATCAGGCCGATTGGCGCGTCCTCGGGCTTGTTCTTGTCGGCAGCGACATAACCTTTGCCGGTATTCACCGTCAGTTCCATGAACAGGTCCGCACCGTCATCAAGGTGACATATCACGTGGTCCTTGTTCAGAACCTCGATCCCTGCGCTGTCAGAGATATCACCCGCCGTGACGACGCTTGGACCTTTTGCCGTGATCGACACGCGCTTGGGCCCTTCGACATCCATGCGCAGGGCGACACCCTTGAGATTGAGCACAATGTCTGTGACGTCTTCGCGCACACCCGCCACTGAAGAGAATTCATGCAGAACGTTATCGATCTGGACCGAAGTGACAGCCGCACCCTGTAGAGACGACAGCAGCACGCGCCGCAAGGCGTTGCCCATGGTCAGGCCAAAACCGCGCTCCAGTGGTTCCGCGACCAGAGTCGCCTGGCGCAACGGATCATTGCCCGGGCGCACTTCCAGCTGTGTGGGTTTTATCAATTCGGCCCAATTTTTATGGATCATGCGATGCCTCCATTCCTGTTTTCGCCGCATGTCCAAACAGCGAAAACGCCCGAGGTTTCAAATACACTAAAGCGGCGCAGAGACAGATCCGAGCGCCGCCTGGAAAGGGTCAGACCCGGCGCCTTTTGGGCGGGCGGCATCCATTATGCGCGATCGGTGTCACGTCGCGGATCGACGTGATGCTGAAGCCGATGGCGGCCAGAGCGCGCAATGCAGATTCGCGGCCCGATCCTGGGCCCTGCACCTCGACTTCGAGTGTCTTCATCCCATGCTCCTGAGCTTTGCGACCCGCATCCTCAGCGGCCATCTGAGCCGCATAGGGTGTCGACTTGCGCGAGCCTTTGAATCCCATCGTGCCCGCTGACGACCAGGCAATCGCGTTGCCCTGCACATCAGAGATCAGGATCTTGGTGTTGTTGAAGGACGAGTTCACATGCGCAACGCCGGTTGCGATGTTCTTGGAAACCTTTTTCTTGCCGCCGCGGCGGGTATCACGTGCCATCTATCCGCCTCCTTATTTCTTCTTACCGGCAATCGGCTTGGCTGGACCCTTGCGCGTCCGCGCATTGGTGTGGGTCCGCTGACCCCGCACCGGCAGGTTACGACGGTGGCGCAGGCCGCGATAGCACCCCAGATCCATCAGCCGTTTCACATTCATCTGAACCTCGCGACGCAAATCGCCTTCGACCATGTAGTTTGCGTCGATATGCTCGCGCATCGCCAGAATTTCAGCGTCGCTGAGTTCATTGACGCGTCGGGACGCGTCGATGTTCACAGCTTCGCAAATAGCTTTGGCAGAGGCATGTCCGATCCCGGTCACATATGTGAGGGCAATCGGCACCCGTTTGTTTGTAGGAATATTAACGCCGGCGATACGTGCCACGTGTGTCGTCCTTTCGTTGCGGTTCCGTCATCCCAGAACCTTTTTTCACAACAACAGATGGGTGTGATTCCCGCCTGCAACGTAATTCCGAAGCCTTCGGCCAAATCCGCTCCATAAAGGGACAAGAATCGGCGACGCGCCAAGGATGGTGGTGGTTACGAGCAAAGCCTGCTTAGGTCAAGGGCGTGTCAAGTATTTTCTTCACAACGTGGGGACACCAAACTGCACCTGCTCGCGAAAGGATGTAACCCGATGAAGAAACATGCTGAGATCTCCAAGACAAAAGCAATCGGAATCCTCCTTAAGGGGCGAGGCGATTTGGTCCGGCAACTCACTCATCAAGGATGTGATCCTGACGCTCACGCTGTGATGGCCGTCAATTTTTTGCTGGATCGCGCGCAACGCGACGAAGGGGTGTTGCGCTTTGGTCCAAGGCTGGCATTTTAGACACCAAGGCAAGAAATCAATGACCCACGCAGGAGGGCACCCTTTTGAGAGCATCTTTCATCCTGACAGGCGCGGCACTAGGTCTCGCAGCCTGTGCAACGACACCGCAGACGACGATCAATGTGGACGGGCGCGATTATGTCGCAACTTTCGTGGAAAACCGGGATCCCGTTACCGATGACCTGATCGAGATCCGCTATACAGTCACCGAGTTCGGGATTGAATGCGGGTCACGGGCGGAATGTGAGCCAATGATCAGAGAGGCCGAGGCCACCCGGGCCGCCGAAGCGATCCAACCCCTCGCTGACGAGGTATCTGGCGTGGATGTCGGAGAGCCTATTTCGGCCGTCGAGGTGGAGGTCACGCCGCTGGACACAGCGAGCGAGACGCCTCAAGACTAGTCGGTCATCCGTCAAGGACACCGGAGATGGCGTTGGAAACGACATCGATCTCACCCATGCCATCCACCGATTTTAAAAGGCCTTTGGCATGGTAATATCCGATGAGCGGTGATGTCTTTTTGTAGTATTCCATCAACCGCTTCTTCAGACTTTCGGCGTTGTCATCGGCACGCACAGGCTGTCCTGCGGCGCGTGCCTCTTCTGCGCGACCTACGATCCGATCCACCAAAGCGGCATCGTCCACTTGCATTTCGACCACCGCATCAAGCGCCTGTCCCGTTTCATTCAGAAGGGCGCCCAGCGCATCCGCCTGCGCCAGTGTGCGCGGGAAACCATCGAAGATAAATCCGGCTCCGCGCGCGGCTTCGAGTTTTTCGCGAATAAGTCCGATGACAATCTCATCTGTAACCAGGTCCCCACGAGCCATCACGTCCGCGACGATCTTGCCCATGTCAGAGCCGCTGTTCTTGGCGTCGCGCAGCATGTCGCCCGTGCTTAATTGCGTCATGCCGCGCTGATCGACGAGGCGTTGCGCCTGCGTGCCCTTACCGGCCCCTGGAGGCCCCAACAATATGATATTCATCGGCGCTGGGTCCCTTTCCTGCGCGACTTCTTGCGGCCTTTGCCGCTGAGCTGGGACCTTTCGATCAGGTCCTCGTATTGATGAGCCAGAAGATGCGACTGCACCTGTTGGATCGTGTCCATTGTGACCGACACGACAATGAGCACGGACGTGCCCCCGAAATAAAACGGAATAGCAAATTGGCCACGGAGGATCTCTGGCAGCAGGCAGACCGCAGCCAGATAGGCCGAGCCCAGCACCAGAATACGAGACACGACGTAATCCAGATATTCAGAGGTTTTCTTTCCTGGACGGATACCGGGGATGAAACCGTTCTGGTTCTTGAGGTTCTCGGCCACATCCTCGACTTTGAAGGCCACGTTGTAGGTGTAGAAATAGGTGAAGAAGACAATCATCACCGTGAAAAACGCCAGATAGGCCGGCTGCCCGGGACCGAAATAGGCCAGAATCGTGGACATGACCGGCCCGGTCTGATCCCCTGAGAAGGTCGAGATCGTGATCGGCAGCAACAAGAGCGACGAGGCAAAGATCGCCGGAATAACGCCCGCCGGGTTAACCTTCACCGGCAGATGCGAAGAGCCACCGTCATAGACTTTCATGCCCACTTGTCGCCGTGGGTACTGAATATGGATTTTGCGCAAAGAGCGTTCCATGAACACCACGAACGCGATGGTGGCCACGACCAGCACAATCACACCGATGATCACCGCCGGGCTCAGCGCACCGGAGCGGCCTGAAGCAAAGAACTGCGCCAGCGCGGCGGGCAGTTCGGCAATGATGCCGACGAAGATAATCAGCGAAATCCCGTTGCCCACGCCCCGAGCGGTGATCTGCTCGCCCAGCCACATCAGGAACATGGTGCCGCCGACCATGGTGATCATACAGCTCGCGATGAAGAAGAAGCCCGGATCGGTGGCCAATCCGCCGCTTTGGAGCGAGGCCGCAAGACCATAGGATTGCAGTGTCGCCAGAAAGACCGTCCCGTACCGGGTATACTGGTTGATCTTTTTGCGTCCCTGCTCGCCTTCCTTCTTGAGCTGTTCAAGAGAAGGCACCATCGCGGTCATCAACTGAACGATGATCGAGGCAGAGATGTAGGGCATGATGCCAAGCGCAAAGATCCCCATCCGACCCAATGCGCCACCGGTGAACATCGACAGCATGCCGCCGATCCCGGTGGTGGCCTGTTCCATGAACTGGCGCAATTCGCCGCCATCAATTCCAGGCACGGGAATGAACGTCCCGATGCGATAGACGATCAGCAGGCCTATTGTGTAGAAAATCCGCTTACGGAGTTCTGTGGCTTTGCCGAGGGCCGACCAGCTTGTATTGGCGGCCATTTGTTCTGCTGCGGATACCATGCGGTCTCTTTCAGCGGTTAATCAGGGGCGCTCGTGTCTGGCGCTTGGCCAGAACCGCGAGGGTCCCGGCGGGATTGCGGACAAACAGCCTTGGCCGGGACACGCCATTATGTAAGCGGGCGTGATCCCGCTCACAACCATTATTCGCTCGCAGATGCTGACGCGACAGTGAGCGTCCCACCCGCTTTTTCCACGGCTTCAACCGCGGATTTCGATGCGCCGCTCACTTCCAGTGTCAGTTTGGTCGAGATATCGCCTTTGGCGAGAACTCTAACGCCGTCAAGCTTGCGCCGGACCAACCCGGAGGACACGAGCGTGTCTTCGGTGATCGTGGCGGATGCGTCGAGTTTCTTTGTGTCGACGAATTTCTGGATCAGGCCCAGATTGACCACCGCGTATTTTTTGCGGTTCGGCTTGTTGAAGCCACGCTTGGGCAACCGCTGATAGAGCGGCATCTGACCGCCCTCATATCCGGCGATCGCTACGCCTGAACGGGATTTCTGGCCTTTGATGCCGCGCCCGGCGGTTTTACCCATGCCGGATCCTGGTCCGCGGCCCACGCGTTTCTTGCGTTTGGTCGCGCCTGGATTGTCATGCAGTTCGTGCAGTTTCATATCGCTTCTCCTGAGCCGGATGTGGCCCCCGAAGCGTAATGGACCAACCGCGGCATAATGTTGATGTAGAATGGCCTGACGCCACCGGGCGCGTTTAGACGACTTGGCACAGGTGATCAAGCGCGATTGATACCTACCTTTCTCTGAAAGCCTGCGAAACCGCTGTTTACAGGATTTGAGAGCAACCCTTCTGGTTTGAATAAGGAATAGGGAACCGAAACGACCGCCCTATTCTCCGCAAGTTCGCTTGACAGCGCGGCTTCAAGCGACGCGGCGATGTCCAAAAGCGAAAAGGCCGCCAATGCCTGCAATCAGAAGCCATGCAGCAGCGGGCAGAGGCATGGGTGCAAGTCCGTCGAACCCGCCTCGCGTCTGGCCTCCGTTGAATGTCGATTTTCCAGAAAACACGATATTTCCAGAGGACGCGTTAAAGAGCAGGTAGATACCGGGATCGAAATCAAGACGATCGGCACCCATGTAGCCCGACAGGAACGTGGTTGTGCCGAGCGCGTCAAACGCCACGCCTGTATAGGAAAGGCCGCAGCAAATTGCGCCATCTCCGTGACCATGTTCTCCTTTGCGCCAGTGGTCGCAATCACGACCACGGTACGATGTGTCGCACGTGGTCACTCAGTCCATTAGTTCGGTTTCCGAGGCTTCAGATATCCTCCGACGGAGCGGCGTAACTCCCATCTGCATCATGCACTTCCTTGCCGGTCAGGGCGGGGGTGAAAATGCAGATCAGCCTTAGATCCGTGAATGCGCGCACAATATGCGGATCGTTCTGGTCCAGCACATAGAGGCTCCCCGGTGCGATCGACCACACCTGTCCGGTGGTCACACATTCGACCTCGCCCTCGCCTTCGACGCAGTAATTGCTTTCCAGATGGTTCTTGTAATGCAACGGCTGCGTGCTGCCGGCCTTAACCAAGGTATCGTGCAGCGAATAGCCCATCTTGTCCCGTGCCAGCAGTAACCGGCGACTTTCAAATGCGGGACCAACGACATGATCAGGTGTTTCGAGGATTTCTGAAAGCGTTTTGACAAACATTAACTGTCTCCTTTTTGTGCAGTTGCAGAAAATTTGCTGCATTGCAGCATTTTTTCCGGGCAGGATCAGGATTGAACCCAGGCTTCATTTGATTTTAACCAGTCTGTCTTCTCCCATAAGACCATGCTTAGAAAAATCCTCCCCCTGACCGTTGCATTATGTTGCGTGACGGTCGCTCCTGTTCGCGAGGCGCACGCGTATAGCTGTGCTCGTGACGCGATGCTGGTTTTCGATGGCTCTGCATCGATGGCCGAGTTGGGTTTTGACACTGCTGAACCCACACGGATTGATCATGCCCGCGCTGCGGTTGCCGAGGCACTGCCGCAGATTGCGTCGGTCCGACGGGTCGGCCTGCTCATTTATGGGCCGGGCCCCGAAGGTTCTTGCGCGGGCATCAACCTTAAATTCAAGCCCTTGGACGATGCCGCGATTCCAATCATCGGGGCTATCAACGGTCTGGATCCGATTGGACTAACGCCGCTCACCGCATCGGTTCGTGCCGCAGCAGAGGTTTTGCAGTATCGCAACAAGCCCGGCATCGTGGTGTTGGTGACAGACGGAAATGAGACCTGCGGCGGCAGCCCCTGTGCCCTGGCTGCAGAGTTGGCACGCACCGCGCAGGATCTGACAGTACACGTTATCGGGTTCCGTGTGGTTTACGACCCGGCGCACTGGTTTACGGGGGGCACACCGGAAACCGCTGACAGCCCCTCCATTGCGCGTTGCCTCGCAGATGAGACAGGCGGTCTTTACGTGGCTACGGAAACGGTTGAGGAACTCGCCGTCGCTTTACAGGAGACCATGGGCTGTGCGCTGATCGGAGAGGCCGCGCCTGCGCCGGACAAGCGCCGCCAGCCGACATGAGGGATGTCATGTCAGAACAGATGGTAACGCACGCCGCGTTGCTGGACGCCAACTCCCGCTTCTATGCAGCTTTCCGTGCGGGCGATATGACATCGATGGCATCCGTATGGGCCCGACACTTGCCGGTCGCCGTTCATCATCCTGGGGCCGGACATATGAAAGGTCGGGCGTCGGTGCTGGACAGCTGGCGCAAGATACTGCGCTCGCCGCCGGATGTGGGCTGTATCGTTGACACATTGCTGGAAGACAATGATCAATGGGCGGTGATCTGCACCGAGCGCCTTGGTCACATAAGCCTACGCATGGTGAACCTCTTTCGTCAGGAAAACGAGACGTGGCGCATGACGTATCACGGTCCGGCGCCTGATCCCCGGCTGCGGTGCTAGCGCGATGAGCACACCGCTTTCCCCTCTGACGACCTGGACCCGAAGGCGTCGCTGGCTGCCGAGACTTGCTGTTCTGGGCCTCAGCGCGGCCATTGTCTTGAATCCGGTATCGCAGGCCAGAGCCAGCTTTTGCGAGCGCGATGCCATGCTTGTTTTCGACGCCTCGTCATCCATGGCATTGCCGAAGGCGGGACCGGCGCCTGCAAGGATCGATGACGCACGGCGCGCCATGGCGAACGTGCTTCCCGATATCGCCTCTCTGCGCCGGATCGGTCTCATGATTTATGGACCGCCGCATATGGCAAACGGACAAAACTGTAACGGGATCCGGCTGCGATTTGGCCCACGTCCTGACGCGGCCTCGTCGGTGACTGCGGCCCTGAACGAGCTTGCACCGGATGGCCTGACCCCCCTGGCAGCCTCTGTTCAAGCCGCCGCTGAAACACTGACCTTTCGCGAGGAGCCCGCAATCATTGTTGTCGTCACGGACGGGATCGACACATGCGGTGGTGAGCCCTGTGCTCTGGGGCGTCAGCTCGCCGCGCAGGGCGCGCATATCACAGTGCATGTGGTTGGCTTCAGGCGGGTTCGCGACGTATTGGCGCTGAATGGTGTCCCGGATGAAGACGAAAGACACGATAATCTTCGTTGCCTCGCCCAAGCGACCGGCGGCACTTACGTGGACACGGAAACGGTCGCGGAACTCTCGGCGGCATTGCGCGAGACCCTCGGCTGTCCCTTGGTGGGCTAGCTCGCTACATCAAAGAACCGCCAGACACCCGTCGCGCGGAAGCGTCCAAGAAAAAAGGCGGCCTGAGCCGCCCTTTCGAGATCAACCCAATTCGGGCGTCAGCCCTTTTCTTCGACGATTTCGACGAGATGGGGGATCTTGTTGATCATGCCTCGTACGCTGGGCGTGTCTTCCAGTTCGCGGGTCCTGTGCATCTTGTTGAGGCCGAGACCGATCAGCGTGGCGCGCTGATCCTGAGGGCGGCGGATGGGCGAACCCACCTGTTTGACGACGATGGTTTTTGCCATGACGATGTCTCCTTACGCCTCTGCCGGTGCGTCCGCAGCGGGTGCGGGTGCCTCGTTGCGGCCCAGAATGTCCGCGACTTTCTTGCCGCGACGCTGCGCAACCATGCGGGGGCTTGCCTCTTTGGACAGGCCGTCCATTGTGGCGCGGATCATGTTGTAGGGGTTCTGCGAACCGATCGACTTCGCAACCACGTCCTGCACGCCCAGCATCTCGAACACGGCACGCATCGGACCACCGGCGATGATTCCGGTCCCGGTCGGCGCGGCTCGCATGATCACCTTACCCGCACCATGACGGCCTTCGATATCGTGGTGCAGCGTGCGGCCTTCGCGCAACGGCACGCGAACCATCTGACGCTTGGCCTGTTCCGTGGCCTTACGGATCGCCTCGGGGACCTCTTTGGCCTTACCCTTGCCAAAGCCTACACGGCCTTTCTGATCGCCCACAACGACGAGCGCGGCAAAGCCAAAGCGTTTACCGCCTTTGACGGTCTTCGATACGCGGTTGATCGCAACGAGGCGATCGGCGAATTCGGGTGCTTCGTCGCGGTCGCGTCCCCGTCGGTTGTCTTCTCTGGCCATGCGGCACCTTTCTGTTTCGGCGGCTCTGCGCCTGTCTATCCAATCCTGGTGAGCAACATGCTCCCGGATCATCGAGCCACGCCCGCCTGGGCGCGGCTTCACATCAGATCTTCAGTCCTGCCTCGCGGGCGGCATCGGCGAGCGCCTTGATGCGGCCATGAAAGAGGAACCCGCCGCGGTCGAACTGCGCTTCGCTCACACCGGCGGCCTTTGCGCGTTCGGCAATGGTCGTGCCGATCTTTGCAGCGGCCTCCACCGTGTTCTTGCCCACAAAGCCCAGGTCTTTTTCCAGCGTCGAGGCGGATGCGAGGGTCACACCGTTCACATCGTCGATCAATTGCACGCTCATGTTCTTGGACGAGCGGTGCACGCTCAGCCGCAGGCGGCCATAATTGACCTTGCGCAGCTTGCTCCGAACGCGCATCCGGCGCTTCTGGAACAGTTGTCTTTTGCTGTTTGCCATCTGTCGCGTCCTTACTTCTTCTTGCCTTCCTTCTGGAAGATATACTCGCCCTTGTAGCGAATACCCTTACCCTTATAGGGTTCCGGGCGACGCCAATCGCGGATGTTGGCCGCGACTTGTCCGACGAGTTGCTTGTCATGACCTTCGACCACTAGCTCTGTGGGTTTGGGCGCCGTTACCGTCACACCGGCGGGCACTTCAAAATCCACGTCGTGGGACAGGCCGAGGTTAAGCTTGAGCACGTTGCCCTGCATTTGCGCACGGTAGCCGACGCCGCGGATCTCGAGCTCTTGTTTGAAAGCTTCCTTAGAGCCATGGACCATGTTGGCGATGAGCGTGCGGGTCAGGGCCCATTGCTGGCGGGCCCGCTGGGTTTGACCACGGGGGGTGACCGTTATCTCACCATCCTCAACTGCCAGCGATACGTCGTCCGCTGCGGTAAAGGATGAACTTGCCTTGGGTCCTTTGATTTCGATTGTCTGGCCGCTCAGCGTCGCTGTGACGCCATCTGGCAGGGCAACCGGCTGTTTTCCGATACGAGACATGTCCGGCTCTCCTTAGAATACGGTGCAGAGCACTTCGCCGCCGACATTGGCTGCGCGTGCGTTTGCATCCGACATCACACCCTTGGACGTCGAGACAATGGAGACACCAAGTCCCTGACGGACGGATGGAAGATCGCCAACGCCGAGGTAAACGCGACGACCGGGCTTTGACACCCGCTTGAGCTCGCGAATGACCGGCGCACCATCATAGTACTTCAGGCTGACCTCGATCGTGGCATGGCCTTTGTCGTTGGTGGAGCTTTCGAACCCGCGGATGTAGCCCTCGTCTGCGAGCACATCGAGCACGCGCTGGCGCATCTTGGAGCCAGGCATCGACACAGTGGATTTGCCACGCATCGCCGCATTGCGGATCCGGGTGAGCATATCGCCAATAGGATCGTTCATCTCAGGCCCTCCTTACCAGCTCGACTTGACCACGCCGGGCAACTGACCGGCCGACCCCAGATCGCGGAGCGCGATCCGGCTGATCTTCAACTTGCGGTAATAGGCGTGTGGACGCCCGGTGAGCTGGCAGCGATTGTGCAGCCGGGTGGCCGAACTGTTGCGCGGCAGTTTTGCGAGTTTCAGGGACGCGCGGAAGCGGTCTTCCATCGGCTTTTCGCGGTCGTTGATGATCTCTTTGAGCGCGGCGCGCTTGGCGGCATATTGCTTGACGAGCCGCTGGCGCTTGGTTTCGCGTTCAACCATTGCTTTCTTTGCCATATCTCTAATCTCCTCCGGCTCAGTCCTTGAAAGGCATGTTGAAGTGCTTCAACAGCGCCTTTGCTTCAGCGTCGGTCCGCGCCGTGGTTGTGATTACAACATCCATGCCCCAAACCTCGTCGACCTTGTCGAAGTTGATCTCGGGGAAAACGATATGCTCCTTGATGCCCAAGGCATAATTGCCACGACCATCGAATGACTTTGCCGACACGCCCCGGAAGTCACGGATGCGGGGCATGGCGATTGTGATCAGGCGATCGAGGAATTCATACATACGGTCGCCGCGCAGCGTCACCTTGGCACCCATCGGCATGCCTTCGCGAACGCGAAAGCCAGCGATAGAGTTCTTTGCTTTGGTGACCACTGCATGCTGACCGGCGATGGTTGTCAGATCTTCTTGCGCCGACTTGGCCTTCTTGCTGTCTTTGACAGCTTCGGCGCCAGCGCCGATGTTCAGGACAATCTTGTCCAGCTTCGGGATCTGCATATCGTTGGAATAGCCGAACTCTTCTTTCAGCGCGGCGCGAATGCTCTCGCGGTACGCGGCCTTGAGGCGCGGTTGATAGTCCTGCGTATCAAGCATCGATCACGTCTCCCGTCGTCTTGGCAAAGCGCACCTTCTTGCCTTCTTCCATGCGGAAACCAACCCGTGTCGGTTTGCCGTTGGCATCCAGAAGCGCAAGGTTGCTGAGGTCCATCGGCATCGCCTTTGGCAGACGGCCACCCTGACTGGACTGCGATTGACGCGTGTGACGCACGGCCATGTTAATCCCATCGACGACGGCCTTGCCGGCCTTCGGGTTCACAGCGCTGATCGTGCCTTCCTTGCCCTTATCCTTGCCGGCAAGAACAACGACCTTGTCGCCTTTTTTCAGTTTGGCAGCCATGTCACAGCACCTCCGGGGCGAGCGAGATGATCTTCATGAAGTTCTTGGCCCGAAGCTCGCGCACAACCGGGCCAAAGATCCGGGTACCAACAGGCTCACCCGCATTGTTCAGGATGACCGCGGCGTTGCGATCAAATCGGATCGCTGTGCCGTCTTCGCGGCGGATTTCCTTGGCAGTGCGAACAACAACCGCCTTGCGGACGTCGCCCTTCTTCACCCGACCGCGCGGAATGGCTTCCTTGACGGACACCACGATAATGTCGCCTACAGAGGCATATTTGCGTTTGGAACCGCCCAGAACTTTGATGCACTGAACCCGGCGCGCACCGGAATTGTCAGCTACATCCAGATTTGTCTGCATCTGGATCATTTGGTTTCTCCCGACCTGTGGGACCGCACGTTCGCGACATTGGTCCCAGGGTTTCGATCAAACCGGAGGGTGCGAAAGCTTACGCCTCCAGCACCTCCCAGCGTTTCGTCTTCGATTTCGGTGCGCATTCCTGAATGCGCACGCTGTCGCCCACCTTGAAGGTATTCTTCTCGTCGTGGGCGCGATACTTTTTGGATTTCCGGATCGTCTTCTGAAGCACCGGGTGCTTGAAACGACGCTCTACGGATACTGTTACGGTCTGTGCGTTTGCGTCGGAGGTGACAACGCCTTGCAGGATACGTTTGGGCATCTGGTCCTCTCCTTATTCTGCCGCAGCTGCAGATTTTTCATTCAGCACGGTCTTCACACGCGCGACATCGCGACGCACGGTCTTGATACGTGCAGGATTTTCGAGCGCGCCTGTCGCCGCCTGAAAGCGCAGGTTGAACTGCTCTTTCTTCAGGCTTGCCAGATCTTCCCGAAGCTGGTCAGGCGTTTTTTCACGCAATTCGTGGGCGTCCATCGCCAAGTCCTTTCACATCACCGGCAGGCCCCTGATAAGAACGGGTTACCCACGGCCCGGTGGATAAAAACGAATCGCCGGGCGTGGAACGCTCGGCGGAATTCGCGCCTTCTAAGCAAGTCACGGTCAAAGAACAAGTAAAAGTTTGGTCCGCAGACCAACAAAAAAAGGCGTTGCCGTTATTCGCGGCATTCTCACACCGAACGGCAAATTTGCATCTGTCTGCGACCCTTGGTAACAGCCACAACAGGCAAGCATGCTCTTTACCAAACGAGTATCGCTCTTATGTATCGTTCAACGAAAACAAAGAAGGACCGTTCGTTATGAAATTGATCATCGATCGCCGCACTCTGATCGCTGCCAGCGCCGCTGCACTGATCACACGACCGGCTTTCGCGGCGGGATCGCATGACGTCGCAATGCTGAACAAAGACCCCGACGACCCCAAGGCGCGGATGGTCTTCAGGCCGAACATCATCGTGGTCCAGCCCGGCGACACGATCAACTTCCTCGCCACGGACCGCGGCCATAACTGCGAAATCGTCGACGGCATGATCCCGGACGGGGCAGAAGGCTGGAAAGGCAAGATCAACGAAGAGATCTCTGTCACACTGGACCAGCCCGGATTCTACGGCTTCCAGTGCACACCTCATGTGAGCCAGGGCATGGTTGGCCTGATCGTCGTCGACGGCGACGGCAAGATGGGCAATTACGAAGATGCGAAAGGCGTGCGCCAGCGCGGTCAGGCGAAGCGCGCATGGGAAGCGATCTGGGAAACTGTCGAAGCAGACGGGATCGCAGCCGCGTAACGTCTTTCATACGCAAGACCAGGAAACCCCGGCGCATGCGGCGGGGTTTTTTATTGGGTTAGGTCCATTTGTAGTTGAAGCTGACGCTGATGCGGTCCTCTTCGGACTGGTTCATCGGCACTTCGTGACGCAGCCAGCTTTCCCACAACAAGACGTCACCAACCCCGGGCCGGACCGAGACGAAGCGGCGCAACGGCTCTGGCGCGTCTGTCCGCCGCGCAGGGGCTGCCATCATACGGGCGGAACGCGGGTCTTCGAGTTTGAGCGCGCTCGCCCCCTCCGGCATTGCAACGTAGATCGTCCCTGAGATCACCGATTGAGGATGCAGATGCGAGCCATGTGCCCCCCCTTCCGGCAATATGTTTATCCAGATATCTTCACACACGAGGGCGCGATCTTCGAGATCAAACGCCAGATCCTCTGCGAATGCCGCGACATGTGCGTCGAGCGCCTCGACCAGATCGGCAAAGACCGGAAAGCGCCAAGGTAGATCTGACAAAGACGCATACGAGGTGTAGCCGGGATAGCCATTCTCGTCGCACCAATCCTGACCAGCCTCGTCATCCGAGGCAATCGAGTAGCACGAAGCGGCCAGATCCGACATGTCGATTGTCGGACCCTGCTCTGACACAGCGGCGCGGTAGAGCGGCGTCACAAAAAGAGATCGGATGTCGGCCATGGCACGCTCTTATCCCGCGCGCGCGGCCTTCTGCCAACCCGTTTCAAGAAATTCTTTAACTCTTCGCGAGATAGAGGTCGCAGCACCAAAAGGGGGCGGCTTGTGAAACTGGCGCTTTATGCGGGAATGGTCTGGATCATGTCGACCGGGACAGGTTTGGCAGAACTCTTGCCGTCCCCCGCAAACGGGGCGTTCTTCGCCAATCGACAGCCTATGTTTGCGCCGCGCACTGCATCGGTCACCGAGGCCTCGCGCGCCAGCCTGTTTGTCGGCGAGGCCGAGGGCGGATTGTTTGCCGCGCTGCCCGGGCGGCTGGACGCACCACTTCGACGGACAGGAACGAAGGCCGCGCGACTACGCGATCTGATCGCGCGGGCCGAGGCCGGGCGCATGGGCTATGACGCCGTGCAATACGGGGCGCGGGTCAAGCCCGTGAAACGGCCCACAGATATGACCCTGTCCGAGATTTTTGATTGGATCGATGCAACCCCGGGCCAGCCTCATGCCATCGGACGCTATCAGTTCATCCCGCCGACCCTGCGCCATTCTGCCCGGCGTCTGGGGATCGATCACGCGACCCGGTTCAGCCCCGATGTGCAGGACCGGCTGGCCGATCTTCTGCTCGGTGACGCCGGTTTCCTGCAGGTGCAGAAAGGCGAGATTACGACAGAGGCATTTATGCTCAACCTCGCTAAAATCTGGGCTGGCCTGCCCACCGTATCAGGGCGCAGCTACTATCACGGCTATGCCGGCAACAAAGCTGTGATATCGTATTCCGATTACCAACAGGTTGTGAAGGGCATTCTGGGTGGTTGAGCGACCTGTTGTTGGCACGGCCAAACGTGGCGTCGGGGCGGCTATCTGATCACAAAAACGGATTGCGTCGCGTGGCGTGCCACTCTGGCGGCGTTTGACCCGAGCAAGTAATCCGACAGGTCAGGACTATGTGCCCCGACAACAATCGCCGCCACATCGAGATCCTTCGCGACCTTGAGTATTTGGTGATAGACCTTGCCGCGCGTCACATGCAGTTCCGCGTCCATATCCGCCGGGATGTTGGTTTTTGCCCATGCCTCAAGAGCGGATTGAGCCTCGCCCGCAACGGTGCTGGCGTGGTCTGGGGCGAAAGACGCGCTAACCATCGCCATCCCGTCATCGGGTACCACGTTGAGAAGATGGATCTTCGCTTTTTCATGGGCGGCCATGCGCAATGCCGCCTGTGTCGGGCGCGCCGCTCCTGCAGGATCGTTCACATCAACAGCCAGTAAAAGGGTCTCGAACATGGCAATCCTCCTCAGAACGCGGGTTGCGTTGCGCGACGGCTCTGAAGCAGAGCCAGCCCTGCCAGCAGCAGCAGCGCAGGGATGAAAAACACCTCTTTCGGCATTCGCTCGTTTTCGATCTGCACCTGAGTGATCTGCACCGGGGTGTCGCCGTAGAAATCATACTCATTGCCAAGGCTCTCGAAAAACGGTGTTCCGGGGAACGGCTCTTCCATTGCCAAGACATCGCCATCGGGAAGGACCAGCAATCCTTGCGCATCTAGCGCTCCTTCCGCGTCTCCCGCAATGGCGGGAATGGAGATAGTTGTCGGCCTTACTCCACCAGTATCAAAATCGGGACCTTCAATCTTGATACGGACCCTTTCGTCGGTATCTGCAGACGCAAGAAGCTCTAGCGAAGCGACGCCCTGCGCTTCTGTGTATTTGTCACTTACTTGATCAAGCATGAAATCGGGCCGGAACAGCATGAATGCAACCACTAGCATCAGCACAGTTTCCCACCATTTGCTTTTTGCGATGAAGTATCCCTGAGTGGCTGCAGCGAACAAAAGCATAGCAATTAGTGAGATGAAGAAAACCATGACTGCCTTGGCAAAGCCGACATCGATGAGCAACAAGTCAGTGTTGAAGATGAAGAGAAACGGCAGGAGTGCGGTTCGAATGTCATACGCAAATCCTTGGATGCCTGTTTTGATTGGATCGCCTCTACTGATCGCCGCAGCCGCATAGGCGGCCAGCCCCACAGGCGGGGTGTCGTCCGCAAGGATGCCGAAGTAAAACACGAAGAGATGCACGGCGATCAGCGCGAACTCATAGCCTGCGGAAGCGCCAACGGAAAGGATCACGGGCGCCATGAGAGACGAAACGACGATGTAATTGGCGGTCGTCGGCAAGCCCATGCCAAGGATCAGCGACATCACCGCGACAAGGATCAGCAGGATCCAGATATTGCCCCCGGCAATCACCTCGACCACCTGACCGATGACCTGATGAGCCCCTGTCAGCGAGATCGTGCCAACGATGATACCCGCCGCACCGGTGGCCACACCGATGCCGATCATATTGCGCGCGCCAAGGATCAGACCGTCCACGAAGTCGCGCCAGCCCTTGACCGTTGCGTTGCCAAAACCCTGCCCGCGGAACATCGCTTTCAACGGGCGGTGGGTTAGTGCGACGACGATCATGAAAACGGTCGCCCAGAAAGCGGAAAGCGACGGCGATAACCGGTCAAGGCTGTCCGTTCGCACCATCAGGTTCCAGACGAGAATAAAGATCGGGAGGGCAAAGTACGCTCCCCCCAACAAGGTCGGTGTCAGGCGGGGTGCCTCAAGCGGCCCGTCGGGATCGTCCATTTCCACATCCGGGTAACGGGAGGCAAAATAGACGAGGACCAGATACAACACCGCGACAATGACCAGCGCCCCATAGACGCTTTCTTCCATAAACCCGTCGAGCACGTTGCGAATGCCGATCATCGCAAACGTGCAGGCGCCGAGGAAAATGAAACCGGACAAAAACAGGATCAGGATCAGCGCCGGTCCGATATGACGGCCAGGCTTCTTCAGCCCCTGCATCTGCATCTTGAGTGCTTCGAGATGCACGATGTAGAGCAGCGCGATATAGCTGATCACCGCAGGCAGGAAGGCGTGTTTGACCACGTCGATGTAGGGGATGTTCACATATTCGACCATCAGGAAAGCCGCCGCGCCCATCACAGGCGGGGTCAGCTGACCGTTGGTCGAGGAGGCCACTTCAACCGCGCCCGCCTTTTCCGCCGGAAAGCCGATACGCTTCATCAAGGGAATGGTAAACGTCCCGGTGGTGACGGTGTTGGAGATCGAAGATCCCGAAATCATACCCGTGAGCATCGAGGATAAGACCGAGGCCTTGGCAGGCCCGCCACGCAAGGACCCCAGCAGGGCAATCGCGACCTTGATAAACCAGGAGCCGCCCCCGGCGCGATCGAGCAGTGCGCCAAAGAGCACGAACAGGAAGATCATCGTGGTCGAGACGCCGAGCGCCACGCCAAACACGCCTTCGGTCTGCATCCAGTAGTGTCCGAGCGCCTTGGACAGCGATGCGCCTCCGTAGTTGGTGATGTTGCGCGCCCATTCGGAGTATCCGCCGAAAAACGCGAAAGCGACGAAAGCGCCTGCAATGATCACCAAAGGCAACCCGAGCGAGCGGTACACGGCCGTGAAGAGGACTCCCATGCCAACGCAGGACATCACAATGTCAGAAGTGTTCCAAAGGCCGGGACGGTCGGCAATCTCGAAGCGGAACACAACAAGGTAGAGACAGGAAGCGACCCCCAGGATCACCAACGCCCAGTCATAAAGAGGGATGCGATCTTTGGGCGAGGATTTGAACAACGGAAAGGCAAGCGTCGCCAGCATGATCGCAAATGCAAGGTGAATGAACCGGGCCTGCGCGACAACATTGGCGAAGAAATTGATGCCTGTGGCCTGCGCCAGCACACCGGGCACTTTCGAGGCGATATAGAGTTGGAACAGGGACCAGACGATACACGTGCCGATTATCAGTTTTGCCTGGAAAGCCGAAGACGGATTGCGCGCGCCAGTATCGGCTTCGGCCACCATATCGTCCGCGCTGCGCGTGTCGGTCTGCGCCATATCATCGTCCCCGTCCGACCGGATTTAATCCGGTTCGATATTCATTCTGGAAAGGACCGCCGGAAGAAACCGGCGGTCCGGTAGTTTAACCCAAGAGCTTACTCAAGCAGGCCAAGCTCTTTGTACGCCCGTTCCGCACCCGGATGGAGCGGAGCCGACAGGCCATCTGACACCATCTGCTTGGGATCGAGGTTCTCGAAAGCGGGGTGGAGCCCTTTGAAGTCGTCGATATTGTCCATAACGGCTTTGGCCACGATGTAGACGGTCTCCTCCGGGAGGCTGGCAGAAGTGACAAAGGTCGCGCCCACACCGAACGTGGTCGTGTCCTCATCCGTGCCGGCATACATGCCGCCCGGGATCGTGGCGATGCGGTAGAACGGGTTGTCTGCCACGAGTTGTTCGATGGGCGCTCCTGTGACGGACACAAGGCGCGCGGCGCAAGTGGTTGTCGCCTCCTTGATCGCCGCGGCCGGGTGCCCAATCGTGTAGATCATCGCATCGATGTTGCCATCGCAGAGCTGCTTGGCCATCTCAGAGCCCTTGTACTCGGTCGCGAGAGCCAGATCGTCCATGCCAATCCCGAAGGCATCCATCACCACTTCCATCGTGGCGCGCTGTCCAGACCCTGGATTGCCCACATTCACCCGCTTGCCCTTCAGCTCTTCAAAACTGGTGATTCCGCTGTCGCCGCGCACGATCAAAGTGAACGGTTCCGGATGCACGGACATCACGGCCCGGATATCGGGGAACGGGTTATCGGAGAATTTTGATGTGCCGTTGAAGGCATGGTACTGCCAGTCAGACTGCGCAACGCCGAACTCCAGTTCGCCCGCCTTGATTGTGTTGATGTTGTAGACAGACCCGCCCGTGGATTCCACGGCGCAGCGAATACCATGTTCTTTTCGGTCACGATTCACGAGACGGCAGATCGCGCCACCCGTTGGATAATACACACCAGTCACCCCACCGGTGCCGATCGAGATGAACTCCTGTGCGACGGCCATCGTGGCCCCCATCGTGGCGCCGAGCAGCACCGCACCGGTCAATTTCAGTTTCTTGAGCATCTATCAGTCTCCCTACTTGCTGATATCTTGTTTGGCGTGTCGCTCGGAATAGAGCCCGCCAAATTCAAGTTGTGTTGCGTCGACCCTTTGGATCGGCACCGTGATTTCTTAATTCCGTTACGCCACAATCATCGCAATTCGTACATCAATCAACACCAGTATCACGCCAGAGCTTTGGAAAATCCAGCCCGGCGCGATACGAGCGGAACCGCGCGCACCGCGGATCCGAATCTGAAAGTTCAAATTCGGCATATCGTGAGCGCGCTTTAGAACGGACAGCAACACAGATCACGCAAAGCGGGATACCAGGAGATACGTTCGGCGCCCCTATCGCGGCCACACCGTTGCTGATGACCTATCCCGGTTTGCTTCCAATGATGCGTGGGCGCAAACGCGGCTGATACACCCAACCCATCAAAGGCCGCCTGCCGAGAAATGTCATTGGTTTTCCTAAATTGACAGGCAGGGACACAACAGCACGGGACAAACCGATGGACAGCTCTGATATGACCTCGACGAGATGGCGAGAAGGCTGGCTTCGGGAAAGATAGACGGCAGTGATGCGGACGAAGCTGCCATTTACCGCGATACGACCAATGAGCGCCTTAGAAAGAGCTCTTGGTACTCAACAGCTCTCTTCTTTCGACAGAGAATTTACGCTGAAGTTCCCCAAGAAAAATATCCAAAGTTCAAATGTGTTTCAAAGAAATATGACTGAGCATTCCAATCATCTGTAATTTTGAACACTTGAAGAAACTCAAAACCAGTCAAACGGTAATGGAATTCCTTAAGAGACTTAATCTGACCGGCGCATCGTTCGGAGAACGAATTGTCAGGCACTTCGTTTTCCGAGCTGTAATTGAAGCGCACATCCTGCAAGCATCGTTTGATTCTATCTATGCCAACGGAAGGTAAAATCGGAGAAAACGCGCCACGATTCACAAATCGTGTAAACTCGTTACTGATATAGCGGCCGCTTAGCGCATAATCCCAAACTTTACACATGCCCTTGGACGTTTCTAGATCCCATTCTTCAATGAAGACGAATTCTCGGGACCACAGCAATGACAACACCGAAGCGGGAGGCAACTCAACGGGTTTTTCAAGCAAAACAACATGAGCAACACCGGGCCCTTCTTGACCGGAGTCGAATCTTGCGACTGAAAACTTATCATTTGGTGCAGCCTCAAAGAGTGCACGGTACATATCGCGATTCTTCGAAATAGCGGCCATTTCAGAACCTAGCAAATTCAGGCCTTTCCATCTCAGAGCTACTTGATGCCATTTCTGGTCCTCGAGCTGGTCACTGAAGCTGACATTCGCGGCCTCGCAGAAATACGTCAATATGGGCTCACTTCTGCCGGTTGAAAGCGGAATGTGCACCCGCGGCGTCGATCGCCGGCCTCGACAGAGTTCTCGACAAAAAACCCCACCGAAAGATCGACGGGGTTTCCATGTTCTTCGGGGTGCAGCCCGCGGATTACCGTGCGATCCGCTATACTACGTTCGTCATTTCTGCTGAAATGACGTCACCAGTCCTCGCGGGTGACGACGCGGGTCTTGATCGGCAGTTTCATCGCGGCAAGGCGTAGCGCCTCCATCGCGCTGCCTTCCGCAACACCGTCGATTTCGAACATCACGCGGCCTGGCTTGACCTTGCAGGCCCAGTAATCCACAGATCCTTTGCCCTTACCCATCCGCACTTCGGTAGGTTTGGACGTGACCGGCGTATCCGGAAAAATACGGATCCAGACGCGACCCTGACGTTTCAAGTGACGCGTCATGGCACGGCGGGCAGCCTCGATCTGGCGTGCTGTCACACGCTCAGGCTGCGTGGCGTGGAGGACGTAGG
>ERZ1740060.382-NODE-382-length-27812-cov-8.244227_pt1 | contig 27812 bp, 18 predicted proteins | sample MGYA00581743_ERZ1740060 | MGnify/ENA primary metagenome ERZ1740060 (study PRJEB43018, sample SAMN04849235) | marine metagenome | isolation source: floating plastic debris | place: Pacific Ocean | collected 2008-08-27 | study: EMG produced TPA metagenomics assembly...
AGACCACAGCTACCATCTTTTACTCGCTAGTCCCGAAATGAGAACCTTAAGTTAAGGCCAATGACAGCTGTGCGCCCCCAGTACGTTTTTGGACAAATAGCGTCACTAACGAATCATCACTGATGGGTGAGCGTCAGGGTCGTCGTGGCTTGTTCGCCCCCCTCACTGGCGATAGCCGTCACGTCATAGCGGGTGCCTCCGCTCGTTTGCAGACCTAGGGGCACATTCACCTGAAACAAGCCAGTGCTGTCAGCCGTGACCTGGCTGTTGATCAACTCCTGCTGGGCGCTAACCAAGCCAAACACTGAGGTACTGCCCACCACGCGAACAGTCACCGTCGCCCCAGGGCGGGTTTGGCCCGTCAAGCTCAGCGTGTTGCCTGCAACCGTCCCTCCATCTGAATGGCTGGTAAATTCAGGGGTTAAAGGGGGAACCACCGCCGTCTGCACCGCATTGGGATCTTCGACGGTGGTGACGGGCGCATCGGTCGCGGCAGTCGCAGTTGTGAATGCCACCGGCTGTGAAGCCACCTCGTAAGTGGTCTCTCCACTACCGCTCAAGCGGGCCACCACAATGCCTTCATTTAGCTGAGCATTGTTGGTAACGGGCAGGGTTGCCACATAGACCCCCGTAGAGACTTCATCAGCGGCAATGGACTGCACTGTTTGGCCATCCTTAACCAAGAAGACCACGACGCTAGATCCTGACGTGCCATTCACCGTTACCAACAGGCTACTGCCCGGTCCTAAAGGCTTGGTGGAGGCATTGTGGGTGACATCGCTGATTTCCACCGCAGGAAGAGGGGCCTGGACGGTAAATTGCCAGGTGGCCACTCGCCGAAAGCCATCGTTGCCGACATATTCCACCTGGATCTGAATATCCCCAGGGGTGAAAGGGTTGCTGGGACGATAGCTAAAAAAGTTGGAGGTAATGGTGCTGCGGGCGGTGACATCTTCGCCATCGACCAGAAGCACAACCGAACCAGGCTGGATACCTCCGGCACTGGTGTCAAATTCACCAGAGATAGAAACATCAGGGGGCACCTGCTGGCCATTAACCTCGGGGTTAACGTTAACCACCCGTTGGGCCTGGGCGGGGGCGATTGCCATCGGGCTCAGCATGGCGGCTGCCGCAAGGGTGAGGAAGGCTTTTTTCATGGTTGTGCGGGTGTAGTTCGGGTTCGGTGATTATTTTATACAGACAATGTCCGCTCTCAGCATCTGACTGAGGGCGGACATTAAATCGCCTTTTACCGACAAGAGCAAAAAGGTCTGACGCTATCGACGGGCCAGCTTCTTTTTAGGAATCTTGCGGAGGCGCACCGACTCGGGGGTGACTTCTACCATCTCATCAGCGCTGATGTACTCTAATGCCCGCTCTAGGCTCATCTCCATCGGGGACTGCAGTTGCACCAGTTCGTCCCCTGTGGCGGAACGGTGGTTGGTGAGCTGCTTGGTTTTACAAACATTCAGCTCCAGATCTTGAGGGCGGTTGTTTTCGCCAATAACCATGCCCTTATAGACCTTGGTGCCGGGGGTAATAAAGAAAACGCCGCGATCTTCAGCATTCTTGAGGGCGTAGAAGGTGGCTGTGCCTTCATCAAAGGAAGTCAGCACCCCGTTGCGGCGGGTTTCGAGGTCGCCGCTCATGGGGCGGTACTCCAAGAAGCTGTGGTTCATCAGACCCTCGCCTCGGGTGATACGCATGAAGTCACCCCGAAAGCCAATCAAGCCTCGGGCAGGCACTACAAACTCCAGGGTGGAGCGACCATTGCCAGTGACGCGCATGTCCTGCATTTCACCCCGACGCTGACCCAAGCGCTCCATACAGCCGCCAACGGCATCTTCGGGTACATCAAGAACCAGTAGCTCGTAGGGTTCGCAGGGCTGGCCGTTCACTTCACGGAAAATCACTTGAGGCTGGGAGACCTGGAATTCGTACCCTTCCCGGCGCATGTTTTCGATCAAGATACCGAGGTGCAATTCCCCTCGACCCGAGACAGAAAAGCGATCAGGGGAATCGGTTTCTTCCACCCGCAAGGCCACGTTGGTTTCCAGCTCGCGCATCAGGCGATCGCGGATCTGACGGGAGGTGACGAACTTCCCTTCCTTGCCCGCAAAGGGGGAGTCATTCACCGCAAAAGTCATCCCCAAGGTGGGTTCATCCACGCTGATCAAAGGCAGCGCTTCAGGATTGTCGAGGCAAGCAACCGTTTCACCAATGTTGGCGTCAGCAAAACCGGCGATCGCCACAATTTGCCCTGCAGAGGCGGATTCAATCTCAACTCGCTGTAGTCCTTCAAAACCCAGCAGCTTGGAAATTTTGGACTTGACGGTTTTGCCCTCGCGGGTCAGCAAAGCCGCCTGTTGGCCCACTTGAATGGTGCCGTTATGGACCTTACCGATGACGATGCGGCCCAGGTACTCAGAATAGTCAAGGGTAGTGACCTGAAGCTGGAAGGGCTTGGCAGGGTCGCCCACAGGCGGGGGAACGTGATCCAAGATGGCGTTGAAGAGGGGCTGCATATCTTCGGTGTCATCTTCGAGTTCGTTCTTGGCAAAGCCCGCCATGCCTGAGGCATAGAGGTAAGGGAACTCGCACTGATCATCATCGGCACCCAGCTCTAGAAAGAGGTCCAAAACGCGATCAATGGCGGTGTGTGGATCGGCTTGGGGGCGATCGATTTTATTAAGGACGACAATGGGGCGCAGCCCTTTCTCTAGGGCCTTTTTCAACACGAATCGGGTCTGGGGCATGGGGCCTTCGTTGGCATCCACAATCAGGATGCAGCCATCGACCATGCCGAGCACCCGCTCGACCTCACCGCCAAAATCGGCGTGGCCAGGGGTATCAACAATGTTGATCAGGGTGTCTTTGTAAGAAACGGCGGTGTTTTTAGACAGAATTGTGATGCCGCGCTCCCGCTCAATATCATTGGAATCCATGACGCAGTCCGGAACTTCTTCCCCTTCGCGAAAAATGCCGGATTGCTTGAGCAGGGCGTCCACCAGGGTGGTTTTGCCATGATCGACGTGAGCGATAATGGCAACGTTACGAATAGGAAGCGTCATGGGTTCCTTGTGGGAGGTGTGAATAAAAGCTGAGGGCGCTATCGCCGCTTCGGTCTTGGACATGTCTAAATGATGCCCAATCTTAACAATTGTAACTGACGAACCTCACCTCAAACCAATTACGCAGGGATGCCCCTATCTAACCTTAATGGTTACCGTTTCCCTCTGGCGAGAATAAAACAACCCTGTCCTGAAAAAAGGCATTCCAAATTTAAAAGCGGTAGCCCACTGAAAAGTAGATCTGAGGACCCATGTTTCGCGTCGTCACTTTATTCGTGTCAATCAAGGGAATGCCCAAAGGCTGACGTGCTGACCCGCTAATAAAGTTCTTCGATGCAGTCAGGGGGCATCGGCTCAGGGTTGCTGGAACAGAGCGTGACTTCTGTTATTGACTCTGAAACAGAGGTCGAAGAGGAAGCAGAACCACGCCGCTGCTCAGGAGGAATTAGGGTGCCGTCTTCGTTCAACCACTCTGACAAACCCATTTCTTCTGCTAATGCAGGATCAATTACGAGGATCGGTTGGCCCAGTGGCTGGGGAATCTCTAGCGGGGGGCGACGATTGAAGAGCGTGTTGGTGTCTAAGTTGGTATCTAAGGGGGCTACTGTTACGCCGCCCAAAGTGGGTCCTGGAGTAGACCCAACTGTATTTTCTAAATTGAAGCTCGTAGATACAGGGCCAAATTGAGCCTGCACCGTGAAGTTGCCTGGGGCAGTGTTGGAAATCGCCGTAACAGTCGCAACGCCATTGCTGTTCGTTGTTGCAGTTTGGGTCGCGCTACTAAGGCTAGCTCCCGTTGCTGGTGCATTGAATGCGATCGCAGCATTAGGAATCGGATTATTAAAGGCGTCCGTTAGATTGACAACCAGGCTATCTGTAAATGCTGTATTTACCGCTGTGCTTTGGTTATTGCCCCCAACCACCGTGAGCGCAGATGGCGCACCTGGGGTATTGGTGAGGTTGAGATTGATCCCAGTCAGCCCCGCAGCAGTGACCCCCACTTGAAAACTGCCAGCAACCGTATTCGCGGTGGCATTCGTCGTGGCGATACCGCTGGCATTGGTTGTTGCCGTTTGATTCGCACTATCAAGACTGGCCCCACTATTCGGTGCAGTAAACGCGATTGAGGTGCCGGGTGTCGAAACGTTATTCCCAAACGCATCGATGAGGCGTACTTGTAAAGGGCTAGAAAAGGCAGTATTAACGGTGGTGTTTTGATTATTGCCCCCAATTAACGCTAGGCCAGTCGCGGGTCCAGCCGTATTTGTGAGGTCGAAGTTGACGCCGGTCAGACCCGTTGCGGTAGCGCCAACTTGATAGTTACCAGCAATGGTATTGGCTGTAGCCGTTATGGTCGCCAAGCCAGCGCCATCGGTCGTTAATGTCGTATTGCTGAGGTTGGCACCAGCCCCAAAGCTAGGCACTGACAAGGTGACGTTAATGCCAGGAACGGCGTTGCCAAAGGCGTCGGTGACAGCAACTTGAAGGTCATTGCCAAAGGCTGTGTTGACGGTAGTGTTTTGGTTATTGCCAGCGATCGCCAGGTTACTAGCAGCGGCAGCGTTGACTGTGATGCCGGTTTGACTGCCGATAATGCTGCTAGCAACGGTATCGGTGGCGGTGATGGATTGGCTGCCCGCAGTCACCAAGATGGCGTTAAAGTTGCCCACGCCATTGGTGAGGGTGCTGTTGCCGGGCAGGGCAACTGAGCTATGGCTGTCGCTACTGCTAAAGCCAACGGTGCCGCTGTAGCCCGTAGCGGTATTGCCAAATTGGTCGAGGGCAGTCACTGTGAAGGTATCGCTGGCACCAGCCGTAACAGGACTGGCAAAACCCGCTACGGTAAATTGATTGGCCACATCGGGTGTGTTGGTGAGGCTAAAGCTGGTATCGGTAAGGCCGACTGAACTCGCTGTGACATTGAAGTTGCCAGCAGTGGTGTTGGCCGTGGCGTTGAGGCTAGCAATACCGCTCGTATCTGTTAGAGCAGTTTGACTCACAGCATCCAGGCTGGCGCCACTGCCGGGGGCAGTAAATGTCACGGTGGTGCCAGATGTGGAAACGTTATTGCCGAAGGCATCGACTAGACGTACCTGCAGATCATCGGCAAAGGCGGTATTGACGGTAGCGCTTTGGTTATCGCCGCCAGCAACAGCTAAGGCAACGGCAGCAGCCACGCCTGGATCGTTGGTGAGGTTGAAATTGACGCCGGTAACCCCAGGCGTGGTGGCGCTGACTAAGAAGCTGCCAGCAGTAGTGTTGGCTGTGGCATTGAGGCTGGCAGTACCGGTAGCGTTGGTTATGGCTGTCTGACTAACGTTGTCTAAACTGGCTCCGGTTGCAGGGGAGTTAAAGGTAATTGTCGCTCCCGAAACTCCAGCATTGGCAAAGGTTTCGGTGAGACGAACCGTGAGAGGCGTACCAAAATTGGTGTTGACTGTTGTGTTTTGACCATCTCCAGCAGTGGCGGTAAGGGCGTAGTAAGCTTCAACGGCACCAATATCGACAGTTCCATTAAAGCGACTTGCACCGCGCTGGTCAGTGGTTAGACCACCAGCGAGAGTGTCGTTTCCAGCATCTATAGCAGGGCTATTTGGAAGAAGAGCATGGGTTTGAGTAGGACCACCGTTATCTGTTAGAGGACTTAAGGTTGCAGCTAAGGTCAGAGGATTGATAATGTCGCTGGCAGCAAGGGTAAAGCCAATAACGCCCGCCACACCATCGGCTCCAAACAAGTTGTTATTGGAGGTAATGGTGCCACTAACTTGAACATCAGTTGCTGTAGATGGAGATGGGAAACTGTTGTTGCCAGAAATAATGCTGTTATTGAGGAACAACGTGTTCCTGCTGTAAATACCACCAGCAATGGCAAGCGCTGTATTTCCTGAGACCGTGCTGTTATTCAGGGTTAAGGTGCCTCGGTTATCGATACCACCGCCTCTATCTGCTGTATTGCCTGAGATCGTGCTGTTATTCAGGGTTGCATTGCCTCGGTTGTCAACACCACCGCCGTCGATATCTGCTGAATTTCCTGAGACTGTGCTGTTATTCAGCGTTAAGGTGCCTCTGTTATCAATACCACCGCTTAGAAGTGCCGAATTTCCTGAAATCGTACTGTTATTGATGACTAAGACGTTTCTATTGTCAATGCCACCGCTTTCAGTCACTGCCGAATTTCCTGAAACTGTGCTGCCATTCAGGGTTAAGGTGCCTGTGTTGTAAATACCGCCACTTTCATTGTTGGTGGTGTTTCCTGAAACGGCACTGTTGCTGAGGGTGAGTGTGCCGTCATTAGAGATACCGCCACCTCTAAAGATGGCTGAGTTTCCTGAAACCGTGCTGTTATTCAGCGTTAAGGTGCCGTTATTTAAAATGCCACCGGCGTCGTCCTCAAAGCCGTTTGAGAGGGTTAAGTTATTGACTGTTGCCGTCACCCAAGTTTGGATCAACAGCAGCCGGTGTGCACCATTACCATCTAGGACTGTGCTTGGCCCTGTCCCGTTTAGAGTGACATCACTGTTTAGAATAAGCTGTCGCCCTTCTCTATAGGTTCCTGCCCCAAGGTTGACCGTTGCCCCTGCTGCTGCCAAGTTGAGAGCATTGCCGATAATACCTGGGTCGGTTACGGCCACATTCACTGTGGTCCCTTCTCCAGTCAAACTTTGACTGGCTCCTAGGGTGATCAATGCATTCAGATTGATGGTGAGGTTGTTGTCGCTGTTTTCGTCTGTAAACGCGAGGGTATTGCTATTGCCCTGAGCGCTACTATTAATCGCCGCATCCACATTAATCGTTTCCGAAGCCTCTACCGTGGCATTCCCCCCTGCCAACGTGCTGACAATCGTGGCAGCTTCGGCGGCATCCACCGTAAACGTTGTCGGGTCAAATAGGGCATAGCCGCCTCCGGCGGCATCCACCGTCACCCCGAGGTTCAGTTCATCTCTGGCGTAGACGCTCAGCTCACCACCAGTGGCACCCGAGATATCAATGAGGCCCTCGGGTAGGGCGATGTCTTCGCCGACCAAGACGACTTCTCCGCCATCAACATCCGAGACATCCACAGTGCCGGTTGAAGTAACTGTTCCTGGGGCTGTGTTGACTGGGCGATCGCCCGCGCTCAAAACCACCGTGCCGTCCGGCAACGTCCTTACTGTATTGGCATTGCCACCCCATTCCCCCGCCAATAGCCCCGGTAGATCTAGCGGCGTAATCCCGCTCTCCACCAGTCCATTCAGCGAGTCCGTCGGTACAGCCAAACTCAAAATCAAGCCTGACTGAGAGATCCGAAGAATACCTTCCTCCGGCAAGGCCACAATCGAGACGCTGCCTTCCGGAGCTGTAATGCTACCGGTATTGATAACGGTGTTGCCCGCCAAGGTAATCCCTTGCCCTGGGTTTACGGCTAGATCGGCCTCATTGAGCAGTACCCCTTCATTGCCTAGGAATACGTAGCCGCTGGGGTTACCGGTGAGGGCGCTGTAGTCGTTGCTGCCAGTTGCGTTAAAAACTTCATTCTCAAAACTGAGACCACTGGCCGTGCTTACGGAGAAAGAGCCTGACAGATTGAGATTGGCATTGCGCCCTAGCAGCACCCCGGCCGGATTGAGAATAAATAGGTTGGCGTTGTTGCCGCCACTCACCTGCAAAAGGCCATTGATGACCGAGGTTTGACCTCCCGTCACCCGCGCCAGCACATTGGCCACATTGGGGTTGGCCAGAAAGTTTGCAATCTCGCCCGTACTCAACCCAAACTGTTGAAAGCTGTGAAAGAGGTTGGCATCAATTTGGGTGCCGCCGTTAATGGTGTAGGTCTGGCTAGCGGCGTTGTACTGAACCGTGGTGCCCGTGCCATCCCCAGCAGGGGTAATGTTTTGAGCCTGGGTTGAAACGGCTAAAAGGGTGCTGCTAATCGCAAGGGACAGAATGCCTCCCTGCAGCCAAGCAAGGCGAAGGACAGAGCCCATGAAAATAAACCTTGAGAATCAATGACGTGGCAGAACAGTCTGCAACTCCTCACGCTCAGGTAACTGCAACAACACCTGGGCGCAGTTGATAGATGCATCGTCAGGGTCCACACTGTTGGAGCAGCCAGCCATTTCATCGCAAGCCTTCTTCGTCTCTAGCCCGAATGCTTGCTCTCTCCGTAACTTTACCTAATTTTCTCTTAAGTAAATCAAAGGGTTTTCGGTGAATGAAGAAGCGGGTTACCCTCACCTTTCCAAAACGAGCCATTCATCAGCCGATCACCTATCGGCTGGCCAAAGACTTTAATGTGGCCGCCAATATCATTCGGGCTCAGGTGGCCCCTAACCAGATTGGCAAGCTGGTGGTAGAGCTATCGGGGGATATTGACCAGCTAGAGGAAGCGATCGCTTGGCTCGAAGACCACGACATTGCCGTATCCCAAGCCAACCGCGAAATTTTGATCGATGAAGAGAGCTGCGTTCATTGCGGGCTCTGCACCGGCGTTTGCCCCACCCGCGCCCTCACCCTCGACCCCGACACCTTTAAACTCACCTTTGCGCGATCGCGCTGCATTGTCTGCGAGCAATGCATTCCCACCTGTCCGGTCGAGGCGATTTCAACCAATCTGTAAATGGCCAGCAGGGGCAACTGTAAACCTTAATGGCTCTAGGGCAGGGGTTAACCCTGATACAAACGGCCTGGGTTACCCTTAACACCTGAAGTCTTGGGGATCCCTGCCCCCCATTGCCCTAGGAGCCTGCCGCCATGAATATCCCCTTGGAATGCCCCACAGTTGAAGTGGAAGACGATCGCACCGGTTTGAGCATTGAGACCCTGCGGCGGGCCATGGCCGATCATTTGTTTTATTTGCAGGGGCGCTGGCCCGAGATTGCCACCCGCAACGACTTTTACATGGCCTTGGCTTATGTGGTGCGCGATCGCCTGCTGCAGCGGTGGCTCAATACCAAGCGGCTGTACCACCAGCCTGATGTGCGGGTGGTTTGTTATCTGTCAGCAGAGTTTCTGCTCGGTCCCCACCTGGGCAATAACCTGATCAACCTCGGCATCACCGATCAGGTCAAGGAAGCCGTCACCCAGTCCGGTTTAGACCTGAATGAGCTGATAGCTCAGGAGGAAGAGCCGGGGCTCGGCAATGGTGGGTTGGGGCGGCTGGCGGCCTGCTATATGGACTCCCTGGCGACTTTGGAGATTCCAGCGATCGGCTACGGCATCCGCTATGAATTCGGCATCTTCGATCAGGAAATCCACGATGGCTGGCAGGTGGAAATCACCGATAAATGGCTGCAGTACGGCAACCCCTGGGAGATGCCTCGACCCGAGTCCAGCGTCGAGGTCTGTTTTGGGGGGCGCACGGAATCCTACACCGATGCTGAGGGGCGCTATCGGGTACGGTGGATTCCCCATCAGGTGGTCAAGGGCGTTCCTTACGACACCCCGATTTCCGGCTATCAGGTCAATACCGTCAACACCCTCCGCCTCTGGAAGGCGGAAGCGGTGGATTCCTTTAACTTCCAAGCCTTTAATGTCGGCGACTACTACGGGGCCGTGGATGAGAAGGTGATTTCTGAAAATCTCACCAAGGTGCTCTATCCCAATGACGAGCCGATTCAAGGGAAGCAGCTCCGCCTCGAGCAGCAGTATTTCTTTGTGTCTTGCGCCCTGCAGGACATGATTCGGCTGCATTTGTCTTCGGGTCGTTCCCTCAGCAGTTTCCATAAGCGCTTCACTGCCCAGCTCAACGACACCCATCCCGCCATCAGCGTGGCTGAGCTGATGCGGCTGTTGGTGGATGTCCATGGCATGGCATGGGAAGAGGCTTGGCAAGTCACCGTCCAAACCTTTGCCTATACCAACCACACCCTTTTACCCGAAGCCCTAGAGCGCTGGCCCCTAGACCTGTTTAGCAAGCGATTGCCCCGCCACCTAGAGATTATTTTTGAAATCAATCAGCGGTTTCTGGAAGAAGTGCGCATTCAGTACATGGGGGATGTCGAGAAGATGGCCCGCCTGTCTTTGATTGATGAAGAAGGGGAGCGCTACATTCGCATGGCTAACTTAGCCTGTGTGGGCAGCTATGCCATCAATGGGGTTGCCGCCCTTCATACCGAGCTGTTAAAGCAGACTGTACTCAAAGATTTCTACGATTTCTATCCAAAAAAGTTCAGCAACAAAACCAATGGCGTTACCCCGCGTCGCTGGATGGTGTTGTGCAACCCGCGCCTTACCAACCTATTGAAAGAAACCATTGGGGAGGGTTGGATCAAGCATTTAGATCAACTGCAGCAGCTTGAACCCCAGGCCGACGATGCCGGATTTTGTGAGACCTGGCGACGGATTAAGCGAGAAATCAAGGTGGATTTGGCCAACCGCATTCAGGCCAGTCAGGGGATTGCCGTCAACCCCGACTCCATGTTTGACATTCAGGTGAAGCGCATTCACGAGTACAAGCGCCAGCATTTGAATGTGCTGCACATCATCACCCTCTACAACCGCATTCGCCACAACCCCAACCTGGAAATCGTGCCGCGCACCTTTATCTTTGGTGGCAAGGCGGCACCGGGCTACACCATGGCCAAGCTGATCATCAAGTTGATCAACGCCGTGGCGGAGGTGGTGAATCGGGATCCGGTGGTGGGCGATCGCCTCAAGGTCGTCTTCATGCCGGATTACAACGTCACCAATAGCCAACTCATTTACCCCGCTGCCGATCTTTCAGAGCAAATTTCGACCGCAGGCAAGGAAGCCTCGGGCACCGGCAACATGAAGTTCTCCATGAATGGGGCGCTGACCATCGGCACTCTGGACGGGGCCAATGTAGAAATTCGAGATGCGGTGGGGCCGGAAAACTTCTTCCTGTTTGGCCTGACTGCTCCAGAGGTGGCAGACCTCAAGGCCAAGGGCTACAGCCCCTGGGACTATTACGTCAACAATCCAGAGCTGAACGAGGTGGTTAACCTGCTCAATACCGGCATGTTTTCCCACGGCAATCGGGATCTATTCAAGCCCTTGGTGGATTCGCTGGTGTACGACGATCCTTATTTGCTGCTAGCGGACTACACTGCCTATGTGGACTGCCAGGAAACGGTGAGCCAAACCTACCAGGATTCAGCCACCTGGACACGACGCTCGATTCTGAATACGGCTCGGATGGGTAAATTTTCTAGCGATCGCGCCATCCAAGACTATTGCGACGATATTTGGAAGGTGAAGCCGGCACCGGTGCAGCTCGAAGACTACGCCCAGGCCAATGCCATGTTGTCTGTGCGGTCTAAGACTTAAACCCTTCTGGTTACTCAAAGCGCCTTGAAGTATCGGGCCACCGGCCATAGCTCAAACCCTGCTTTTTCATAGGTGCGTCGGGCAGGGGCATGACCCACATCGCCCCCTGTCTCTACCATGGCGATCGCCATGCCCGCCTGCTTCATCCAATCCAGCGCAAATGCCGTCAACGCTTGCCCAATACCCTGCCCCTGAAAGGCTGGATCCACCGCAACCATATAGATCTCACCCATACAATCATCTGGGCAGAGCTTGACTGCGACAAACCCGGCCGTTGTATCCGACTCCATCGCCACCCACACATGAGTGTCTTCTGCTGCGCAGACCGATTCCACGGCGGCTTGCTGACTGGTTTGCCAATCTTCGGGATAAAACGTCTGATAGACATACGCGTTTAGCGTGCTTTGAATTGAGGCAAATACCGGCCCCCAAGCCCGCAGGGATAGCCGAACAATGGCCTCCCGATGGTGGGCATTGTAGGGTTGAATCTGCATAGGGATACAGGAAATAAACGACAATACTACATATACTACATTCTTGTTTGCCAGGAGTCTGTATTCCTTCAACCCATTCATGACTAATGGCAGGTCACTGTTGTCACAAAATCAGGGTGTACCCTGATCGTGATTGGGTCTTAAGGAACGCCAATGGCTAAGCCGGAGATTCTGGAAGCCGGAAAGTCTTACACTTTCCGCAGCTATTTTGAGATGACCTACGAGCCGGAAGATATTCTGGCGGAGTTAGGCTGCACTTTGCGGCGGTGTGCTCTGACGTTACCCCAGTCTGATCAGGCTTTGGACCAGCTAATCGATCTAAAAACCAGTCTGGAGCGGCGGCTGCCCTACGTCAGCCTCACCAGTGAAACGGCTCGACGGGAAGTCTTGATTGCACCAGTGGTGCTGGCTCTCATTGACTACACCCAGGCACAATTGCGCATTGAATATGCCATTAACGTGTCTGCCCAATTGAAAGGGGCGCTGGACTATTACCTGCATACTCAAGAAAATCTGCTGATCATTGAGGCGAAGAATGCCGATCTAGCGCGGGGGTTTACGCAGTTAGCGGTAGAACTCATTGCCCTGGATCAGTGGACAGACTCATCGGAACCGATGCTCTACGGGGCGGTTTCGACGGGGGATATATGGCAGTTTGGGGTGCTGCATCGGCAGGCGCGGCAGGTGCAGCAGGATCTGAACCTATATCGAGTACCGGCAGATTTAGAGGATTTGTTCCGGATTTTAGTCGGAATTTTAGGGCACCGGGGTTCAATCGAGACAGAATAGGCATGCTCAGCGGTGAGTATTTATCCCACAGTGGTTGACGCTATGGCCCGTATCCGTACAAAAGCTTGCGATCGCTGCGCAACAGAAGCCCCCACCCTCTATCGGGTCAAGTGGGAAGGGGTAAGCAACTGGCAGTTTGTGTGCGATCGCTGCTGGCCCGAGGTGCAGCACAAACCCCACTACACCTACGGCGGCACTTGGAAGGCCCGCAAGCGCCACTAGCTCCTTACCCTGCTACGACCATCACAGGCAGGGGGCTGGTTTCAACCACGCTTCGGGAGACCGAGCCTACGAGTACTTGACCATCGCCTCGTTTCCCCATGACGATTTCTACTGCGCCCTGAGCTTTGGCGGTGCGCACAATTTCTTCCGGCACCACCCCGAAGCTCGTGACGAACTGATGACGAATGTCGGCCAGATGCAGCTGCACCTGCTGTTTGAGCTGCATCACCCGTTCGGGATCCTCCTTCTGCACCACATGCAGCACCACAACGCGACCATCACAGCGGCGGGCCAGCTCAGCGGCTTTAGTTAAAACGCACTCCGCCAAGGGGGAGGCATCCACGGCGGCTAGCAAAATAACTGCGTGATCTAGGGTCACTTTAGTGGGGTCCACCGCGCCCCGTTTCAATAACTTGGGCGCAAAGGTGGGGATGGCCCAGGCTCCCAGCGGTGCCGTTACCAAAATCGACAGTGCCGCCAGCGCCAAAATCGTCTCGCCCCCTGCTACCCCCTGGGCTAAGGGAATCGCGCCAATCGCCGCCTGTACCGTGGCCTTGGCGGAATTTCCCGGCAGCAAAAACAGCCGCTCTTTCCAAGTCCAGTTGCTGCCCAGGGTCGAGAGATACCAACCCAGAGATCGCCCCACCAGCGTCCCTATCGCCAGCACCAGCAGCCCCAACCACAGCGTATCCCCCAAAACATGCAGCTGAATGCTCGCCCCCATCAGCACGAACAAAATAATTTCGGCGATGGTCCAAAGACTGTTGAATCCCCCCCGTAGTCGTCGCGCTAAGGGGGCATCCATCTCTATCAAAAAGAAGCCCGTGGCCATCACCGCTAAATAGCCCGAAAATACCGGTATTGCTTCCGCTAGCACCACCAGCAATAGGGCGACACTGGCGGCGACCAAGCCATCTTGCACTGCATTTTGGGTCCAGTTTTGGCGGGTGAGCAGCAGCACCAGCAGTCGAGCCGTGGCCCAGCCTAGCAGCACGCCCAAGGTCACTTGCAGCACCACTTGAAAGGGCAGTAGTTGTAAGGGGCTGAGAGTGAGGCTTCCGAGGGTCAATCCGGTAGCACCACCCTGGGTGAGAAAGGCCAGCAGTAGGCTAAACACCAGTAGCAGCAGCACGTCAGAGAGGGCACTGCCGGTCAAAATCGCGTCAGAAATCCCTTTTTCGACCCCCCAACCCAGACTTTTGAGCCGTAGCATGCCGGGCACAATCACCGCTGGGGATTCAGCCCCCAGGATGCAGCCCAGCAATAGCCCCGTGGCCCAATCAAACTGAAATAGCCCAATGGCGGCAATGGCAACGGCGATCACTTCCCCCGTAGCGGGCAGAAACCCCAATCGCAATGCGACCGTGCCTTGCTGGGCCAGCTTCTCCCGATCCAGTCCCAACCCCGCTTTCATCAAAATCACCATCACGGCAATGGTGCGCAGGGCATCGGCAGATTCCAAAACCGCTGGACTGATCACATTGCCCACTTGCGGACCAAGGAGGATGCCCGCCAGCACCATACCCACCAGGGCCGGGGCCTTGAGCCGCCGAGCCATCTGCCCAACGAAGAATCCCATCAACAAAATCCAGATGATGCTGGCTAACATCGCATTCCCCGCAGGGGGCTCCCTTTTAGGTGTTTCAAAGAACTCGCTCCCTTCTCCTCATTCATGGGTAATGACAACCCTGTCTAAAGGCAGGAGGGGCAGTTGCAATACGGAGCTCAATCTAGATTTTTACTGGAAGTGGCCTTTGAATTTAGTGCCTAAGGACGATCACTCAAAATTCTCTCCGCTAGGGTCAGATCACTGGGCGTCGTCACCTTGAGGTTGGTTTCTTCCCCCGGCACGATTGTGACGGGCAGACCGCACTGCTCAAACAGGGCGGCATCATCGGTGACGCTCCAGCCTTCCCTGAGGCCGCGATCGTGGGCGTCTTTTAAAGGCGCAACGTGAAAGCCTTGAGGTGTTTGGGCGGCCCAGAGGGTAGCGCGCTCGGGGGTGGATTGGACGATCTGGTTTGGCCCCACCACCTTAATGGTGTCCTTTACCGGCACCGCTGCGATTAGGCCTTGACACTGGTCTAGGGCCACAGCGCAGCGGTCAAAAAGCGCTGGGGTGGCTAAGCAGCGGGCCCCATCGTGAATGAGCACCTTGTTCGCTTCTGTGGGTAGGGCTTGCAAACCGTTGTAGACCGAACCCTGGCGGGTATCGCCCCCTTGGATAAAGGCAACCGGTTTGGCCAGGGCCAAACCAGCCCAAATATCTTTCAAATCCGGCTGATCAGCGGGTTGGCAGATGACGCCAATCCAGTCGGTAGCTTCAGCAGCGGCGGCAGCTCTGAGGGTCCAGGCAATGATTGGGTCCCCTTGGAGAGTGAGTAGAAGTTTATTGCGATCGCTGCCCATGCGTCGCCCCATTCCCGCCGCTGGAATCAACACATGCACGCGCCCTATCCTCCGCCAACAGTGACTCAACTCTATTTTTAATCCCTGACAAGACATCGTGAAACCCCACCCGACTCGATACCGGTAAACCTTGGCTGTAGTTTTGTCTGCTAGATCGCCCTCGAATCCACCACTGTCCTCTAAAATGTGGGACGGACAGGCAGGCAGGACAGACAAGCCCATGCGCGTACTGGCTCTCGTTCCGGGCGGGGTGAGTGAGCAGTTGCTCTTTTTCCCGACCCTCGAACATCTCAAACACGCCTTCCCCAAGGCCGAAATCTCCGTAGCGGTTGAACCGGCAGCAAAAGCGGCTTACCGGGTCTCGGCCCTAGTAAAAGAGGTTTTTCCATACGATTTCACACAGCGCAACAGTCCCTCTGATTGGGCCAACTTGCTGGGGATTATTCGCGATCGCGAATTTGAAGTCGTCATCACCGCCACCCAGAGCGGGTCTTTGGCATTGCTGCTGTGGCTCAGCGGCGTTCCCACTCGGGTCGGCTATAGCAATGGGGCGAATACCCTTTTCTTAACCGACACCGTTCCTGATAAAGCGGCCCAATATCAAGCTTCGCATTACCATGACCTACTCGCAGGGTTATCGGTCAACGGCCCCTGCCCTAATGCGGTCATCAACGTTCCTCAAAAAGATATTGACTGGGTGAATAGTCAGATCAAGCAGCAGGGCATTGGCGACCAAGGGTATGTGTTGATGTACGGTGGCCCTACCGATGACGGCCAGCAATATCCTGTCGATAACTGGGCGGCGATCATCCAAGATTTTCAGGCCCGTCAACCCGGTTTGCCCCTAGTGCTGATCCAACAACCCGAAACGGCAGCATTGGTTCAAGATCTGACCCAGCGATTGCCCAACCTCAAGGTGGTGCGCCCTGACAACAGTGGCCAAGTGGCTGCGCTGATTGCCGGTGCCAACTTAATGCTGTCAACCGATAGCTATCCCCTGCAATTAGGGGTGGCCCTGAACGTCTTTACCCTAGCCCTGTTTGGTGCAAACCCGGTTGAGCAGCGACTACCGGCCCTCACCGGTTCGGAAACCCGCTTTGTCGGTCTCACCAGTACGACTGGTAAAGTGGCGGACATCACCGCCAAGACAGTCTTAGGCAAGGTGTGGGGAGAGGCTTAGACCGTTGATTCTCCTCTGATGATGTAGTCACCAGGATATTAATCCCATGGACACAATCAAGGTACAAGCCAATAAGGTAAGTCAACTGATTTTTGCTTCGGATACAGTCGGCACCTATCAAAGGGCACTGACGCTGACCTGGGATATTCTGCGGGAAACGGCCCTACTTATTTGGCTGGTTATTTGCCTGATATTTGTGGGTGGTGAATGGCTCTGGAATACGGCGATTGATCTGGGGCAAAAAGGGCGGGCTTGGTACGAAAGCCTTAGCGATAAGAAAGCAGAGCCAGGAGAGCCCCAGTCCTTTGAATCGATCAGTAAGTCGGTTTTATCGGCTGGGGAATCAGGCGCTGCCTTCCTGCTGTATCGGGCGAAGCAGCAGCTCGGCATTGATGCAGACCCTCCAGCACCTAAAACTGTTCAGAAGCCGACCGAAACCGCTAAGCCGGTTGCCGCTACTCCCGCGCCTCCCCCTGCTCCCGTTGCGCCTCCTGCCCCAGTCACACCACCAACCGCTGAGTCCGCGACGACCACAGAAGAGGAATAATCCTTACGTGAAACCGTTTCCCTCCACGGTAATAGGCTCTATTTGATGAAGTTTCTTTGAAGCTTTAGGGCTTTTAAACTGGTTTATGTGAAGTCTAGATGAAGCGGGTCCAACAACCTTTTGAATTGATTTTCAACCACTTTTAAAAGGTTTTGTCAATACCCCTGTTGCCGCATTTGAGACTGGCTACCCGAATGTTTTGGTGAGCCTAAAATGCCGATAGCTTAGTAATAGAGAGATACAGTGGGTTCTACTGTAGAAGCATTTAAAGGGGGAGGCGTCTACCGCCCCCTATTTTTTTGCTCAATATTTTGGGAGGGATCGTGAACTGGCACATTAGCCCGCACGGCCTGACCTGACCTTTAGGAATGAAGATCGCAACTTTCCACCCCATCCCGAATCAAAATCCGTCATCATAAAACGGATGAACTGAACCAGCACGGTATGGGTGACTTCAATATTCAGGCCCCTTTTGAGCCCACAGGCGATCAGCCCCAGGCGATCGCAACGCTCATTCAGTACATTCAAGCCCAGCATCAATACCAAACCCTGCTGGGGGCTACGGGCACCGGCAAGACGCACACCATGGCACGGGTGATTGATCACATTGGTAAACCTGCCTTGGTGCTGGCCCATAACAAAACCCTGGCCGCGCAGCTTTGTAATGAGCTACGGGAGTTTTTCCCTGATAACGCGGTCGAATATTTTATTAGCTACTACGACTACTATCAGCCCGAAGCCTATATCCCCGTCACCGACACTTACATCGCCAAGACCGCTTCTATTAACGAAGAGATCGATATGCTGCGCCACTCGGCGACGCGATCGCTGTTTGAGCGGCGGGATGTGATTGTGGTGGCCTCCATTAGCTGCATCTACGGGTTGGGGATTCCCTCCGAATATCTAAAAGCGTCTATTCCCTTGAAAGTGGGCATGGAGGTGAATCAACGCCAGGTGCTGCGAGACCTGACGGTGGTGCAGTATACCCGCAACGATCTGGATCTGGGTCGGGGGCGCTTTCGAGTCAAAGGGGACGTGCTTGAGATTGGTCCCGCCTATGAAGATCGGATCATCCGTATTGAGTTCTTTGGGGATGAGATTGACGCCATCCGCTACGTTGACCCGGTGACGGGGGCTACCTTACAGAGCCTTGAAGCCGTCAACATCTACCCAGCCAAGCACTTTGTCACCCCCGACGATAAGCTCGAAGCCGCTTGTCAGGCCATCCGCGATGAACTCACAGAACGACTCGCCGTTTTAGAAAAAGACGGCAAACTCCTAGAAGCTCAGCGATTGGAGCAACGCACCCGCTATGACCTAGAGATGCTGCAGGAAGTGGGCTACTGCAACGGCGTTGAAAACTATGCCCGTCACTTAGCGGGACGAACGGCGGGATCACCGCCTGAATGTTTGATCGACTATTTTCCTAAAGACTGGCTGCTGGTGATTGATGAGTCCCACGTCAGCATCCCTCAAATTCGGGCGATGTATAACGGCGATCGCGCCCGTAAAACCGTACTGATTGAGCATGGATTTCGCCTACCCAGCGCCGCTGATAACCGTCCCCTCAAGGCAGAGGAATTTTGGGACAAGGTGAACCAATGCGTGTTTGTCTCTGCCACCCCCGGTAGCCATGAAATGGAGATTTCTGAAGATCGAGTGGCCGAACAAATCATCCGCCCCACGGGTGTTTTAGACCCAGAAATCTTTGTGCGACCCACTACCGGCCAAGTGGATGATCTGCTTGGGGAAGTCAAGGCCCGAGCGGCCCGTAATGAACGGGTCTTGATTACCACCCTGACCAAGCGGATGGCTGAGGACCTGACCGATTACCTAGATGAGCAGGGGGTGCGGATCCGCTATTTGCACTCTGAGATTCACTCCATTGAGCGGATTGAGTTGATTCAAGATCTACAGGAGGGCAGTTTCGACGTGCTCGTCGGGGTAAACCTACTGCGGGAAGGGTTGGACCTGCCTCAAGTGTCCCTCGTGGCGATTTTGGATGCGGATAAAGAAGGCTTTTTGCGGTCGGAGCGATCGCTGATTCAAACCATTGGTCGGGCGGCTCGCCATGTGCAGGGACAGGCCATACTCTACGCCGACAACCTCACCGACAGTATGGCCAAAGCGATCGACGAAACCCAGCGCCGCCGTGCCATTCAGGAAAAGCACAATCAAGACCATGGCATCACCCCCAAGCCGATTGTGCGCCGTAAGAGCAACGCCATCCTGTCATTTTTAGAAGTTTCACGCCGTCTCAATGTTCAGGAGCTAGACACCCTCTATGAGCAGCAGCAGGACCTGTCCTTAGAAGAGATTCCGGAGTTAATTAGTCAACTCGAAAAGCAAATGAAAGAAGCCTCGAAAAATCTAGAGTTTGAAGAGGCTGCTAAGTATCGCGATCGCATCAAGACCTTGCGCGATCGTCTTTTAGGTCAGCGTTCAGCTTAGAGGCTGTCATAAATTAGAGTGAGAACATTTGTGGTGCAATGGTTTCAGCCCCTAAAATACTCTAAGCAAGGGCGCGTCACTATGCATGGCGGTAAATCTTGTCTGGAGTTTGTCTATGGCCTTGATTATGCATTCATGGGCCTACAGCAGTCGCCAGTCCGATTAGGACAAGACTGCGAGCCACTTTGCTTTTGCGCCAAGCATCAGAGAGATTCTAGGTGTCTTAAGCAAAGTGGCCAAAGCTATCAATTAATTCCACATCCTTTCCGGAGATTAATAGGCAGCATCGGAATGCGTAAAATAAACTACGTTTTAACAAGGCTTTTAAAACAGCTCATTTGAGTTGAGTGATTTTGCTGTAGGTGGACTGAGGTGTCGCTTAATAGTATAAAATCAGGCGCTCAAGGGCGTTTTGTGGCAATGCACTGGTATTAGCGACCTATGGACAGCTCCCTTCAACTTGGCAAATCTCAGCACTTGGAGTTTCGCCAGGAGGTTCATCGCTCTCAGGAAACCTCAAATCAGCCCGCTCCTCAGCGATTCAGTCAAGCGCAAACTTACACCAAGCCCATGGGTTTAGAGGCAGCTCAGCTTGATCTAACGATAGCCATCTGCACCTACAACGGTGCTAACCGTATTCCTGAGGTTTTAGATTGCCTTTGTCGCCAAGAAAATATTCAGCACCTCAATTGGCAGGTGATGGTAGTAGACAATAACAGCTCTGATCAGACGGCTGCTGTGGTAAAGCATTACCAAGCTCAGTGGCCCTTTGCCATGCCGCTGCGATACGTTTTTGAGAGACGTCAGGGGGCAGGCTATGCCCGCCACAGGGCGATGCAAGTAGCGGAAAGTTCCTGGGTCGGCTTTTTGGATGATGATAATTTGCCTGCACCTAACTGGGTTGGAGCGGCCTATGACTTTGCTAAAAGCTACCCTTCAGTTGGGGTCTATGGCAGCCGAATTGAGGGAGATTTTGAGCATGAACCGCCTAAGGATTTTGAGCGGATTGCTCCATTTTTGGCTCTGACTGATCGCGGTGATCAGCCATTGCTCTATCATCCCCATGCCAAAATCCTTCCCCCAGGGGCAGGCATGGTAGTGAAGCGCGATCTTTGGCTCAAGTATGTACCGGTGAATCCAGTGCTAGGGGGCAGAACCCAATCCAGCATGTTGACCGGCGAAGATCTAGAAGCGGTTTTACATATCCAAAGGGCTGGATGGGAAATTTGGTACAACCCAGAAATGCAGCTCCAGCACAAGATTCCTCAGCAACGGCTGGAGCATCAATATTTAGTCAAGTTGATGCGCGGAATTGGTTTGAGCCGCCAGCGCACCCGTATGCTCAGCGTTTCGCCTTGGCAGCGGCCCATTATCTTTTGGGCCTATCAACTGAATGACCTCTTAAAGATGGTTAAACACGTCATTCGCCATAACCTAGCCGCTTGGCAAGAGCCTGTGGCAGCCTCTGAGATGACCCTTTACTGGTTTAGCTTTTTGAGCCCTTACTATCTTTGGTATCGCCAACTTCGCAATTGGGTGTTGCGGAATCAAGAACGACGCGGTAATGCCCAATCAACCCATCCCCCCGCGTAATATTCAGGGGTGCAGGATTCAGGCAGAGCAGATTAAGGTTGTGTGCCCTCAGGGGCGACCCACGGGCGATCGCCGCGAAAATAACTTGAAGTAGAGCGATTGAACCCGCTCTTTAATCGGGAAGGTGATATAAGTCAGCGGATTAATCGTGACAATAATGTTGCGCACATCTCGTTTGGCTAAGGCCACTACGGCCCCAGCCACCCAATCTGGTCCCATCACCCCCACCGGGTTGAGTTGACTTTTAAAAGGTCCCAAGACGATTTTGCGAATAATGCCAGTGGCATCCTCGCGTTTGAGGGTGATTAAGTCCCCAAGGAGCCGTTTGGAAATTTCATAGAGGGGGCTGAAGGCCGGTCCCACCTCTGCTTCTGAAGTATTGACCCACACTTCTTTGGTGGCTGGTTCTGGGCTATTCATAAAGCCATCAATCAGGCGCAGCGCAGAGAGGGCGTTGACCTCTAGGGAAGTCGCAATTGCCGTAGGCGTGCGATCGCCATAAACGTTTACCCCGTGGTTGATCACCAAGATATCGACCTCCGTGAGGGCTGCAATCAGCGCTGATTCCTCACCCAATTGCCAAGTCAGGACCGTTACGCCTTCTGGAAACTGGGCTTGGGGGGAGGTGGTAATCGCAATCGGTTTTGCCCCTTGCTTGATTAGCGCCGCCATTAGCGATCTCCCCATGGTGCCTGAAGCCCCCGTCACGGCTATGGTCTTGTTATGCAGGTATTCAGCCTTGCCAAACAGACGCTCCCAAAGGGTGAAATCAGCCATTGTGTGTAGATGGACCCTAGGCCTGGGCTGCAGCAAAAGCTGCACGAATCGTTTCTAGGCGATCGCGGTTAACCCCCAAATCGGATTGCCCCAAGCGGGCCGCAGCCCGCATTTGAATCACCCCGGCATCGGCATCCAAATAAAATTCCACATCATCCACAAAGCCCATGAGTCGACTACTGAACTCAAAGTACAAATAATCATCGGTTTGCTGGATGAGCTGATTGCGGGGTTGGTCTGCCACCACTGTGGCTAGGGTCGCCATGGCCGCAGCTCCGTCTCCGGTAAAGGTGAGAGGGGCAATGTCATGGTCGTCATCAGCCCCTTGGCTAACGACGCAGTTGGGGCTGGCTGGACAGGCGGCCAGTTTCCCTCCATTCACCCCGATATTGCTGGGGCGCTGGCCTGAGAACATTGTTTTAAAACCGGGTAATGCAGCCAGAAACATCGGATTAGCCTCAGAGGGTTGGGGTAGCGCAAAGCCCATGAGCAGAGCCAATAGACCGGCTAACAGAACGGTTTTGAGGGCCTTGGCCATGGAATGAAAGGTAGAGTACGGAGGTGCTTTCACAAAAGTTTATCGAACTCTGGCCCCATTCCATGCAGCCTTCAGCCCATCACTTTACCGTTGACCAGGCTATCTCAATTTTGGAAGCCGACCTACCGACCCTATTTGAACGGGATCTTTATTACGACCTCTATGCGACCGATATTGTGTTTCAAGATCCCATTAATACCTTTCGGGGTAAGGTCAGCTACCGCCTGATCTTTTGGGCCTTGCGATTCCATAGTCGACTGTTTTTCCGAACGCTGCAGTTTGACGTCCATGGGGTAAATCCAGTGGAGTCCCAATCTATCCGTGCAGATTGGACCGTGCGGGGAACATTGCGACTTCCCTGGCAACCCCAGCTTGATTTTGGCGGTTATTCCCTTTACCGATTCAATCACCAAGGACAAATTGACTACCACCGCGACGTTTGGGAGCGCTCCCCTAAGGAAATTTTTCAGCAGTTTTGGCGGCGGGGTCAGGCCAATAAAAACCCCCAACCGTAATGGTTTGGGGGCCTGCTACATCCTTAGTGTTTATCTACCTGTACCCCATAGACGCAAACTATGTACGAGGGTTCCGGGTTAGAACGTATCTCCCGGAGAAATCAAACAGAGAGTGCTGGCCGTATTGGAGCAGTTAAAGGATTCGCTGGGGTTGTTGTAAAGATAAATCTGTTCCAAACGGGTGAGTCGCCTGAGGGGATTGGGGTTGGTGACCAAGTTGCGGTTGAGGTTCAACTCTTGCAGGTTCTCTAGGGTGGCGAGGGGGGTCACATCTGCAATCGCATTGGAACTTAGATCCAGCACTTGTAATTCGCCCAAGCTCTCCAGAGGAGAGAGGTCTGCAATCTGGTTGCGGCTGAGGTTGAGCTTTGTGAGATTGCTTAGCGGTGCGATCGCGCCTAGTTCGCTGAGCTGATTATTGCCGAGATGCAGCTCTTGCAAATTTTCCAAAGAACTGAGGGGAGAAATATCGGCAACCTGATTATCGGACAACCCTAAAACCTGAAGGTTGGTTAAGGGTTGTAGAGCCGATACATCTGCAATTTGATTATGGCTGAGCCGCAAGCGGGTAAGGCCTGGAATCGCAGCCAAGGGGGCTAAATCGCGGATGTTGTTATGGTTAAGCACCAACTCCCGCAAAATCGGAAATGCCGTGAGGGGGGTCAAATCCTCAAGGGCCTGCCCTTGCAGGTTTAGGAAGGTAACAGTAGAAGCACGACGACTGGCCTCAGCACAGTTATCAGTCCCTAGAGAGGTAAGCAACACCGAAACTGTATGCTGACGCTCTGGGCTGAGTTCTGCTTGGAACAAGCACCAGTCCTCAAAAAAGAAAATGTCAGCGGAATCCGCTGCTGCTTGGGCTGGTACCACAGGCCCACGGGGGACCGCCATCAGCCCCAAGGCAACCAGGGGTACAAATGCAGATTTCCAGGGCATCATGAAATTATTTGATAGGTGTCTTTAATAACGTGAGGCAATGCCCTAAAGTTCTAACCCGGATTACCTCAGGGGCTGAATTGTTTTGGTCTAACTTTACGTTTTGCCAGGGCTGATGGCGGTCCTTATCGTAAGTAGGTTCTGGCTTGTTTCATGGGAGCAACCACGCTGAGGACCGGAAGGGGGCTTTACCGCTAATGGCGTTATCGTTCTGGCGATTTTGGGTGCGCTAGCTGTTACGAAGGATGTGTTTTGGCCCTTAAGCGTGATTCCCAACAGAAGAGGGGCGATCGCGCTACGGTCTGGATGACGGTGCATCAGCCGCCTTATTTTGGCGCTGCGGATCCTCGGTATGGTTTCATCGCCCCTAGGTTGTTGGCCAGTTGATCGGTTCAGCCCCTAAATCAGCAACGGCTTATTTTCGATTTATGTTTTGTAGGCGCTATGCCAATGTTCCCTGCCACTGCAAGCGGCAATGACTGGGCTTCAACACCCGGTTTTCAAGGCATGCTGGGAGAAATCCTAGAGGGGGTAAGCACTCCCATTTACGTCAAAAACCAACATCAACAGTGGCTGTTTGCAAATCGAGCCTGTTGGCAATTGCTGGGGCGATCTCCCGGTGTAGCGGCCTCTGAATCCACCCCAGTCTCAAACAGTATGTCAGCGAGTGGGCCAACCCCACTTGTGAGCGAAACCGAGATCTGGTCCCCAGAACAGTTGGCAGAAGTCATCGGCCAAGATCAGTCCCTGGCCTTGAACCAGTCTGATCAACCCCGAACCGTCACCCTTACCGATGGGGAGGGCAGGCTACGCCAGTTTGAACGGCGCATCCAAGCAACAACAACGGATCCTAATCTGCTGATTTGCTTTTTAGAGCCCTCTCTGGATGTGGCACCGTTGGTGAAAGCCCCTCAGTTTGAGACACTTTTGGCCAACATCCCGGCGATTATTTATCGCTGCTATGCCTATGGGGATGGCACCTTTCGGTTTGCCTTTGTGAGTCCAGGGGCATTTGCGATCGCCGGCATGCCCGCCGAAACCATCCAAGCCGAACCCCAAAGACTGCTCGACTGCATTCACCCCTTGGATCGCCCTGGTTTTCAGGACAGCCTTAAGGCCGCCATCCAAGCCGCTCAGCCCTGGCAATGGGAAGGGCGCTATTACAAACCCAGTGGTGAAATGCGCTGGTTTCACACGGCGGCAAGACCCCAGCCCCAGCCAGAAGGGGTACTGCTGTGGGATGGTTTGCTGATGGACATCACCCACCACAAACAGGCGGAATGGGCCACCCTAGAGCGGGCCGTGATGGAACAGGCCCTGGCAGATAATGAGACCCGCTTCCGCACCATTGCCGCCACCATTCCAGGGGCGCTGTTTCAGCTTCGGGCCCAGGGGAATACCTGGCGGATTGATTACATCAGCGATCGCAGCCAAGACATTCTTGGGGTCGCTGCAACAGCAGTTACTGCAGATATCAATGCATTTCTAGATCGGGTTCATCCCGGAGATCGCCCTGCTTTAGAGGATTCCATCACCCAAACTGTTACTGCGCAATCACCCTGGTCCTATGAGGGGCGCTGCGTTACCCCCGAGGGCATCATTCGGTGGTGGCGAGGGGACGGCATTGCCATTCAAGAAACGTCAGATACGATGCTGCTCTGCGGTGTCATTCTAGACATTACCAACCGCAAAACCGCCGAAGAGGCCTATCGCGATAGTGAACATCGTCTGCGCATGGCCCTGGAGGTCTCAGACATGGGGGTCTGGACCTGGGATATGGTCACTGATCAAATGACCTGGGGGGCTGAGTTGGAAAAGATGTTTGGCCCTGCGGCTGGGGACTTTTGCCAAACCTTTGTGGCCTATTTACAGCAGGTTCATCCCGATGACCGCAGTACCCTGCAGCAGGTTGTGGACCAAACCCTTCACCAGGGACAGGACTATCGGATTGAATATCGCCTCTGTTTACCCGATGGCACGATTCGCTGGGTGGGACAACGGGGCGGACTCTGGCGAGATGAGTCAGGCCAGAGTCTGGGGCTAGCTGGGACCGTTGTCGATATTACCGAGAGCAAGGCTGCCGCTGCCGCCCTTCAGGCCAGCGAAACCCGCTACCGTACCCTGCTGGATAACATTCCAGGAGCGGTCTATCGCCGTCACGCCGATGATCTCACCTTGCTTTTTCAGAGTGAGGCGATCGCCGATATCACCGGCTACCCGGCCCGCCATGACATTCACCAGGATGGCCTTGCCCTAATGCACCCCGATGATCGCCCCCGCATTCAGCAGGTGATCCAGCAGGCTCTAGAACCGCCCCGGTCCTTTGATGTGGAATACCGCGTACTCCATGCCGATGGCCGCATTCTCTGGGTGCAGGATAAGGGGCAACCAGTGCAAGATGCTGCCGGAGCCTACACCCTGATTGATGGGGTGCTCATGGATATCACCCGGCGCAAAGAGTCGGAGAATCGCTACCGAGACTTGGCTCGACGGGAGGCCTTAATCAACCGCATCTCCGCCCAAATTCGAGAATCTTTGACCCTAGAAACGATTCTGCAGACGGCTGTACAAGCCACACGCCGACAGCTCGATACAGACCGAGTGGTGATTTACCGCTTTGATCCCGACTGGCAGGGCCGGGTCGAGGTCGAAGATGTGGTGCCCCCTTGGACCTCAACCCTGGGGGATATTGGGGTGGACAACTGTTTTTCGGAGGGCTATGCCAATTACTACGAATCTGGTCGGGTTAGAGCCATTGATGATGTGTCTGAGGCAGAGCTAGATGCCTGCCATCAGACATTTTTGAGCGAGCTGCAGATCCGGGCCAATTTGATTGCGCCCATCCTGATTCAAAATCAGCTGTGGGGCCTCTTGATTGCCCATGAATGTCGAGGCCCCCGCCGCTGGAGCGGCAGTGAGATTGAGCTGATGCTTTCTTTGGCAGGGCAGGTGGGGGTAGCCATTGGCCAATCTGATTTGTATTACGAGGCCAATAAAAACGCCACCCAGGCCCAGCAGCAGGCCCAAGACCTAGAGGCAACGCTGCTAGAGCTACAGCGCACCCAAGCCCAACTGGTGCAGACCGAAAAAATGTCGAGCCTGGGGCAATTGGTGGCAGGGGTAGCCCATGAAATCAACAATCCGGTCAGCTTCATTGACGGCAATCTCAACCATGCGGGGGAATATGCCCAAGATCTAATGGCGCTGATTCAGCTTTATCAGACGGGCTACCCTCAGCCCACGGGAGAAATCGCTGCGGCCATGGAGGCCATCGATCTGGAATTCTTGATGGAGGATTTCCCAAAGCTGCTGGATTCGATGCGGGTGGGGGCCGATCGCATCAAAAAAATCGTCGCTTCCTTGCGTACCTTCTCCCGCATGGATGAGGCCGACATCAAACCGGTGGATATCCATGATGGGTTAGACAGCACCCTGATGATTTTAGGGAATCGCCTCAAGGCCAACGGCGATCGCCCTGAGATTACCGTTCAGCAGGACTATGGCGAATTACCCCTAGTGGAATGCTACGCCGGACAACTCAACCAGGTGTTTATGAATCTGCTCAGCAACGCGATCGATGCCTTAGAAGAACACCTCGAAACCGACTCCACCCTGACGCCCAGCCTCTTAATTCGCACTGCGGTGGTGGACCCGGACCAAATCACCATTACCATTGCCGATAACGGTCCCGGTATCCCGGTATCCCGGCAGTCGCGCATTTTCGAACCCTTCTACACCACAAAGCCTGTGGGTAAGGGCACTGGCATTGGCCTTTCGATCAGCCACCAAATCATCACTGAGCGCCACCAAGGCACCCTAGACTGCCGCTCTGCCGAGAACCAGGGCACTCAATTTGTGATCACAATTCCTCAAGTCCAGGGCACAACCTAACGTTTTTCCCTAACCGTTCAAGCCTCTGAACACATTTAGCGTTTTAGTAGGGCAAGGGATAGGTCTTGTGCCCTTGACATTAACTTAAGGTTCTCATTTCGGGACTAGCGAGTAAAAGATGGTAGCTGTGGTCT
>ERZ1740060.383-NODE-383-length-27756-cov-23.218512_pt1 | contig 27756 bp, 22 predicted proteins | sample MGYA00581743_ERZ1740060 | MGnify/ENA primary metagenome ERZ1740060 (study PRJEB43018, sample SAMN04849235) | marine metagenome | isolation source: floating plastic debris | place: Pacific Ocean | collected 2008-08-27 | study: EMG produced TPA metagenomics...
ATGCCACATCCGAGGGTAAGTACTATGACTCATTGCATAACTGGGCTGCACTCGCCGTCAAGTTGGTTTTTGCGAATTACTGAAACCCCTATGGATGGAGATTTTAGGCGTGGCTGAAATGAAGGATGAACAGATTGGAGGCACCCTAACGTTGCCAGGGCTGGCAACAACTGATTTATCCCAGACATCAGCAACATCAGATTCTATCCCTACCTGTCGCCTGCTGTACTCGGTCACAGACGGCAGACAAGGTGACACGCCTTCGTTGCGAAGACAGGCTTATACCAATTCTCTGAAACTGGACTACAGATCTTCCTTATTCCCTACGGGAAGGCTACGCCAACGGCTCCGCTCAAGGAACGTCGGCTGAGCGGAGTCGTCAACCCGGCGGGCAGGCCAGGCCCACACGCCGTGTCTCTTACTGGGAAAAAGTCGACTTGTATATGCAGCTGTAATTTGTAGAACCGTTATTAGAGAGGCGATCTGCGGCAGCATCGACGCCTAAAACTTCGCACCGCTTCGGCATACTTCTATCAACTTCGATAACCTACCCTACCCTTCTAGATAACTCTGCGTGCTCATTTTCAGTACTGGGGTGGTTTCGTCATGATGGGGCCATGGGTTTCGGTCTGATCGATCGGGCTGGAACTCATGCCAGGACCGGTAGAGAAGTTCGCACAAACCGGCAGAGAAGTGCTCATAAAACTGCTCCCTGTCGGCAGTCGTGATCCCTTAAAACCGGAGGGTTATCGGCGTAGAGATAGGATGAGCTTGCCAAGGTTTTATCAGTGCTCGGTTTGAAGACACATGCGCCATTTTCAGGGTTTAAAGACTTCAAATGGGTTCTGCAAGCAAGAAAATTTGCCCCCCAATCGGCGTTGAGGCCAGCCTATGACAGACAATCCAGCAGCGATGATTCGTCTCGATCTGGAGTTATCGGCCCACCAGCCCGAACTTCTGGAGGGGCTAGAGCAGTGGCTCCGGCTCGGCCTGATCTCAGATGCTCAAGTGCGCGGTCTGGCCCAAACCCAATTAACCTGTGCCCTGCCGCCCGATCGCGTGGCTGCCCCCTCGCTTGAGATCAATCCGACCGCGCTGAGCGAGCCGACCGCAGAGTCCTTACCCGCACCGACAGCGCCGTTAGCGACCTCTGACAGGGATGAACCAGAACCGATCGAGTCGGAGCCTGCAGCCACTACCAGCACCTATAGTTTCAGCCCTGAGTTCGAAGACTTTGATGATCCTCGCCGCCTGACCCGCCAGGTAAGAGCAGCGGCCGCATCACAGCGATCGCGGACAGCAGCCGATGCCGCCAAACCGACCATTACCCCGATCGCCCCCGTCAGCCAGTGGCTTGGCCGCTTGATGAATGAGCTGAGCGTGGTTTGGCTGTTGGGGTTAGGGGTCTTTTTGGTGGTGCTGTCGTCGGCGGTATTGGCAGCGACTCAGTGGGCCCAGTTCAGCTCAGTGGGCCAGTATCTGGTATTGCTCACCTACACGTTGGTTTTTTGGGGCATTGGGGCCTTCAGCCGTCGTAATGACCAGCTACAGCTCACCTCCAAAACGTTACGGGTGATGACCCTGCTCTTGGTGCCGCTCAACTTTTGGGCGATGGATGCCCTGCGCGTGTGGGGCAGCAGTGTAGGACTTGTGGTGACCGCGATCTCGATGATTTGCTTAACGCTGATTGTCTTGCAGGTGATGCAAGAGCAGCATCCCTGGGTTGAGCGCATCAACGCGATTGGTCTGGCCTATCTGCATCTGGGTTGGGGTCTGGCCTTGATGCCGCCGTTGGCCATTTATGGCGGCGTCCTGTTTAGTGCAGCGGTCCTAGTCATCGCCCATCGGGGAGACGGTGCGCCAGTCGGGGCAACCGCTTTGGCAGCAGACCGCCCCAGTTCCTCCACCAGCTCGGTAGCGGCTCGCCCGGTTTCTGCAGCAGCAGCGGCTCGCAACCCGGGCCTGGTCTTTGTCAACCGCTGGTCTGACGTGGGCATTTTCTTTGCTTTGGGGTTGTTGTGCCTGCGGGGACTGATGATTTTGCCGAGTAGTCAGTGGGGGCAGCTCAGCTTCGCCGTGGGTGTTTACGGAGCCGTTTGGGTTTGGCTCGGCCAGCGACGTTTGATCGCTGCTGAGGCCTCGCCCGCTGCGACGGAGCAGTCCTCCGCTTCTGCCGAGGCATCCCGCGCTTCGATCAAAATGACGTCTAGGGGAACGACAGGATTTGGCCGCGCCCTGATGTGGTGGGGTTGGCTGACAGCCAGTAGTCGCTATCTCTGGCAGGCGGGCGGTATTAGTGTTTTAGGGTTGGCCCTGCGGGTTGCCGCGCTGCAGCGTCTCAGACGGCGGCGAGATCTGCTGATCGCCTATGTGATCGCCGTTCAGTTGGCGTTGATCGGTTGGGAGCTGGTGCCGTTCCCGTTGCGTCAAAGCATTACGGAGCCTTTCTCGGTTTGGGCCAGGGCGGATGGTGGCAGCGCCAGCGCGCTGTGGGGGCTATCGCTCTTTCCCTTTGTGATGGGTATGGGGATGGTGGCTGATCGCTATTGGCAGCGACAACAGGTGCCGTTGGCTCAGATGGGGGAGGTGATCGCAATCGGTACGGGCGCTATGTTAGCCACCATTAGCGCTTGGAGTCCGGCGGTGTTGGTGATCAACTTGGGAGTGGCGACCGTTACGGCAGTCACTGCCACCCTACGGCGCTCACCGCCGCTGCAGTGGCGTATCTCAGTTAGCCAGGGGGTGGGTTTAGCCGCGATCGCTGCCGCGATCAATTATGTGTGGTCTAATCTATCGCTCTCGGGCTGGGCGATCGCGATGACCAGCTTGGCGGTGCTCTGGCTGCTGCTCAGTAAAGCCTTGCCCAACCTCTGGGGAGAAAGCAGCTATCTCTATGGGTTAGGCCTATCCGGCAGCGCCTTTATCTTGCTATTCAGCCATCTGTGGGAGACCGATTGGCAGTCACCGCTAGGGGCGATCGGCCTGGTGATACCCCTGACGTTATGCCTGACGGGGCGACAGCAAGCGAGCCTAGTTGCCACGAGTGGAGCCTTATTGATAACCGTGGGCCTCCCCTGGCCGCGGCTAGTGGGCTTGGGCACCGCGACGACGCTCACCCTGGTCAACAATCGCTCAGAGCGCTGGCGGGGACTGCCGTTCATCACGGTGGGGCTGGGGTTGAGCTTTATCGTCTTTGCGTTATTCGATGGGGTACCGATCTATCCCCGCATAGTCGCCGATTGGTCTGTGGTCATCGCTGGGCTCGCCGGGGCAGTGTGGCTACTCTGGCGCAGCCTGTCGGCGATCGCCAACGACGATGAGGAGAGTCTGGCAACGTTCTATCGAGCGGCGCTGGATCTTTGGGGGCACCTGCTGACGGTGGGTCTACTCCTGTTTATGTCCTTAGCTGTCGGGTTTATTTATGAGGGCGCCGCCCCCCCGGCGATCGCCTACAGTGTGGCCCAAGTGGCCCTGCTGGCCGTTTTGGCTTGGCGCTACTGGCGGGCTGCAGACCCCGTCAGCATTTATCTGGCTGGGTGGGGTGTCGAATTGCTCGTGGCTCAGGCGCTAACTTGGCAGCCCCTCACCCCGCTGACTTTAGCCCTCCCGACGTTAGGCTTGGGGGCGATCGCCGGGGTTATCGCGACGCGCCTGCCCCAGGCTCAGGCGGCGCTGCAACGTCCCCTCTGTCATCTCACCCTGGCCTACACCGTCCTCGCCTTGGGTCTCCGCAGTGACACCTGGACGGCCTGGACCGGTGGACTCATCATTGGCGCAGCCCTCCTCTTAATCGCGGTTAGTGGCCGCCTGCAGCTACCTCAGTTGCGGTGGCTGGCGCTGTTCGGGCTCTCTGCTGGTAGTTATGAGTTAGTGCTGTATCAGCTCTCGCAAGCATCTGGGGGCAACCCGGTTGATGGGGTAATCGTGCTGGCGGCGGTGAGCGTCGTCATCATGGCGGCCTATCAGCAACTCGCCGTCCGGTTCGAGCGATCTTTACCTTTCTCAGAAACGGAAAGCCGCTGGGCGGCCCATGCTCACTGGCTAATTGGTAGTCTATTGATGCTCTGGGTGGTGATCGGTCTGTCGGTCTCCCCAATGCCGTCAGCCCTAGCCGGAGTGGGTCTGTTGATTGCTGCAGTCCTCATTGGCTATGCCCTGCACCAAGGCCGCCGCGACCCCAAGGCTAAGCTAAAAGCCGCGTGGATTTATCTGGGACTGACGGAACTGATCGGCTGGTTTGTGCTGCTGCGATTGACCGTCCCAGCTCTCCAGATTTTGGATAATTGGTGGGGCGTAGTGGCCTGCATTATCGCCGTGCCGATTTACTCAGCGCCTCAGATTGAACCTCGATGGCCGCAAAGACCTTGGCGGGTGATGGCGATCGCTGTCCCCCTGGCCACGACTCTCGCCACGGCAGCCACTGCTCATATTCCGACTCTGTGGGTGCTGGCAGGCTTTTATGCTTGGCTCGCCTGGCATCACCGCCAAGTGCGACTGTCTTACCTTTCGGTTAGCTGCATTATCTGGGCCGTTTGGGCCTGGCTGGATCAATTTAATGTGCAAGATGCGGTCATTACCGTCTTGCCCGTGGGTCTGGCTCTACTTTACGGGGTTCAGGTGGACCCGTTTATCCGTCAGCCTGAACAGAAAAATGCCCGCCATTGGCTACGGCTCATCGCCACCGGTCTGATTCTCCTCACGGCTCTGGTGACGGATGGATGGACAGGACTGCCAGTAGGCATCATGGCACTGGGGGCGATCGCCGCTGGCCTAGTGCTACGCGTCCGCGCTTTTCTGTATGCCGGCACGATCGTGTTTGTCGTGAATGCGATCAATCAATTGGTCTTACTCAACCCGACTTATCCCTTTATGAAATGGATTGTGGGGATTCTCGTCGGCACGGTGCTGATCTGGATTGCCGCTGACTTTGAACGCCGTCGCGAGCAGTGGGTCGCCTTCGCCCAAACCTGGCTGCAAAACCTCAGCACTTGGGAATAGCGATCGCGAACAACAAAATTCTGAGAGCCAGATGCCGCCGCAAAATCCTGGCGGCAGCAGTGGCTCAAGACTCTGAATGGTTCTAATACCGATTCTCTAAAAGCAGGCTACAGATCTGGCTCCCCCTGCCCCTCGCCCCCCTGCGTTGCCAAGATTACATCAGGAGACCGATCACTGAGAACGGGTGTAACCCAACTGCGGCCTGCCCTAGCGGAAAAAGCCACCCTGCAGGATGCGCTCGCACAGCAATAGGCTTTATCTAACCCTTAAGTATTTCTCATGCTGATTATCCCTCCCCCCCGGATTGTTTGACAAAAAAGGGAGGTGATAGCCTCCAAACAGTTAGCCGGACAGTGCTGCTGTTTCTTGCTAACTCAGTGTTTCAGCCATGATCTACAACCGAATTAATGAATGAAAGTCTCTATTGGGTCCTTAGGGGTGCTGCTGATCGGATCGCTCCTCGTGGGGTGCGGCTCTGGCCCAGATGCCGCCCTAGAATCAACGCCTGATTCAGCACCAGAATCAGCTGCTGAAACGTCACCTCAGACGGGGTCTGCCGAGCAGATCGTGCTGGCTATTGGCGGTGAGAGTGAAGAAGGCTATGATCCGACCTTGGGGTGGGGGCGCTACGGTTCACCGCTATTTCAAAGCACTCTGCTCAGACGAGATGCCGACCTCAACATTGTCAATGACCTGGCGACGGACTATACGGTCAGCGCCGATGGACTAATTTGGACCGTGACCATCCGCGATGATGTCGTCTTTGCGGACGGCGAACCGCTGACCGCTGCCGATGTGGCTTACACCTTTAATCAAGCGGCAGAGAGCGGCGGTCTGACGGATGTGACTGTCCTGGCAGAAGCGATCGCCCTAGACGATACCACCGTCGAACTCCGACTAGAGGAACCCCAGAGCACCTTTGTCAATCGCCTGATCACCCTGGGCATTGTGCCCGAACACGCCCACGGCCCTGACTATGCCCGTAATCCAGTGGGGTCAGGGCCATATCGCCTGGTGCAGTGGGATGAGGGACAACAGCTGATTGTCGAGGCCAACCCCAACTACTACGGTGCCGCCCCTGGCATTCAGCAACTGGTGTTTTTGTTTGTGGAAGAGGACGCCGCCTTTGCTGCGGCCAAGGCCGGCCAGGCCCAAGTTGCCAGCGTGCCCCAAGCGCTGGCGGTACAGAGTGTTGCGGGCATGACGCTGTATGACGTTACCAGCGTCGATAACCGGGGGCTGATGTTTCCCTATGTGCCAGCCACGGGGGAGACTACCCCCAATGGCGACCCGATTGGCAACGATGTGACCGCAGATTTAGCGATTCGGCAGGCGGTGAACTACGCGATCGATCGCCAAGCGCTGGTGGATGGCGTGCTAGAAGGGTATGGGTCGGTGGCCTATGGCCCGGTTAGCGGCCTCGCCTGGGAGGCGCCGGGGGCGGAAATTCAAGATGCCCAGCCAGAAGAGGCCCAGGCTCTCCTGGCGGCTGGGGGCTGGGCCGATGGTGATGACGACGGCATTTTGGAAAAAGATGGGGTCAAGGCCGAGTTCACGATTCTCTATCCGGCTAGCGACAGCACCCGCCAAGCCCTGGCTCTGGCCACCGCGGCCATGCTCCAGCCCATTGGCATTCAGGCCAACGTTGAGGGCAAAAGCTGGGACGAGATTACCCCGGCGATGCATAGCAATGTAGTGGTTTTTGGCTGGGGCAGCCACGACCAGACCGAGATGTATAACCTCTATCACAGCCAAGCGGCCCAAGGCGATTTCTATAACGCCGGATACTACGCCAATCAGGCCATTGATGACACCCTCGATCTGGCGATGGGGGCACCGTCAGAAGCAGAAGCGATCGCCTTTTGGCAAGCGGCCCAATGGGATGGCAGCACGGGGTTTACGACTCAGGGAGACGCCGCTTGGGCCTGGCTGGTCAATCTCGATCACACCTACTTTGTGAGCGACTGTTTAGATATTGGCCAACCTCAGGTCGAACCCCACGGCCATGGCTGGCCCATCACCGCCAACATCGCTGAGTGGGCGTGGACATGCAGCTAAGGCGCATTCTCGTGTTTACGACCCAAAAGCTATTGCGGTTAGGACTCTTGCTGCTGGCAGTGGCGATCTTTACCTTCGTGCTCTTGAGCCTTTCTCCCATTGACCCGGTGCAGGCTTACATTGGGGCCGACATGATGCAGATTAGCCCCGAGCAGCGGCAGTTAATCGCCGAACGCTGGGGACTCGATCAGCCGATGCTGCTGCGGTTTGGCGACTGGCTCGGGCAGTTAGCCCAGGGCAATTGGGGGACTTCAATGGTGTTTAACCAGCCCGTGGGGGCGGTGATTGCCAGTCGCTTTAGCCTCTCGGTGCAGATGTTAGCGATCGCCTGGTTGCTTTCCGGCCTGCTCGGTCTGGGGCTCGGGATCGTGGCCGGGGCCCTTGCCGGCACCTGGATCGATCGCGCCATTCGTCTCTATGCCTACACCTTGGCCTCGTCACCCACCTTTTGGGTGGCGTTACTCCTGCTGATTGTCTTCTCCGTCTCCCTCAAGGTGACGCCCATCTGCTGTGCCGCGCCCCCCGGTCAGCTCGCGGCAGATGTCACCTTCTGGCAGCATCTCCATCACCTACTGCTACCCGCCCTGACCCTCAGCATCATCGGGGTGGCCAGTATTACCCTGCACACCCGCCAAAAGCTGATTGATGTGCTGCACAGCGACTATGTTTTGTTTGCTCGCGCCCAGGGAGAAAGTTTGTGGGGCGTGATTCACCATCACGGCTTGCGCAATCTGATTTTGCCCGCGCTGACCCTGCAGTTTGCCTCGCTGAGTGAGTTGTTTGGCGGAGCCGTCTTGGTCGAGCAAGTCTTTGCCTATCCCGGCCTGGGTGAAGCCACGGTGCAGGCGGCTCTGCGCAGCGATATTCCGCTGCTAGTGGGCATCGTGTTTTTCAGCGCCCTGTTTGTTTACACCGGCAACACTCTAGCTGATTTGGCCTATCCCCTGATTGATCCACGTATTCGATTAGGGGGATAGTTCGGGGCGGCGGGCCGGGTTTGTGGTGTGGGGTCTAAGGTTCGGCCCGGTCTCCGGCCTGCCAAAAGCTTAAGGAGTAGCGCCCAAGAGCATCTCACTGACTCACCCACCCTCACACCCAAGCCCTCCGGGCAGGCTTCGCCAACACGCCGCCATCGATGATTACTTGATTGACCCGCCAGTTCCTCGGCTGACCTAAAAATTCCCACTGCCAACGGCAGATGAGTTATGACCACCACCTTGGTATCCTCTCCTATTTCTCAGTTCGCAGGCAATCGGCGGCGACGAACGCTGTGGGGGATTGCCCTCGGGGCGCTGTGTCTGCTGGCGATTATCTTGAGCCCCTGGGTCATCGGCGAGGGGGGCCTCAGCCCGATGCTGACCCAGCGCAATCAGCCCCCCTCATGGGCTCATGCCTTTGGCACTGATTGGCTGGGACGCGATATGCTCAGCCGATCGCTCCATGGCATGTCTTTGAGTTTGCGGATCGGCCTGCTGGCAGCGAGCCTGAGCGCGCTCATTGGCACGGGTTTAGGGTTGGCTGCGGGCACCTTGGGCGGTTGGGTCGATGCCGTCATCACCTGGATTGTTGATGTGTTCTTCAGCTTGCCCCACTTGGTATTGCTGATTTTGATTGCCTTTGCCGTGGGCGGGGGGACGAAGGGCGTCGTGATTGCCGTGGCACTGACCCACTGGACGAGTTTGGCTCGGGTCATTCGAGCGGAGGTGCTCCAGGTCAACAGTTCTGACTATGTGCAGCTGTCTCACCGCTTGGGGCGATCGCCGCTCTGGATTGCTCGCCATCACATGGTGCCTCACGTTATTCCGCAACTGCTGGTGGGGCTGATTCTGCTCTTTCCCCACGCCATTCTGCATGAAGCTGCCCTGTCGTTTATTGGCATTGGGTTATCGCCCCACATTCCCGCGATCGGCATTATTTTGGCGGAATCGATGCGCCACCTCTCCACGGGCTACTGGTGGCTGGGCGTCATGCCGGGGGTGCTGTTGCTGCTCTCGGTCAAAGCGTTTGACTGGCTGGGGGAAAATGTGCGCACGTTGCTTGATCCGAAGACGAGTCAGGGGTGAGGAGGGAACAGGGAACAGGGAATAGATTTTTGTATACTGCCTGGTTTTGAGCATGAGGAATCTGGGGTTTCAGTCTACTTGGGCAAGGTTTTCTGAACACTCCTGGAGAGAATCCTAATCTCTCGCCCTGGCATACCCATCTACCCTGCCACCTCTCCACCGAATCATGCTCTGCAGCATCCCTGAATTTGCCAACCTCCCTTACGGGCGAGGCATTCCCCCGATTTTCACCACCCCGTACGGGCGAGGCATTCTCGCGATAACAATTCAGGTTTAACCGATATGTAACTTCGAGAATGCCTCGCCCCTACCCATCCACCCATCTACCCTCACACCCTCTGCCCCACCTTATGCTCACGATCGCTAACCTCAGCATCACCTTCACCCAATACGATCAGGGACTGCGCCGCAAGCAATTAGCCGTGATCAGTGATCTCGACTTGAGCGTACAGGCGGGGGAGCTGGTGGCCGTCGTTGGGGCTAGCGGCTCTGGCAAAAGCCTGTTAGCCCACGCCCTGTTGGGAATTTTGCCTGCCAACGCCCAGCTCACGGGAACGATGGAGTTTCAGGGCGCGCCGTTGACTCCCGAGCGGTGTCAGGCGCTGCGGGGCAGTGCGATCGCCCTGGTGCCCCAGTCCGTCGGCTACCTCGATCCCTTGATGACGGTGGGGCGACAGGTACAGCGGGTGGGGCAACTGAACGGCTTACCGGCGGGACCGGCCAAAACCTTGATGAAGCGCACTTTTAACCGCTATGACTTGCCCGCTCAGACGCCTCGCCGCTATCCCTTTCAGCTGTCGGGGGGGATGGCGCGACGGGTGCTAGTATCGACGGCGGTCGTCACCCAAGCCGACCTTGTAATTGCCGATGAGCCGACGCCAGGGCTGCATCCGGATGTAGTGACCGAGACCCTCAACCATCTGCGGGAACTGGCCCAGGCAGGGCGGGGCGTGATCCTGATTACCCATGACATTGACGCGGCGCTGCAAGTGGCCGATCGCGTGGCGGTGTTCTACGCCGGAACAACGGTGGAAATTGCGGCGGCTCAGGATTTTGGGACGGGCAATCTGCGTCATCCTTACACTCAAGCCCTGTGGCGATCGCTGCCCCAAAACGAATTTGTGGCGGTATCCGGCAACCAGCCCAGCCCGGAAAATTTGCCGCCCGGCTGCCTATTTAGCGATCGCTGTCCCCAGGTGACGACCGAATGCCACCAGGCACGTCCAGAGTTCCGATTCGTTCGTCAAGGTTGGGTGAGGTGTATTCATGCTGAAAGCTGAAGGACTCTGGTTTCGCTATGGGACTCACTTGCCCTGGGTCGTGCGCGAGCAGACCCTGGCCACCGCGCCTGGCGACGTGCTGGGACTGATGGCCCCCTCGGGCTATGGCAAAACCACCCTGGGCAAACTGTTGGCCGGATATCTCATCCCCTCTCAGGGGCGCATCACCCTGGACGCGCAACCCCTGCCCTCACGCGGCTACTGTCCAGTGCAGATCGTCTTTCAAAACCCCGAACTGGCGGTGAATCCTCGCTGGCGCATCGATCGCATTCTGCGAGAAGGGCATCCCCCGCAACTGCAATACCTGGATGCCCTCGGCATTCATTCGAGCTGGATGAGCCGTTATCCTCACGAGCTGAGCGGGGGGGAATTGCAGCGGATCGCGATCGCGCGAGTGCTGAATCGGCATACCCGTTATCTGATTGCGGATGAGATGACCGCTATGCTGGATGCCAATACTCAGGCCTTAATCTGGCAGGTGGTTTCAGCCTTTGCTCAGCAGTCTGGAGTGGGCATCATTGCCATCAGCCATGACCAACCCTTGCTGAATCGCATTTGTCAGCCCCAAGCGATGATCCGCTTAAATCGAGATCAGTCGCTCAAATACGCCCCCAAACCCACAGTCTGAGCGCTTAGCTGGCGGCATCAATTCGAGGAAAAATGATGGCCCCGGCGAGCCGTTCACCTGACTGATCGATGACGGCAAACGCCTTCCCCGTCAGGAACATGCTGGCTAGCCTCCAGGCTGACCTTGAACTATCGCTATCGCTAATCGGCAGCTACAACGCATAACTGATCAGAGTCTGGCGATCGCTGCCGACCCATTCATAGCAGACTAAATCGTGGTGGTCGCAAGCGGTGGAGCCAGAGCACTTAGCGGGGGTGGGCAGTTGGCGAATCCGCTCTTTACGGCTGAGTTTATTCCGCATGGGCTGGAGCGCGTCAATGCTGGTGTGAAAGTGTAGGGATAGATCGCTAACAGAGACGGTGCCGTGGTCGGCAATGTAGGTTTGAACGTCGCGGAGCATGGTTTGGATCTACGGGTGGATGGGTATGCCGGGGCGAGGCAGGCTCGCAATAGCGGTGTCAAGCATGAGGTGAAGGGTAAACGGCGACCCGGTGGGCCATCCCCGCTCCCAGGCCAATGCGGCACCCTGACAGGGCCACAATCACCGAGCCGCTTGCCGTTCGGCTGACCACGGTGATTTCGACCCCCCGCACAATGCCGACATCCATTAAGCGCCGAGCCATACGACGTCCGCCCCTGATCTGCGCGACCCAGACGCGATCGCCCACCGAGGTCATCGCTAGCGGTAGCTGGACGCCCGCGGAGGTAGGCGAAGCCGACACCGGCGGCGGGGCGATCGCCTCACCTTCTAGATCAGCGGTGCCGCCGAGGAAGGTCACAGCCCCGATAGGGAAGGCTAGCGCCGGGGCAGAATTTGAATTCATCGCATCTGTCATGAAAAAGCCTGCAGCTTAATAAAAAAGTTTCTCAGCTACCCCTCAGGACTGGGTGGTGACCCGAGCCATGTCAATGCCAACCTAAACGCTTTCAGCGGTAATATCGCCGAGCTTTTTTGAGAATACTTCCTGAGATAGCCGTCTATTCAAAAGCAAATAAATTCAATTCAAAAGCTGACATATCTTAAACTATCGAGCCTAAGTAAACCCTTAAAACACTTTCCTCAAAAACAGTTTTACCTTTCCCAACAAGCACAAGACGTATGGAAATATTTTTTAAATGACGCAGCTCAAGAAGAGCTTTAATGCAAACGATCGTCATCAAACTGGTGATTTATCTCTACCGCGATTTTTGAGGTTGCTGTTAGCCTTTAATTCAAAGTTAAGAATTTGCCTGATCGGATTTTTTTTCAATAGTGACGACATTGACGATAAGCATCCCTGAAAGCCTTGAGACGTCAGGGATTTAGGCTGATCAGCCAGCAATCATGAGCTCCTTAAGTGTTAACGAAAGTTGCCTCTGCCCTCGATTTCATTTCCTTGAGGAATCCGCGCGTCAAAGGGTTTTATGAACTAGATTTATTGATATTTTTCAATGCACTGCATTAGATTCTTCAGCATTTATGAGACAGGCTAGAGAGAGGCGGCAGACAGAAGTTTTTCCTCTCCCCAGAAAAATAATGCCGACATTTTTAGACTCAGAGTCTTTTCTCAAAAAACATCCTGTCTCTGCTGGTACTAACTCAGCGAGGAGCTTGAGCAGGGTGTCCCCCGCTCAAGTTTTTGCATTGGGAATTAGCGAACACTCGCTACATTCAGCTGAGACTTGATCGCAACGTGGTGTTAAAGACAAGTGCCTCTCTTTGAGCGCAGCAGTCTTTTGGGATTGGCGGCGCGAAGTTGAGCCTATGTCGCCTTGCCAGCAAATGCATGAAATCGCGATCAGCGGCAGCCTTGAGAAATGAAATCGGGCATACTAGGCGAACTGTAGCGCCCACGATCTATGAGTACCCACGATTCTGCGTCAATTGCCCCGCCTGTATCACCGGCGGCACTGACCACCGCGCTGAACGAACACTCTGGGACAAAGCGCTTTCGAATGATTGTGTGCCAAGGCAATGGCGAATTGCGCATCTTTGTAGAAGGCGCGACGCTGCCCAACAAAGCGCAATGGCTCCCGAAAGTGTGTCAATTGCTGCGCCAGGTTGGCTTGAAGACGACTGCCCCAATCTATCTCTACGGACGACAAGTGGGTGATATTTTGCCTCGCTGGCAACAGCGTTTGGCCTTAAACTCGGCCTCCGGCAACCAGGCCACCGCGCGCATTAAGGCAACTTTGCCGTGCTGAGTCAACCTCATTTGGAGCCTGCTGTACCGGCACTCCCGGCACCGGGTACCGCTACCACTGCCCAACCGGCCCGGAGGGCTGACCACAGCGGGGCGGCGACGAGAAGGGCGCAGCGAGTTGACTCATTGGCGTCAGGACCGCTGAACTGACCCCGATGCGCCCCCATCGGAAACCAAAACATCATTTCATCAGCCAACATCGCCAGGTATGGAGCAAAGTCGCCGGTAGCCCACCCCTGAGCGCACAGGTCAAAGGCTTTACGAGCCATTCCATAATCGGTCATGACAATTATCTTTATCCGTGACTACCCAAGGGTAAAATTCTCAACCGATCCTTTGGCACATCTACGGCAGCGATCGCGACCAAGCTTTTCACCCACTAGAGAAAGTTCCTGCAAGCTTTTAGACACGGGACTGAGAGCATGGTCTTGACTCTGACAAAACCTTCAAGGTGAGCCCCGGTGTTCAACGCTCACACTGGGGGACAATATTCAGGCATTGGCTGGTCGCCCGGTTGTGCAAAACCTTCACGATTAGAGGCCTACCGTGATGCTTACGGATCTAGGACACCCCGTTGCGATGCCGATCTTTGAGGGGACTGACTGATTCGTCGCTAGTCTCATCAACACTGATATCTGACCGGTATAATGAGCCCGACATTACCCCTCAGCCTGAATTTCGCGCATCCAAAACGTCCTACACAGCTTCGTTATGAAAACTGATTTGCTGCACGATCGCAATCACCGAGGCCAGACTCAACTCGGTTGGCTCAATAGTTATCACACCTTTTCCTTTGGTGGGTTTCACGACCCTGAGCGTATGGGCTTTCGGTCATTGCGAGTGATCAATGAAGACCGGGTGGTGCCGGGGGCCGGTTTTCCCACCCATAGCCACCGCGACATGGAAATCTTCACCTATGTTTTAGAGGGCGCTCTAGAGCACCAAGATAGTCTGGGCAATGGCACGGTGATTCGTCCGGGCGAAGCGCAGATCATGAGCGCTGGCACGGGCATCACCCATAGCGAATTCAATGCCTCGGGCGACCACCCAGTACACTTTTTACAAATTTGGATCTTACCTAACCAACAACAGCTCTCCCCCCGTTATGAACAGCGCGAATTTTCGTTAGAGGAGAGACAAGGACACCTGAGACTGCTGGCCGCTCAGGATGGTCGCGAAGGCGCAGTCAAAATTTTTCAGGATGTAGATCTATACACGGCGATTGTGGAGCCAGAGCATCCTCTTCGCTATGAGCTTGCGGTGAACCGTTACGGCTGGCTGCAGGTGGCCAGAGGAATCGTTCTGCTGAATGGTGAAGAGTTGCGTGAGGGTGACGGCCTGCAGCTTGGGGGCAATCGCACACTGGAAATAGCAACCGATGTGGGCGGCGAGATTTTACTCTTTGATTTAGCCTAAGTGCCCATTGGCCAGAACCAGAAATCCCCTGGTATTCACTCACTTCTGAGCTATTTTTTATCAACTGACTGACACCACCCATGGGGGACGCGATTATCACAATTATGGTGCTACAGTGCCGGGTTCCTGAAAGCCCTGAACTCTCAGCGCTGCTGCCCCTCATTCCCCAGTTTCTGGCTGACGTCCTCAGCGTCATCTTTTTGACGATTGATTGGAACAATCACCCTCATTTGTTCCATGCCGTCGAGCCAGTCAACGGCGCTGTGCTGTGGGCTAATCTGCAGCTCATGTTTTGGCTATCGCTGGTGCTGTTCACCACTGCTGGGCTCAGTGAAGCGGGGCGGCGTCCGACCCCGGTGACCCTCGATGGTTGGGTGTTGCGCTTGGCAGGGGTGGCCCATTTTCCCTGGGTGCGTACGCTCGTAAGCTGGCACGGCAGACAGTCTCGATTCGCGATCGCCACCGGCCTGCCCCTAAACGAGTGGAATCATGTCTCAGGCACCGACGACGGCGAGTCAATTCGCATGTATATCAACGGAGAACTCGGGGCCGAGACCCTCTACGAGGATGCCCTCCTGAAGCTGACCAAATCTGACTTTTGGCTGGGGAACAATCGCCAAAATACGCGCCCCTACGCGGGCGATCTCAAAGACATTCAGCTCTGGCAACGGGCGCTCACGTCTACCGAGATTCAGCAGGCGCTAGCGCAAACGCCGTCGGCTGAGGCGGCGGGGCTCTTGGCCGCTTGGCCCTTTGCCGAGGCGACCTCAGACGCGGCGATCGCCGATCAAGTGCAGGCAATTCCCGTCACACTGCAAAACGCGACGGCCCCTCAAACCGCAGCGGGAGGTCCGCAAGTGGTGCCAAGTCCTTAGATCACTTGTCCTCACAGGCTGCCTCACCCGGTCAAGTCCTATTGCTGAGTTTCCAACCCGTTCACGCTGTCGAAAGGCTTCCCGATACCGACCATGACTGATACCCCCCTGAGGGCACGAGCCGCACAAGGTGATCCGGCCGCCATTGCCGCCCTGCTCAATCGCTCACTACAAGCCCAAAACCTGCGGGCACAGGTGCGCCGTCAACAGGATCAGCTGCTGGTGAGTCTCAGCGGCTCCGATGGACCGCCCCAGCAGAACACCATCGTCCCCAGAATTGTGCAAGGTTTGCAGCGATTAGGGGTGCAAGGGATTCGCCTAGTTCATATTCGCGCCGTTGACGCGGGGGACTCGATAGTTCTGTGGCAAACTCGCACGCGGCTCCGCCCTGAGTCCGCCACGACGACCCCGGCAACAACACCGCTGGCCGCCTCTGCCGCCCATGAGGGGGCCACGGAGCCCAAAAGTCCGCCGCGATCGCCCACCCCCACCCCGGAGAACATTGACCCAGCCTCTCCAGCGGCTGATCGCGGCGATGCTCAGCCCCCTGCCGGGGCGGGCCGGTCGATTGCCCCCGTTGAACCGTCGTCGCATTTAATTTTGCCTGGGTGGAGCTTTTGGTTCGGCTGGGGAGTGATGGTGTTTTTAGGCCATTCTTTAGGCAGTGGTTTTGGCACCAGGCTGTTTTACACCATCCACTCGAGTGGGTATTTCACCACGTTTGGCGAGGAGGCGTTGATCTACAGCCTGATGGGGGTGGGGCAGTGGTTCGTGCTACGGCAAGACGTGAGTTGGGCCAAGCAGTGGCTGCAGGCGACGGTCATCGGGGCGATCGCCACCAGCCTATTGCAATTGCTCTGGCTCGTGCTGAGGCGTTGGGAGTGGAGCCTGCCTTTCCCCTCGGTGATAGTTCTGGTCATCGAGGTGGCACTCATGGCGCCGCTCTTCTGGCTGCAGTGGCGCGTTTTGCGCCGTCAGTTGGGGGAAGAGTCAGCCAGCCTTTGGGTGCGCTCAGTGGCAGTCATGACGGTTTTAGCCCTCTTTCTTCAGGACTTGACGCCAGCAACGCTGACGCCGCTGCGGCTCGATCTGCGGCGGCTCTGGTCACTGGGCCTATGGTTGGGCAGCGGGGGTGTCATGGTTTATTTACTCCGCCAGTCGCGCCTGGAATTGCTCAAGCTCAATCGCTTTACGGATGCCAACACTCGGCGTCGCCTGTTGCAACAGCGGGCTAGCATCAATGGCCGCTTTTTCTTGGCGTGGGTGGGGCTCACCCTGGCTGGTTGGACCGTCAGTGCTATCGCATCAGGACTGTTGGCGATGGCCACCTTCGGCCTCAGTGGCCTGTTTTCGGTGGCGGTCTTAATGGGCATTGGGGCGGCTTTTCAGTCGATTGCCCTGCAAAACCGGATAAATCAGCCCGGACTTTGGCTCAAGACGACCCTCAGCAGCGCCGTTGGAATGACTCTGATCGGCTTGGTTTTATCCCTATTTTTTGGTGGCTTGGCCTTGCGGTCAATTGCCATGAGCAGCGCTCCGGGGGCGGGCTATTGGGTCTATTTAAGTACTTTGGGCATCGGGGTGCTGTCGATGGCGTTAATCTGGGTGGCAGTCATCGCTGCTCAAAGTCGAGTGTTGTTTACCCAGGGCTATCGCCCCACCTGGTGGCTACTCGTCCATTTAGGGGGATTGTTGACCCTCGGGTCTGACGTGTTTTTGCAACAGGCGTTTGCGATTTGGGGGCTTGTCTTGATCTGGGTGTTCGTGCCAGCAGCGACAATGGTTTGGCTCATGGGCTATCCCAGAACTCTGCATCCTCAGCCAGGCATCTGGACGCATCATTAAGACCATGGCTGGCTCAGCAGCTTCAGCACCCTGCTACGTCAGTCCCATGGCCAAGTCCCGTTCTACCGAGCCTCAGCCCAAGCAAACCCCGGCTGTGCCATAGACTGATGCGCCAGGTTGTGAGGTGCCTTTAGTAGATTTAGACGATGTACGTCAGGTGCAACCTGAAGTGTGGGCGATCGCGATCGCCCACTGTACGCGTCGCATCGTTTGGCAAAACATTGTGCGGGCGTTAGGGGTTAAAGCGATTTTTATCACCTTAGAGGCTCTGGGGTTGACGAGTCTCTGGGGAGCGGTCTTTGCTGATGATAGGTGTGGCTCTGCTGACGATTCTCAATGCTAGCCGCATTCTACAAATACCCCAGCCTTAGCCTGAAACACGCGATTTTTGGAGAAGCTGCATTGTTTTTTGACATCTTCGTGTCTGACCAGTTGAAAGACTGAGATGCGTTAGACGAGCGATTTTCCTCACCTGATCGAGGAGGTCTAAGGGTTTTGATGAGGCGATCGCACAAGTCACATAACTCCCTGATAAGGGTACTTATCTGTCAAAGGTGACGCATAAGCACTCCATTCACCATACTTAACTGTCAAATATGACGTATAACATCCCGATTCGCCGGATTTATTCGTCAAATATTGTCTGTAAGTTCTGTAAATGAGGACGTTATCACCCAAAAGTGGCAGATAAGATCTGGAAAAATTGATGTTATCTACTAGATCTGACGCTGAATATGTAGTTAGGCGGCAAAGAATGCCGAGTGTGTTGCGCCAAAGATGACACCTTTCTTCGACACCCCAACTCGATTATCTGCGAACCCGCAGTTCTACGACTACCTGCACTGCCTCGACTTCGAATCTGATGGTTCAATCCAGATGATCGACGGTGGCGGGCAGGTCATCAACACCAAAGCCCGCGGCAAATATCGAATCTCGCAAGCTGATGGTACGTCGTTCGAAGTGCACTTTACAGAACTCGTTGAAACCGACCCATACGAAGACGACAAGATTATTGATCAACTCGACGATTTCAGCGTCAGCTACAAGAAACAAGAAGGTCTATTTGCATTTCGCCAAGAAGTCGTTTGGCGCATCGATGACGAAACAAAATGGCCATGCTTGTTGTATCCTTCGCGATACCTCTTCGACGTTGATCCGTTAGAATTCGGTAACCCGAATCAAGACCACAACTTGTACTTCATCCTTGAAAACAAGGACTTTCGGAAGTCGATTCATTACTACTACGCGCGGTCTGATGCCCAAGAATTGCCTGCGGATGAACTCGACCGGCTCGTATCGCAGGGCAAGGATGGTGTTTGTTGGCCTGCGCAAAATGCCACATAACAAACGAATGCACCGGAGCCGATGAAGCGTAACAGCCGTATCCAAAACCGTTTTGGCGGCCCGGTGATCCTTGACGTTAATTGTTTGGCACTTTCAACTCTCTCCTAATAACAAAGGCTAAATTTGTCTGTTTGCTCTTTATGAATTCCAGAACGCGCACAGGTGAGAAACGGACGAGGACATTATTGCTTTGCGGTGAGATTGCCCCTTGTTATTGCTATTGGGGCAGCCAAATCTTCAGCGTGGTGCCTTCACCTGGTTGCGTGATGCAGCGCATCTGTCCTTGATGCTGCTGCACGACAATCTGGTACGCAATGGCCAACCCCATACCGGTGCCTTGACCGACGGGCTTAGTGGTGAAAAATGGGTCAAAGACGTGTGGCTGAGCCGCTGCCGAGACGCCCGGCCCGCTGTCGCGAATCCTAATCTCGACACCGCCGTCGGTGAGTCGTGTACTAATCCAAATCATGGGTGGTCTATCCGAGCTTGTGCTATCCGCGCTCGGGCTGGCTGCGGTTGAGTCGGGCGGATCAGGGTGAAACTGGCCCTCTAGCGCATCAATGGCGTTAGTTAGCACGCTCAAAAAGACCTGATTGAGCTGTCGCGGAAAACACAGAATTTCGGGAATCTGCCCATAGGACACATCCACTTGAATTTCACCGTGACCACCGGGACGATCAGCGGCACCGAGCCGGTTTTGCAGCACCATCAGCGTACTCTCGATGCCCGCGTGGATATCCGAGGGTTTCATGTCGGCTTCGTCCAGCCGCGCGAAGTTGCGCAACGACAGCACAATCGCCTGAATTCTTTCTGCGCCCTCCTTTAAAGACCCCAATAGCCGCTCTAAATCTGTGAGGACGTACTCAATGTCGATCGCCTCAGCGTGATCTTGAATGGCGGGTACCGGCTGAGGATACTCTGCTTGATAAAGCTGCAGCAGCGACACTAAATCTTCGACATATTCAGAGGCATACCCGATGTTGCCGAAGATAAAGGACACCGGGTTGTTGATTTCGTGGGCGATGCCCGCCACCAGCTGCCCGAGGCTCGACATTTTTTCGCTTTGTACCAGCTGAGCCTGGGTCAATTTCAGCTGAGTCAGCGCCTGCTCCAGTTCTGCCGCTTTCTCCTGCAGCCGCACCTCGGCCTGATGTCGCCGCGTAATGTCAATAGTCGTGCCCACTAAGCGATAGATCTGCCCGGTCTCATCTCGCAGGGGGTTGAGTGTAGTCAACCACCAGGTATCTTGCTCGTTGAACTGCAAATACTCTTCGTAAACAAATGGCTGGCCGCTCTCGCAGCAGGCGTTGTATTTTTCCACCACCGACTCATTCGGCTGCTGACCGACGAGCGAGCCCGGTGCGACCTGCATGTTGCGCTCAGCGACCTGGTTGAAACTGGCAAACTGATAGCGCTCTGCAGCCAGCACATCGACTGCAAAAATGGGGGTTTCTGCCCCGTCATAGATACTCTGCAAGAGTGACGGTTGAGCGTCGACAGACTGTTGTTTTAGCTGGGTAATGTTATGGCCCACGATCGCGCTCCCTCGGTGGGCGGGCTCAGCGACGGCAAACCCCTGAATCTGAAACCACCGTATTTGACCCGCTGCGGTAGTAAGCGCCTGCTCATCATGCATTTGGCCATTGCGCTCGATTTGGTCGAACGTCATTTCTAGGGTGGCGTGCCAATCAGCGGGCACAGCGGCAGGCAGCTGGTGCTGGCCGATAATCGCCGAGCTGTGACAGCCGACCAGGGTAGAAAACGCCGGGTTGCAAAACTGATAAATGCCCTGTTCGTCTCTAAACAGAATCCAGGTGGCAACGTGGTCAAGCAGCGTCGTTAGGAGTTTCTCCATGAGAACCTGATGTGTTCTACACCCGTCGTCTTGCTGGGCTAGGCATCACACTGCCTGGTCAGACCCACGCATGAGCGGGCCAGGCAGTTGCGCCGGACTGAGCAGTCGCTGGTCTTAACATTCCCCAGCGTAAAACGGCTCCTCCTCGAACAGCTTGATCACTGCCGATGAAATGATGAAATCTAACATTCAGCAGCCTGATGACTGCCAACGAAACGATGAAATCTGACATTGCCATTTGCAGGGAGCGACAGCGGTGTTTGCCACAACGGCGCTCAGGCTAAGGTCATGTCATGAACAGATGCGCTGAAGAACAAGACCACGGCCAGTGTCCACAAGAGTTCGATCAGCAAGATCCAGGTGATGCGAGTACGGACAAGGGATGGCAAGCGCTGCATCCGGGCGCGGGGGAGCCAAGTCGTCAGCACATAGCCCAGCGGCAATCCCCACGGTAGAAATACCCCCAAATAAAGCACCAACGCCCAAGTGCCCGAGCCCAAACCAGAGGTGTCAGCAATCACTTCGCGCTGCAATAGGGTATTAAGCACGACCTGCCAACCTGCGTAGGCGATCGCCCCGGGAATACCCAGCATCAACAGATGTAGCGCCAACAGGCCAAAGGCGCTCAGCATCCAGTAGAGCAATGTAATCCAGCGAAATCCCGTCACCATAAGACACTGAGGGAAAATGCGAGAGAGATTAAAACTATGGGCTCAGTTCCACTTTAACGATGACATTGCCCACTGACTGTCCGGCCAGCAGCGGGCGATCGCGTTGCAAGATGTTAACAAGGCACTGTCGTCCGGTGATAAAGCTGCTTCAATCACCCTAAACAGTGAGATTGGTCTGTTTGGGGACGCGATCATGCATATCCTTCACGGCACCTGGATACCGCAGCCCACCGGCGATTTTGTGCAGTCGGGTCACTTTTGTTTATGGGTAGAGACGGATGAAAACAGCCGTCGGCGTCGCGAGGGGCATCCGCGTCATCTCTTTGAGCCAGATTTGGTGCCCCTGCTGACGAATGAATTGGGCATTAAACCGTCGAGCTATCACCCGCTTGAAGACAACATCGCCCCCAAACATTTTCTGTTGCCCACGGTGGATGACGAGCCGCTGCCGTCGCTGGAAATGTCGCGCTATTTGGAAATTGACCTGCCCGATTCCTTTGACTGGCAGTATTGGGGCGTTGATAGCTATGTCATCAAAGACAATACGACCCTCATCAGTACGCTGAGTGACCTGCACTTTCTCGCTACCTATAACCTGACAGAGGTGCAGCTCGGGGCAGATCTGCTGTTTTGGTATCACTACACCCAAACCTTCAAACAGGTGATTCTCCGCGACCAGTACATTCCCGCACTGAAATATCGCCGTTTGAGAGCTGCCGAGACGGCGGCCAAACCGCAGTCCAAAGCTGGCAAACGCGCCCCAAAATCATCATCAAAGGCTCGCTCGAAGGCTCGCTCAGCCCAGCCGCCCAGCGAGGCTCTACCCCTGGGTGGTGACTTTGAGGTATATCCCGGTTGGGAAATTATCGGCGATCGCTACGAGGCCGACATCCAAGCCTACGTCGAATACATGCCCCGGCTCTGCACAGCAGGCTTTGAGACTGCCCCCGACCAGCCGACGCTGCGCGATCGCGAGACCCTGCTGCGTCATTTTTCTGAATGCTGGGTGCATGAGCTGGTGCGAATCACCGCCTGGGCGTTACCTCAGGCTTATCTCAAGCGGATCGAGCCTTCGCTGATTCAAGACTGTTTGAAGCACGACTTACGCCAGCCTTTTGGGGGAACTGCGCCCCAGCAAGAACGGTATCAGCAGTGGCAGCGCTGGCGCGATCGCATCAGCCGCTCCGAAACTGCCGCTCCCTTCCACATTGCCTTCAAGCTGGAGGAACCTGCCAAGCCGGAAGGTCCCTGGCAAATCCTGTTCTATGTGGCTCCTAAGCACGACCCTTCCTTACAAATTGCTCTGCTCGATTTTTGGCGACTGCGCGGCACCCAGCAACAGGAACTCCGTAAACAGTTTGGTGACGAGTTTGAGCAGCACCTGCTGATGAACTTGGGCTACGCGGCTCGCATTTATCCGCGCTTTTGGGACGGGTTAGAAACCGATGAGCCGGTCGGCATTACGGTGGATCTCGACACCGCCTTTAACTTTCTCAAAGAGGCGGCTTGGGTGCTAGAGGATGCCGGATACAAAGTGGTCATCCCCGCCTGGTGGACGCCGCAGGGCCGCCGTCGCGCCAAGGTCAAGCTCAAGGCCCAGGGCAAATCCCTCGGCGGCAACGACAAGAGCAAAAGCTACTTTTCCTTCGAGACGCTGGTGCAGTACAAGTACGAGCTGGCGATCGGCGACCAGCCCGTGAGCGAGCAGGAATGGCGGCAACTGGTATCCGCCAAATCGCCTCTGGTCAAGTTTCGCGGCCAGTGGATGGAGCTGGATCAGGACAAGATGCAGCAAATGCTGGCGTTCTGGAAAGAGCAGCAGGCCGACCATCCCGAAATGAGCCTGCTCGACTTTATGAAGCTCGCCGCCAGTGGGGATGAGGATGATCTAGAGGTCAACTTCGATCACGGCGATGCGCTGGCCACGATGCTCACCCAACTCAGCGATAAAGCCCGCCTGCAAATCACCGACGACCCCGCCCAGTTTCACGGCACGCTGCGGGAGTATCAGCAGCGGGGCCTGTCTTGGCTGCACTACCTCGAAAGCTTGGGGCTGAACGGCTGTCTGGCCGACGATATGGGGTTGGGCAAAACCATTCAGGTGATTGCGCGCCTGGTGCAAGAGCGAGAACTGGCTGCCGAGGCCGGGGCTAAAGTGCCCCCCACGCTGCTAATTGGACCGACCTCGGTGCTGGGCAACTGGCAGCACGAAGTCGAGAAGTTTGCGCCAGAGCTGACGGCAGTGGTGCATCACGGCAGCGATCGCGCCCCCGACGCCAAAGCCTTCAAAGCCCTGTGCCGCAACCATGACGTAGTGATCACCTCCTTTACCCTGGCCCGCAAAGATGCCAAGCTGTTTGGCGCGGTTAACTGGCACCGCGTCGTGCTGGATGAAGCGCAAAACATCAAAAATCCCAAAGCCGCTCAGACCAAAGCCATCCTCAAGCTAGAGGCCCAGCACCGACTGGCCCTTACCGGCACCCCGGTCGAAAACCGCCTGCTCGATCTCTGGTCGATCTTCAACTTTCTCAATCCCGGCTATCTGGGCACTCAAGGTCAATTCCGCAAGCAGTTTGAGGTGCCAATTCAAAGGAACAACAGTCCCCAATGCTCCGCTACGCTGAAAAAACTGGTGGAACCGTTCATTTTGCGGCGGGTCAAAACCGACAAGAGCATTATCAAAGACCTGCCCGACAAGGTGGAGCAAAAGCTGTTTTGCAACCTGACTAAAGAGCAGGCCTCACTCTACGAAGCAGTGCTTAAGGATGTGACGGAACAGCTCGAAAGCAGTGAGGGCATTCAGCGCAAGGGCCTTATTCTGGCGACGCTGACCAAACTCAAGCAAATCTGCAACCATCCTCGCCAGTTTTTGCAAGACGAGAGCGAATTCACGCCGACGCGATCGCACAAGCTCAGCCGCCTCACCGAAATGCTGGAGGAAGTCATCGAAGAAGGCGAAAGCGCCCTGGTATTCAGCCAGTTTCGCGAAATCGGCGACGCCCTAGAACATCACCTGCGTCACAGTCGCCACTACCCCACTTACTACATTCACGGCGGCACCAACCGCAACAAGCGCGAGCAGATGATCAGTGCCTTCCAAGATCCCGAAACGCCCCCGACCATCTTCCTCCTTTCCCTCAAGGCCGCTGGGGTCGGCATCACCTTGACCAAAGCCAATCATGTCTTCCACTTCGATCGCTGGTGGAACCCTGCCGTCGAAGATCAGGCCACCGATCGCGCCTTCCGCATTGGTCAAAAGAAGAATGTCTTCGTCCACAAGTTCGTCACCCTGGGGACGCTAGAGGAGCGCATTGACCAGATGATTGAGGATAAGAAAAAACTGGCGGGGGCGATCGTGGGAGCTGACGAGTCGTGGCTGACGGAGCTCGACAACGATGCCTTTAAAGAACTGATCGCATTGAATAAGAACGCAATTTTGGAATGATTGTAAATATGTAAAAAAAGAAGATTTTAAGATGTCTAAGTATGTTGATATTCCCAGTATATATCAGCGATTTCCTGATAATTTAGACGTTCCTGATCGCCTTCTAGAACTATTAGAATGGTTTCATGAAACTATTAACGATGAAGCCGGTTGGTTTCCTGAGTTTGTTGGTAAATCGCTCCATGGGTATTGCTCACCTATTGATATTTCTCCCTACTTTGGCACCTTTAATTCCTTAGGAGACGGTTCAGTACTCGCTTATTGGTACTACGAAGGGTGTAATGTTCAAAATCCCCCCGTTGTGATTCTGGGTTCCGAGGGCGACGTTGGGATTGTCGCTAGTTCTATTGAAGAATTCGTAGCTCGGCTTCTGCGCGGCCGTTTCCCCTCTCCTCATGCGGTCTGGGCACCTCGTTTACTCAATTTCTACCTGTGTTCAGATTACAGTTGGCTTGAGAAACTTGAGGCTTGGGCTGGACAATGCTGGAACTTGACACCGCAGAAAATACAGGAACTTATTTCATCTTCTCCGGAGGAGAATCATCCAAATCTACAAGAATGGATGGACCACAAATTCAACAGTCAGAATTAGGGTTTTATGATACTGAACTCTCGAAAATCATTCTCGTGAGATCAGAATGATTGGCTGAAGTAATCAGTGCTGCTTTAGAAGCCTCATGTTAGTTTGGTAAGCAACTAGACAGCTCTCCTGCCATGGTTACTGCGGGCATCACCAAAGCATTGACGAACCTCAACGAGGCTCACGCCAAGTTGGATGTTTTGCCCAGTCAAGATCCTGACTTTTTTACCGAGTGGCAAGCGTCTCTGCCCACCTTGACGGCAGAGCAACAAGCAACGCTCGATCGCCTCAAGCAGCGATATCTTTACTATGCCGATAGTGGTGCGATTACCGAAGGCACCGTTAATCTTATTTTGCTGGCTCCCTTGCTCGAAACGCTGGGCTTGATGGACTCGCCCTACCAAGTGCGCGGTGAGAAATACGTTCGCTTCGAAATTGCCGACGGTGATATGACCCTCGACGGGTTGATCGACGCCCTGCTAATTGATGACAGCCTGTGGCTGATTGTCATCGAAAGCAAGCGCTATGGATTCAGTGTGCGGCAGGCGATCGCGCAAACCCTCGGCTATATGGTCAGCGCTCCGACATCTCTGGTCTTTGCCTTAATCACAACCGGAGAAGACTCGCTTTTCGTGAAACTCGATCGCACCACGGGGCAGTATGCCCTGTCAGACAAATTCACCTTGACCACAGTTGCAGGCAACGAGCTATACCAAGTCGCCCAAATTATGCAGGCGCTGATAGCCTCCGCCCACGCTTGATTTTGATTATTCACTTCGTTCATCTCACTCAACTAAGCACCACTTCTGGAGTAGCAGCATGGCCAAAATGAGTCGCACTTGGTGGGGGCAAAAATTTATAGAAGCGATCGAGCAGCTGACGGATGCCGGGCGGTTGAGTCGGGGGCGCGCCTACTCGAAACCAAATCGCCTGCTCCACTTCGACATCAAAGATGGCACGGTCGTCGCGCAAATTCGCGGCAATGTGAATCCCTACTTCGGCGTACACAAAGAACCTCGCTACAACACCGTCATTGACTTCGAGCCGATTAGCAAAGCCAAGTGGGCCGCTGTGGTGGCGTTGATGGGCTCAAAAGCCAGTCTGATTTCTCGGCTATTGCTCAACGAAATTCCCGACAACATTGAAGACAGCTTTGCGACGCTGGGCTTGCACCTGCTGCCTGCCAGCGAAGACGACTTCCATACCCACTGTTCTTGCCCCGACTGGAGCAACCCCTGCAAACACGTAGCGGGATTGTACTACCGCATTGCCGCCGAACTGGACAGCGATCCGTTCCTCCTATTTGAGCTACGCGGTTTGCCGCGCGGTGCCTTGCAAGCTCAACTCGCCCAAACGCCCCTGGGTCAAGCCCTCGCCGCTGAGCTATCGGCGGAGCAGCAGCCCCCTCGACCCAGCGATCGCTATTTCACCGCTCCTCAAACCCATCCAGTCGGTGACCTCAGCCTGAAGAATTTTTGGCAAGGAGAAAAGCGGTTGCCGACCACCCTGGAAGTGGCGACGCCGTCCCCGGTTTCAGCGGTGCTGGTCAAAAAGCAGGGGGACTTTCCGGAGTTTTGGCAGCGCGATAACTCTTTTATTGAAACAATGGAAGGGCTGTACGGTTACGTCAAGACCAAGAACTCCAAAAAGCTGTAGGCTCGCCACCCTTTCTCTAAAGGGGCCAAGGCTTGGTGTACTGAGCCCTTGCCAACCAGCAATATGTTGTACGCTACTGAGTCCGAGCCGCCTTGGGTAGAGTCGGCGGTGAAAGGGGGGCAGGACATCGCGGCAGTCAGGTTACCCTTGAGCAGGCGGGATCTGCTGCTGCACATACTCCGCTGCTGCCGCCACCGTCTTGAAATCATTGGGATAGCGATCGGCCAGCACTCGGGGCAGTTTCCTATAATCGCGGTTAGGGTCAATCGCGATGTCGGTAGGCAGAGTTGTGCCACAAAGGAGCGGTGGAAACTCCCCTTCAAGCTGCTCAGGCGCTAAGTTTTGAGCGCTACTGAGGTTGGTGTTTAACAAAATGGCGTGAGCAAGGTTAACACGACCGAGGTGGGTGCGATTGAGGTTGGCGCGAGCGAGGTTGGCGCGAGCGAGGTCGGCGCTATAGAGGTCGGCGAGATCGAGGTTGGCGCTATAGAGGTCGGCGCTATTAAGGTTGACGCGATTGAGGTTAGCGCGATTGAGGTCGGCGCGAGCAAGGTAGGTGCGAGTGAGGTTACTACTATATAGGTTGGCGCGGTTGAGGTCGGCGCTAACGAGGTTGGCGCTAACAAGGTTAGCGCGGTTGAGGTCGGCGCTAACAAGGTTAGCGCGGTTGAGGTCGGCGCTAACGAGGTGCGCAAGCGCGAGGTCGGCGCTATTGAGGTTGGCGCTATTGAGGTTGGCGCTATTGAGGTTAGCGTGATAAAGGTCGGCGTGCTAGAGCACGGATCACGAGAGGAAGCCTCGAGTGAGGGAGTCGAGAATAAGGGAGAGGAAGAGGTGGGAGTCGCAGGTGAGGTTGTGT
>ERZ1740060.384-NODE-384-length-27502-cov-5.258972_pt1 | contig 27502 bp, 24 predicted proteins | sample MGYA00581743_ERZ1740060 | MGnify/ENA primary metagenome ERZ1740060 (study PRJEB43018, sample SAMN04849235) | marine metagenome | isolation source: floating plastic debris | place: Pacific Ocean | collected 2008-08-27 | study: EMG produced TPA metagenomics assembly...
GAGAAATTCTGCGCGTCGCTCTTTTTTTGTGCTATGAACCTGTGGCTCACGCCTTCAGGACATGGATGATCTGCTCAGGCGCGTGCTTCTAACTTAGCTTCATGCTGCGTCTGCACAATAGTTTATGCTGCAACGCAGCTATGCAAGATATGCATGGAAATTTGCTGACGCTTTCATCACGCCTGCCTGTTTTCTGGCACCTGACGCGGGAACCTCTTGTGTTGCCCCGCGAAAGCGCCACGTATTGCAGCAAGGTGACTGGGAAACGGGCATGTCGGAAATCATCCGCAAAGTACGCGCAGAATTGGAACTGCTGGAATTGCCGGGGGGCGGCAATCTGCTGTCTCGTGATCTTGTCCGGGCGCTCAGCTTTGACAACGGGACGATTCGGTTTGTTCTTGAAGCGCCAAGCCCCGAGATCGCCCGACAGATGGAGCCTTTGCGCGCCGCCGCAGAACGCGCTGCGTTATCTGTGGAGGGCGTCGCGCAGGCACATGTCGCACTGACTGCGCATAGCGGTGGCGCAGCAAGCGCTAAGCCGGCCCCGTCGCTGAAGGTGGGCGGGCATTCCACCGGCGGTCAAAGCTCGATCCGGCCCGCGAGCGTCCGGTCCATTCTCGCCGTTGCGTCAGGCAAGGGCGGGGTTGGAAAGTCCACCGTCTCTTCCAATCTGGCGGTAGCTCTTGCAAAGCAGGGGCGTAAGGTCGGGCTGCTCGATGCCGACATTTATGGCCCGAGCCAACCGCGCATGATGGGGGTCAGCGTGCGCGCCCAGAGCCCGGACGGCAAGATTATCGAGCCCGAAGAAGCCTTTGGTGTGAAGATGATGTCCATCGGGCTGATGCTGGATCCCGGCAAAGCGGTGATCTGGCGTGGTCCGATGCTGATGGGGGCGCTTCAGCAGATGATCAGCCAGGTGCGTTGGGGCGAATTGGACGTGCTGATCGTTGATTTGCCTCCCGGAACGGGTGATGTGCAGATGACTTTGTGCCAGAGGGCGCATCCGACCGGCGCGCTGGTGGTTTCAACCCCACAGGACGTCGCGCTCATCGATGCTCGCAAAGCCATAGATATGTTCAAGACGCTGAAAACGCCGATCCTCGGGCTGATCGAGAACATGTCGGTCTTTCATTGCCCGAAATGCGGGTATGAGGCCGCGATCTTCGGCCAGGGCGGAGTGGCCGCGGAAGCCGATAGTCTGGGATTGCCTCTTTTGGGCACTCTGCCCATTGATCTGGAGACCCGGGTCGGCGGAGATGAAGGCCAACCGGATGCGACCGGAGGCGGGGCGGCGTCTGCCGCTTATGCCAGACTCGCCCATCGCTTGATCGAAGGCGGGATGGCCTGACATCGGCATTGCCCCGCGCAGAGCGACGCGACGGGCAGACCACTCTTTTTCACCGCACGGTCTGCTGAGAGAGCGTTAACGCGGCATCAATACATCCCTGCAGCACCGGTCGTCCGGCAGGAGGACGGCAAAATTGGCCAGCTGGACCTGGTCTGCTGCGGCGCGAAAGGGATTTTCATGAACAAGGCGATTACCGACGGGATTGCATTGATGCCACCTGCCTTTGCGGATGGGCTCGACGTGTGGTCACAAGGAAACGGCACACCCGGTTCGGACACCTATGCGAGCGCGGTCAACGCGGCCTTTGTACCTGCGGACGCTGAAATAGGCGGTGCGCTGGAGATCCAGCAAACCGCTGCGGTGCAGCAACTTCGGTACATGGGTGACACGCCGGTCTTGCCCGGCTGCTACTTGCAGATCACCGCGCGCGTGAAGGCGATATCGGGCTCGCTGCCGACCGTGCGCATCGCCGGGTTCGCCGCCGGGGCGGGGGGTGTCAATGTAGCGGACGTGCCGCAGACCGGGCCGGAGACTGCATTGACCACCTATGGCGATGTTGTCGAGATACGCGCGATCGTGGGCAGCGGGGCGCGCGGTGGCGTTGATATGGTCTGGGGGACGGAGGCGCTCTATGGCCATTTCGGACTTGATCTGACGGGGCCAAACGGCGGGGTCGTGCGGGTCGACGATATCCGGATCGAGGATGTCACCCAGATCTTTCTGGGCGATGTGATCGCAAGGGTCGATGTGCGTGATTACGGCGCGCTCGGAGACGGCAGTACTGACGATTCCGCCGCCTTTGAGGCGGCTGATGCGGCTGCGGGCGGACGTGAAGTGCTGGTCCCGGAGGGCACGTATTTTCTGGGTGATAGCGTGACGTTTCAGTCGCGCGTGCACTTCGAAGGCACGGTAACGATGCCAGATGATAAAATTCTGGCGCTGACGAAGAACTTTGACCTGCCCGCCTATATCGAGGCCTTTGGCGGGGATACGGAGCTTGCCTTCAAGAAGGCCTATCAAGCACTGCTCAATAATGCCGGTCATGTCGAGCTTGATATGGCCGGGCGCAAGATTGCCTTGCGCGCTCCCATTGATATGGCCGCCGCTGTGGCCAATCGCACAACGTACAAGATCCGGCATGTGATCAAGAACGGACAATTCTCGGTCTTTCCCGGACCCAATTGGGATACCGACGTTGTCACCAGCCAGGCCAGCTACTCTGCGAGCAACCAGAAGGTGCTGACCAACGTGACCAATGTCGCGAACATCCAGATCGGCAGCCTTGTGGAAGGTGCCGGTGTGGGGCGCGAAGTCTATGTCCGCGACCGCAATATCGGGGCGCAGACGCTTGAGATCAGCCAGCCCCTTTATGACGCAGAAGGCACGCAGGTTTTTACCTTCAAAAGGTTCAAATACATCTGGGATTTCAGCGGGTTCGAACAGATCTCGCGGCTGGCGATCTCGAATGTGGATTTCCAGTGCAACGGGGATTGCAACGCTGTGCTGTTGCCGCCCGCGGGAACGGCGATCCACTTCCGCGATTGCTTTATCACTTTTCCCCGCGACCGCGGGATCACCAGCCATGGCGAAGGCGATCAGGGGCTGTTGATTGACCGCTGTCAGTTCCTGTCCAACGAAACGCCGCTTCTGGTCAACGACCGACAGAGTATCGGGCTCAATTGTAACGCCAATGACGTCAAGATCCGCCACAACCGGGTCACGCATTTTCGGCATTTCGCCGTTCTGGCGGGATCGTCGAGCCTGATCCTCGGCAATCACATGTTCCAGGGAGACAGCGCCGATCCGGGGCCGCGCAGTGCCTGTCTTGTGCTGACGCGCACGAACAACCGCGGCACCATCACCGGCAACTACATCGACAGCTCCAGCATCGAATGGGGCAACGAACACGATGCCGCGCCGGATTTTCAGGGGGAGTTTTCGTTCAGCGGGCTGTCGATCACCGGCAATGTCTTCCTCAGTCAGTCGAGCGCGCCATCGTTCAATTTCCTGATCGTGAAGCCCTATGGGCCGGGGCATTTCATCGACGGATTGACGGTGACGGGTAACAATATCCGGCTCACCGACGGCGTGATCGACCGGTTCGAGGGCGTCGATAGTTCCTTCGCGACATTCAATTTCGATCGGTTCCGCAACATCCGGTTTTCCGACAATGCCTACTTCAATGTTCTCACACAGGTGGAGAACCCGCTCGTGCTGCGCCATACGGAGGCGAGTGCGCAAGCCAGCTGGCTGGTCACGCCCGCGCCGCGCCTGCCATTCGGCGCCTGGGCACAGACCGTGGAATCGGTTATGCCGGAAGGCCCGATCCAGACCGCCGCGTCCCAGCCTTACTTCGGCTTGCCTTATTACGAGGCGCAGGATGGACCCAACCGGGATCAGATTCTGCTTCGATGGGAGCAGCCGGTGAGCGGAACGGTGACCATGCGGGTCCGGATCGACGATCTGATCTGAACGCGGTTCAGGTCGAAGAGAGCGAAAGAGGTCTTGGCGCGGTGTCAGAAGTCGCGCCAGAGCCCCAGTTTGAGCTTGAATTCGTCGGTTCCGGAGATCCCGTTTATCAAACCGAATTCGATCCGCCGCCCGGGGCGAAATTCATGAACATAGGAAGGGGCAAGTTTGTCATAGAATTCGCCATCGCTCGGCTGCCCTGTCTGAAGCTGAAAGATCACCATACCGCGCGCGCCGCGTTTTAGTCCGAGGGTGACGTCACTTTCGAGCACCCCCTCGAAAGTCTCCTGAACAACAAGCCGTGTGTCGACGCTCATCCAGCCCGACATGTCGGCATACGAGAAACCGCGTCCCCAGGAGAGTCCCGGTCGAATTGCAAATGTGCTGTCGAACCCACCAAAGCCGAACTCTAAAGCCAGGCGCGACGCACCATCCTGCTTGCCCGCAGGCCACCTAAGAAAGCCAAACGCCTTGGATACCCCCAACGGGTCGCTGCCCCCGTCAAAGCCCAGGGTAAGGTTATTTTTAAGCCCGCGTTCATAGTACAGCGCCCCATAGGGTCCGTCGCCTTCGCTGATCCCGGTCTCAAATTCCGTTTCAACAGACACACTCAGGAACTGATTTCCCTCGCCGCGTGGCCATGGGCCCGCCGAGCAGAGCTGGGGCAGACAAAAGCCCAGAATAAGCAAAATGATACGCGCTTGAACCATTGCCCTCTCTGGGCTCTCTTCGGGCATCATCTTGGTTAAAATTGGTAAACCGGGCGTTAACAATTTCAGTTAGCGAGAAGGGGTGAGCAATTGGTGCCCTGTCCCAGCGTTGCCGCCGGCGTATCAGCAGCCGGCGCGCCTGCGCCCGTCTTCGTCCTTGCGCGAGGGGGCGAGAGAGCCTAGCCTGTCTCTCACGGCCTGGCTCGGGCCGCCGCCCTCCAATTCGGGAAGCATATCTCCTGTAGAGCGTTCTTGGACCTGACACCGGCCAGACGAGCCCGCGCAGAAGGAGGGAATGCGAGACGCGCTCGATCCGGAGGTACCAAGATGCAAGTTTCCATTCCGATCTATCATTTGAAACGCCAGGCCAAGATGCGCGCCCGTGCCGACAACATCCCGCTGCACCGCGCACTGGATCTCATTGCCCGCCAGGAGGGCTACCAAAGCTGGAGCCATCTGGCCGCGATGCATGCCCGTCAGAGCCCGGCACAGCGGGTTTTTTCCGATTTCGAGCCCGGGGACCTGATCGTGCTGGCAGCGCGACCGGGTCAGGGCAAAACCCTGCTTGGCCTCGAATTGGCACTGGAGGCCCATCGCCGCGGGCGGCGGAGTGTCTTCTTCACGCTGGATTACACGGACGAGGATGTCCGCGCGTGTTTCGCGGCGCTTGGTGTTGCGGAAGATGCCGCAGACCGAGCGGTGGAGGTCGATACCTCTGACGAGATCTGCGCCGATTACATCTCGCACCGATTATCGCGCTCGGTCGGACCGTGGTGCGCGGTTGTCGATTATCTTCAACTGCTCGACCAGAAGCGGTCTCACCCGCCGCTGGATGCACAGCTTTTGTCTCTTCGGCAAAACGCACAGGCGACCGGCGGGATTGTCGTATTGCTGTCGCAGGTCGACCGGACGTTTGACGGTGCCGGACGCGAGACGCCCGACTGGCAGGATCTGCGCCTGCCCAACCCGGTTGACCTGGCACTGGTGAGCAAAGCCTGTTTCCTGCATCAAGGTCGTCTGTCCCTGCGTCTGGCGGCATAGGGCGCAAGACTTCAGGGGCACACGTCCCTAACCGCTGTCCGGCCGTTCAACGGCGATCAGTCCCAGCCGGCGCGCGGCGTCAACGCTGAGCGTGTCGCTCTTCAGACCCAGATCGGCCTGATAGGAAGCGATGGCGGCGCGGGTCGCTTTATCCATCTCTCCGGTAACGGGGGCGACAAAGTAATCCCGTGCGGCCAGGGCGCGTTGCAGGGAGGCGATGAATTCGGGGGTCAGCACATCGGGGCAGGGTGTTTCGAACCCGCCCTGTGCCGGTCCGGAGATCGGCGCCTCGGCTTCTGCGTCTGCCGTGGGAACCGGGGAGTCGGCGTTGTCCCCCGCTGCCGCCTGCTGGCCAGGGGCCCAGCAGCGTTCCGGCGCTGTCTCGGCCTCAGTCTCAGTCCCAGTCCCAGTCTCTTCCTCAGCCTCAGTCTCTGCGTCTGCCTCCGCGTCTGCCTCTGTATCAGACGCTGTTTCCGGCTCCTGCAGCACCTGAGCACCCGATCCTTCGGCGGGATCGGTCGTTGCAACGGGGCTGCATCCGAGGAGCGCGGCGAACGCCAAAACGGGGAATGTGGTCGGCAAAAGCGTCAGCCGATGCGGTTCAGGCCTGCCTTTCATGTGTCTTGCTCGGATGCGGGGGAGGATGAATCCTCCAACAGCCGGTCCAGCAGGGGCGAGATGTCTTCGATCTCTTCGGCCAGAACATGAAGCACGCCCGCATCCTTTTGAATGCGACCGGTCACGCGCAAGAGCCTTCCGGCGATTACAGCGCGGCGGAAACGTTCATAAAGCGCCCGCCAGACGACGATGTTGATCGTTCCCGTTTCATCTTCCAATGTGAGAAAAATCACTCCTTTGGCGGTGCCGGGGCGTTGGCGCAAAATCACGAGCCCCGCAACCGTCACCCGCGCGCCGGACGGGAGGTGATCCAGCCGGTTGGCCACAACGGCGGAGGGCGGCCGGGGCCAGCCGCGTGGCGATCCAGGGGACTTGTCCGTTGCATCTCTCATGTCCAAGGCTTATCGCGCCACGATATCAGGGCAAGTCCCTATTTGGCTCGAAAACGGATTCTGAGCCCCTAAATGTAAGCGACGGAGATCCAGCGAGAAGAGGAGCGGAGATCTTGGCCAGAATAACATTTGTCGAGCCTTCCGGCGCTCGCCATGAGGTTGATGTCGAAGATGGGCTGAGCATCATGGAAGCGGCGCGCAACGCCAATGTGCCCGGTATCGAAGCCGATTGCGGTGGTGCCTGCGCCTGCTCGACCTGCCATGTCTATGTGGATCCCGATTGGGTGGCCAAACTGCCTCAGAAAGATGAGATGGAAGTCGATATGCTCGATTTCGCCTATGAGCCGGATGAAGAACGGTCCCGCCTGACCTGTCAGGTGAAGGTTACGGCAGCGCTCGACGGGCTGGTCCTGAACGTGCCGGAGCGTCAGATCTGACATTCGGCCACGTCGCCTGTAAAGGAAGGCGCCGCGTGAGCGTTGGCGCATGTGCAGCCCGTTCGCCCGCGGCGCCCGGCCGGCGTGGTGCGACTGGCAGACGTCTCCCGGAAGCGCGCGCTGGTGTCAGTTCAGACGGCAGGTCTGACAGCGCGGGCTAACGCAATGCGCGCCAGCCGATATCGCGGCGGCAGAAGCCTTCAGGCCAGTCTATCCGATCGACCATTGCATAGGCGCGGTCCGCCGCCTCCTGCAGGCTTGCCCCCCGCGCGGTTACATTCAGCACCCGACCCCCGGTGGCCTCGATACGACCTTCGTTGAGGGCGGTACCGGCATGAAACACCATGTGGGCGCTGTCTTCCGGGCAGTTCTCTAGACCGCGGATCACGCTGCCTTTGGGATAGGCACCGGGATAGCCCTGCGTGGCCATCACCACCGTCAGCGCATGATCGTCGGCCCAATGCACCTGCGCATCGGCCAGACGTCCTTCTGCGGCGGCCTGGATCAGGTCCAGCGCCTGTCCGCCGAGCCGGAGCATCAGCACCTGGCATTCCGGGTCGCCGAAGCGGACATTGTATTCAACGAGACGGGGTGCGCCCGCCTCGATCATCAATCCGGCATAGAGCACCCCCTGATAGGGTGTGCCGCGTGCCGCCATTTCGCGCAGGGTCGGCTCGATGATGTCGCGCATCGTTCGCGCGACGATCTCCTCTGTCAGAACCGGCGCCGGGGAATAGGCCCCCATACCACCGGTATTGGGCCCGGTATCGCCGTCGCCCACCCGTTTGTGGTCCTGGGCCGTTCCGATGGGCAGTGCGGTTTCGCCATCGCACAGCACAAAGAAAGACGCTTCTTCGCCGGTCATGAAGTCTTCGAGCACAACCTCGGCACCCGCCGCGCCGAACGCACCGGCGAACATGTCATCCACAGCAGCAAGGGCGGCCTCCACCGTCTGGGCAATCACGACACCTTTACCGGCGGCCAGCCCGTCGGCCTTCACCACGACAGGAGCGCCCTGTGCGCGGATGTAGTCTTTTGCGGGCTCAGCCTCGTTAAAAGCCGCGTAGCTTGCCGTCGGCGCACCGGCCGCCGCGCAGACCTCTTTGGTAAAGCGCTTGGAGGTTTCGCGCCGGGCGGCAGCTTCGCTCGGGCCAAAAACGGTCACGCCCGCCGCGCGCAGCCGGTCCGCCACGCCCGCCGCGAGTGGCGCCTCTGGCCCCACAATCACGAGATCGATGGCATTATCGGCACAGAATTCCGCCACCGCGCTGCCGTTCATGATATCGAGATCGGCGCATTCCGCGATCTGATCGATGCCAGCATTGCCCGGCGCAACGATGAGTTTGTCGCATTTCGGATTTTGCTTTGCCGCCCAGGCCAGCGCATGTTCGCGCCCCCCGCTGCCGAGGATCAAAATGTTCATGCCGCATCCCTTTTGCCACTCGCGGCTGCTTACGCCCTTGGCCTGCGTGAGACAAGCGCGCCGAACTGAGTATCACGCGGGTTCAACCGCGTGAGCGCATGTCCCTTTCGAGAGGTCATGCGACAAGACAGGCAGGGGGCGCACACCGCAAATCATGCCGCTCGAACACTGGCCATCGAGCGGTGCCACAGCTAGTCTTTCCCCATGTCTGATCTGATCGATGATCCCGTGCCGGGCGAGAATGCGCCGGAGTTTTCCGTCTCTGAACTCTCGGGTGCGGTCAAGCGTGTGGTCGAGGGGGAGTTTTCCTTTGTCCGGGTCCGGGGGGAGGTGGGCCGGATCAGCCGACCCCGGTCCGGTCATGTCTATCTTGACCTCAAAGACGACCGGGCGGTTCTGGCCGGCGTGATCTGGAAGGGGGTGGCAAGCCGCCTGACGGTTCCACCTGAGGAAGGGATGGAAGTGGTGGCGACCGGTCGTCTGACCACCTTTCCCGGCCAGTCGCGCTATCAGATCGTCATCGAGGATGTGAAACCGGCCGGTGTCGGCGCGCTGATGGCCATGCTGGAGAAGCGCCGGGAGATGCTGGCCGCCGAAGGTCTGTTTGACGCGGCGCGCAAGACGCAGATCCCCTATCTGCCGGACATCATTGGCGTGGTGACGTCGCCGTCAGGTGCGGTCATTCGGGATATTCTGCACCGCTTGCAGGACCGTTTTCCCCGGAAAGTCCTGATCTGGCCGGTTGCGGTGCAGGGAGAGCGTTGCGCGCCGGAGGTGAGCCGCGCGATCGACGGCTTCAACCGCCTCACGCCAGGCGGGGCGCTGCCGCGACCTGATCTGATCATCGTGGCGCGGGGCGGGGGGAGCCTGGAGGATCTTTGGGGGTTCAACGAAGAGGCTGTGGTGCGCGCCGCGTCGGCTTCTGACATCCCGTTGATTTCAGCTGTGGGACACGAGACCGATACCACTTTGATCGACTACGCTGCGGATCACCGCGCGCCGACGCCCACGGCGGCGGCGGAGAAAGCGGTGCCGGTACGGTTGGACCTGCTGCACTGGTGCGAGGCGCAGGGCGCACGGCTGTTGCAGGCGCTGACAGGGCAGGTGGCGGCGCGCGGTCAGCGCCTGCGCGATCTGTCGCGGGCTTTGCCGCGCGCTTCAACGCTTACCGAGGGCGCGCGTCAGCGTCTCGACGCGCAGGCGGACCGTCTGCCCGCAGCCTTGCGCACTCTTGTCCAGACCCGACACTTGCGGCTCTCCCAAAGCACAGGCGTGATGCGCCCGTCGCTCCTTCGCGGCGCGATGGACAAGAAACAGCATGCCTATACCGCCATTGCCGCGCGGCTCAACCTGAGATTACTGGACCGCGAGGTGCGGACGCTCCGCGATGACTTCAACCGGTTGGAGGGTCGCCTGTCCGAGGCGGGTCAGCGACAGATCACAGCATGGCGCACCGAACTCGACGCGCAGGACCGCCTGCGGGAGACGCTGGGTTACAAGGCCACCCTTGCGCGCGGCTATGCCGTGGTGCGTGGGGATGGCGCGGTTGTGACGAACCGCGCGGCGGCAGAGCGGGCGCGTAGACTGGAAATCGAATTTGCCGACGGGCCGCTTGCACTTGATGCACAGGTCGATGGCCCGTCATCGACGGCGGATCAGGATGTTCCGCACTCGACAAGGCGGGCCTCTGAGAAGCCCGCAGAGAAGCCTGCGGAGAAACCCGCGGCGCGCAAACCCAAGGCGGATACGGGTCAGGGCAGTCTGTTCTAGAACTGATGTAACTTAAAGCAATAGATTGATATTAGCGCGTATCAAATTGATTTAAATATACAAATGCATCTTTGATAATCCCGCAATCACACCCCAACATCGGGGCCCAGGCACATCAGCGGCTCAGAGCTTTGATCCATCTCATAAAGCTCGGTCTGTCCGGGAGTGTTTTCAAACAGCGCATTGATGCCGCTGCCGGTCCGTTCAAAGCGCCAGCATTGCGGTGTCGGGTTCTCTTCGTAGATGAAGCAGATCAAACCGGCCTCTTCGTACCAGATCCCTTCCTGGCATCGTCCGTCGAGAAAGGACCAGCGCACACGGCGATCCTCCAGATACTCCTCCGCGCCATAAGGCTGTCCAGCCGATCCGTAGGTAAAGGTTTTGCCCTTCGTATAGGCGTCAAATTCGGCGGCGCTCATCGCCGCGAGCGCGGGGGCTGCCGGAAGCAGAAGCAGAGCCAGGAAGAGACGTGCGATACCCATGGCGCGACTGTGGCAGAGCTTGCCCAGTGAGACCAGCCTGTTTCCGGACAGGCTGCACCTTCTCGGCGGTTTTCCGGGGGTGCCAGTCCCGGTGCCGCCAGCGGGCGCACAGCGGGTCCATCGTGTTTCGCCACAGCGGGGGGCAGAGCGCCAGGGCCGCCATCACCGGCAGCGGCCGTGGCAGCATCGGCATGGTCTGTTCGTTCAGATCGAGGGCGGGAAAGGGCGTGCGGGGATCGATATGGTGGTGAGAATGGCGCGTGGCGTTGAGCATGAGCGCTGAGGACCCAAAATGCGGCGCGTTCCAGGCGTGCTGCGGTCCGACCGGTTCGGGCAGTCCATCGGGCAGTATCTGACGCTCAAGGCCGTAATGCTGAACATAGTCGGACATGAGCATCTGCACCTGCGCGTGCAGGGCCACGGCAAACAGCGTCACTGCCCCGGCTGGTCCTGCCAGCGCATACACGGCGAGCAACAGGCCAAGGCCCCCGCCGATGTAGAACGCATAGGGATGCGTGAGCCACGCCCCGCGATGCACCCGGCTTTCCTCCCGCAGTCCGCCGAGAAACGCATCCCGGCTCGCACGCACGGCGTAGCGGTAAAATCCCTCACCACGTTTCGGCGTATTGGGGTCGCGCGCTGTTCCAACATGGACATGGTGAAGGCGCAGATGCGCGCTCGCATGATGGCCTGCGAGCAGGCTCGTGTAGATGGCTCTGCCCAGCCGACGCGCAGCGGGACGCCGGGCATGGATCAACTCATGCGCTGTGGGATGAGAGATCTGACCCCATGCAAGCCCGATCGCGATCGCCACACCGATCCGTGCTCCGGGGTCGAGACCTGCCGCCGGAAGCGTCGAGCATAACAGCAGCCCCAACAGGGTAAAATGTAATAAAACCAAAGCTGTAAGCAGCCATTCAGAGGCGGGGAACTCCACCTCGTCGGACATTTGCCGGGCCGCCTCAGCCCCGAAATGGTCCAGCAGAAAAATGATGCCGGTGAGATAGACAAGCGCAAGCCAGACCCACGCCCCGCCGACAATAACCGCCCAGGCGATCAGAAAAAATGGTGTCAATGTCGCTACCGCAAAACGGGTCATGGCGCTTCCCGTCCTTGACGGGTCTCCGGTCCAGGGCGCGGTGAACCGCGCGCGCCCCCGGCTCTCTCCATCGCCGAAAACGCCGAAACCACCAAGAAAACATAGTGTTTCCAATGATGTAACAGTGAGCCTTCACAGTCTTTTCGACCTGACCTGTGCCGGTCGTCGAAGGCTTGGTCCGGCGCGCACTTTTCATCCTCGTCGTGCTTGGGTAAGAGCAGGCAAACCCGAACGGACGGACATGGCTTTTTTCCGCAAGCTCAAGGACAGGCTCTTCAAATCCTCTTCCCGTCTGGAAGAGGGGCTGGGTGCAATCGTTGAAGATGGTGGCGAGATCGCAGAACCCGCCGAGCCCGCGAGCCCTGCGCCACAGAGTGACACCGACCCAATGCAGCCGGGCGCACCGGAAAGAGGATCAGAGACGTATCCCGAAGTACCTGAGAACGAGGTGACAGAGGTCGGACCTGCGGCGACAGTTGCCGATCTTGAGGAACACATCGTCGATCCGATGGCCAAACCTGTACCGGAAAGAGTGGTGCCGGAGGCGGATCCCGAGTTACTTTCAGAGCCAGAGCCAGAGCCAGAGCCAGAGCCAGAGCCAGACGCGCCAGCGGCAAGGCCCGGGCTTTTCGGGCGTCTGATGGGGCGGGAGAGCGCGGCCCCGGTCATGCGACGCGCGCGCGATGACGATATGCTCGAACAGCTTGAAGAGTTGCTGATCACGGCCGATATGGGCGTCGATACGGCGTTGCGCGTGACCGCCAATATTGCCGAAGGGCGGATGGGTCGCAAACTCTCCGTGCCTGAAATCAAAGGCCTTCTGGCGGGCGAAATCTCCCGGATCATGGAACCCGTCGCGCGGCCGATGCCGATCTATCCCCGGCGGCCTCAGGTCGTGCTGGTTGTTGGCGTCAACGGTTCGGGAAAGACCACGACAATCGGAAAACTGGCCAGCCAGTTTCGCGCAGCGGGCAAGAAAGTGGTGATCGCTGCGGGCGATACGTTCCGCGCCGCGGCGGTCGAACAATTGCAGATCTGGGGCGACCGGGCGGGCGTGCCGGTTCTCACGGCGCCTGAAGGCTCTGATCCGGCAAGCCTTGCCTTCGATGCCATGGATCGGGCGGAACGCGACGGCGCGGACCTCTTGATGATCGACACGGCCGGGCGATTGCAAAATCGGGCCGCCCTGATGGAGGAACTGGCCAAGATCGTGCGCGTGATCCGCAAGAAAGACCCTGACGCCCCCCACAACACGCTGTTGGTCTTGGATGCGACGACGGGTCAGAATGCGCTGTCACAGGTCAAAACATTTCAGGAGATGGCAGATGTCTCGGGTCTGGTGATGACCAAATTGGACGGCACGGCCAAAGGCGGCGTGCTGGTGGCGCTGGCCGACCAGTTTGGCCTTCCCATCCATGCCATCGGGGTGGGCGAGCAGATTGATGATCTGGCGCCCTTCGATCCAGAGGAGTTTGCCGCCGCACTTACGGGGCTTGAGACCTGATGCCGGGGTCCGCAGTGTTTGCAGGCCGGGCTATCTTTCTCCTAATCCGATGACCCGGCAGGCCGGAGCGCGACGATGAGTGAATGGATCGTCTCGCTCGAAGGCACCGAAGCCGGTCATCGTGCGGCGCTGATCCTCGCGCTTTTGGCGGCGTTTTCGCATGCCGTTTTCGGTGCGCTGCAGAAGGGTCGGTATGATCCGTGGGTCACACGGGTTTCGATCGATATCAATCACGACGTTTTGCCATTACCCTGGCTTTTTGTGGTGCCGTGGCCCGAGCCGCATATGTGGCCCATTTTCCTGGGCGTGATGGTTTTGCATTTCGGCTATAAGGTGCTGCAAGCCATGGCCTACACGCGCGGTGCCTATACGGTTGTGTACCCTGTCGTGCGCGGGACCGGGCCCCTTTTCACTGTGATCGGGGCGTATCTGCTTTTTGGAGAAACCTTTACCGGTATCCAGTGGCTGGGTCTGTCCGTGCTGCTTGCCGGGATTTTCGGTCTGGCCGTGTACAATCTGATCTTTCTGGAAACCGAGCGCGACACGCTGTTGCCGGCTTTGGGCTTTGCGGTTGCGACCGGGCTCTTCGTGGCGCTCTACACGACCTATGACGCCTATGGTATCCGCGCGACGGCCGACCCCTTTACCTTTCTGGCCTGGTTTTTCTTTCTCGCGGCGTTCGATTTTCCCGTGATGTTCGCGGTCTCCCGACGCATGCGTGCCAGACTTCATGGCATCGCGTTGCGCCCGTTGCTGATGCGCGGCGCGGTCGGCGCTCTGGTCGCCTATATCAGTTTTGGAGCGATCATGTTGGCCACGCGGCTCGATCAGGTGGGCGAGGCCGCCGTCCTGCGCGAAACCTCGACGGTCTTTGCCGCTCTCATCGGCTGGCTGGTGCTGCGCGAGACTGTGGGACCCCGGCGCATTGCGCTCATGGCCTTGATCGCGCTGGGCGCGGTGATAGTTGAGGTCGGAGGATAAAAGGAGACGTCATGCAACGCGCCGAGATCAATCCGTGGCTGAAGACAGCGCTCGAACTGGGCCCGGTTCTGGCATTCTTCGTGGTCTATCTGCGGGTCAAGGACAACGTCTATTCGATCGGCGGCACAGATTATGACGGGTTCATCGTCGTGACGGCGGGTTTCATTCCGGTCTTTCTGGTGGCGATGGGGGTGTTGTGGTGGCTCACCGGTAAACTGTCGCGCATGCAGGTCGTCACGGCGGTCCTGCTCATCGTCTTTGGCGGTCTGAGCGTCTGGTTCAACGACGCGCGGTTCTTCAAGATGAAACCCACGATTGTCTACCTGCTCTTTTCCGCAATCCTCGGACTGGGGCTTTTGCGGGGCCGGTCCTATCTTGAATATGTGATGGAAGGGCTGATGCCGCTGACCCATCAGGGGTGGATGATCCTGACGCGACGCCTGACGGCTTTGTTTTTCTCCCTGGCCGTGGTCAACGAAGTGGTCTGGCGCACGCAGTCCGAGGAAACCTGGGTCTATGTCGAAACCTTCGGCATGCCTGCAGCCATTTTCATTTTCTTCATTGCCCAGAATGGGTTGTTCACCCGCTACAGTGTCGAACAGCCCGAAGAACAGACCACTGCAGGCAAAGAGCCGGGTGCGGGTTCAGATCTCTGACAGCGACAGGGCCTCAACAGACCTCAAAGCGGGAACAGAGCCGTAATCTCGCCGCATTCGTCTGTCATTCGGACCCCATGGCCCAACAGATGTTTGCCCGAATTTCGTCCTCTGCCGCGTCGATCCCCCCGCTTCGCGCCGATATCCTTTGGCCTTTCATCGCGGTCCTGACGATTTTCGTGGCCCTCAGTCTTGCCGGCTGGGACGAAGCCCGGGTTTTCGTTTTTGTGGCGGTGACCGCGCAGGCGCTCGTCCTGTGGCGAAACCTGCCCCGCGCGGCGCGGGATCTGGGAACGATCAGCTCTGGTCACGCACGTCTGCTGGTCTGGCCTGTGGTGATCACGCTGGGTCTCATCGCGGTTCAGCTGGTCCTTGCCAGCCCTCTTTTCACGCAGCGGTTGATTTCTGCAGGCTGCGTTTTTGTTCTGGTGGTCATGCTCTTTGGCATGCGGCGGGAAAAACAGATCATGGGCGTGGTGATGAAGGGCGTGCGCTCGGTCCGACCGCTAAGCTCGCCTGTATCCCTGATGCGGGTGAATGCGCTGTTTGCCACGGCGCTCTTGTGCGTCAACGAAATGCTGATCGCCTCCGGCTCCCTGACAGTCTGGATGTCGGCCATGGTCGTGCTGCTTTTGATCTTGCGATCCGCCTACTGGTTCGTGGTTCTTTTGGTCATGCCGGAAGACGAGGGCGACGACGGCGGGCATCCTGCGATTTGATGCCGAAAACGACACTGATACGACAGCTTTACTTTGACTTCCCGCGATCATGACCCCATATGCCGCGATGCGACGTTACGACTTATCGATCCTAACTCCGATCCGGTGTGTGGCCCTCGATCTTGCCCTGACACTGCCGAGCTGCCGCATGATGCGGGCAGCAGACTATATGTAAGGAGACACGGGGAATGGCCACTGGCACCGTGAAATGGTTCAACACCACAAAAGGCTACGGCTTCATCGCGCCCGATGGCGGCGGCAAGGACGTATTCGTCCATATCTCAGCGGTCGAGAAATCCGGCCTGACAGGTCTTGCCGACAACCAGAAGGTGACCTACGAGCTGCAGGCGGGGCGGGACGGGCGCGAAAGCGCGCATGACATCGCGCTGGCCTGAGCGCAGTCAACCTGAGAAGTGCTGATGATGAAAACAGGGCGCGGCGATCGCGCCCTTTTTTCGTGCGCGCTGGATGCAGATGATGTGCGCCTCTAAGATCAAGGCTTCGAGATCAAGCCTCTGGGATCAGAGCGTTGAGGCAACCGGATGGCTGGGGGCATCGACAGTGAGCGTCGCGGAGGCGTGCGGTCTGCGGTCACGCAAGGGCAGACGCGGCAGGCTCATCATGCGCGACCAGCGCGGCTCTGGTATGCTTGGCAACGCAGTGCGCAGGCGCTCCAGTTTCGTCAGATCCGGCTGGCGCAGCAGAGCCTGATACAGGTCGAAGACGCCGGGTCGAAGATAGGCCGACCAATGACAGATGCGAAAGGAACCGGTGCCGAGCGAAAAGCCAGCACGCTCAAGCGCGGCGATCGTTTCGGGATGATCGAGCTGCAGCGTCAGGGTGTTGGCGCAAGCGGGCAGGCTTTGCGCCAGACAGCTGTCCCCCGCCTTCGGCGGAGTGATCAGGCGTTCCAGCAGGAAGTCGAACAGATCGTTTTCCCTTGTGGTGACATTGATGAATTCGGCCGTGGCCCCCGCCGGACTTTCGAGGGCGGCGCGCGCGGTTTCGCCAAACTCCGCCCCGTTGAGGAGAATGATACGGCCCAAAGACGCGCGGCACGTGATGGGCAGAGCGCGCAGGACGACCCGTGCGCCCAGCGAATGCGCCAGCAGATGGACAGGCCGTCCCGGTGCCAGTTGCGCGAGAATCTCCAGCAAGTCGGCCAACTGCGCGGCGGCGCGGTCGGCCTCGTGACAAGCCTGCCAGATCGTGCCGCGTGCTGGCCAGCCAAAGGCGATGGCAACGCCCTCATCGCGCTGTCCTGCGCCAAAACCCAGGGCACGCGGCCAGCTCTTTACTTTCCAGCCCGCCCGGTCCGGATCGAGCGACAGGATATGGTTGTGCGGACAGGACACCGGATGACCCGGGGCAAATTTGTAGCCATGCAGCATGATCACGATGGGACCCGGACGCCTCAGGCACCGGCGGAGAAGGGGCAAAAAGGAATGCCGCGCATGATGCAGCGTCAACCCGTCCGGTCCGGCGTTGATCTGCATGAGGGGCATTCCAGCGTCTCCCACTACATCTTGTGGCTGTGCCTTAGAGGAGACATATGAAAGTCAGGCTACGATTTTGTTACAGCACCGTGACGGTGTTGACGGGACACACGTCACCGCGCTAAGCCGCCGCTGTGGCGATTTGTTACCGGATTGCGGGCCACGTAAAACAAAACCGCTAAAGAGGTCAGGAAGAAAGCCCTCTTTCGCTTGACCAGCCGGAGGGCTTTTTTTGTTGGACGCAGGTCCACGCAACAGGGGCGGGACGCCCGGAGGTCGATATGACGAAAGAGCGAAAGCCGCGCACAAGGCTGGTTCATGGCGGCACACGCCGCAGCCAGTACGGAGAGGTCAGTGAGGCGATCTTTCTCACACAGGGCTTTGTCTATGATAGTGCCGAGGCGGCTGAGGAGCGGTTTGTCGAAGCCGGTCCTGATGAGTTTATCTATGCGCGCTACGGCAATCCGACGGTGGCCATGTTCGAGGAACGCATCGCGCTGCTGGAGGGAACAGAGGACGCATTCGCCACGGCCAGCGGCATGGCGGCTGTCTCGGGTGCGCTGACCTCGATGCTGCGCGCAGGCGATCACGTGGTTTCGGCGCGCGCGCTCTTTGGATCCTGTCTTTACGTGCTCGAAGAGGTGCTGACGCGTTTTGGCGTCGACGTGACCTTCATCGATGGCACGGACCTGGAGGCCTGGCGCGCGGCCGTGCGTCCGGACACCAAGGCGGTGTTTTTTGAAACCATAGCCAATCCGACCCTCGAAGTGATCGATGTCGCCGCCGTGGCGGAGATCGCCCATGCCGCGGGAGCCATGGTGCTGGTCGATAACGTCTTTGCCACGCCGGTTTTTTCCCGCGTGGCAGAGCAGGGCGCGGATGTCGTGATCTATTCGGCCACGAAGCATATTGACGGGCAGGGCCGGGCGCTGGGCGGTGTGATCCTGGGCACCCGTGAGTTCATCCGCAAGACTGTTGAGCCCTACATGAAGCATACCGGTGGGTCGATGTCGCCGTTCACCGCCTGGATGATGCTCAAGGGGCTTGAGACCATTGATCTGCGGGTGCGCGCGCAAGCGGCCAGTGCGCTGGCGATCACCGAAGCGGTGCGGGATCACCCGAAACTGGCGCGCGCGATTTATCCGGGCCATTCCAGTCATGCGCAGAACGATCTGGTTCAGCGCCAGATGGAAGGCGGGGGGACCGTTATCGCGCTGGATCTTGCAGGCGGTCAGGAAGCGGCGTTCCGGTTTCTGAATGCTCAGAATATTGTGCTGATTTCCAACAATCTCGGTGACGCGAAATCAATTGCAACCCATCCCGCGACGACGACGCATCAGCGACTGCCACAGGTCCAGAAGGATGCTCTGGGGATCACGCCGGGGCTCGTTCGCCTGTCAGTGGGCCTTGAAGACAGCGGTGATCTGATCGCCGATATTTTGGCGGCGCTGGAGGCGGTCTGACGGTCTTCGCTTGACGCGGGTGCGACATTTCGCTCCAACTCGGGCGAACCGATAGCGCAAATGACCTGATTTCAAGAGCAAAATGAGGGCTTTCCCTCCACGTATTCACCCTATGTCGTGTCCCGCTGGTGATCCGGCCCTTGTGCAGGCCCGTATGTTTGAAGCCGCTCGTAAAGCGGATTGATCGTGACTAGATAGATCCTGTCGGTACCAAAAGAGGACCCCGACCCATGAATATCCACACAGCAGAGATGAAAAAGGTTCAGGCGCGCGCCGAGGCAGAAGAGGCATTGATGCGGCTCAGGGCGTGGGCGGCAAGCGCCAGTCCCGAAGAGGTGGCCGATCTTGACCCGGGCGTGGCCCGTCTGCTGCCCGAGACGTCGGTATCGAATTACCCGCTGCTGAAGCGCGACTATCCAGAGGATTTCGCGCCGGATGCGTCCTACAGGGCCACCATGCCGGACCTGCAGAACGGTCCGTCTTCCCTGATCCGGGGCGCCAAGGCGCAGCTGCAACATGTGGGCATTTCCAATTTCCGTCTGCCGATCCGGTTTCATACCCGCGATAACGGCGATCTGACGCTGGAGACATCTGTCACGGGCACGGTCAGCCTGGAGGCGGACAAGAAGGGCATCAACATGTCGCGCATCATGCGCAGCTTTTACAAGCACGCTGAAGCGACCTTTAGCTTCGAAGTGATCGAAGCGGCGCTGGACGACTACATCACAGACCTCGCCAGCCTCGACGCACGTATTCAGATGCGGTTTTCCTTCCCGATGAAGATCAGATCGCTGCGGTCCGGTCTCGAAGGATTTCAGTACTACGATATCGCACTTGAACTGGTGGAACGCGACGGCGTGCGCCGCAAGTTCATGCACCTCGATTATGTCTACTCGTCAACATGCCCGTGTTCGCTCGAACTCAGCGAACATGCGCGTCAGGAGCGCGGGCAACTGGCCACGCCACATTCGCAGCGCTCTGTTGCGAGGTTGTCTGTTGAGGTGACCTGCGACGACTGCCTGTGGTTCGAGGATCTGATCGACATGGCGCGCGCCGCTGTGCCGACGGAGACCCAGGTGATGGTCAAGCGCGAGGATGAGCAAGCTTTTGCAGAGCTGAACGCCGCAAACCCGATCTTTGTTGAAGATGCGGCGCGTTTGTTTTGTGAACAGCTTCTGAGCGATGAACGGGTCGGTGATTTCCGGGTGGTGGCGAGCCATCAGGAAAGCCTGCACAGCCATGATGCGGTCAGTGTTCTGACCCATGGCGAAGCGTTCGCCGCAGACAGCCTGGATCCAAAGCTGTTTGCGACGCTGATCCACGCCGGTTGATCGTGTAATCTGACCCGTCAGACAGTTCGCGGGCGATCAAAATCGCTGCGAATGCGGGTTAGATATGTCGGGCCACTCCGGCACAGTTGAGGCTTACCTGCATTATTATTGGTCGTGTGTTGCACCATCAGGCGGCAAATCGCTCTTTTCGCGAGAACAGGCCATTCTGGATCTTTCGCCACTTTTGCTGCACCTGCAAACAGGATAGTATGCAACTGCAAAATCAGTGGGCGCTGTACGGAAAGGACGGACCTTTGGAAATGATCTCAGCTTCTCTACAGATGTCTGCGGCTGGAATTCGGCTGGCGGGCTACATGATCGAGACGAATATCAAGATGGCTCAGATTGCGTCTCAGGCGGCGATCGACGCACAATTCGCAGCGATCGGTCTGAAGTATTCCCCGTCCGCCACAATGCCTGCCGCGACGCGCACGAAGCCTAGACAGGCCACGACGCGCACAGCTGCGCGGGCTCCGGCGAGGCCCGCGCGCAAGACAGCGGCCATACCCGCTTCTGCGAAAGTGACATCCGCCAAACCGAAACCGAAGGTGGCGGTTGCCGCACCTACGGCGTCTGACACGGCTGCGTCGAAGGCCACGACGCCCAAAGCTTCAGCGCAGAAAGTGGCGGCCGAAAAGGCGGTCGCCTCAAAGACAGCGGCAAAACCAAAGCCTGAAGCAGCGACAGCGGCCGCGAAGCCCGCTGCAAAACCTGCTGCAAAGCCAAAGGCGACAACCACAGCCGCGCGCAGGAGCGTGGCAAAGAAAACAACGCCCGCGCCCAGGGCAACCCCGGCGAAGTCGGCGCCTGAAAAGGCGTCGGCGACCCCGGCCCCTAAGGTCGTTGCCGCCAAACCTGCACCGGCTAAACCTGCACCGGTCAAAACTCCACTGGCCAAGACTGAAGCCGCCAAGCCCACAAAGACCAGTGCCGAACCGGCCAGATCTGCGCCGGCCAGCAATGTCACGGCCTTCCCCGCAGCGGCCGCTGCGGCACCAGCGCCGGACACGGCGAGCGTTCCCAAGAAGCCGCGCAAGCCGTCCAAACCCCCCGCCATGCCGGAGCGATTGGAAAACGGATCCGACAAGGCGAGCTAAGGTCTAAATCCGAATGACATGACGCATGAGCGGCCGGGCTGTGACCCGGCCGTTTTTTATGTGACCAACTCGACTTGACAGGCAGGTTCAGGCTCGCCAAGGGTGACGCTATGCTGGATCTGCGGCCCGTATTCTATGTCATTGGTCTGCTGGTCGTGGCGCTCGGCGTGGCGATGCTGCTTCCTTTGCTTATCGATCTGGCTGAAGGCCGCGGGCATTGGCCCGCCTTCGGGATAAGTGCCGGAATCACAATCACCATCGGGGCGGCGACGACGCTTTTCTGCCGGTCCAGAAGAACAGAGCGGCTGCGGCTTCAACAGACGTTCCTGCTTACCACCGGGGTCTGGCTGGCGTTGCCGATCTTTGGCGCGCTGCCGTTTCTCTTTGGGATGACGGACGCGCGCGTGGTCGATGCTTTCTTCGAGGCGATGTCAGGTCTGACGACAACCGGAGCGACGGTTCTGACGGATCTCGAAACGCTTCCAAAGGGCCTGCTGCTCTGGCGCGGCATCCTGCAATGGCTCGGAGGTGTCGGGATCATCGTTGTGGCCATGGTGTTTCTGCCCGAACTGCGCGTGGGCGGCATGCAGATCTTTCGCAGCGCGGCCTTCGACACGCTTGGCAAAATCCTTCCCCGGGCCACGGAAATTGCTTCGCGCATATCCGTGATCTATCTCTCGCTGACGCTGTTTTGCGTGGCGGCCTACATGCTGGCTGGCATGGATGCCTTTGATGCGACTGTGCATGCGATGACGACCCTCGCCACAGGCGGATTTGCCAATTACGACAGCTCTTTTGCGGCCTTTGGTCCGGCGGTGGAGTATGTGGCTGTGGTCTTCATGATACTGGCCGCCTTGCCTTTCGTGCGCTTCGTCCAGATGACAGCGGGCACCGCGCGCCCCTTGTTCACCGACCCACAGGTGCGCGGCTTTTTCCTGGCCTGTTTCGTGGCGGTCGCGCTTTTGGTGATGTGGCAGGTCAGCCAGCAACAGGACCTGACCGAGGAAGGCGTGCGCAAGGTGCTCTTCAACACGGTGTCCATTCTGACCGGAACAGGCTATGCCAGCGACGACTACATGCAATGGGGCCCGTTTCCGGTGGCCATGATGTTTTTCATCGGTTTGATCGGCGGGTGCGCGGGCTCAACATCCTGTTCCATAAAGATTTTCCGCTATCAGCTGCTTTTCGCCTCTGTGCGCGCACAGATGCAGCGGATCTATACGCCGCACGGTATTTTCACGCCGCGCTACGACGGGCGGCCCGTGGATGATGATGTGCTGAACTCGGTCATGTCTTTTTTCATCTTCTTCATCGTCACCTTGGGACTTTTGTCAATTGCGCTGGGGCTGACCGGGCTCGACTTCATCACCGCACTGTCGGGGGCGGGGGCGGCGCTGGCCAATATCGGCCCCGGGCTGGGCGATGTGATCGGCCCGGCTGGCAATTACGCACCGCTCAATGATACCGCGAAATGGATCTTGTCGGCAGCGATGTTCATCGGACGGCTGGAACTGCTGGCCGTCTATGCGATTTTCACTCTGTCATTCTGGAGGGCTTGATGACGGAAAGACCGCTTGGCGCGCAAATCTCCCATATGCTGAAGGCGCGGGGGATCGATGTCATTTTCGGCATACCCGGCGTTCATAACATCGAAATGTATCGCGGGATCGAGGAAGCCGGGATCACCCATATCCTCGCCCGTCACGAACAGGGCGCCGGTTTCATGGCCGATGGCTATGCCCGGGCCTCGGGCAAACCCGGCGTGGCCTATGTGATCACGGGTCCGGGTCTGACGAATGTCCTGACGGCGGCGGGTCAGGCCTATTCGGATTCGGTGCCTCTCCTGGTGATTTCGTCCTGCCTTGATGAGACGGCCGCGCGGCGCGGTCAATTGCACCAGATGATCGATCAGGAAGGTGCCGCGGCCTGCGTTTTCGACTGGAGTCACGAGGTCAAAAGCGTCGAGGCCGTCTATACGCTCGTCGAGCGCGCGATGAACGAATTCGCGGGCGCGCGGCCGAGACCCAAACATATTCAGGTGCCGATCGCCCTGGGGGGCAGCCTTGCGGCCCCGGCACCCGCGCCACCACCTGCGCGGCCTCAACGACCTCAGGCTGCTGTGGCCCTTGTCGAGGATGCAGCGCAACGTTTGATCGCAGCGCGGCGTCCGGCGATTGTTCTGGGCGGCGGGGCCGTGCCTGGCGCAAGCCATGTCGCAAAGGTTCTCGCCGGCACCGGCGCGGCGGTCTTCACCACCTATAGTGGCCGGGGATTGGTGGCGGACAGCTATCCTCTGAACCTCGGTGCCTATCTCGGGCGGCCGGATTCGGCGGCCTTTCTGGCCAAAGCCGATCTGGTGCTGGTCGTGGGCACGGAATTGGCAGAGGTCGATCTGTGGCGCACGGAGTTGGGGCATGAGGCGCCGCTTATCCGGGTCGATCTCGATCCGGTCGAGCTTGACCATCCCATGTCTGATCTAGCGATCCTGTCCGACAGCGCCGCCTTCCTCGGCGCATTGGCCGAGGCGTTGCCCGAACACGGTCAAAGCGATTGGGAAGCGGGCGAGGTCGCAGAATTGCGCGCCCGCTGGCGCAAGGAGACGGATGCAGAGCGCCCGGGCATCGTCCCGGTGGCGCACGCCCTGCGCGCGGCTGTCCCCGAGGACACAATGATCTATTCCGATATGACCCAGTTCGCCTATGCCGCCAAAGAGGTCTGGCCGATGACACATCCTGGTCACTGGCATCATCCGATGGGATACGGCACGCTGGGCTATGCGTTGCCTGCCGCCGTTGGCGGGGCTGTGGCGCGCGCAGGTGCGCCCACTCTGGCGATCATGGGGGATTCAGGCTTTCAGTACACGATGCAGGAGCTGGGCACTGCGGTGGAACTGGGCCTGCCCCTGCCGATTTTTCTGTGGGACAACGGCAAGCTGAAAGAGATCGAAGACAGCATGGTGCGCGCCCAGATCGCGCCCAATGCCGTGATCGCACGCAATCCCGAAATCTGCGCGTTGGCAGACGCCAATGGCGCATATAGCGCGAGGCCCGATACCCTGGAGGAGATGCAAGCGAGCGTGCGCGCTGCCTTTGACGCGGATCGGCCAACGCTCATCCATGCGCGTGCGGGTATTGCCGAGGGTCTATGAGGCGCGCATGCCCCCTAAACCCTTCATCTTGCGAGAAATACTCAAAATACGCGGCTGATCTCAACCGCTCGGCCGGGTGATGTCGGATCTATCCCCAGCAGCTGACCAGGACCGTCATCCCCGCCGCTTGCCGCCGCAGGGTTTCCGGCGGCAGGGCCGGGCCGCCGCTGGCCTCATCGGGCGTGATGCCCGCCTGTGCCAGCAGGTTGCGGAGCGTTTCAGGGCTCGCCGCAAAGTTCACATCGTCAGGGAGCACGCGGTCGCCGGAGGTTTTGGGGAGCAAGACACCCAGCACCGCGCCCGAATCGCTCAGAACCGGTCCACCTGCGTCGCTCTCCAGCGCGGTGAGCGCCAGTCGCTTGATCTCTGGCTCACCGCCCAACCCGGTGAGGTCGGCGAGGGTCCCGAAGGTCACCGAGGGTGCGCCGAGCGCCCCGCCATAGGAATACCCGGCCACGGCCACGTCAGCGCGCAGGCGTGGCGACTCCTTGGCAAGGGCGGCGATGCGACTGGGCGCCAATGGCTCAGAGGGGCGCAGAATCGCGATGCCTATATTGGCGTCAATCGCCTCTATCTCTGCCTCTGACGCGCCGTCGATTGTCACCCGGGCACAGCCATCCACCGCCTCGGTTGTTGTCATCACCCAGCCGCGTGGGTCGATGAAAAAGCCGGATCTGGTGCGTGTTGGCTGTCGGATCTCCAGCCCGGCCAGAAGGTCGATGCGCGCGGCGGCCTTCAGGCCCGCCGTGGCGTCAAGAACCCCGTCCAGCCGGGTAAAGCTCGCTTGCATGATCCCCAGCAGACGCGCACGGCGTGCCTCATCGCCCGTCGGCCAGACCAGCGCGAAGCCCTTTATCACACCGTCCGTCAGCTTCGCCTCGATATATGTCGTGCGGCGCGCATCCTGTCCGGTGATCGTAAAACTGTCGGCGCGCAGATCTCTCGATCCGCTAAGTGGCACAATATCAAGGGTTTGCAGTACATCGTAAAGCCCGCTCAGGGTGCTGCGATTGCCGGTCTGACTGATCAGGAGAACGCGGGCCTCCGGATCCGCGAGAGCTCCGTCGGAGGTCTCATAATGAGCGAAAGGGGCCTCATAGCGGTCGAAGGCAACTATTCCGGTCGGCAGGGTCATGGCAATGCCGGCTGCCTGATCCTCGACCCGCGCCAGGGTCAGCCCGTCAAGCACCGCGTTATAGGCATCCAGAAGTGCCCTGCGCTGCCGGGTCGTCAGAACGCCCGTCGCGGGAAAGGCCTGCAGCTCTTGCCAGCGTGACATGGCGTTGCGCGTCCCGGGACCAAAGGCCGCGTCGATTGCACCCTCATAGACGCCTGCCCAGGCCAGCGCTCTTTGTATCTCTTCGCGGTCCTCCCGGCTGAGTTGCGCCTCGCTCTGGCGCGCCTCGCGCAGTGTTTCCCGGGGCTCGGTTGGTTCCAACAAATCCGGTGCGGTGTCCTGCGGGTCGTTTTGCCGTGCCTCCGGCAGGTCCACGCGCGGCAGACGCGTGGCTCCATCAGGCCAGAATTGCGCCCGGAACTCCCCTTCGCGAGCAATGTAGCTATCGCGCGGGATCAACCGGGCGGCCCTGAGATTGCGCAGGATCGTGGTGGCCTCTTCCTCTGGATAGGGTCCGAGCGCGATACCAAACCAGCCGCTGCGAAGCGCAAACCCGTTGAGATCGCGAAACCGCTCCGCATAGTCGCGCAGGCTCTTCTGTGCCTGCACGAGGCTCGGCTGCGCTTCAATCTGTATGAAAACCTGCTGTTGCGCGGGGGCGGGCCCGGCGAGGATCAGGACCAGGGCAAAAAACAAGGCAAACAATCGCGTCATAGGATCCTCAAATCAGCCAGATTTCCCGCATCTGGAGAAAGCTTATCAAAGCGCGCACGGATTGCACCAGAGCCCGCGCCTCTCTAGGGCTGCTTTTTCGCCGCTCGTGTCCCGGTTGGCCCATCGCAGAGTGATCTGACGGGCCCCGATCTGACGATTGGGACGGCGGAATTGACCCGCCCGTCCCGGGCGCATAGGAGAGGGGCAAAGGGGCGCAGATGCCAAAGCAGAGGGCGCAGATGACGGACAGGGCGGCCAAACCGCGATCCTTTCAGGAGATCATCCTGCGGCTGCAGGAGTATTGGGCGGCACAGGGCTGTGCCCTTTTACAGCCCTATGACATGGAGGTGGGAGCGGGCACGTTTCATCCGGCCACGACGCTGCGTTCGCTGGGATCGACGCCCTGGGCTGCGGCTTATGTCCAGCCCTCGCGCCGCCCCACGGATGGGCGCTATGGCGAAAGCCCCAATCGATGGCAGCATTACTACCAGTTTCAGGTTCTGGTGAAACCGAGCCCGCCCGATTTTCAGGACATCTATCTTGGATCGCTGGCGGCCATCGGTATCGATATGGATCTTCATGACATTCGCTTTGTCGAGGACGATTGGGAAAGCCCGACGCTGGGCGCCTGGGGATTGGGCTGGGAGGTCTGGTGCGACGGAATGGAAGTCAGCCAGTATACCTATTTCCAGCAGGTGGGCGGGCATGATTGCCACCCGGTTTCGGGCGAGCTGACCTATGGTCTGGAGAGACTGGCCATGTATGTGCTGGGGTATGATGATGGCAATGCAATGCCGTTCAATGCCCCCGATGCCCCAATCCCGCTGACCTATGGCGATGTCTTTCGGGAGGCAGAGGCGCAATATGCCCGCTGGAACTTCGATGTGGCCGACACGGATATGCTGTTGCAGCATTTCAAGGATGCAGAGGCCGAATGCGCGCGCATCCTCGCCCAGCCGGAGGATGATCCCAAGACCGGCAAACGGATTTTGATGGCGCAGCCTGCTTATGATCAGTGCATCAAGGCAAGCCACCTGTTCAACCTTCTGGATGCGCGGGGTGTGATCTCGGTGACGGAACGTCAGGCGTATATCGGGCGCGTGCGGGCTCTGGCCAAACAATGCGCCGATGCCTTTGTGCGCACCGAAGCGGGCGGTTTTGCTCTGTGACGCGTGACGACGGACGGAGCGGGTCGTGATGGGCAAGTTTCTGGGTCTTGTGATCGTTTTGAGCGCCGTTCTGGCGGGCGGGGCGCTCTATTACCTTCAGGGCTATCACTTCTATGCGCCGGTCGAGCCCCGGGGCGCGGGCGATGTCATGCTGACCGTCGCGGAGGGTGCGCCGGAGCCTATCGAACACTCGGCTTTCGAGGCCATCGATGCCACCAGCAGCCCCATTCGATATCGCGCCTGTTTCACAACCTCTGTTCCGGTGGAGACCCTGGTCGCGCGCTATGCCGCCTATCCCCGGGCGGAGCCCCGCAATGC